>ERZ778021.36-NODE-36-length-344579-cov-13.425674_pt1 | contig 344579 bp, 248 predicted proteins | sample MGYA00375751_ERZ778021 | MGnify/ENA primary metagenome ERZ778021 (study PRJEB29350, sample SAMN05389814) | bioreactor metagenome | isolation source: Thiocyanate stock bioreactor | place: South Africa: University of Cape Town | collected 2013-08-29 ...
ATTCCGGGGGTCAGTATCACCGGAATTGGGGGTCAGTATGCTCCGGAATATCCAAACTATATGAGTGCATCAATCCAGAGAATTTGTCCGATAGTAGTTTTAAGATTCACATAACAAATTCAACACATAAACATGAAAAAGAGTTAGCATCGCCACGTGAAGAATGGTATGCCCAGTATAGCAAAACACTTTTTGAATTGTCCTCTTACGAGGCATGCATAGCAGTATGTACAGAGGCATTAAATAAGGTAAAAAATATGCATTACCACAATAATATCTGGTTTTTTAGACGAATTGCACAATGTTACTACCGACAAAAAATTTACGACAAAGCCATTGAAACCTATGAAATGATTACATCTGAAAAACACGACTGGTTTTTATTTCACGAATTAGCTGAATGTTATTTCAACAAAGGGAATAATCACAAAGCCCTGGAAATGGCAAAAAAGGCAGCTAGTTCAGCAGGTCCCATCAACTTCAAAGTAGAATTAATCGCGCTACTAGGCGACATTTTATATTGTAGTGGAGAATACGATCTGGCGCTGAAGCATTATTTGCTGGTGAGAGCCATACGAGAGGCAGAAAACTGGAAGGAAAATACTGTGCTAACCCAAAAAATTGAAAAACTGAATGCAGGCAAGTGGAAGACTGATTTTAAAAAAGAAACTTTAAAAAACGAACTGACGTTTTATTGGAATGGAAACAAAATCAATAAACCATTGAACCGAGACATAAAAAAAGGAACCATTGTAAAGTTGCTTGCTGCAAAGGAACATGGCACTGACGGATTCATAAACATTGATGATGGTGTAACTATTTACTTTTTTTTACCGAATCACCATCCCGGATATCAACGATTAAATATCGGTCAGAAAGTAACATTTCAGACAACTGATACTCCAAAAGGCATCAAAGCAAAAAAACTAAAATTCGTTGAATAATTTTTTTGACCCATCAACAATGCGTTCTTTGACATATTAAAATTAATATACTATCTTTGCAACCCGAAAAAACCATCGCTGTTTTTGTAAAAGTGTTGACAAAATCAGCTAATCTTTCTGCCTAAGTGTTTGATTTATTATAGATTAATTATTCTTACTCTCAGAAGGTAAATTCCAGTAAAACAAGGATTAAGACACCATTCTCTTTTTATGAACCTGTTTATTTCTCTTTCTCAGAAGGTAAATTCCAGTAAAACAAGGATTAAGACTCGGCAGGTTTGTAATTTTCGTTAACAGAAAGAATTCTCAGAAGGTAAATTCCAGTAAAACAAGGATTAAGACCCCACAAAGCATTCCAGCTTATAAAAAATCTCTCCTCAGAAGGTAAATTCCAGTAAAACAAGGATTAAGACTGGTGCTCTACGAGAGCTACGAAATTTAGAAGTAACTAACTCAGAAGGTAAATTCCAGTAAAACAAGGATTAAGACTGACGGTAAGGGGGAGCAACAAATACTCTCTCCCCCACTCAGAAGGTAAATTCCAGTAAAACAAGGATTAAGACCAGGATCAAACCGAATAATAGTGCCCGACAAAGGACTCTCAGAAGGTAAATTCCAGTAAAACAAGGATTAAGACATTTTTTTTAAAACACTCACATCCAACTATGCAGGCTCAGAAGGTAAATTCCAGTAAAACAAGGATTAAGACTCATAGGATGAATTCTAATTGACTGTTTCGTTTTTCTCAGAAGGTAAATTCCAGTAAAACAAGGATTAAGACATCCAATACTTCCGACGAATAGTTAATAGTTTTTGCCACTCAGAAGGTAAATTCCAGTAAAACAAGGATTAAGACAATTTTTATTTGTTATAATGCGATATCGATGTTTCCGCTCAGAAGGTAAATTCCAGTAAAACAAGGATTAAGACATTTCTCCATCAAGAGTGATGAATGTATTGTCATCTTCTCAGAAGGTAAATTCCAGTAAAACAAGGATTAAGACAATCTCTGTTAATTCTGAAATCAATTTTTGAGCGCTCAGAAGGTAAATTCCAGTAAAACAAGGATTAAGACTTGATGTAGGATTCCAAAGTGTAGGTTTTTACCAAACTCAGAAGGTAAATTCCAGTAAAACAAGGATTAAGACGCAATGAACTTTACCCAGAACGATACCGAGGTTGCCTCTCAGAAGGTAAATTCCAGTAAAACAAGGATTAAGACCCTTCTTTGATTGTCTAGTATAACGGGAATACAACTCTCAGAAGGTAAATTCCAGTAAAACAAGGATTAAGACCTCTTGTTCGCAATGATACATACGAGCCTCAAGCCATCTCAGAAGGTAAATTCCAGTAAAACAAGGATTAAGACCGTGTGTACCATGTTTCAGCGATAACAGGTTTACCGCTCAGAAGGTAAATTCCAGTAAAACAAGGATTAAGACATTCACAATATAAATCCATATAACGCCTGAGAGTATCTCAGAAGGTAAATTCCAGTAAAACAAGGATTAAGACCCTCACCCGGTTTCTTTTTTGGTGTAAACAGCTTATCTCAGAAGGTAAATTCCAGTAAAACAAGGATTAAGACGTTCGAATCTGCATCGGTTAGCGCAATAAGGTTTGCTCAGAAGGTAAATTCCAGTAAAACAAGGATTAAGACTCCGCTTGATAAAGCACTTCTTTTATAAAGAATTGACTCAGAAGGTAAATTCCAGTAAAACAAGGATTAAGACTTTACCAGCTCCACCAATTGCACTAAGCAATATTTTCTCAGAAGGTAAATTCCAGTAAAACAAGGATTAAGACATTGAATTCAATTCCGTATGCGTCATAATTTTTGGCCGTCTCAGAAGGTAAATTCCAGTAAAACAAGGATTAAGACTATGTGTTCTTTATACTTCTCTATATACATCTGTATCTCAGAAGGTAAATTCCAGTAAAACAAGGATTAAGACTATTGCCGTTTTGATCTTTCTCAAGACGTTTGCGGCCTCAGAAGGTAAATTCCAGTAAAACAAGGATTAAGACTGCGAGCATATAAACTCGAAAAAATTCTCTCTGACACTCAGAAGGTAAATTCCAGTAAAACAAGGATTAAGACTTATTTGGGGTTATCCCTGTTATCTTGTTATCATGTAGACTCAGAAGGTAAATTCCAGTAAAACAAGGATTAAGACTACAGGTCGTTCTGCGTTAGCTACTTCTGCTTTTTTACTCAGAAGGTAAATTCCAGTAAAACAAGGATTAAGACATCCCACTGCAGGTAGCAGGGTAATTGGAAAAATTCTCAGAAGGTAAATTCCAGTAAAACAAGGATTAAGACCTATAATATCTTTCCCACTCGGAGTTGCCAAACTCCACTCAGAAGGTAAATTCCAGTAAAACAAGGATTAAGACTGCAAAGCTGCCAAACGTTGGTCAGCGGAATAACCAAAACTCAGAAGGTAAATTAGAACTTTTGAGTATCATAATAAGGTGGGTGCTGTAACCGACACGATCAAAGCTTCACATAACACTTATTTTGCTCCAAGCATCGGTATGATTAAATACTCCTATCGTCATTTGGGGAAACAATGTGAAAAAATAAAAAGACAGTCCTCCTTCTCACTTCAACTATCTCCTTCCAACACTGTGTTTTACACCCTCACTGACCAAACATACAGCAATGTCACCGGTAGTTACACCTGCTTATTTAAACATTACACCTTCTGTGGTTAACAATACGAGGATTTCATTCCTTCTGGAACGGCTTTTATGTCCTAGTGTTTTATTCTATTAATCTTCTTCAACCAGCCGAACCTTTTCAAGCGGATTGTATACACTTTCGTGGATGGCAGCCTGGCAGATGTGCAGGTGAGGATAATATGGGCATAAACAGTGTTAACGAAGGATGTCTTCAAGGTTGAAAGTATTAATTCGAATTCATGTTTTTCGACAGGAACGCTTCCAGCTCCTCTGCCTTTACATTAATCGTAAGTTCGCCGTTGATGGCATACGAAATACGGCCGGTTTCTTCGGAAACGATGATGGCAATGGCGTCGGTATGTTCGGTAACACCGAGGGCGGAGCGGTGACGGAGCCCGAGGCGGCGGGGGATTTCCTGGTTTTTGGATACCGGGATGATGCAACCGGCTGCCTGGATGCGGTTGCCGGCAATGATCATAGCTCCATCGTGGAGCGGGCTGTTTTTAAAAAAGATGCTTTCGATCAGGCGTGAGTTGATGGCGGCATCGAGTCTTTCACCGGTATTGATATGCCCTTCGAGCGAATTGTTGCGGCCGATAACGATGAGCCCGCCCATCTGGCGCTTCGATAAACTGCGGCAGGCCAGCACGATTTGAACAATATTATAGTCGGTTTTTTCCGATTCATCGTTGCTGTTGTTGAAAAACCGCCTGAAAAACGATGCAATCATGAGCTCCCTGCGCGAGCCGAGTTTCATGAAAAAGCGTTTTATTTCTTCCTGAAAAAGCACGATTAAAGCAAAGGCTCCCACGCTTACCACCCGGTCGAGAATTCCTCCCAGCAGGTCCATTTTGAATACGTACGACACCAGAAACCAGACGATTACAAACGACATGATGCCGAAAAAAACATTGAGCGCACCGCTGCGGCGCAACAGCCTGAACAGCTGGTACAGCAGGATGGCAACCAGAATGATGTCGATGATATCTTTTAGTCCGATATGAAAATCCATACGCGGGTAAATCAATGGTTAGCTGCCTGTTGCCAGGCATTAAATATTTTAATGGCTTCCATGGCTTCTTTTACATCGTGAACGCGCAGGATGGAGGCTCCCCCCATCAGTGCCAGCATATGAACAGCCGTTGTGCCATTGAGGGCAGCCTCGGGGGTTGTTTCGAGCAATTTATAAATCATCGATTTACGCGACACCCCCACCAACAGCGGTACTTCAATTTCTTTGAAATAGTCCAGTTTATGCAGCAATTCGTAATTTTGCTCCAGGGTCTTTGCAAAGCCAAAGCCCGGATCGATCACCACATCGTTCACTCCCAGTAAATGCAACTGCGCCACCCGCTTCTCCAGAAAATGAATCACATCGGGCAGGAGCGCATCGTATTCGGTCAGGGTATGCATATTTTGCGGAGTTCCCTTCGTATGCATCAGCACATAGGCAACACCCAACGCGGCCACCGTTTCGAACATCCGGGGGTCGAGCGTGCCGCCGCTCACATCATTGATCATGGCCACTCCATAATGCTCCACTACCGCACGCGCCACTTCCGACCGAAAGGTATCGACCGAAACAGGAATATCCGGAAATTTCTTCCGGATGAGTTCGATAGGTTCGGCGATGCGGCGCAATTCCTCTTCGGAACTTACCGGGGCAGCCTGCGGACGGGTCGAATATCCGCCGACATCGATCATGGTGGCGCCGTCGGCAATCTGCTGCTCCACCTGGTTGAGCAGGCTCCTGCCCATCTTAAACCGGCTCAGACTGAAAAACGAATCGGGCGTTACGTTTACGATACCCATCACCACCGGCTTGCGCAGGTCGTAGAGGCGTTGATTCAATTTCAGAAAAAGACTCGATACTTCAGTTTTCATTTGTTTTGAGCATAAACAGCGCAAAAATAAGAAAATATTATACGAAAACGGGATTTCAACCGTTATTTTGCTGATATTTTAGCGCTCTCCGGCAGAAATTAATTAATTTTGCGGAGATTGTTCAATCAATTAAGCAGACAGTTGTATGATGCCTACCATCAGAATAGGAATTCTTTTTGCACTTTCGATGGCCCTCGTGGCCTGTGCCGGAACAGGAGGCCGTGTGAGCCAGGTTACCGGTTGGAACTATAATTTCAAAGCCGGCAATGCTTTCCGGGGACCTTCGCCGGCGACACTCACCCCTCCGGGCATGGTGCTCATCCAGGGCGGCTCGTTTACCATCGACGATACCGAGGACTACGAAACAGCTACGCACCGCGCAAGGCCCAACGAACTGAACACCCGCAAAACGCTATCGGTGAACAGTTTCTATATGGATAAACACGAAATCCGCAACATCGACTGGCGCGAATACATCGCCTGGCTTACGGCGGTATATGGCAAAGTAGCACCCGAAAAGATTGAAGCGGCCCGCCCCGACATGAATGCCTGGCGTGCAGGCATGGGCGACAACGAGCCTTTTATGGTCGATTATTTCACCCACCCGTCCTACGATCAGTACCCGGTGGTGTGTATCAGCTGGGAACAGGCCGCCGCCTATTGCAAGTGGCGCACCGACCGGGTGAACGAACTGTTGCTCGTGAAGGCCGGAGTGCTTCCCGCACCCGATTTCAATGCGATCGCAATGCTTACTACGCTGGACGAGGTTGAAAATGCCGTTTTTTCATCCGAGCGTTTTTTCAGTGCCGATAATCAGTACCAATCGCGCAACTATACCGGCATGTTCGTCAGCTTCCGCCTCCCCTCCGAGGCCGAATGGGAATATGCAGCCTATGCCCGCAAACCCTCCGATCCCGCCAATAAAGTGTATGCCTACCCCTGGAACCCGCTTCCTATCGACAAGCTCACCGCCGTACAGCGGGCACAACTGAAAGCACATTACAACCGCTCCAACGAATCGGGCAGCCGCGTGGACGTGTTTTCGCGTACCGTACCTGTAAACGCCAACGTACCCAACGATCTGGGCCTGTATAATATGGCCGGTAACGTGAACGAATGGGTGTACGATCAGTTTACCACCCGCGGCAACCTCAACCGCATCGACAGCGTCGACGTGCTCGACACCTTCCTGCCCGATTATCACCGTATCCCCAATGCCCGTGTTTACAAAGGCGGCTCGTGGAACGATGCACAGTTCTGGCTGCACCCGTCGGCTCGCCGGTACCACGATCCGCGCAAGGGATCCAATACAATCGGATTCAGGTGCGCGATGAGTATTGTGCAGAGGTAATCAAACTGAACACTTCCAGGTTCACAAACCGGCCCGGCTCCAGCATCTCGCCGTCGCGTTCCACCCCTTCTTTCTGAAAACCAAGACGCAAGGGGATCTTGCGACTGGACGTATTCCCTTCGGCCACCCGAATCTGAATCCGGTGCATACCCATATCGGAAAAGGCAAAATCGACCAGCGTACGTACGCAACTGGTCATGATACCCTTGTGTTGAAAATCTTCGGCCAGCCAGTAGCCGATTTCGGTTCGTAAATTATCGAAATCGGTATCCTTAAAGCCTGCCAGGCCCACCAACTGGCCGTAAAACCGGATCACGAACACCGGATTGCGCCCGGCCTGCTCTTCCACCATCGAAAGGTAGGCCTCCGAATCGGTCACCGCCGTGGTGGCATCGATGAACGGCAGCCACCTCCGCAAATAGTCGCGGTTGTTATCAATCAATGCATACATTTCGCCGGCATCGGACATACGTGCCGTGTGAAGCTGAAGGTAAGGGGTAATGTGAAGGATGGTGCTCATAGCGTTGACAATAGATAGGGTACAAAGCTATGTAAAAATCCGGAAATCGAAAAGAACAATCTTCATTATTCTGAAGGAACTCCTCCTACTCTCACTTCGGCTAATGCTGCTCTATCCGACAAAAACTGAATCCGGATAAAAGCAATACCACATCCGAAATCGCCTTTACTGAGACGAACTTTTTCAGTGGAAGTACTTCGCGATTCATCAGCAATCAGTTGCCATTCAACATCATCTTTCGACACCTCAATCCGGTACTGATAATTGGCCTTATCCGGAAATTCAATTTCAATCTGAGAAACACAATACGAAGCTTCCAGGGCCAACTTCCACCATTTTTGGTTATCGTTTGATTCAGGCATCCAAACTGTGGCCACATCGCCGTCGTTAACATTTGCTTTATTCGTTCCTAACCGAGTCGAGCTCACCCACGACGGGCGATTGGCAGCCAACAATAATTCATGGCCATCGAGCATTTTCGATTTCACAGGAACGACATATCTTTTATAAGGTCTATCGGCCACTGCCTGAGGAAGCTTCGGATTCCACCGCGGTGTTCCTTTGGTAGTCAGTTCGATATAGGCCGGTTCCAGTCCTGCTGCACTAGCCTCAATACGGGTTTGTCCTGCATGGTACGACCGAAACGCGATGGCAGCTTTACCCTCGCGCAGAATGATATCAGAAGCTTCATCCCCGGAAGGAGGTGAAAAACGAATAGAACGACCGGTAGGAAACTCTCCCGGACCTGAAATGACAGTAAGTGTAACCGGGAGTTCGTTGCTTAATGGGCGGCCGGATGCATCTACAATCGAAACAATCAGGTGGGCATCGTCCGTACCATCCGTTGCACTGATCACTGAATTTGAAGTCGAAAGTTGCAATTTCGCCGCTACCCCCCGTTGAGGCCATTCAGGTTCTGCCGGATGCGGATTATTGGTCGTCAAGGCTTCCTTATACCAGTAAAACTGACGTTTAGGCAACCGGAAATAATCAACAATCCCCATTGTTGCCAGTCCAACCCCTCCAATGGTCCCGTGGTCAAACCCACACCAGATAATATGTCCGCTTCTCCACGCGGGCGGATTCCAGGGATTATTGCTGCCGGCGGGAGCCCGGAGTATATCTCCCCACCCGGCAAAGAACTTTCCAGGTCGGTACGAGCTCGTGCTTCCGTATTCAGAAACCAGGTTGGGAAATCCCGGATTTTGAAATTCATCGCGAGAAGCACCATCTCCATTATAAAAAGCGATAGCATTTTTTCCCAGCCGATCGACCCTTTTTCGCTGCGCTCCGCCTACAGCTACTTCACGCGAAGGATCCCAGCTACGAGCACTGTCGATGCACCGACTCAGCAGATTTTTCATAGCCTGATCGGTATGGTTATCCGTGAAAAACGGCTCGTTACTTAAACTCCAGGCTGCCACAGAAGCCGAATTCCGGTGAATCCGGATCATGGCTTTCAGCTGATTCAATACACTGGCATCAAATGCCGAATGATGGGCCGGATCGACAGGGTAACAGCTCGATGAAGGAGGCCCCCAGCCGCCTCGGTCGCCTGAACCGCCGCCCATTCCCCAAAAAGCATTTTCGGAAAAAAAGATCATTCCTAATTCGTCGCAAGCTTCCACAAAGGCCGGATCGTGCGGATAATGCGATCCTCGTATACAATTAAAACCGGCTTCCTTCATTTGCCGAACATCCCGGCGCATCGCCGCATTGGTTACAGCATCTCCCCATCCAGCCTGATCCTGATGCACATTAGCACCGATCAGGTATACATGTGCCCCGTTCAGAAAAAAGCCACGATCAGCCGTCCATTTAAAACTACGAATCCCGAATCGGGTGGAATAGCGATCAACCACCTTCTTTCCTATTTTGACGATGGTTACGGCCGTATATAGCGAAGGACTTTGCGGGCTCCAGAGTTGAGGATTACTGATTCTCGGGATATATTGATGAATCGTTTTCATACCATTCCCATCTATCAACACAGAAGTTTCGACTACTCCCACCCGTTTCCCGGCGGGAGAATAAAGTTCGGTGCTGAGATTCGCCTGCTGAGGATCGGTGTAGCTGTTTTTCAATTCGGTTCGAATCGAACAGGAGGCCAGCTCGTTACTCACCTGGGGAGTGGTGATAAAGGTGCCTTTCCATCCGACACGAAGTGGAGAGGTTACATTCAGGTAAACATCCCTGTAAACACCTCCGCTAAACTGATGATCGCCGGCACGTGGTGCAACATCGGGCTTCCATACATTATTAACTCTTACGGCTACTATATTCTTGCCTACGTTCAAATACGGACGGATAGCGAACTCGAAACCAGTGTATCCGCCAACATGTTTACCTACCGGTTTCCCATTTACAAACACTTCCGTTTCAATAAAAGCACCTTCAAATTCGAGCGATACTTCCCGATCCATCCAATGGGCAGGAATATTGACGGTTTTCCTGTACCAGCCATATCCGTTGTACACCTGACTTCCCATAAAATAGGGCACTGAAAAAGAGTGAGGTAAGGATACGTCCTGCCAGCGAGCCACGTTCAACCCGGGAGCTTCGGCACCTTTCACGTCGTCAGGTATAAACTTCCATTCACGGTTAATATTAATTCTCTCACGCACCCTGGAATTTCCTGCATAGGAAACCTGGAGTACCAGCAGTATTCCGAAAAAAGGAATAAAACGATTGATCGGCATGGTATTACATTAAAATAAAAGAGTGTACGAATGGCCTTTACGAGTTGGAAATTGAATGGAAAAATCATCTGAAGATGTAAAGTGAACGGCACGGCCTTTTGAATCAATCACGCTTTTTACCGTTACCTGCGGAACATACAAACGGCATATCTTTCCACTTCCCGACACGATGACACATTCCACAGGGATATGATTTTGCCATTTCAGCGATACTGTAAAATTACCAACCGCACGAATTCCGCTTATCGAACCTGTGGGCCAGGCATCAGGCAAAGCAGGTAAAAGCTGCAGATCACCCTGGTGGCTTTGCAGGAGCATCTCTGTTATACCTGCCGTTGCACCAAAGTTGCCATCGATTTGAAAAGGCGGATGAGCATCGAGCAGATTTTCATACACTCCACCGTCTTTATTATCCATGCTGATAACCGTAATTGTAGCCAGGTTAAGTGCTTGTTTTAGCAGTTTATAGGCATGATTCCCATCGTTTAAGCGAGCCCAGCAGGCAATTTTCCACGCACGGCTCCAACCGGTACCATCGTCACCTCTGGAAACAAGCGTTTTCTTTGCTGCATCGGCCACTTCTGGATTAAGACGATATGAAATCTGATTGCCCGGATACAATGCAATTAAGTGCGATAAATGACGGTGATCGTTTCCCATCTTGTCCAACTTCTGTATATCGTATTTCCATTCTTTTACTTGCCCCCAATCGCCAATCCGGATTCCGCGATCCAAACGAGACAATTTGTCGGTGAGTTCGTCAATAAATATTTTCTCTGCCTTAAGCAGCTTAGCTGCAATTAACGTTGTACGAAACAACTCGTCAATTAATTGTTGTGCATAGGCTACTCCATCTTCCCAGGGTCCCTGTTCGGGCGACCACTCATCGGGAGCCAGCAGTCGGCCATCTACAGGTATAAGCCGGTCGAACCAATATTCGGTTGCTGCTTTCATTACAGGGAAAGCTGTTTCTTTTAAAAATTTGAGATTCTGTGTATACTCAAAATGTTGCCACAAATGCATACAATACCATGCATTGGCGGGGCGGTTAATATTCCAGTCGGTATATCCGAAAATATTACTTTGTGTTTTAATTGCCCATCCTCTAAGACCTTCCTGTCGTGCAATATTTTGCCATGAGCCGCCTTTACGCATCGCTTCGGTATAGATATACGATAAAAATGGAGTATGACATTCGGATAAATGGGTTGGTTCGGCTGGCCAATAATTCATTTGGATGTTAATATTACTGTGAATATCGCACTGCCAGGGGGGATTATTGTCATTATTCCAGATGCCTTGCAAATTATTGGGTAAATTCATGCCCCTCGACGACGCTAACATGAGGTAGCGACCATACTGATAATAAAGGATATCCAAGTAGGTATTGTACTTATGAGAACGCACCAGCTTATCGGTGGGGAAGGTGGGTGCCGGCACATTCAGATCAAAGTTAACCCGCTGAAAAAGGGGCTGATAGTCGTCCAAATGTGCTTTTTTCAGCTGATTGTAGCTTTTTCTTGACGCCTTTTGCAATCGACTCAACAACCTATTTTTCAGCTGTTTATCAGTTTCGCCCACATAACCCGCATCATTCAGCGAGAAATTGGTAGCGGCAGTCAAAAGTAAGGTAACGGCATCGGCATTGGTAATCGTTATGTACGACTGATCAGTGTTTAACCTACCTCCTTCGCTAGAAACTTTGAAAACCGCACAGTACGAAAGCAGATCCGATTTCCCTTCCATCCAACTTACCGAGCTATTACCCTCTTTCACCGTGTGTTGTGCGTTTTCCAACCTAAGCTGTACAGATACTTTCCCTCTCACACCCGGAGTACTGATACGTACTACTATAGCCTGATCAGGATAACTTGCAAAATATTCACGAACATATTCTACTCCATCAACCGTATACCTTACTTCTCCAAGTGCATCGTCCAGATTCAGACTACGTTGGTAATCTGTATAGTTAGTATGACCGGAAAAATTCAGAAAAATATCACCAAAGCTTTGGTAAGCACCCCTTAAGGTTTCATGTCCTTTCCAACGCGTTTTTTCGTTAAATTGAATTTGCTCTTGCTCCACGCCTCCAAAAAACATGGCTCCCAACTCTCCATTTCCAATTGGCAAAGCCTGTGTCATCCATTCGTTGGCCGGAGTCTGGTACCACAACTTCATCGCCGGCTGGCTGGCCCGGGCAAATCCCGGAGCCAGCAGGACCAATAGTGTTAACTTATACAACAAAATCTTCATCACTAATCTTTAGTTATTTCATTCTTATATTTTTCGTATGATTCCCCACTTTAATATTTGCATCTTCCAGTGTTTTTGCGCGTTTCCCATTGATGACAATATTCTCAAACAACACATCTTTTACTGGGTGCTCATCGGAAAAACCTTCTATAATGGAAGAATTTTCGCCATACCCGGTGTAACTGATGTTTTTAAAGTGAATATTCGTGATTTCACGTCCCGAACCGTTACTGTACTTGTTGTTATATAATACACGCAAATTAAACAGCTGCCCTTCCTGAATATTTTCTACCCACACATTTTCGAAGGTTACGTTCCGGACCGAATTATGATCGCTCACACTGAAGGCCATAGCTCCCTGGTAATTACGATCGTCCTCATCATGCTCCAGAATGTCAATTTCACCAAAGTAGAGATTTTCAATCGAATACCCTCCGTTTTCAACATCTCCGTGTAATCCTATATTGATGGGGTGCGCAACATCGGCCCATAATATTGCATTCGTAATTTTATAATTATGGGCATTTCCATGAAAATTCCACCGATGGGTATAAATCGCGATACAATCATCCGAATTTCTAAGGAAGATGTCGTTTATGGTTACCTCCGAACAACTCATCAGATCAATCCCATCACTCCAGCCTTTGACACTAAACGATTTCAGGTTATTAATTTTTAATCCTTTCACCTCACCTCCATAGACCGTATAATGATTGGGATTAATAACCGTAATACCGTCAATCTCAATGTTTTCAGAATAGGTTATTTCAAAGCCCCGCTCAGCATCAATTATATAACCTCTGCCAATAAACCGTACATTTTCAACCTTATTGCATACAAATTTCCCATTTACATACGCCCCGGGTGCAAGGTACACGGTTGTATTGGATGGTACGTTAAATGCATTTCCAGGTTGATCCTGTGGGCGGTGGAGTCCTGGACCGAAATACATAACGGATGGTGAATCGGGCGTAGGAATCTCAGACTCTGGTTCATTTGCAAATATATGTAAGTTGTTCAGGCGGTTACCATTTATTTCCACCGATAATTTTGCCGGTTTATCGAGGTTGAAATACACAATATTGCCTTCTTGTTGATGCACTATATTCCTTCGAGCCGGACGGATTTTCACGTCATTGACTATGGTATTATTTACCTTTATCCTTAATTCGGCACGCCCTTTAAAATCAAATTGCACCATCGAAGCGGGTTGTTGAGTATCCAAATCGACCATTACTTTGTATTCATACAAATCCTGCCATTCACCTCCCGGTTCTCGTACGCTGACGGTAAAATCGTCGTTATGTTTTGAGTATATCAGTTGCGACGGTACGGCCGGAATAGGAGATAACTGACCGATAGCAGGGAACATAACCACAAGCAAACCTACAAAAACCAAAAATATTGTCTTCATCAAATTAGAGATAACGTGTAAAAATGTACAAATTAGAAACTTTCACTGTTACAAAAGTAGAGGATATCTATGCTGTGTTTTTAGTTATATTGTTGCAGCTTATGGGTCGAAATGTTTCAAAAACTCATTTAAATTCGTGAACTCCGTAGAATATCGTGTCTGATGCTCCTGAAAATTAATTAAATCACACTTCCCGGCAGGTGGATGAATGTATATTTCGGCAGTATGCTCCCCGACCTGTATGTTACCATCACCGAGTGACGAAATCCTGTTTCCGGCGATTCGCAGATTAGAAAACTGAATATTTCTGACGGTCCGACACTCCGAATAGCCTTTTATTTCAGAAGCAATTGCTGTTGTTCCCTTGTAATCAATAGAATTGAACCAAATATTTTCAACCTTCCTACCCGGAGTTAAATTGTATTTCCCCAGCTTAACAACCGAGATATTGAGTAATTGGCCTAACAAAAAATCTTCAACCCGGATATCATCAAAAAGAATATTGCGAATTGTATTATTATCACCACAGCTGATGGCCATTGTACCTTGATAATCGCTTTGATATTCATTATGCTGTAAAATATCGATATTTTTAAAAATGAGATGCTGAATCGTATCTCCTGTGCCTTTAATGTCGCCATGTGTACCAATATTAATCGGATGTGCAATATCGGGAGCCAGTACAGAATTAAGCACCTTCACATCGGTACATCCCCCCTGAAACTCCCCCCGGGTTGCATACACGGCAATTGCATCGTCGGACGATCGTATGTAAACATCATCGATTATTACACGTGATGATGACATGATGTCAATTCCGTCGCCCCATCGATTTCGACCAAAGACTTTGTAATTTCGTATAGTTACATCCGAACTTTCCCCGCACCTCAACGCACAGCCCCCTCCATTACCGATTCCATAATTCACCGCAGTTATCCCCTCCACTATAACATTACGTGCGTTTCGTACCGAAATCGCATCGTACGAAGGCTGATAAATGATGCCACGGCCCATTACCCGGGCATTAACGGTAGTATCGAGATAAACACAGCCCTTGACGGCAGCACCTCCTTCAATGTACAAGGTTTGACCACTTTTCAGATGGATATCGCCCGTGTGAAGAGTCCCGCTTGGTATAAATAGGATCCGATCGTCGGTTTTATCAGGAATCTCACACTCGATTGGATTAGCAAACAACTGAAGGTTCTGGTAGCGATCGCCATTGATTTCAACCGATAATTTTGCCGGTTCATCCATCAGTAATACAATCTCATTGCCGATGATCCGGTATTTAATATTTTTACTTTCAGGACGAATTTTCACGGATTGAATAGGCTCAGACCCTTTCCATCTTACTTTTACTTCAACCTGACCTTCACAGTCGAAACCCGTAAATGCTGTAAAGGGATAGGTGTTGGAGAGATTGGCCCCGACACGTTTCCACACCTGTGCACTCATCACTTCTACAGGCAACCATTCCGAGGCTCCCTTTGCTTTTATCCTGACCGAATACAACGTACTGAGTACTACGCCCGGAGGGGCTTTGTACACCTTTACCATTCCTGTTACAGATGTCGAGGTAAAAACCATCATCCAACACATGAGCGCAAACCTCGCCAAAACACTGTTCTCAAAACGCATAGTTGTGAAATTAAAAAAGCAGTAACTTGATTACCTGATTATCAATTCTTAAGAGATAAACCCCCGGTTGAAGACCAAATGGATGAAAATTGACGGTCGTACGTTGACCTGCCGCGCAGGTTTCACGGGTGATCAACCTTCCATCAAGATGATACAGATGCCAATGTTGCTCCTCATCTCCATTGTTCTCAATGTAGACAAACTCGTGGGCCGGATTCGGATACACCGATACTTTTGCAGCCCGTACTATCCCTGTCGTTGTGTGGAGGTCCAGCTGATCTGCTTTCTGAAGGTACCAATGCTGATTGGTCTTTGCTTCATTCATCAGGGCATTATCGTATTCGATAACAGGTGTTCCATTCACCGTACTGCCGCCGCTGTTATTGATCGAATATCCCGATAAAGCATTTTCGAATCCATAAAGATCGCCACTAAACACAGGAACAATTTTCCATTGCTGAGCTTTATTACTACTATCGGGAGTTTGTTGCACCAGGTTTTTAGCGCGTCCGTTGCCCGTCATTGCCAATCCCGAATTTCGGTTAATCAATTGAAAATTCGAATTCGACAACGGCCTGATCAACCACTGTTGCGCCAAATCCTCTTCCTGAGGTGCCCACATATAGAGTCGTTCAAGCACTGCATTCGAATTATCGGCTACATCAATTGCATTATTAGTCCCTTTATTGAGAATACGGTAATAAAAGGCTTCGGCACGGAAAGGCTGTGAAGGTATTTCGGGCTGTGTACTATTGAAGCTGGCTGTCAGAAATGCAATTCGTTGTTCGAGGTACGATTTCAGGTACTCCACTCCCTGTTCATAGGTTGAAAATATGAACTGTTCGTTGTACACCTTAGTCGAAAGTACCGGCCAACGTTCAAAGTTCAAGCGCTGTGAGGCATCAATCCAACTTATCGTCGCATCCACGTACTGCAACAGGCTATCTTTCAGTCCCGTATCGGTCAATTCTTTCCAACGCCGGTTTACGGCCATTCGAAACCAGTCGTCGTCCCATAAACGACGCATCCACTGCCGGGGATTGAAAGCTTTGTCGCGCATCAACGAATGAACAGCATCGCCCAAGCGGTGGTCGTTGTTAAATGCGATATCGAAATCCCAGAGTGGTCCGAAAAAAAAACGGTCGTCGGAACGGCGTTTATAGAGGTAGGTACTCCAGAAACAATCTGGATTACCGGTTAATTCGCTAGCAATATACCAATTAATAAGCGATGTTGTATCTACCATCAAACGATAGCCCGTCGATGGATTGTCGAAATCGGACGAAAACAGAGCGTTTTCAAATGAATTAACAAATGAACGAATTTAATTCAGTTGCTCCGGAGTAATTTCATCATCATCGGGATACTTCACGGTAATTTTCACAGCCTGAGAAGAAGTAAACCACACCGGTTCGCTGCTGGCAAAACCATCTATTTCGAGCAAATATCCACCACTCAGTGCCGGCTGTTCACTCATGGTGGAATCCAGTTTTTCAAGTCGAACTCTCAGGTCCCCCCGCTCTATCTGATCGGTCAGCATATAATTCCCCATAAACTGATTGTTCACTACCACATCGACAAAACGAGCCGAGGGTGTAAATTCAAAACCGAGCAATGAGCCTATTTTAAAGGCCACAGCATTACGAATCAGGGTTTTATCGGCATGATTGGCCAGCAACACCCAATCTTTTTCATGTGCAGGCAGATTCAGCAACTTGGTTTTCTTAGCCATCTTGATCCGGTAAGGCTTCTTAGCCATATTCCAGGTCGAATTGCCGCGTCCACGTACGGTCATAGGACCTGAAAGACGTTCTGTACTATCGCTGCTGACAATGCTCAGATACCCCGGTAACCAAGTCGATTTACTGGTAATGGGTTGCGCACTATCGGTAGTAATGTAAAAAGTGGGCAGATTGCTGAATTGCTGAGCCGACATCTCAAAACAAAAGAGTGTCAGAATCAAAACACGGGAGAAATTGAACATATAACACAGAGAGCACGGGGAAGCCCTTAGAGCTCCCCCGTGATGAAATTAATAAATTACAAATCGTTGAACACCTTCATTCGCCTTTAGTATATATACACCGGCAGGTAACGTAAGAGACTTACTACCCGAAACCACAAATTCGGATAGCCGGGTACCATTCACAGAATACACAGCTACCGGTATCGCTGTTTCAGCAATTAACGATAATGTTTGACGAGAAGTTGTCACCTGTAATCCTTTTATAGATAGGGCATAGCTCGACGAAATTGTATTTGGAACAAAAGCAACCTTAGCAGCTGCATAAGCCATCAAATCAGCGGTTTGAGCCGAACCAGCCAACACTATAGCTTCAGCGGTTTCAATCGCTGATTGAAATGCATCGTAAATAGCCGCTAAATATTCACCGGAACCATTACCCCTCACTGCGGCATCAAGCAAAGCACGACCCGCTGCAACTTCGGCTGCAAATACAGACGGCACTGATAGGAATTCAAATACAAAATCGCGATTAACATCCAGACTGGTACTTGCATTGGTAGATAGTTCAGAGTCTGTTTTCAAGCACCAAAATCCTTTAGCAGAGGCACTTCCAGCTGTTTGCACAGCATATTTATACCCATCGAAATGAATATTCATGGTTCGCCAGTTATTATCAGAAGAGCCCCAAGTAGGCTGATATACTGCATTTTCAGTAAGATGCCGATACACGTCCGTTTCGTTCAACCTACTGTAGAATGAATAACGTCCTACTCCTTCAACGAGGCTAAGCGAATAAATCTGACCGGCATCGGTTATAGTTCTTTCGGTTTGCAATCCACCATTGGCTACAGATAAAACAACACCGTTTGCGACTGCTCCCATCCCGGGATTATTAAGGTAATACGTCCCTAATTTAACAAAATATTCACCTTCAGGCAAGGTATTGATAGCCGTGTATTTCACCATGGCCAACCGGGCAGATTGTAAAGCTGCTTTAGCAGCCCCAATCGATTCGATTGTACCGGTGTATGGAGTAGCAGAAAGAATAGCTTGCGCATCGGACAAAGCAATACCGAGTGTAACAAAATCCGAATAGCGATATTTGCCTGCAACATCACCGTCATTTTCACCCGCCACTTCATCGGCAATTGCGTCGTAAAATTCTTTAATCGGCGTATAAACAGCTGTAAGTTCCGCGAATACTTCAGTGAGATCAACGGTTCCATTAAAAAACACTTTTACATTATCGAAACCGATCCAGTTGGCATTCGAACTATTGTCGCGCAGACCAATTACCAGGGTATTATCAACCACTACAGCATCGGTGATGGTATACACCGTTGCATTAGCAATAGTAGTACTATCGTTAACAAACGGAGTTTGAATCGATACAGAAGCTGCTTTATCTCCAGCAAAAACCTCTACAGAACTTTCAAGTACCTGTTCGCCTGCACGCTGGTCGGTTGCAAAAGCAGCTATTAAAACATTGTATTTTCCATTGGGCAAACCGGCAATACGTTGCGATACTGTGCGGGCAACCTTCGCCGAAGTAGAACTGCGCCAAGCTTCAGCGGCAAAGCCGGTCATAGCTCCCACCATGTCCGGCTTGGTACTCCACGAAGTTACTGCATTCCAACCTGGCATATTACGTCCCACATTCCATTCAAAATCGGCATTCAGCACCACCAGATCGGTAATATCAACAGGGGTGGAAATAAAGGAGGTAGTTTTATAATCGAGTATCGCTTTTTTCAACTCCTGCATGGCCTGATCTATTTCTACATCCGACGAACTCGACAGTTTCTCCGACGCGATTGCCACAGCGTCGGCCAATGCAGTCGAATTAAGATCATTCGCCTGATCAATAAGTGTTTGAAGACGATCCGAGAACTGAGAAATTACCGGTTCGAACAACCATTTATTTTGTTTATCGGCACCTTTATCCATAAACAATGAACTACCCGGCACATCACTATCGTAACCTATGCCGTTGGCTTTACTACCATCATCCCGGATTTTCTGAATTATACAGAAATCAGGATTCGTAGTCACATCAATAAAAAACGACTGACGATAGCTACCGGTTACAGCCGTAGCAAACGACCCGGTCCAGGAATTATTGTGAGTAACAAAGGAATTGCGGGCCACCTGTTTAAACGAAGTAAAACCGTTTACCGGATTACGTACCACTAAAAAAACCTGATAGTCGGGATCGGTTTCGGCAGCCACGTGTTTAACAGCATCGTTACCCGTTCCGGTACCCCCGATGTAAGTACCCGAATGTGCATTTTTTATCCGATAATACCCTCCATGCAACGGAAGCTGCGCTCCCATCAATTGGCTCCCAATTGCAAGCAACAAGGCAACAAGCGTAAAAGTAATTTTTCGTAACATAGTATTAATTTTTTAAGATTAGAGCATAAAGCTATTGTTTTACTATTTTGAACATTTGAGTTCCTTTATCAACACTCACGATACCGATGTAAACTCCAGGTCGCTGGTCGGCCAACGACACGTGTAATTCAGAATCCTTAAAGGAATAATTTCCTTGTTTGGCTCCATCGATGGAATAGAGCGTAAAAATCGCGTTATCAGCACAACAATCCTCAAGTTTTAAGTGAATAAATTCGGTGGTCGGATTTGGGTACAATGAAATGGTGCCCATTGATAACGGATCGATAGCAGTTGGTACTGCCAGTTTTACCAGATCAAGCTGAAAAGGATAACCTTCACGTATAGTTCGATTTCGGTCGTTAATCATATTTCCCTCAACAGCCCAATAAGTCGTACCGGCACTTCCCCCATTTTGGATTGCAAAGGCACGCTCCCCTTTGTCCTGGTAATGAAACACATAGGTATTCCATGCAGCAGAATATACATTCCCATTAAATCGGCCATGTTCATCCAGAAACCGATTATCCTTTCGTGACACGATTTTATACCGGTTACTGGCAACATCGAGCGTAATCGTCCACTGCTGAGATAAGGTGTCAGCCGATTGACTTTTAAATGCCGGATTGAGAGAACCGTCGTTTGTCAACAAGGTACCGTCCGAAACTCTGCCCAATCTATAATCACCTTCAGGTAATTGATAATTATCTTCGGCCAGAATCACACTGTATTCCAGCGGAAACTCATGACTAAGTTCATCTTCAGTATAACTAAACACAACAGAGTATGTACCTCCTTGCTGAACATTGGAAAGCAAGAGTGAACTTTCAGTAGAATTATCGCTCCAGCGCCAGGTCCCATTTCCTATGCCCAAGATCTTAACCGGTTTCAGCACCAGATTTTTGCCGGGCTCTAATACAATCAAGCTACCACGCTGGGTAGCTCCGCCGTTAATGGAATATCCCGGAGCTACATACGACAAAACTCCCTCACCGGGGATGTTGGCCGTATCGGGCGGAACCGAAACAATCGGCTGAATAATAAACGGATATCCATCCTGGACAGTAGTACCTTCTTCAATCCCATCCCCTGTTATATTCCAAAACCGGGTACCCGAATTCCCTCCGTTTTGTACCGCGAAAACATTCTCTCCCTCCAAGCAATGAAACGTATAGGTATTCCACGAAGGGTAATAGGCGTTGACTCCAAAATTTCCTTTCTCATTGATATAATTACCATCTTTTTTCGAAACAATTTTAAATCGGCCCCCTGCATCCGCGGCAGTTTCTTTGGTTATGGTCCAGGTTTGAGAATCATCCGGCATATTCACTTCCCAAAATTCGGGTTTCAGCTTGTCGGTAGCATTGAGATTGGAATTGGTAAGCATAGCACCATCCGATGCCCGACGGATGTAATAATCTCCGTCAGGCATCTGATAATTATTCTTTACAATTGAAACCGAATAGTTGAGGGTGTCGATGGTCGTAATGCCGTTCTTGGTAAGTGTATAATACAATTGCAGCTGTTTCGGCTTTTGCACATTCAAAATCATCAGATTACGGGCACGATGTCCGGAACTCCACGCAAAACTACCACCATCGTATCCGGTGGTAGTAGTGGCTCTCAACTCCACACTTTGGCCCTCCTGAATGGTAATTTTACTACCTGCCGCAGCATTCGCCCCATCCACTGATATTGCGGGCGTAACATACGTAAGTTTAATACGGAAATTATACCTGGTTTTATATCCCCCCGGATTAAAGTGTTCGACCCAAATGATGGAATCGGAACGCACACCATTGGTCACTGTAAGCGAAAAGCCTGTATTGCCTGTACTCCAACGGGCCGAGCCATAGTTGTATAACGGCGTATTTATACTAAGCGAAAAACGCTGATAAGGCAGCACTTCCACAATCGTATCTACATACACATTCTCGCCAACTGTAATGCGGGGAGTGAGTACATCGGGCGTGCAGTCGCCCCAAACAGCAACACTGAACACCTGAGAGCTTTTTGCTCCCGACGGTGCAGTGTAGACAACTCTGTACATGCCACTTTGCTGCACAGTAAAAGTAAGTTGACGCGTCGTTTCGCCGGTTTCCCACAGCCAGCTTCCGCCGGCCGTACCTGCAGGCAATTGGGGTGTCAGGGTAATCATACTCCCCGCTGCCACGTTGTCGATATAGCTTTTATCAGTTGTTTTTCCATCATAGGTAATGGATGCCGTTAAACTCACCGGAAAAGTGCCGGGAGCCGGATACCAGGTCGATGGTCGATAACTGGTTAGCGTAGAGAATCCCAAATGATCGAATCCACCGCTGTTTCCTCCATACAATCCTCCGCCGCCATCCACTCCATTATTATCGTTGAAAGCCATACGCCGGGAGTATGTCATTGGGATTCCTTTCACTGCTTCATAATGCGAAACAACCCGGTGCCAAAACGGACGCGGTTGCCCCCATCCTGTAGTGCCATTTTGAGTCGCCGTATAATTTTCGGTTGGTAAGCCACTACGTTTGTAGGGAATGAAAGGTACAGAATCGTTTACTTGAGTGACTGCACTCAATGAATTAACCAATGCTATGTATTCAAAACCGGCCGCAATTCGGTTATTCATATATGAGAATAAATCGTCGCCCTGGTTCCAGGCTGTCTGACAAATATCAGCTGCCAGGCCTGCAGCCATCAGCGCATGGCCCTGATCTCTTCCGCTTTCCTGCATTTGTCCCAAATATCCGTAAGGTCCGCGCGAATCGGGATGCAGCCAGACTACGAGGTTACCTAAAAACTCATTATAGCCCAAGCATTCGATCGGATTACGAGGTGCATCGGTAAAACTTCCGACCTTATCTTCCCTGTAAAACGATAAGCCCTGATTGTAAATTGCGACATCGTCACATAAAATTCCAATACTCATCACGCAAAATACATTTGCTAACCCCCAATTGGAAAAATAGGCTCCGGGATCGCCGTGTTGAGCAGTACGCCCATGTCGTAATTCCAGAAAATACATTGCCCGGGTATAAAACAAATTACGCATCCAGTTTTGATATGCTTTGAAATCATCGACTCTCCACCCCTCAAAACCACGCAATAATTCACCTGCCTGGGCAAACTCATAACCATATATCCCAGAAGCGAGAGACGCATTTGTATCTCCTGTAATGTTTTTGCAAGTTCGTGCCCATGCGTTCAGGATTCGTACTGCCGTATTTCCGTATTTTTCCTGGCCGGTAATACGCCACATCAATGCATTTTGAAATGCAGCAGCCACATCATTCATGGCTATTGAATAATTATCGGGATAATCGGCACCTCCACGGTCGATTCGGATCTGAGGATTCGGATTGTAGGTATCTTTTGCATGATTATTTGCCTGCAATCTGTTAAATGCGGCAACAATAATGGGATCTTGTTCAGAATACAATAAATATTGAATCCTGTCAATGTCCTGCTGAGCCACTAACCCTCCCGGATGAATAAAATTTTTTGCTTCCGCGCGAAAAGAGTGCGCTGCTAACAGCGCACTCAAAACGAGCAGATTAACTACTAATTTTCTCATTCTAACTTATTTTACAATTACTTTACGAACTACTCTCGCTGTGCCGTCGACCTGAACAATGTACATCCCCGACGGGAGCGAATAATTAATGGCACCATCGAGAGCAGCCTGTTTAATCAACGAACCGGTAATGGAATATACCGATAGGATGGATGGTTCGTGCACTTCGACGGTTAATTCATTCCGGCCACTTAGTACACGGATATTTCGGGCATTCAACTCCTCGACACCGGTTTCATTATAAGGAATGAATTTGAATACAAACATCGGCAGTGATGCTCCTTTTGCAAGCACTTTGGTCGATGAATTATACGTCCAGTATCCCTGAGCTGCCGACCGGCCGGCATTTTGAATGGCATATGCGGAACCATTGTATACTATATTGAAGGTGCGCCAATCATCGTCGCTACTGGTGGTTCCTCCGCCGGGATTTCCCCAGCTGTTTTGAATAACTGTATTTTCGGTTAGATGGCGGAAAACTCCTTCTTCATCCAGGGCGCTGAAAATGGAATATCGGGCAGGTGCCAACGAAGTCACTTTTGTCAATTTAAATACCTGATTCATTGTACTGGCATTTTTATCTGTTGCCAGTCCTCCGTTGGCCATCTGCAACGACGATCCATTAGGCAACAGCGCAACTCCGGGATTGGTGAGATACAACGAATCGGTAAGAGTAATGTAATAATAACCTTCGGCCAAGGTATTAATCTCACTGTTTACCGATCCCAGAAAAGTTTGATAGGCAGCAAGAAGTTTGGCGACTTCAGCATTAATTTTCAGTTGCGACGAAGTGCGTTCAGTCGAAATTGCCTGAGCTGCTGCGATAGCACTGTTGAAAGCATCAACGGTTTCCTGAAGATAAGCACCTGCTGCTGTTCCAACAGGAACAGTTGCCACAAATGTCTTGTATACGGAGAGTAACGAATCGAGCTGAGTATAATCTCCATCCGTACTGTAATTCGTGGCCTCTTCCAGTTCGGTAATCTTTGTTGCCCATTTGGTAATACTATCAACTGGGGTGGCGTAATTGTACACTCGAAAATCGTATACCAGGGTTTGTTTCAGATAATTATCACCGGTAAAAGGAGGACGGCCAATCCAGTTATAAGGAGTACTCTTTGTGAAATTGGCCGAGGGTAAAGGTAATCTTCCCGAAGCTACTTTGGTTCCATTCACGTAAATTGATGTGGACGTATCACTTTGCTGTACAACTAAATGCTGCCATACACCCTTTACGGGAGCTGTATTAACCGTCAGGTTCTTTGCACTTCCCCAGCCCGAAGGAGACATCGAAAGATTTTGATTAGGCATACGGTAGAAAATATATTCCCCAATACTGGCACTGTTCACTTCTTGGCTAGAGAACGAAAAGAGCATAAACCCATTGCCCGATAAAGGAGCATTGGCGTCTATCCTGTAGTAGGCAGAAATGGTATAATCGTTCATTCCCGAAACCACACTGCCTACCGCTGCCCCCATATCCAGATATCCATTGGAACTTCCCAGATCAAGAACATTAAATTTACCCATTTTCACAACAGCAGCATTATTGAGTAGCGTGGCCTTATTATTTTGACCCGATGCATCGGGAACCGTACCATCGACAACATTATCAAAGGTATACTGCACTTTTAAACCTCCTTCAGAGGCACGACATACCTCGATGGCACGCCGGAGTTGCTCGATAAGAGTTGGAATCTCCATCGACAGTACAACTCCATCGTCGACACGCTGGCTGATCAAGATAAACAGTTCTTCGAGAGCATTACGTGAAACCAGGGAAAACTCCGGGTGGTTGTTAATAATATCTTCTGCTTCGTCCAGGACAGCATATAACGAATCGAATAACGCTTCGTTTTGCTGATACGGATTCACAAATCGTTCATCAGCCACTGCGGTTGCCTCATCGACTACATTCAGCACCAAATTGGTCCATTTTGTACGTGCGTATGCACCACGCACCGAACTCTCACCATTGCCGGTACTACGGGCATCGGCTTCAAACGAAATTTTATCACCTGCCTTGGCATAAAAGTAAAAATAACTGGAGGTACTGTAAGTCGGTAGTCCACGGTAAGGTTTCCCATTGTTCCCATTGACCGAAGGTGTTTCGGGTACCTTCGCCAGGTAGGTGTTGTATACAACTTCATTGCCGGCTGCCCAGGTGTCAATTCCTTTCGAAAGTCCGTATGGAAAATCCAGTCCCATTGAAAACGCGGTACCTTCTCCTCCGTACCTGAAAAATTGATATACCTTCATCACCCCGATCTGGTTCCACAGGTCCTGTCGCACTACCTTCATATCAACACGATAATAACCATCCTGCGGAACCGTGAAGGTGATGGCCGCATTTTTTCCGTTGGCAATAGAATATACCTCATATCCCATCAACGAATCGGGATAGTTTTCGCCGTATACCAGATTTTCACCTACCCGTGTACCTGCCGGATATTCGGCAGCTACGTATACATATTCGTTTGGGTCGGAAAACCATGCATTACGTTTAAGTTCATACTGAGTTCCGCTCGAAGGGCGATTCATAATAGGATACATGCAGAATCGTTCGGTCAGAAACTGGTCGTAATAATTTACAGCTATACTGTTGTCGCCATACGTGGTAAAAGTCGTGTACGAACCTGCCGGGATATCGTGGCGTTCGAAACTCCATTCATCGGTTCCTCCCGAAGCAAACTGCTCTTCGGTTACCGATTTCAGGTTGTAAGTCTGTGCATTCAGTCTAAGTACCGACACTGCCAGCATCAGTACAACCAGAATTAAGTAATTCTTTTTCATGATACTTTGTTATTTAAATTGTGAATATAGAGAAAGTTATTAATTCAGAGGCTCGGGTAAAAACCAGTTTTTAGTATCTGAACATAATGTCTGATAAATTGACTGATAATTGTCCCTGTGTTTACTCGCGATCTTTCTTGCAAGATAGTCCGGGTTGTTTCGGCGTTGCGAAATCCGCAATAAATCGGCAAAACGATTTCCTTCAAAGGAGGTTTCCAGTGCCAGTTCATCTATAATTGCATTTTCGACCCACTGAAGAGTGTCCATCGAACCATCGGCAAAGGCTGCAATGTCATAATCATCATCAAACGCCACATCACCGCATCCCCGGGCATGAACACCAGTCATCCATTCATATTTCAATGTATTGAAGGGAGCTAAATAGGACTTTGCAAGTTCTCGTTCCCTGATCGGGATTTTTGCGGGATCGTTGAATACTGCCGGTTTTAATCCATATTTCAGCACTGCAAAAGCAGTGTGAGGCTTACCGGTTCTATTTACTGCTTCGGCATAACGCAACCACACCAACCCCATTCTGTAAGTAAGTATATTTTTACAATTCAACAATTTATACAAGGCCGGCAATTCAAACTCATCTATCGCAAAAGTACCTGATAAATTTGCCTGTTTACGTAAATCGCCTGCTACATAATAGTTGATACTGACAGCTCCCGATGTCTGGCGTAAGGTAAAACGCTGGGCTCCCCAAAGACTGTCGATTACGGTTGAAAAACCAAATTCGTTGAGTTTCAACGGCAGTTTTCCAACTCTTCCTTCCGAAGGATTGGCAGCCATTAAAATGGCCGATACGGTCTCTGTCGATGTGGAGGAAGCAACTGTGGAAGCCGACCAACTGTTGGAAGGAATGGCCGTCTCAAAATTCTGTTGAATAAAGTTGTCATATGACCAACGAACCGAAGGCATGGTACCTGCCTGAATCGCCTGATACTTCTCATCAATTACTTCGGCATATAAAGTTGCAGCCTTTTCGTAATCAGCCGGCGAACTTCCGCGCCATAAGTATAAATCGGCCAGCAACAAACGTAACGACGGGAAAATACGCGATGACGGAAAATTATTGATGGTGCCGTAATTCGGGAAATAGGATTTTTCGAAAGGGCTCAAATCGTTAATCAACGAATCAACCAACTGCAAAGGCTGCAGGAGAGGCAACTCACGGTGTGTATCGTCAACTGTGAGCAGTGCTTGTGATGTATAGTAAACCTGTCCCCAGATGGAAGCTACCTGCATATAGGTCCAAGCTCGTATGGTTCGTGCCAGGGCGTGTTCGTTTTTTAAGGGGTGGTCGTCTCCATTTGTACGACTGATAAAGTAATTACAGTTATTAATCAGCGCATAATAATCGCGGGGATCGGCAAAGGGATTATCTCTCCGGACCTTAAAATTACTCAGCTCGCGGATATCAGCAGTTGTCAAAGGGGTGACGTCCAGCAGGTCAGCGCGCATTTCTCCCATCAACACATAACGATCGGCAATTTTTTGCATGCCGCTTAACAATCCTAAAATCGAAGACACCGAGTCGGTGCTGTTCTTTAACTGGTGGTTTTCGGAGGTGACATACCTGTTCGATTCGAGGGTAAGCATATCATCGCATGAAGCGAACATCATTATAAAACCGCTCGCGACTAAAAGCACAATGTGCTTGTGAAATATTTTAAACTTCTTCATACTCTGCTTATAAATTCAATTTAACTCCCAGGTGATAACTACGTCCCTGCGCCAGCCAACCGGCATCGATACCCTGATACAGTACCGAATTACTAACCGAAAATTCAGGATCCACTCCCAAGTAGCGGGTAAGTGTCCATAAATTAGTGGCCGAAATCCATAATCCTATTCCGTTGATAAACATTGAATTTACTGGAAAATCATAGCTTAGAGCAAGGGTTTTCAGACGAAAATAGGAACCGTCTTCGATCCAACGATCGGAAAATCGACTATTGCCCATAACATCGTTAAAGGAGCTTTTGGGAAGCTGGGTTTGTTGACCTTCGTTGACCCATCTGTTTTGCATCGCCGATGACTGATTGTATAGCGTACTTCCCGATTCAAGTTGTGAACGGAAATAGTTATACACGTCGTTACCATACGAATAATTAAACAGCGCATTAAGCGAGAATCGTTTATACACCATCCGGGTAAATAGAGCACCGGTGAACGCAGGATTTGGATCTCCAATGATTGTTTTATCGTTTTCGTCGATGATATCATCGTTGTTTGCATCAATAAATCGTATATCTCCAGCCGTAAATGGGATGGTGCCCACCCCTGTTGGATCTTTAACCGATAAATTGGCTTGACGGGCTTCCTGATCGGTGGCAAATACCCCGTCGGTTTTAAACCCCCAAAACACCCCGGCAGCCTGCCCCACTTTTGTTTGAACCTCCCCACCGTATACCGGGGTCGTATAGGCGTCGCCCGGTAATTCGAGAATGGTGTTGGTATACCGTGCTATACTTGCACCAATCTCCCACTGAAAATGATTAACCACCACTGCTTTGGCGTTAATAGTCAGTTCGGCTCCCGTATTTTGCATTTTACCTCCGTTCTCCCAATAGCTATTCATCCCTGAACTATAATGAAAATGCTTTAGCGCCAATAAATCGTCGGTAGTGTGCCGGTATACATCCACCGACATTTCCAGCCGGTTGTTGAACAGCCCCACATCGACACCACCGGTTAGTTTATAGGTTGATTCGGGTTTTAGACGCGTATTTCCGATATTAACCAGATCGATCCCTGTATATTGATTAATATAGCGAATGGAACTAAAATAGGTAATGGCGCTTCCGATAGGGATATTATCATTGCCGGTCAATGCCATTCCACCTCGGAGCATCAATCTGGTGATCCAGTCGGCATTTTTCATAAACGATTCCGACGATACAAGCCAGCCTGCATTGGCCGAAGGATAAACACCCCAGGGTACACCGGCCATTTGCAACATACCGGCATCTCTTCCATAGCGTGAAGAAGCATCCACAGAGAGGCTTGCCGAAAGAAAATATTTCTCCAGAAGAGCATACTCAGTATTAACATACCAACTGATTGTTCGCCAACGATCGTCGTAACCAAGCGTTTTCCGGTACAAAAGTGATGCACTTAAATTGGGGTTCAAATCGGTTGGCGTATTATGCCCGGAACCATATTCACCCTGGTACTGATCATTGAGAAAGCGAAAACCTCCTTGAAGTGTAAGCTGTTGCATCTTCATTCGTTTTACCCATTCACTGTAGATGTTGGCAGTGACAGAGACTTGCCGGGCATTCTGACCTTGAACAAAACTGGTTGAAAAACCATCGTATTCTGGTAAAAACACCTGAGGTACTCCGGCGTCTGGGCGGTAGTACTTTTCGTAAAGACTGTTGAGCGAATAATTCATACTAGCCTTTAACTGCAGCGATTTGCTGATACTATACGAAGGACGTACCGAAAGCGTAAAAAAAGATTGCGAACTGCTTCCCAGTCCTTTCTCGACTACACTAAGTGGGTTGGCCAGACCAAAGATATCGGCATCCGACAATTCCGACGTAATGGTTCCACTAGTCGAGTGCTCATAAGGAATCAGGAAAGGGGCCTTGATGGCTGCCAAAATCCCCGGTGAAGTAATAACTTTTCCGGGCTCTTCACTTAAACCATCATCATTCAGCTTCCGATCGGTTTGCGAATAAGCAATGTCAAATGAAAAACGGATCCGGTCGGTTAAATTAATATCCGAATTGAACCGGGCATTAAACCGGCTGAACTTATTTTCCTTCATCGTACTGCCTGCTTCAGCATATCCTAATGATAAATTATACAGCGCGATATTATCTCCCCCACTCACGTTAATATCGTACAAGTGCGTCAGGCTATTCCGGTACACATTTTTACTCCAATCGTTCTGATTGTGATAACGCGCATAATCGTAATAGGATGAGTTGTTGTTTAAATACGGCAATGATGCAAGTTGCCCCGGATCGGTCATCTCTGTTTTAAGAAGATCGCTCACATATACCCGGTATTGATCGGCCTTCAACAGGGGTAGGGTTGCCGGCTGCTCGTTGTAAGCCGTGGTTGCCGAAAAAGCAATTTTGGTAACCTGCGATTGACCCCGCTTGGTAGAAATCATAACGACTCCATTCGCACCTTTACTGCCGTACAATGCCGCGCCTTCTTTCAGCACCTGAATGGACTCAATATCCTCCACTGAAATCGCCGACAGGGGATTGAAAAGATATCCGTCGTGTATCGAACTGCGGTTGTACTGATTGTCCATAATTATACCATCAACTACAACCAGTGGCTGGGCACCAGCATACAACGAATTATACCCTCTGATAAACATGGCTGCACCGATCCCTGGTGTACCCGAACGTGTTACCACTCTTATATCGGCCGCATTCAGCGATTGAATTTGCGCATCGGCAGTCAAGGACGATGGAATGGTAAACGCTGGTAGCTTTGGATACAGAGCAACTTCAAGATGTGAATTACCACGAATTGCAACCTGTACGGTGGTAAAATCAGGAGCCGACACTACGAGCTGCGTCAGGTTCCGGGGTATGCGAAGTACAAAATGTCCTTTTTCATCGGCAATGGTTGATATACTTTTATCTGAATTTTGAATAATGGCGCCGAACAACTCTTTACCTGTTGAAGCATCGCGAATCAATCCGCTTATTTCTACAAGCTGATGAGGATCGGTTGTAGAGACAGTGTCACGAACTGTATTCACACCCGCTTGTGCTGAAAGGGTCTGAAAACATAACATCGATACCCACAGTTTCAGCAACATTCGTTTCATTAGTGTATTTTTCATGGATATTACAATTTCTTTTTCGGTTTCAATAAAATACAATCAATAAGTAATTCCCGCGAGTAAATGGTAGTTTCCGTACGCGGCACATTGCTGATTACCCGAAGTGTTACATTAGCTGTTTCTTCTCCAGCATTGGCATAGTTAAATTTATGATCGGCTGCCACTAATACGGTATCGATTTTTGCCGGCTGGGTTTCAACGACTCCCGTAAGCGGACTGCGCAAGGTCGTGGTCTTACCATCGGTATCGGGATAGGACAGATTGAAATACACTTTAAAGGGCTTCACTCCCGACGCAGCCGGATTTAAAACCTTGTTGGATAAAAACACGCAATACACATCGTAGTAATCGGACAACACCCCCGGAATCTCGAAGGTAACTGTTGGATTCCCGGTTGATGTGGTTGGCTCCAGTTTCAGGTATCTTCCTCCCGAAATACTTCGTGTCCCAGCAGAGATCCGTTCTGAATAGGGAGTCGAAAGTGTATTTTCACGACCTTTGGTTCGTTCAGCCTCTACAATTAAAGATTGGTGCCACGAATCCAACGGATCGATACGTAAAGATGATGTTATATACAATTTACCATTACTGGTAGTCACGGACGTAGAGCCGTCGAACAAATAAGCCGGTTTGAAAAAAACATTCCCCGATGTCGATACCAATGAATCATGAGGAGCCTTCTGAAGGGTATTACTAAAAATTAAATCCTGAACCAGCGCATACGATGTCCTGGCCCGTTGCATCGAATCGGCATTAAAGAAGGGATTGGCCCTGTATACAAAATAGCTCTTTATTCTAGTATACGCTGCCTCCCAAGCGCCATTGTCGGGCACTATCATCGTGTAGGAACTATCTTCCCGGTTAATATACCCTAATCTGCTTAATAATGGATTAGAATTTTGGAAAACCGAATCAAGATAGGTTTGTTTTCCATCGACAATACTTCCCGGGACACTTGCTTCGGGTATAAAAGTCAGTTTATTTTGTGAATAAAAATAACTTCGAATTGAATCCAATGCAGGATCTTTACCAAGGTATTCCCAGTTATTCGGAAAAAATGGTTCTACCTGACTCAGCACGTGAACAATACCATTACTGGCCACAATACGTTGATAAGGAACTGAAAACGGCGAAGTTCCAAAATAAAAGCGATCGTTGACAAACTGCAATGGAATGCGTTTCCGATTCAATGTTGGTATGGTTTGTTTGATACGCGAAGAAGCCGGAATGAAAAAGCGGGCCATATGATTTTCAATTAAGTCGTTGGCCACATTAATTTTACTGGTATCCAAGCCACTGAGTGCAGCATTATCAGGAGCGAACAAGGTAAACGACTCCGGCTGTTGCAGCGTTTTGTCGTAACCATATTTTTCCAACAAGCCCGCAAACGTACTTAACTCAGGAATAGAACGTACGGTCTCCCACAAGTTCTTTTCCGAAACGATAGTGGGATCGGCTGCATAATGGGCTTCCCGGTAATCGTCGGAACATGCCGCAACGAAGAAGAGAACAAGGGCAATGAAGCCACTTTTATATATATTTCTGTCCATATTATCGATTTTTCACCTCTGTTTCACCACCGATCTTCGGGTAAACCACTCGGATTGTTGTACATATTTTTGGGAACAAACTCAAAATAATCAATCATAAACTGATCTAATCCTACTTCGGATACCGATTTAAATCGCAGATAATGCGGACCATCCGTATCCCAGGTTTTCGTACAAATAATCCGACGTAGAGCTCCATTGTGAGTGCGCGAACTAACAGTTCCACTATTCGTAAGATAGGCCGATCCCCCCTTCATATACCCCCGGTTTCGCATCATTTTATCGTTTTCAATTCCATCATCCAAGGTTCCTGCATCAGCAACCCATCCAATCGCCGGATCAGAGGCCAGCCGCTTCATATTCAAAGGAATTCCTTGCGGTTCGTCATCGACATAAAATTGAATAATACCCCGTAAGGGATTAGCCGAGTATCCAAATCGAATTTCGTAGGTTCCAGCAGGCACGGGAGGAAAGCGCATTACAAAATCAAAATTTCCCTGTGCCATCATTTCATCTGCCTGGTAATTCACCCAGGTTTTATTTCCCTGCAAGTAGTACAATCGGGTATTGGACGATAAAAATTCAACATTTTTGAGATAGCCATCAGGAAATTTATAATAATTTTTCGCCCCTGTGATTCCGGAAGGATCGTCGCCTTTTTCGTATCTGATACCATTTGTCATCATCTCAGGATGCAAACTGGCAGCATCCATACGGATACGGGTATTCAGAAATAAGGTAACCACCCGTTGATCATACACCAATAGCTCGTCAAGCAAATGATATACTCCGTTCTCGGTATCCTGTACCCGGCCTTGTTCTATCGGAAGCACATTAACACCTCTGACACCTCTGACCGGATCTGTATTTATCACAACACCACCATAATCGTTCGACACCCGAAACATGGTATTGGGACAAAAGGTCTCCATAAACTCAAACAGCGGTACGCCGGTAGCCATGTTTGCTTTATAAAAGAAATTATTGTAATACACTGTTTTATCAATGATGTGATAGGCCACAAACCGGTTCAGACTATTGCGTCGATTGGTAAGGTCGGTAATTCCGGCGTCTTCAGGATACATCGTATTATACACCGATGCCGCATAGGATTTCAAACTTTCGAAATCGATTATGCCCGCTTTTCGGAATACTTCGTCGGTCTCGGCAAACACAGTATACCCGAACTTACGTAATTGGGGACTTCGGCAAACGGTAACTCCGTCAATCGACAAGGGGTCTTTCTCCGGCTTATAGGTATCGTCCTTCAATAATTGTAACTCCCGGTCGAGCCCGGTCTTCATTAAGGCTTCGACAAAAAGTGTAATTCGCTCGTCCTCACCCATGATGGTTGGGACTGCCGAGGTAGCAGGTGATATGACCGCATCAATGGAGTGAATCACTCCATTTTCCACTTCAATATCCTTCCTGGTTACCACCGAATTATTGTTAATGACAATATTGACGGTCGACTGAAAAGCTTTATATCCGACTACCAGGTAACGGGTGTTCATATTGGTTGAAGGGATGGCTCCTTGCGAGAAATCGGTACTTTTAAATACTTTATGCGGAATCAGGTGACTATACACCATATACGTAACGATCGAATCGGGCAAGTCCTCAATCGACGAAACCTCATTTTTTTTGTAATATTCCTGCATTGCCTCATTGGTTGGAGCAAAACAGGTGTACTTGTTATATGTTGTCAATAGCTTATCAAGACGGGCAATTTTCACTGCTTTCCAAAACTCACCGTACGAAACCGAGGTTTTCTCCAAGTAACTTCCAACAGTTTCTCCCGTGAACGTATAGAAATTTTCACCTACATCGTCACTATCGTAACACCCCTGAAAGAGCATCACTGATAATCCGAGCAGCACAACAAGCTGTTTGCGAAACACATTCTGAATTCTCATGAGTATCATGGTTATTTTACAATATTGGTGGATGATTCGTAATATGGATTTTGCTTCAGCAAAGGATTTACTTTTAGTTCATCGGCATGTATCGGCAAATAGAGCGCATTCATTACTGCCAGTTTAGTCATGATGGCACTTTGATCGGACGAATATTTTGTTAAAACCGACTCCACCAGCTCCGCAGTTGAATTTTTCCGTTCGGCATACCGGACCAGATCGAACCAGCGTTTCCCCTCAAACATCAGTTCGCGGTGACGTTCGGCTAAAACCAGCTTATCCATTGCCTCTTTACTGCTATAATTCTCGAAAACAAGGGTGTCGCTTTTCAGCCTTGTTGGATTGGCACGCATAAAGGTTTTATTTACTAAATGCAAGGCTGCCCTCAAACTGGCTTCATCCCCTAATTGGACAAGCGCTTCTGCTTTCAGCAACATGATATCACTGATGCGGTAAAAAATCCAATTCGCTGAATTCATTCTGAACGAATAAAAATTCGAAGCTCCCAATGAAGAGCGCTGACCCAGATATTTAAATATCTGATAAGCCCCGGTTCCGGTCTTGGTTGAAATGATAAAGTCGTTTTTACGAATATCCGTTGCTGCATACAATACATCGGTTTCGACATAAAAGGCTGTCGCAGCTAATTGGCCGATTGCCGACGACGTTCCGTACAACCCTCCAATCGAGGAGTTATCGATCACATTGGACGAAAATTGTAACTCGAAAATACTTTCCTGCGAATTTCCAATTCCAAATATTATATTATTCGCTTCCTCTTCAATTAGCTCATACTTACCAACCTGCTGAATGATCCCTCCCCGCACAGGCTCCAACTTCTTTGCATTAAGAAGCTTGTCACAATACAAAACACAATTCGAATAGTCTTTTTTCCAGAGCAGCAGGTCGGCTAAGACTGACCGGATAGCATCCTTGGTCATGCGTCCCTTACTTTCGCGATCGGTAAGGTATGTTTCCATGGCCCATTGTTCTGCCTGTTGCAAATCGGATACAAGCAAATTCAATACTACATCAGGCGACGACTGGGGCAATGTGAGCTCCTGATCGTCGCTGATCGTCGCTTCAAGCGATAGCGGAACTGCTCCAAAAGTACGGACAAGATAAAAATACGACAATGCCCGGATAGCAAGAGCTTCGGCCAACTTAGCTCTCAGATCCGATTCCGTAAAATCGGGGTCCGAATCCCGGACCTGTGGTGCATATTTCAGTACTACATTGCAGTAATTGATTACTTTATAGACGGATTCCCACCTACATTCTGCATTGGTAGGCATAATATTCACTAAATGAATCTGCCGTAAATTATCCGACGCACTGGCATCGGCTATTACATTATCCGACCGGAGCTCACCCCATAAAATAACCCTGCGCATGTATTCACTTTCCTGCATTGCCCTGTAACACGATAACAAAACCGCTTCCACATCCGATTCTTTTTTCCAGTAATCGTCGAGTAGCATCTGGTTCTCTGGGCGCACATCCAGGTAATCTGTACAGGATTGTACCGAAGCAACCAGCACGATCGATAGTATAATTAATTGAACTTTCATACCTATACTTTTATTTAAAATCTAACCGAAAAACCAGCCGTGAACGATCGCGAACGTGGTGTTTGATTGTTATCTGTACTTACACCCCACGATCCATACCCCACTTCAGGATCCACCCCGGAATAATTCGTAAGAAAGAATGCATTATAAAGTGTAAAAAAAGTATTCACCGAGCTCAACGATAACTTATTGAGCAGCTCTTGGGGTAAGGAGTAATTAAGCGTAATCTGATTGATCCTCCAGAACGAAGCATCCTCTACGTATCGGTCGCTTCCCAGAAAATTACGGCCCGATCCGTACAAAGCTCTTGGAATATGCGTTTGGTCACCTTCCTTTCTCCAACGCCACTTAATGGTAGTAGTCTGGTTATTATTACTGTACATGTTTTCGGCATTCATTCTGGCCGCATTCACCACTTTGTTGCCTATACGAAATACCGAATACAAATTCAGCGACATTCTACCATAGTTAATTTTAAAACCTCCTCCTCCGTTAATCTTCGGGTTGGAATTACCCAGGTAAACTATATCGAGCTCATTAATATTTCCATCGTTGTTGATGTCCTCGTATATGGCATCACCACCCTGAAATGCTAACTGATTACTGGTGCCGTAGGCAAAATAAACAGGTACCGGTTTGCCTTCCGAATCAAAAATTATTTCGTTTGCTTCATTTCTTGCAACAGGTGCTGTACCCAAGGTATATCCACTTTCAACCAGGCGCGGATTGTCGATACTATATTGATAGACGCCTTTGTAACGAAACCCGTAAATGGAACCCAAAGAGTTTCCCAACTGTAAACGTGACATATAGGAACCGTTGTTGAAATCATAATCCTGATTATACCTATTCAGTACAATATCGCTTAATTCAAGTACCGTATTTCGATTGTTAGCAAAATTAAGATTAAAATCGACGGATAATTTGTTACCCGATTTAATCAGTTTACGAGCATTCAGGTATAATTCCCAACCCACATTCTGGACTTTCCCCACATTTTGCCACGAATACACCGGATATCCGGAACTGGTAGGTATAGATACATCCCTGTTCAACAGATCGGAAGTAATCTTATTATAAATATTAAAACTGGCATCAAAACGATCGTCCAAAAAACCTATATCCCCCCCAAAGTTGGTGTCGTGAACTGTTTCCCAACGCAAATCATTCAACCGGACACTCACCGGTCGTACCGTACCCCCTTCCAGGTAACTACTCCACGACTCATAACGGCTGTAATGCAGGTACTCGTCGCGGGGTGAATTACCCGTGAGTCCTGTTCCTACACGCAACGATAACATACTTAACCAGTCGTGTGTCGACTTCATGAACTCCTCGTCGATAATATTCCAACGAAACGAAGCTCCCCCAAAGGTCCCGAACTTTCGTTTCGGTCCGAATTTCGAACTTCCGTCGCGACGTATTGTAAGGCCTGCACTGTATTTTGATTTATAGGAATAATGTGAAACTGCAACAAATGCCATCCCCCGCCAATAATTGTTCGAACTCCCCATGCCCGAAACATAGGATCCTGTGGTAGGACTTGTTATTCCGTTGGGAATGCCATACGAAGCTTCAAATTGCGATTCTGATGAACCTCCATTCATTTCACCGGCGCCATAAAGCGAGAGGGAGTGTGACTTATCGGCGAACGTTGGAATCCACTGGAGTTCAATACGGCTGGTTACCGATCGACTCGAATTATTGCCGAAGGAAACTGTATTCACCGATGACTCGGTCCATACCCCGGAAGATAATTCTTTGGGTAAATACGAATAACTGCTGTTATTGCTGATTCCAAACGAAACCAACCCTTTCAGCCGAAGCATCTTATTCTCTTCCACCGGTAAAAGATCGTATTGCAGCCGGAAGGTCGGATTCAACCGGTAGCTTTTCACGTTGTTAGTGGCCAGATAAGCTACAGCTACCGGATTCCGAATCCCTTTTTGATCATTAAGAGCCGACGACATGGTTTGAGATATGGTATAAAACTCACCGGTAGGATTTTCCATTTCATCTTCTTTGTAAATAGCTAAATTCGGCATTTTACGATAGGCGGCTCCTAATAAACCTTCGTAATTTTTATGCTCATTGGTGTAGGTAAACGACATCTCCGACTGAAACAGAATGCGGTCCGAAACATAGTAATTCAGATCCATACGTGTGGTATAGCGGTCCAGATTTTGTTGAATTATACTCCCCTTCTCGTTGTAATATCCTCCTGAAAGATAAAAGGTAGCCTTCTCCCCTCCTCCACTCAGCGTCAAATAATGATCGTCGGTCATCCCTATTGTCGTTACAGCCTTCACCCAATCGGTATTATTGTTATACATTCTCCAGTCGGGGAAAACAGCATCATTTCGTATGTAATTCAGTTCTTGAATATCGGAGGCTTGTTCGCTGTGCTTCGGATTGAAATACGCCTCTTTCAAAAACATAGTATATTCGTCCCCGTTGAGCATTTTCATCCCTTCGGGTTGCCATTTCCGCGACATGCGATACGTATACTGGAGTTTCGGTTTACCCCGAACCCCTTTCTTCGTTCGAATGGATATTACTCCGTTGGCGCCCCGCGTACCCCATTGTGCAGTGGCAGCGCCATCTTTCATCACCGAAATACTTTCAATATCGTCGACATTGATTGACAATAAATTGGCGAAATTTTCAGGATTTGCATTAACAAAATCAAAATTGTCGGTCGTACCCGAATCGAAAATCAAATCATTTACTACAATCAGCGGAGTTACATCGGCATTGATGGAGGCTGTTCCCCGTAAACGCATCGCCGAACCTGCACCCACATCTCCCGAATTGGCAATAATATCGAGCCCCGCAATTTGCCCCTGTAATGCTTCATCCAGGGAAGCAACCGAAAGGCCTTCAAAATCAGCTTTGACCGTTTGAATAGCCGACGAAATCTCACGATCGGGAATAGTAAGAGTTCCCGTATTGGTTCGCTTTCGTGCCGTAATCTCAATCTCCTTTATTTGATTGTCGATTTCCTTTAAAACGACATTCAATCGTTGTTGTTTGCCAGGATCGATTCGTAAGGTCTGATAGCCTATATAACTAAATTCAAGTTTATTGTTCCTGTTTTTAACTCTGATTACAAAGGTGCCGTTAATATCAGTGGAGGCTCCTGATATAATCCGGTTGGTCGCATCAATTTCCTTAACATTAACTCCAATCAGAGGGCCTTCCGACTTGGCAGTCACAGTACCTACAATTACATCTTCGGCCGATGACTGTGCGAAAGCCGACTGAACAATTAACATCATTCCGGCTATAACTACTGTTACGATTGGTCTCATATACTGGATTCGTCGGTTATTCAAAATTTAAACATTTATCAATCTGATGAATTACTACATGCGATGAAGTCTCAATCATACTTGCATTAGAAGGACTCGAAGTATTGAATTTGAAATCACGCGCCATAATATTGTAAAGTCCTCCCTGAGTTAAAACTCTGGCTTCATTCCCCTTTACATCTTTGACTGTAAGCGAATTACCTCCTCCGGAGAGATACAATTTGTAAAAAGTCTCGGTTTGTTGATTCAGGGTCGCTGTTTCAAACGATGCGCTCACTGCCGGCTTGTCCACAAAAACAGCATTATCCTGAAAATGATACCTTAGAAAGCGAATTATTTTTTCAGCCTTTTTATCGCGTTCCTCCTGATCGGTTTCGGCCTCCACATCGTCCCAGGTAGGTATTTTCCCACTATCTATAGCCCTCTGAACCTCTTCATTTACAGGGACATATAAAGTATAATGAAAGGTATTTAAAAAGCGGACATTCATATCTAATCCTGCCTTCGACACATCCTTGTAAAAAATACTGTATTTCACCGATCTCACCGGATCTCCTTCCCATAAATCGTCGTATCCTTGTAATAGCGTAAAGAACTTTCTGAATTCGGGGGTTGTCGACAGGATGGAATATACCGATTGTACTGCAGTTTGAACAGGTTGGCGTACAATATAGGCCTTACCGTTCCCCTGTCCATTTGTTTCTTTACTTTGATCATATATTCGCTCCACACCGACGTTTACGCCCCGCTGTATATCTCCACCGGCTGCTAATTGAAGTTGATTGCCACGTTTACGTACTCGTATGGTAGCGCCGCCCTTGGTACGATAATACTCACGGCCCTCTTCAATATTACCCACAATAATATGAGCGTCAAGCATATCTTCCAGATGATTTTTCAACACATTAAGGGTATTTATGGTCGCTATCGAATCACCTACTTCACCGGTTTCAACAGTATAGGGATGTACGGATGCATATACCGAGTTACGTTGATTGTCGTACTTGAAGCGCCAGGCTACCGGTTGATCGTGTTTCAGGGAAGTTGGGACAATGTACGTGAAATTATCCTCAGGCACTACAAAACTGTAATAGTTAACCATCGACAATAAATAGGCGTCGAATTCAAGTTGCTTGATTGCCCAATAAAACACTTTCATATTGTCGTTGATACGTGCAGGAAACATCACCGATGAATAGAGAGCGGGAGGATACACCTTATTCATGATATATATGATCCCGTTGGATGCCTGTACCACTTTTGCCACATCAGAAGCATGCAGGCCCATACGTTCCTGTGCATCATCTACTATCGTGTGAAACAACGACGGTATTGACCCTAAAAAACTCAATTTCATGTGATTACGTATTAAGTCGGCTAACAAGTCGGTGGGTATGTTCTGAATATTCTCGATCGATCCTCCGCAATACCTATCCAGTAAAGTACGTCCTGCTCCTGACTGAAAATAGGTATTTAATGCCTGATTGGTAGGAGCAAACATCACTGCCATGTCGGTTTGATACGAACCTGTATTCGGATTGGAACGATACCGGTTCCATCCCGGATCATAAAGCAGATAATGCGTCACTTTCCTGCCCTGAGGATCTAAACAATCTTTTGTTGTACTATTGAAGGTCACCACCGAACTCCGCTCCGAAAAATAGCCTTTAACAAACACCGAATCTTCACTACCCGACTGTCGTGTTAACAATTCGCTGTAGTAGGGAGCTGCAAAACGTTCTATAAATGAACTAAAAAGCTGAGTTTCAGAATTAATCCGCAATTCTTCTGCTATATTCGACGGAGGAATAAGTACATCTTTCAACACATGAATATATCCGTTTTGGCAGATAATGTCTCTCTCCACCACCTTTATATTAAACACATACGCATCTCCTTTCTGCCATTGCTCTCCATTAAACAGAACTTTAAAGTCATCAACACTAATGGAATGTGCTTTCATTTGGGCCTCCAAAAACAACGTCATAGCCACCGGAGTATCATCCTTAGCAAGCTTTAATCCATTTGTTCGAAACCGGTTCCAATAGGAAGTAGCAGGTAAATCGGTGCCTTTTTCAAAAGCTATGGTATCTTGTACGGCCATTGCTGTTGCACGCCGGAGCGCCTGTCCATCCACTGGTCCTTCAATCTTCGACAGATTTTCAATCAACAAGGCATTATTAAGCATTGCCGAATTAAAAATCACTTTTTTTTGTGCTTCACTTAGCTGATCGTAGGTTTTAACTCCCCAATCGTTGGTCGACAAGAAACGCTCGAATGCTGCATCGTCTGCAACAAACACTGTTTTACTGCCTGTTTGCTTCAGCACATCAGCATATCCCAGATCATTGATCAGTTGAATATAATATTTAAATGTATACCGGGTACCATTGGCTCCGGTCACACCTTCTTCCAACTGATTATAGATACTTTCGCCTAACCACGAAGGAGGGTTCAGTTCAAAAAAATCATCCCGACACGATGAAAACAGTACACTGAGAAACAGGATACTTCCTGCGAGTAATTTATTCATGGATATAGTTAATTAGTCACGATGCAAAAGTAGAAGATCTACTAATGCCCCTTTTAGACAGATTGTTTCAAACTTAGGTACAATTTGTCTCAATGCGTTAAATCCATTCTTTTTGAAGTAATTGAGTGGATATGTCCTATAGTATGCAACATATTATCCACATTCCTTGTAATATTTTATGTATTTTTGACTGCTCAACTACCTTATAAGGATATGCCACGAAAACCAATTACTCTGCTCATTCTGTTAATTGCCATGCTGCAATCAATGCAGGCGAACCAGTCGCCGATCTTTCGACACCTCGATATCGTAAACGGGATGTCCGACAATCAGATTCGTGGGCTGAATATGCTTCCGGATGGCCGGATAACCATTCGTACTGCTTCGATTTTAAATCTCTATAACGGGGCTACCTTCGAACATTTTTATCACGACAAAAGCAAGGAATACAAATGGAACTACTGGGGACTCCCCAAAGAATACCTTGATTCCGACAACCAGCTATGGATGAAGGAACGCGACTATCTGCTACTGTTAGATTTATCGAATAATCGGTTTGTTTACAATATTGCAAACGAACTGGCTGTTTATGGTATTAAGCAGAAGATAAAAAACATGTTTATCGATACGTCAAAAAACAAATGGTTTGTGACCGAATCAAACGACTTTGTATATTACGACAATTCGAGGCAACAACTGATTCAGGTGACGGCCGGAAACAGTGATTTCGGCAGGCGGTATGGCCTGCCAAAGGAAATTGCTCAGTACAAGAATTTTTGTTGGATTGTATTTTCATCGGGGATGATTGCATGCTGGGATTATTCTTCTCGTGAGTTTGTTACACAAGACGAACGCTTTGTGAAGATAATAAATGATAAAACCGATCGTATCTATATCCATACAACTTCAAAAGGAGATGTATGGCTGATGCACAACAACGGATTAAGTTTTCTGAACCGCACAAGCAATCAATGGAAAGATGTGGCTTCCATAAGTGGCCGGTCCAACTTCTTTACCTGTATGGATCTTGACCCTCAAGGCAACGTATGGATAGGCACCTCTTTATCCGGACTCCGATTTGTGGATAATACAACCCATCGGGTTCAAACCATCCAAGGGATGCAACTGGATAACGGCGACGTATTAATGAATGATATTTTTTCGGTATTTGTTGATGATAATAATGGATTATGGGTGGGGACTTTATTTCAGGGCTTATGTTATTATCATCCAGGCATTCGTCGATTCAGTTTAATTCAAACAGTAAAAGGCAAAGGCTCGATGACCAGCGAAAATGTTCGTTGTTTTCTGGAAGAAAAAAATGGATCTCTCTTAATCGGAACAGCCTATGGGCTATTTCGATTCAATCCTGTCACGGAAACTACCGAAGCTGTATTTCCTCAACTGGCCAATGAATTTTGCATCGCGCTTTGTAAAGATAGTAAACAACGTATCTGGGCTTCAACCTATCTGGGTGGTTTTTATTGCATTGAAGGCAATAACATTAAAAATTATAAATGGAATAAGCCTTCGGTGACTGACCAGGGTTACAACAACGCCCGCTATTTGTACGAAGATCCACAGGGACGTTATTGGGTAAGTATTAATAATGGCCTGGCCGAATTTTTTCCCGAAACGGGGAACTTCAGTCTTTTAAGTGAAAAACATCCGAAAATTGCTTATCATAAACTCATCTACGAAATATATCCGGTAGATGACAATACCTTGGGTATGCTCAGCGAAAGTGGGATTTTTTTCTATAATACATTAACCGATAGTGTGTATATTCCCGAAATCGACACCCCGAATTCATCCGAATATATTAAAAATACCCGCTACTACTGTGTTTTCACGGATAGCCGATCGTTACGATGGATGGCTACCGAACGACAACTCAATGTATGGGATGCCAAAAACCAGAAAATGTATTCCCTGACCATCGACAATGGGTTACCCAGTAACACGATTTCGAAAATTCTGGAAGACGATTCAGCAGTTATATGGGCTTCGACTGCAAATGGAATAAGTAAAATTAAAGTAGAACTGAATAACGATGAATACGTATTCTCTATAACCAATTTTGGACCTGCCGATGGCCTGCAGAGCGGGAAATTCTATGGTCAATCCGGATTTAAATCCAAGGACGGAACGTTTTACTTTGGTGGTGTTCATGGATTTAACTATTTCAAGCCATCCAAAATACAATACAATACACAAACCAGGGTTCCTGTATTTACTGCATTCAGCTTATTTAACTCCTTGGTGAAAACCGGCGATACCATTAATAAACGTATCTTACTGAGCCAACCGATTAATGTTACAAAAGAAATAAGATTAAACCACCATGAAAATTTTATTTCGATCGACTTTGCCGGATTAAATTATGTGCAGCCCAGCCAAACCTTTTTCAAGTATAAACTTGAAAATTTTGATCAGGATTGGACTGAAATTGTCACAAATGGGGCAGGAAGAGTAACCTATACCGGTTTACGTCCGGGGATGTATCGCTTGATGGTGTATACTGCAAACAACGACAGACGATGGGGGAATGAGCCTGCAATATTGTTGATAATTGTAAAACCTCCTTTTTGGGCAACTACGATGGCCTATCTGCTGTATAGCATGTTGGGTATTATTCTGATTATTTACACCATCCGAAGAATTGAATTAAAAAACCGCAAGAAATGGGAGTTACAACAAAAAGAGAGTGAACGAAAACAACACGACGAGCTTGCTCAAATGAAATTTCGATTCTTTACTAATATCAGCCATGAATTCCGAACTCCGCTTACCTTAATAATTACTCCGCTGGAAATGTTGCTGCGAGATGAAATCAACAGTAAACGAAAAGCAAAGATGTCGGCCATTCTAAAAAGTGCTCACGACTTATTAGCTCTGGTAAACCAACTGCTTGATTTCAGAAAACTGGAAATCGAGGGTGAAAAAATACAACTCTCTAAGAATAATATCGGGGTTTTTATTGAAAACATTTATCTTCAATTTAAAGATACGGTTTTAAGTCGGAAAATAGAGTTTACAATTGACAATCAAGCTGGTAATGTATTAATGTACTTTGATAAAAATAAATTACACAAAATTATCAACAACCTTATTATCAATGCATTAAAGTTTAGCAGTGAAGGAGGACATATTCACATACGATTAACTAAGGAGCTGATAAATAATCGCGAGTTTATAAATATTTCGGTACAAGACACCGGCTGCGGAATTGCCGAAGATAAGCTGGATAAAATATTCGACAGGTTTTTTCAAATCGAGAATGTAAATATGATCGGGCCTGGCAGTAGTGGCATTGGCTTGCACCTGGTAAAAGAGTATGTCGAACTACATCAGGGTTCGGTCAATGTAATCAGTCAACTGCAACAAGGGAGTACCTTTACGGTTTCGATCCCTGCCGATTTACGTTGTGAGGAACAAATTTGCGATGACGATAATCAGGAAGCCGACTCGACGCTGGCAAATACCATCCGCTCATCTGCAATTCGTACAATTCTGTTGGTAGAAGATAACGCCGAATTCAGGAGCTTTCTTGCCGAACAATTGGCTGAGGATTTTGAAGTAATCCAGGCAGACGATGGTTTAGTCGGCGAAACGATGGCCCGCTTACATTCTCCCGATCTCATCATTTCTGATTTAATGATGCCTCATCAGGATGGGGTTACATTGTGTCGAAAATTAAAAGTAGATATTCATACGTCACACATCCCCTTTATAATGTTAACCGCCCGCAATTCCGATGAAGACAAGACGGAAGGTTACGATGCCGGTGCAGATTCGTATATATCAAAACCCTTTAGCTACGACATGTTGCTTGTACGCATAAAAAAGCTGATTGAACAACAATCCAGCCGTCAGGAATTATTTCAAAAAACTATCGAAATATCTCCCAGTCAGATTGCCGTGAATTCGCTCGACGAAGAATTTATCAGAAAGGTTCTGGCGTATGTCGAGAAAAATATCGATAATACTGAGTATACCATTGAGGACTTGAGTTCCGATGTCGGGTTGCACCGTTCGCACCTATATCGTAAAATTCAATCGCTCACAGGACAAACTCCAATTGACTTCATGCGGCTGGTGAGATTAAAACGTGCGGCACAACTTCTTACCGATAGTCAATACTATATTGCCGAAATCGCCGAAATGGTAGGGTTTAATACCATTAAATACTTTAATAAATATTTTAAAGAAGAGTTTGGTTCAACGCCAACTCAATACCGAAACGAACACAAAGCCCCCCATTCTTCTGTTAATGAAGAATAATCGGAGGCGGTAATGGTTCGGATTTTTGTAAAAAAAATCGTACTTTTGCTGATATCATGAAACACATCCATGGAAATCAACAGAAGAGATTTTATCCGTCAACTGGGATACATTGGCGGAGCTGGTTTACTGGCTACCGCACCCTGGCTTTCGGCATTTTCCGACAGTAAGACGACGGCGGGCGAAAGGGCTCGCATCGGAGTGGTAGGCACCGGATCGAGAGGATTGCACCTGCTCGATTATATGATGCAAAACCCCAAGGTGCAGGTCGTAGCCCTGTGCGATACCTACGCTCCCAACCTGGAGCTGGCCCGGGCTAAGGCCCCGGAAGCCCGCCCTTATACCGACTATCGTAAGTTGCTCGAAAACAAAGCGGTGGATGCTGTTGTTATCGCCACTCCTCCGCTGATGCATAGCCCGGTTACCCTCGATGCGTTTGCCGCAGGCAAACATGTGTTTGTCGAGAAAGCCATCGCTCTGGAGATGGACGAAACGCTGACCATGTACCAAGCCTACCAGCGCTCGGGCAAGGTGTTTTTTGTCGGACAACAGCGTTTTTTCGATCCTCGCTATATTGCCGCCATGGCCTTGATTCATTCGGGTGAATTCGGCGCTATCCAATCGCTGCGGCTGAACTGGGACCGTAACACCGACTGGCGGAGGCCGGTTCCCGAGCCGGCGCTCGAACGGCAAATCAACTGGCGGCTCTACCGCGATTCGTCGAAAGGGCTGATGACCGAGCTGGCCTGTCACCAGCTGCAAATCGGCACCTGGGCTCTGCGCTCCATTCCCGATAAGGTGATGGGTGTGGGTTCGCTCGTGGCAAGGGCTCACGAACGGGAGGTGTACGATAATGTAAGTTGTATCTATACCTTTGGAAACGGGGTGAAAATGACCTACGAATCGACCAATTCGAATAAGTTTTACGGTCTCGAGGAACGCATTTTGTGCGAGAAAGGGACGGTGGAACCCGAACGGGGCAAGTATTACTACGAAGATATAGCGCCGGCGCCGGGAATACTTCAACTGCTCAACGATATAGAAAACAGCTTGTTTGAAAGTATCCCGATTGCAGGAAGCAGCTGGGTGCCCGAAACAGCCGGAGCAAACGATGGACATTGGTTGCTGGCAAAAAAGAACGAAGGCGATGGAACCCGCGAATTGCTGCAGGCCTATGCCGAAGCGGTCATCACCGGCCGTCAGCCCGAAAATTTTGCCGAAGAAAGTTATTACGGGACTCAATTGTGCCTGCTGGGTCATCAGGCGATGGAAGAAGAACAGGTCCTGGTTTTCCCCGATCAGTATAAACTCAACTACCTGAATCATGCAATTCTTTAAAAACGATACCCTGATACCGGCCCGGGTGAAACGCCGGGAAGCTGCTATTTTGCTGGTTTGCTTCGTGTTGGCCGTGATACTGAATATTACAGGAATAGTGATTTACGATACTTCGTGGAAGGAACTGTTCACACAACTGCCGGTGGTGATGGCCATTACCGGAGTTGTTTATCTTATTACGGCTATTGTCCGTTTACTGGTAGCATTGATCGGAAAATTACGGAAATAAATGCTTCCCTTCCACTTTCGTTTTCAGCGATCAACGCTCCTCCCGATCGGTTATGCCTGGTTTGGGGCCATGCACACCCGGATGGATCTGGTAGTGGCGGGGCCCGCGGAGGAACTGCAGCGGGAAGTGTTGCTACAGGTACATGCCAGGGTGATGTGGCTCGATGGATTGCTGAACCGCTTTGCAGCAGGGAGCGAGGTGACCAAAGTGAATGCAATGGCAGCTTCGGATGCAGTTGCTATCGGTAGCGAACTATACGACTTACTCGGGTATGCGCAACAGGCGTATGAAAAAACCGAAGGCTTGTTCGATATCACAATACAATCGGGAATGGAAACCGGCCATCGACCGGCAGGTGGGGAGAAACCCCGGCCGGAAACCGGCCACACCGATGCGGCGCCCTACGCTTCCTCCAACACCTTTTCGAACCATGCTTTGCCTTTAAATCCCCGGGCTATCGTTTTAACAAAAAATCCGTATCGTGTTCATTTTCTGCACCCCGGTCTGCAAATCGACCTGGGCGGACTGGCCAAGGGCTATACGGTCGATCAGGTCCGGAAAATTCTGGACGATGCTCAGGTGCGGCATTACCTCATCAGTTTTGGAAACAGCTCGATAGCTGCCAAAGGCGACCGGCCGGGAGCACCGCAAGCGGATCCATCGGTCAAAACCAGGACCGAATCCCCGGACCCGGGTAGTTATGCTGAGGATGCGCCCGCTCGTGCCGGCTGGCATATCGCCCTCCGGAATGGCTCAGCCGGCTTCCGGCTTATCGACGAATGCCTTACGGTGTCGGGCAACGAAACCCAACCCGGCGGACATATCATCGACCCTCGTACCCGTACGGTAGCTCACAACAGGCTGTATGCAGTTAAAACGGCTACCGCACTTGAGGGTGAAGTGCAGTCAACCGTCGGATTTCTACTGAATGCCGAACGATAACGACCCTTAATGGTTTACAACCAGCTTCTCACTCCGTCCCCCTGCTTTCACCAAATATACTCCTGCCGGTACTTCCGACACATCGAGCTGAATTTCGCCGGAGCCGGCCGTAACACGTTGGAGCAACATGCCCTGCAGGTTGAATAACTGCACATCGGCGCCCGGGGTAAGACCCGACACATTCACCATCCCGGATGCCGGATTAGGATACACACGCAGCGGCGAATGGAGGTCAGCAAGCGATGAATACGGTCCGCCAAGGTATTTAGTATCGAGGTAACTCAACCTGGTTTCGATCCAACTACTCAGAAAATTGACCTCCCCCGCAAAATCCTTAAAGCCCCACCTGGCACTTTCGCGGGCTCCGGCTCCACTGCGTATAAACTGCTCGGCATAGCGCTGAAAACGAGCCACCAGATTCTCGTGTGCAAAATAACTGCCCCGCAACTCGTTGTACCGGTCGCGCAACCGTGAACTTTTCCAGTTATCGGCATCGGTAGCCTGCATCCTCAGAAAAATATTCATATGCCCGTGTTCATTTTTCCGTATAAACGAGTCGAAATCCTGATCGGCCCGGGTCATGTCCTTACTTCCATTCCAACGTATGCCCCAGGTTCCATCCAAATCCCAGGGAGTGATGCTCACTTTTGTCGAAACCGTCTGATCGTAAATATTGGTATACAGGTTCTTGCCATGATTGTCGGTTGCCAGCAACAACTCCAGGAACAGATAATAATCGAGGTAGACTGGCAAATCGAAGGTTTCGTGTACCAGTTCCCTGAACTCCCCGTCGGGCGTGTAATATTCCGACGATACTTTGATCGCTTTGTATAAATTGTCCCAACTGATGGGCTCTCCCTCGTCGAGCTCGGGATACTTACATTCGAACGAACTCCAGTTGATCGAATTATTGTTAAACCCGGGGATACCGTAACTTCCTCCGTAGGGGTATCCATACATGGTAGCCGTGCTCCAGCTCGAAGCCTTCCACAATGCACCCCGCTGGGTATACACGGTTTCGCCCGTGTTCAGATCGATTCCCTGCCTGAACTTCTTTAATTTCAACTGCTGACGATCCACTTTCTCGGTCATGCAATACAAACCCTGGTACGCATCGTTGAGGAATACTTCCACAAAACGCCCCCGGGTTCCGTTCACAAGCTCCGGTTCCTGTCCCGACCAGTAGGGTTTTCGGGCAAAATCGTTCCACAAATCGGTCGAAACCCGGTTGCGCATGCGTCCCGGATCGATGTACATGGCATCCAGAATCCAGTTGTTATCGCTCCGAAGCCCGAAAAACGAACGGTCGGTCTTCGCCACTGCCAGCGAGTCCTGCAAATTGAGAGCAAAATTCTTCTTGGCATATCCCAGCGATATCCCTCCGCGGTTTCTTATTTTTGTATTCAACACTTCCGTTTCGCCGGGTTTGAGAGGCTCGCTGACCGCTATCCGGGCCAAACCGTATACATTACCGATGGGTCCTTCGGAGTAAATCTGGACAATGGGCAAACTGGTAAACAACAACTTAGCACTTTCGATCACGGTCGATCCGTTGCGAATCTCGAGCGTAAATGCCGACGACGCCGACACATTGCGCAGCGTAAGGGGCGTTCCCTGTACTACTTCGGCACCGTCGAGGTAAAGCTTATGGGCGCCGGCAAGAGCTTCGTACGCCAAAGTGATCTGCAGCGAACCGGCCGGAAGGCCATTGTCGGGCAACGATACATAAAATTCTTTTTTCGAGTTGTCGGGCACCGGACTTTTCTCGTTGACGGTAAATTGATGCAGGTAAGGACCGAATACCCCCAACCGGTTATTCGGCGAAGGCGGGGTCACAATTTTTCCATCATCGGCCACGGCTTCTCCTTCGCTATCGAAGAACACGAACAACTCGTTCGAACTTCCCGAGCCCGAATACACCCCAACCGGGTATACCGACTCGGCTAAACTCACCCTGCGGTTCCATATCTTCACGGCATTCACCACCGACCGTATAAGGTAATAGCTGGTACCGTTCGTTTCTTTATGCTCCAGGGTAAACGAGGTCGAATTATCGGCCTGCAGACCATCCGCCAACACGAGGGCCGCCCGGTCGTTGGAGGCCGTCGCATCGTGACGGATATACTTTCCGGTAGCAGCATTCTGAAAGGTATACTGATCGGCCGTATGATTCCGGATAATCCAGAAATCGCTTTCTACGGCATCATCGGCCGTGCGACCGGTAACATAAATGAGCTGGTAGGTGCCGCCTGATCCGGGACTTACCAGCCCGCCGCCGTTGTCGCTCAACGACGAAATCAGGTACTTCGTTTTCGTGAGCACCGGTTTAGCCTGGGTGTCGATCAGGAATATCAATCCAAAAAAGAAAAAAAGTAGAACCTTATACATAGTAAATTTTTATAATTTGAACCCGGATGCTTCACGCGCCCCGGAGTTTGAAAAAAATTGCAGTTTATCGCGCCGGAGGAGCTGCCCCGGCAAAAGCCTCGTCGGGCCAGGGTAACAGCGTACCGAGCGCCTTCGACCGGGGTCGCTGCGCCTTTACTTCCCTCAGGTAATCGGACAGATTGTTAACCAGTGCATCGGCAACGGCCTGTAGCTCGGCATTTTTTGCCGGCAACAGGTTCATCTGCTCGCCTATATCTTCTTTCAGGTTGTACAGCTCCATTTCGCCGGTGTGCCAACGGAATATAAACTTATAATCGCCCTGGCGTACGGCGCTGTAAGCCAGCGACCCGTCGGCCAGCTCGCCCCAGCGGTTCGGGAAATGCCAGTACAACGACCGGTTGCCGGAAGCCGGCCCGGCCTGCCCTTGCAATAAGGGCACAAAGCTTTTTCCATCCAGGGTTTGAAGAGGAGTATAATGGCGCACCCCGGCTATCTCCAGGATCGAGGGAAAAAAATCTTCGATAATCACCGGCTCGTCGATGCGGGTACCGGCCGCAACAACTCCCGGCCACTTTACCAGCATCGGTTCGCGGATGCCTCCCTCGTACACCGATCCTTTGGACGAACGGAGCGGGTAATTGTGGTTGTATTTCTTTCCATCTACCGTAATATTTCCGATCGAACTGTGTCCCCCGTTGTCCGACATAAACAGCACGACCGTGTTCCCGGCCTGTCCGTTCACTTCGAGCCAGTTCAGCAAATCGCCCAGGCTTTTGTCCATGCCCTCGATCATCGTGAGGTAAGCCAGCTCTTTCCCGCTGTAGCCTGCGTAACGCGGATTATCCTTGAACCGGGGATCGAGTTGAATAGGCACATGCACTGTGTAATGCGACATATACAGGTAAAAAGGCTGATGAGCAGGACGTTGGTTTAACTTAGCGAGCGCCTCCCGTGTCAGGGCTTCGGTGATGTTGATGTCTTTTCCGTGGTATTTCTCGAGACCGGTAACATGGAAAACGCCGGTGCCAAAATTCTCCTGTCCGTAATAGCTGCCCAGTCCACCGATTTCGGTACCCGATACGTTGACATCAAAACCCAGGTTCAGCGGATTGGCCCCAGGAGTATCGGCCGATCCCCAGTGCGCCTTGCCTACGTGAATGGTATGGTAACCATTGTCGCGCAGGATGCTTGCCAGCGTAGTGGCTTCAATGCCGTTGTTGATTCCCGCTCCCTCGGGTTGCAGCCCGTTGAAATTCCACGATGGAAAAGCGAGTTGTGCGTCGGGAGCATCGGTCGGCTGGTTGTGGTGAAGCGTCCAGGTGGTAACGCGATGCCGGGCCGCATTCATGCCGGTCATAAGGCTGGTGCGGGTAGGCGTACTCACGGCGCAGGCATAGGCCTGGGTAAATTTCACTCCTTGCCGGGCCAGGCGTTCCATATTGGGAGTATGGCAGAGTTGATTATAGGGTGTGGATTCCGACCAGAAGGGCTCCGATGTATCCTGCCAGCCCATATCGTCGACCATAAACAGGACGATATTAGGACGATCGGCAGCCTGGATTACAACCCCTCCGGCAGCCAACAGGGAAGTAGCCAGTAGTTTTTTCATGTATTATTAAATATATTTAATTACAAAGATAGGGATATTAAAGCATTTATCAAAATTAATTTCTACTGATAGTCAACTTCTTCCCGGTGAGCAGCACGGTCGGTTTTCGCTGGGCGGTTCGTGAGTCAGTTGCCACCTTCGGCCCCTGCAACTGTCTCAAACAGCGATTTTTACCCTCCTACCGGGCATTGCGTATAAAGTGTTTTTTCATCCGATCGCAGAGTCTGTCATTTACCCAGGTGAGTGATGAAGTATTCGCGCCGCTTCTTCTCGCCGAATTTTTCACCCAGGGTGTGCCCTACCCCCGGCAACATCACAAACTCGAAATCCTTGTCATGCTTAATCAAGGCGTCCACCAGCTGAAGCGTCGACGACGGGTCCACATTATTGTCGAGCTCACCCAGTATCAGCATCAGTTTGCCCTGTAGCTTGGCAGCATTCACCACATTCGACGACTCTTCGTAATGCCGCCCCACCGGATAGCCCATCCACTGTTCGTTCCACCAGATTTTATCCATGCGGTTGTCGTGGCATCCGCAGGCCGATACGGCGACCTTGTAAAAATCGGGATGAAAAATCAAGGCTCCGGCCGAACTTTGTCCACCTGCCGATCCCCCATAGATCCCTACCCGGTCGAGGTCCATTTCCGGATACCGGGCTCCGGCCGCCTTCATCCACGCAATACGGTCGGGAAAACCGGCATCTTTCAGGTTTTGCCAGCATACATCGTGGAAAGCTTTCGAGCGGTTGGCCGTACCCATACCATCGATAAGTACCGTGATAAAGCCCATTTCCGACAAACCACTGCTGCGCACCGACATCGCGAATTCCTTGGGAACATGCGAATCGTGCGGCCCTGCATAAATGTATTCCACCACCGGGTATTTTTTAGTCGGATCGAAATCGGTCGGGCGAATAATCAGTCCCCAGATATCGGTTTGACCATCACGCCCTTTGGCCGCAAACACCTCCGGCATCCGCCAGCCATCGGCCACTGCAGCCGAAATATCGGGCTGCTGCTCGGGTCGGAAAACGATACGTCCGCCTTCGTCCAACGCCCGTACCACGAGGGTGGGAACGGCATCGGCCCGTGAATAATAATCGACCATGTAGCGGTAGTCGGAACTGAAGGTGGCCTTATGAAAGGCATTTTCGGGAGTCAGGCCGGTAATCGCACCGCTTTTCATATCGAGCCGATAATACTTTTCGAGGTAAGGATCTTCGCCCGCATCGCGCCCGCATCCCACAAACAATACCGTCGAACGTTCTTCGTCGACCCGCACCACCCGTTTCACGATCCACTCCCCTTTCGTAAGCTGCTTTTTGAGTTTGCCGGTAGCAAAATCGAAAAGATAGAGATGACGCCAACCATCGCGCTCCGAAATCCAGAGCACATCGCCTTTTGACTCCTGGGCCGAAACCGGTTTGGGCTTGCTCCTGTCGGACGGCCGTTTGCTTTTTGCTTCATTCTTGTTGTCCGTTTTTTCGCTCTTCACATCGGCCTTCTCCTCCGTTTTTTGAGCCGGAGCTGCCAGCCGGTGATAATACAACTGATTGTAGTACACGAAAGTAGCGCTCCGTTCGTCGATCACCGTGCGCAAACTTCCCCGTTCCACATCGGCCGCATACACCACATACTGCTGATGCCCGCGGCGGTTGAAATGAAAAGTAAACTCCCTGCTATCGGGCTCCCACTGAATACGGTTGAGCTCGTATTGCAACTCCACCTCCGGAATATCGAATGCAATGCGGCGACCCGTTTCCACTTCAAATGCCACCGGACGGCGCACCGCCAGCGCATCGCCGGGCTTGGGATAATCGTATTCCTGCGTACGGGGTTGCAGCTGATCGTCGGGCGACGAATCGATGAGCAATAACTTACGCACTGTAGCCGGACGAAACTTGCTGCTCACCAGCTTCTTACTGTCGGGCGACCACAGGATGGACGAGGAATAATACTCTCCCGGCGAGCCGTCGAAACTAAGCTGCGATTTCCGGTTGGTTTTCACCTCGTTGATCCAGATATTCCCTTCCACCACCCAGGCCTCTTTCGACCCGTCGGGCGATTTCACCCGCGACGAGCCGTTTTCGAGGTTCACACCGCCCCAGTAGCGCTGTTGTTGCCGCGGCCGGCTCTCGCGGCGGGTAAGTTCATAATCCGACAGCCGGCAGGTATAAGCCGTACCATCGACCTCAAAAAACAAACTATCCAGCTCCCGGTTGAACCGGACCGACGAAAAGGGCAAGCGGTAGGCATTCACTTCGCGCCCGGTAAGTTTCGACAATTCAGCCGCCAGCCGCACCGCATCAAATGCCGGCAACAGCTGTTGGTTGGCCGCATCGATTATAAAAAACTCCATGCCCCGGGGCGTGCGGGTCGAATACCAGAACCGGTGCGTTTGGCCGATGGCCTGAAGCTGATGAATACCATAGTAAAACTGATCGCCATAGCGCGATGCAAAACGATCGGCCCGGCGGTGTAATTCGGTAAGATTGTCCTGAGCAGGAACAACCAGCGAACTCAGAAGAAAAACGAGGATAAGAGAAGAGCGTATCAGCATAAAATACCTGTTTAAAAATTGCGAAGATAGCATTATTACCAGAGTAATCCAGTCGAAAAAATGTCAAATTGGACGATTATCCGGATAAAGCAGGTCAGGAGACCAATTCATTCGTTGACTAAAAGGTTTCTGTTTTGAAATTTATTTAATAACTTTGCCTGAAAATGCTCATGAACAACACACCTTCCAAGCGACTGGAATCGCTGGATGCACTCCGCGGATTCGACCTGTTTTTTCTGGTAGCCTTCGAACAAGCGATCCGCTCGACGCACCGGGCTGCCGGTGCGCCCTGGCTCGATAATCTTATGTGGATGTTCCGCCATGTCGACTGGGAAGGCTTTTCGCCCTGGGATCTGGTGATGCCGCTGTTTCTTTTTATGGCGGGCGTTTCCATCCCTTTTTCACTTTCACACCACAACCAAACCGAGGGTAAAGGCAAGCTATACCGACGAATTTTCAAACGGGTGGTCTTACTTTGGATTTTCGGAATGATAGGCCAGGGCAATCTGCTCGGACTGAACCCCGATCGCATCTACCTCTACTCCAACACCCTGCAGGCCATTGCCATGGGTTATTTAATCGCCTCCCTGCTCTTTTTGACTACACAGCTGAAAACCCAGGCCGGGATTGCAGCAGGCCTACTGGTGGCGTATTGGGCCATCGGCCAATTTGTAAGCATCGACGGGTACGGAGCCGGCAATTATACCCCCGACGGCAACATCGCCGAATGGATCGACCGGGCAGTACTGTGACGATTCCGCGATGCTGCCAGCGTGGAAAACGGCACGGTCATTTTTGCCGGATGGTACCGCTACACCTGGATCCTGAGCAGCTTAACCTTCGGAGTAACCGTGATGACCGGCGTTTTTGCCGGATCTATCCTGAAAAAACCGACTCTACTCCCCGTCAAGAAAGTGCAATGGCTGTTGACAATAGGCGTGGCAATGGTGGCAGCCGGTTGGCTGTGGCACCCGCAACTGCCGGTCATCAAAAAAATATGGACCAGTTCGATGGTGCTGGTGAGCAGCGGTTATAGTTTTATACTGATGGCGCTTTTCTATTATTGGATGGATTATAAGGGGCATAAAAAACACCTTACCTGGCTTAAGGTATACGGTATGAATTCCATTCTGGCCTATATGCTGGCTATGACGGTCGATTTCAGCTCCATCGGGCATTCCGTATTTTGGGGGCTGGAACAGTATATCGGGCCCTGGTACCCGGTACTGATAACGTTGACGAATGTGGGGATACTGTATGGGATATTGTGGAGTTTGTATCAAAAGAAGATTTTTTTGAGGGTGTGATTGTTCCTCCCATGAAATATATTCGACCTGTGGAAAGTAGTTGCCACTTGTTCATTTCAACTTTTCTTGTAAAACTTTCTCTAAAGGTATTTTGAACATCTTAGACTCAATCCATGCAATAAAATTAAAAACATGCAGCAACTGCATTTCATATTTATTATTTTGAATCTCTTCCAGTTGAGGTTTTAGTTTATTCAACAGGTGTATTCGTTTGTACTCCGAAAGTTCATCAGGACATTTTCTCAAACATTTTAAGACCACTTGTTCTAGCTGATAACTTTTTTCGTTATTTTTAATTTCACGTTTCAACGACCTGATTTCAAAATCCATGTAATCAAAGTCTTTTTGTTCGTATAATACCATTAAATAAACAAGCCTTGTTGTGCGGAATAATGGTAACGAAAATACATTCCGATCGCTTTGAATAATTTGGGTGATGATCTTTCTCGCTTTATGAGGTTCGTCAGTTCCTAAATACACTATGGCACAGTACAGTAATAATTGAATTTGCTTTTCTGCACTTAATAAATTTATTCTGTCCAAAATACCTTCTTTATGGGTGTTAATCATTCTGGTAGCTTCAGAAAATTTACCGGTATCAATCAACGGCAGTAAACTATAAAGAAAAATAACAGCATCAATCTGAAGTTTGAAATGAGCAGATCTTGTTTCGAGTTTGTTTAACTGATTAATGAAATAAACCATTCCCTCGTAATTGTGAATATTTCTCAAACTTTCGAGCACCCCTTCAATCGTATTAAGGTAATACATTGGAGGGTTACTTAATAGATGCATATTCTGCTCAAATATACTATTGAGTTCGTAATAGGAATTGAGAGCTGATTTATAATCGCCTACATTGATCAAATAACTGGACTGAAAAAGCTTATGATTTTTTTGTATTTCAAAATTTTCGACACCCGAATTTGAAACAATACTCATTTCACTTACAACAAGATCATTCAATTCCTGTTTTTGCTTGCTAGTGCGTACGGGTCCCTTATGTAAAATCCTATGTTTCAGCAGTTCGTATAAAGAAGCATGTTCGTTTATTTTTCTAATTGTTTTAAGCGTTTCATTGATTTTATATTGTTTGTTAAGTAGCTCCTGTTCAGTAATGTCAGGAAAATCAAGACTTAGCAGGAAATCCAGCTCCATTTTCTGGGCAATAAATAAAATGTTGAAATTTTCAAATCTGATTGCTTCATGTTGTATCTTTGTAAGCAAAAAAAAACACTCATGATATATTGATTTTTCATACAACACTTTTGCGTTCATCAGCAGAGTAAACAATGAAAAATAACTATCCTGATTAACTCTTAGTTGGTTTAAAATCAGCAACAAAGTATCGAACAAATAATTGATGGCTGTATTAAACGCGGCAGAGGGACGTAATTTTATAAAATCAGTTCTTACCTGTTGCCGGTTAGCTGATGGTTTATTGTCAATCACTTTGTATAAAACCGCATAATCTGTCGTATTTTTATCCAAGTCCAAATAAGAAGAAATTTTTTTTCTCTCGGATTTTGTAAGAGAGTTTATCAGACTGATAAGCGCATTAAGTTTGGACATATAGCTGTTGAAAAAAATTAGAGATGCGGCAAATATAGAAAATATATTTGTAATTATTTACTTATCACATTATTAAAAATAATAAAAAATTGACTGTCAGGAATTTAAATTAAATATTATTGAAATAACGCTGTTTGTAATTATTATTCCGACTGTTTTATTGTTTTTTATTATTCAGATTGTAATATATGTTTGCATGAAAAATTTAATCATTAATCAAAAACGTATAATCTAATTCGCATGAGTTCAAAAAAGATCGTTGTTGTAGGAAGTTGTAATACAGATATGGTAGTAAAATCCGACCGATTACCGGTACCGGGTGAGACGGTGTTAGGGGGGGCTTTTATGATGAACCCCGGCGGCAAGGGTGCAAATCAGGCAGTAGCTATCGCACGCATGGGAGGTCATGTGACTTTTATTTCCAAAACCGGCAACGATTTGTTTGGCCGGCAATCTGTTGAGATGTATGGTGATGAAAAAATAAATACCGATTACATTTTCTCAGATCCGAATCTTCCTTCGGGCGTGGCTTTGATTATGGTGGACAGAAACGGAGAGAATTGCATTGTCGTAGCCTCCGGAGCCAACGGCAGTCTGAGTCCTAAAGATATTGAGAAAGCACGAAATGTAATTGAAAGTGCCGATATCCTGTTAATGCAGCTCGAAGTTCCCATGGATACCGTTGAATATGCCGCCAAACTAGCTCATGAAAAAGGTATTAAAGTGGTTTTAAATCCGGCTCCGGCCACATTTCTATCCAATGAATTATTAAAGTGCCTCTATGCAATCATCCCCAATAAAACAGAGGCTGAAATGCTTTCGGGCATAAAAGTCAGCGATCTGGAAACGGCTAAGCAGGCAGCAGACATTATTGCGGCAAAGGGAGTCGATGTTGTCGTAATTACGTTGGGCTCAAAAGGTTCGTTGATCAAGGATGGAGACAGATATTGCAGTGTGGAGGCGGATAGAGTGGAGGCGGTTGATACGACTGCAGCTGGTGATACTTTTTGCGGAGCTTTTTGCGTTGGAATTTCAGAAGGATTATCTATTGACGATGCTGTGAGGATGGCCAATACTGCGGCAGCTCTTACGGTTACCCGTGAAGGAGCACAATGTTCGATACCCTATAGAAAGGAATTGTTGTTTCAATCCAATTTTTCGTAAAAAAACAGACCTTTAGATTTAATATTTCAATGAAAAAATATTTATGAAACCAACACTAAAAAAACTCAATTCGCTGGTTGTGTTATTCGTAATTTCAATCGGATTAGGTTTTGCACAACAAATCAAGGTTAGAGGTATTGTTAAAGATCAATCGGGACAACCTTTACCCGGAGCAACCGTACAGGTAAAAGGAAGTACGGTGGGTACCATAACCGATGCCGAAGGTGCTTTTGCAATTGGTGCGGAGCCGGGAGCTGTAATAACAGTTTCGTACATCGGTTTTGTTACCCAGGAAAACAAAGTCGAGGGCAACAGGTTTTTATCCCTTGTTTTAACAGAAGATGCTCAGAAATTAGACGAAGTAATCATTGTGGGATACGGAACCCAAAAGAAAGTTAATCTTACGGGGGCAGTGGGCGTTGTCGATGCCGACGCCATTGAATCCCGACCTGTTCAAAATGCTTTTCAGGCTCTACAGGGAGTGAGTGCTGGTTTGAATATTAATTATACCAATGGGGGACTCCTCAATGCCCGGCCGGATATCAATATCAGGGGAATCGCTACCATCGGTGAAGGTTCGACCGGGAATGCCCTGGTGCTTATCGACGGGATGGAAGGCGATTTAAATTCCATTAACCCGCAGGATATTGAGAGTATTTCGGTGCTGAAAGATGCGGCTGCTTCTTCAATTTATGGGTCGCGTGCGCCGTTCGGTGTTATCCTTGTGACGACAAAGAAACCTCAGAGTAAAGAAGCTGCGGTAATCAATTATAGTGCTAATTTCAGGTTTGCTACTCCGGTAAATCTACCCACGATGATGGATTCATACAGCTTTGCAACCTATATGAACGATGCCAATACTAATGCCGGCTGGGGAAATGTTTTTAACGAAGAAAGAATGCAGCGGATTTGGGATTATCAGCATGGTATTATTACCACTTCAACCATTCAGGATCCAAACTCCACAAAATGGGGTGACGGGTACGATTATGGTAATGATAATATCGATTACTACCAGGTTTATTATAAGCAATGGGCCCCTACGCAGGAACAGAATCTCAGTTTTTCCGGAGGTAAAAACAAGACAACTTATTATTTGTCGTCCAACTATTTAAATCAGAATGGCTTCATTGCCTATGGGGAAGATAGGTATACAAGATTTACTACTTCAGCGAAAATCAATACGGCTCTTAAAGACTGGCTGTCATTAAATATTAATATGAAATTCGTGGAAGAAAATTACCATCAGCCACGCCGCCTGAATGATCAGCTGTTTGATGATATGGCCCGGCAAATGTGGCCTACAAAGCCACTTTATGATCCGAACGGAAATCTGTACGATGACCATGCAATCGGCCTACGCGATGGCGGTATCCTCACCACCACTAACAGCTGGCTTTATCAGCAGGCCCAGTTCGTGATTACTCCTTTAAAAGACTGGAGGATTATTCTTGAATCAAATTACCGCAATAATACCTATAACCGGAAACAGTTTTCAACTCCGTACTACAACCTCGATATTAATGGTAATCAAGGTAATACCTGGGATGTGGATAGTTCCGTGTCGGAATATTATTCTTTTAACCGCTATTTCAGCAATAATCTTTATACCGATTATGAATTTATTCTTAATAACGCACACCGTTTTAAATTATTGGCCGGATTTCAGAATGAAATCAACAGGTATAAAGATTTGGGCGCCGGCAGACTTGGGCTTCTTAAAACCGATTTTCCAAGTATTAATACCACCACGGGATTATCCAGTGCAGGGCTAGAAGTGCCGCCAAGTGCGAGCGGAATGTATGCCGAATGGGCAACAGCGGGATTCTTTGGCAGGCTTAACTACGATTTTAATTCAAAATATCTTTTGGAAATCAACCTAAGGTACGATGGATCATCCAGATTCAGTCAATCAAAGCAATGGGGCTTGTTTCCTTCTGCATCGGTGGGATGGAATGTGGCGGAAGAGTCCTTCTTTGGTGTCATGAAAGAATATATCAACTATCTGAAAATAAGGGGATCATATGGAGCACTCGGCAATCAGAATACATCAAGCGTGTATCCGACATATTCGGCAATGGGGATAGGAATTGCCAGCGGCACCTATTTAATCAATAATAAAAAACCCAATATTGCCTGGGCACCTTCAATGATAAGCGCCGGTTTAACCTGGGAAAAAATAATTTCTCATAACTACGGTGTGGATTACGGAATCTTTGACAACCGGCTCAGTGGCTCGTTTGATTATTACATCCGGTATACCAACGACATGGTTGGACCTTCGATAGAATTGCCGGAAGTGCTGGGCACTGCTGTTCCTCTTGCAAACAATACCGACCTTAAGACCTGGGGATTTGAATTTGAGATCGGATGGAGAGATCGTCTGAAAAACGGATTCAGCTATGGAGCAAAATTCATTCTATCTGATTCTCAATCAAAAATATTAAAATATTCCAACCCGACCAATAGTTTGACAAAATATCGCGAAGGACAGATGCTGGGTGAGATATGGGGCTATCAAACCATTGGAATAGCAAAAACGCAGGAAGAAATGGACAATCATCTGGCTTCATTGCCTGAAGGAGGGCAGACTGCTATTGGAACGAACTGGAAGGCCGGCGATATCATGTATGCCGATACAAATAAAGATGGTAAAATCGACTGGGGTGAAAACACTTCGGATAATCCCGGCGACGTGTCGGTTATAGGAAACACCACCCCGAGATATTCTTTTGGCTTCAATTTATCCATGGATTACAAGGGTGTTGATTTCCAGGCATTCTTTCAAGGAGTCATGAAACGTGAGGTGTTTCAGAACAGTTATTATTTCTGGGGAATGGAAGGAGGCAGAGGTAAATGGTTCTCGACGGGCTTTAATGAACACAAGGATTATTTCAGAGATGACCCGAATCATTATTTAGGGCTGAATCTTGATTCTTATTTTGCACGACCACTTTTCGGAACCGTAAAAAACCAACAGGTACAAACCAGGTACTTGCAGGATGCCAGTTATATACGGTTGAAAAACCTGCAAATAGGATATACGTTACCCGCAGTTGGTTTCCTGAAGGACAGTAAAATACGGATCTATGTATCAGGAGAAAACCTGCTGACGCTAACCGATATGATTAAGATATTTGATCCCGAAACGGTTGTTGGAGGCCCCTGGTCGGTTGGAAACGTCTATCCTTTATCAAAAGTGTATTCTTTTGGATTAAATGTAACCTTATAAATTTAAGCAATTATGAAATACATTAAATTATATACTATAGTCTTTTTATTCACGCAGGTTATGTTGTCATGCGATGATTTTCTGGACAGGCAACCGCTGTCGACAATAACCCCCGAAGATTATTTGACGAATGCCTCAAACATCGATGCTTATGTAATTGGCAGATACGACATTCTCCCTACACACGGGCAATGGGACTTTGGCACTTTTGAAGTGGATAAACATACCGATAATATGGCCGCCATGCAGCCATCTGCCATCTATTCACCGGGCATATTACTGGTACCTCAGACCGGAGGATCCTGGTGGTTTGATCAGATCTATCAGACCAACTTCTTCTTTGACAAGGTAATCCCCAACTGGAGAAAGGGAGCAATAAAAGGAAATAAAAATACAATTAATCATGCAGTTGGCGAAATGTACCTGTTGAGAGCATTTGCGTACTTTGAAAGATTGAAACTCGTAGGTGACATGCCGATTATCACGAATACTTTGCCTGACAACCGAGAGGTGCTGATTGAAAATTCAAAGCGCATGCCCAGAAATGAAGTGGCTCGTTTTATTTTAAGTGATCTGGATTCGGCTATTGTTTATTTACGACCCGTAGCTCCTGACGGGGCAAGAAACCGTTTGTCAAAAAATGTTGCCTATTTAATGAAATCACGCGTAGCACTGTTTGAAGGAACCTGGTTGAAGTATTTTAAAAACACGCCTTTTGTCCCCAATGGACCTGGATGGCCGGGAGCTACCAAGGGTTATAATCAGAATTATCAGTATCCGAGTGGAAATATTGACAACGAAATTAATTTTTTCCTCACAGAGGCAATGAATGCCGCAAAAGTAGTTGCAGATAATGTTGCTTTGGAAACCAACTCCGGTGTATTTCAATCCGGACCAACTCAACCGAAAAACAAATATTTCGATATGTTTGGCGCCGAGGATATGTCGTCGTATAATGAAGTGTTGTTCTGGAGACGGTATAACGAGAATCTTAGTGTTACCAACAACGTTGCGATGTATGAAACAAGAGGGAACAACGGTGTTGGCACCACAAGAAGTATGATAGAATCGTTCTTGATGAACGATGGCCGACCGATCTATGCAGCCATTAATTCAACTGCTGATAATACCTATTATGGCGATACAAGTATTTATCTGATTCCCAAAAACAGAGATACGAGATTACAGTTATTTATGAAGGTTCCCGGAGATCTTAATTTGCATACCGCTCCCGGTTCACATGGCGTTGAAGTGGAGCCACGACCGAATATACTTGGTTCATCGGGCGAAACAAAATACACCACGGGTTATGCCATTCGCAAAGGGCTCAATTTTGATGGAAAACACACCACTCAGGCCAGAAGTTCCATCGGTTCTATGGTATTCAGAGCTGTTGAGGCCTATCTCAATTATATTGAAGCATGTTATGAAAAAAACGGCTCCATCGATGCTACTGCCGATGCATACTGGAAAGCCATCAGGTCGAGAGCAAAGGTGAATCCCGATTATAATGTGACGATAACAACTACCAACATGGCAACAGAAGCGCAACTTGATTGGGGAGCCTATTCTGCAGGACAACTTGTTGATGCCACCCTGTTCAATATCCGCCGCGAGAGAAGATGCGAACTGATGGCTGAAGGCTTCAGATCGATGGACCTGCGACGGTGGCGTTCGATGGATCAGATGATTAATCAGCCTTATCATATCGAGGGATTTAATTTATGGGATAAAATGTTCGACATGCCGGGCTGGTATAAAACAAGTGCAGGTAAAACAAGATTAATTGAAGGAAATAATGTCTCCAGCCGGGAATTTGGAAAGTACCTTCAGCCATACAGAATTTTACCAACCAATATTGCTTACAATGGCTACCGTTGGGCAATGGCACACTATTTAGACCCTATTGCGACACAACACATCATAAACGCAAGTAGTTCAGGTGATATCTCCGGATCGGTAATTTACCAGAATCCTTATTGGGAAAGTACTGCGGGTACCGGTGCGGTTCAGTGACAATGTTTTTTATTTTCCATTATATACTAATTATTAAATTTACCATTATGAAAACAATTACCACTTCCGTTTTAGCAATCTTATTTGCTATCAGTAGTACATCCGTTACGGCACAAACTGTGACTGTTCTCGATTTTGAGGATGAGGACGAAACTTTTGACATTATCGATCATTTGCATACCGATGACTGGCAGACAAACACGGCGTACACCCGCAATACTTTTGCCATCAATCCGAATAAAACCGGTGTTAATTCATCAAACAGATGCGCTTCCTTCTCTGGTTATAACTCAGGAAATGAATGGTGGTATGGTTTGGATATTGTCCTGAAAAATTCAATTCCATTAACGCCTCAATTAAAGTATGTTCATGCCATGATGATGACAAACAATACCGATACCGATATTAACAGAGGCCTGCTGTTATTGAATTCAGACGGTGGATCAATTGTGGAGAAATGGGTAGCAATATCCGGAGAATGGGCCGATTATGTATTCCCGATCCCTGACGGAGCTGTGGAAATCAGAGAATTACGTTTTATGTTTAATCACCAGATGAATGTTATTACTTATCTCGATGAAATTATCATCAACAACGACCCTACCCCGAGAATTGGCCTGACTTCAACCACCAATGTACTTGTTAATAAAGATTTCATAACTTATGCCGAAGATAGGACGATTCAAATTGTTTCTTCTGCAAAGAATTTAAATATTGAGGTATATTCCGTGTTGGGTAAATTGATTTATACTGGCCAGGCATCGGGGGATAAGATTCAAATACCGGTGAACGAAAAAGGGTTGTATTTAGTGAAAGGAAATCAGTTCACAGAAAAAATACTTGTAAGATAATATCCTCCCAATGAGTATAAACGAGTATTATGAACGATGAAAAGGATCATTGGGATAGAAAGACCTATCCCAATGATCCTGATTTCAAACATTCATTTATACTAATATTTCCCTGTTCTGACCCTATACCATGCAACGCATTATTATATACTTTATTCTTTTCGGTATTCTCACGTCATACGCAGAAAACGCGGATCATAACAACCGCTTTGCAACAAGGCCGGTACAGCTTGTGTCGCAATTCAAGGCCACAGCGGATGGTAAAGTATACTATGAAGCGGATGGAAGGCCGAGCCATTGAAATCCGGTCGGGGACAGGACATTTTAGTGTGAAAATATATGATATATCAGGTAAGCTGATTTATAATGATACAAGTTTGGAAAGTCGTGTCCGCTTGCCGGTTCACGAGCCGGGTGTGTATTTAGTGAAAAGTAAAAATAGGGTATATAAAGTTTGTATAAAATAAAAGCAATGAATTCAATGAAAAGACTATTAGTTATTTTTCTGTTCGCGGGTGCTTTATGTGTTGTCAATTCGGCGTCGGCTACTGAGATAAGTAAACTGATGACACAAAACGGAAAGACATACTTAACCGTGAATAATGTGCCGTTTCCTGTTCTTGGAGCTCAAATACGCCTGGATGCTTTGTTGAATTGCGACAATAAAACGATGGCCGACGTGGAAGCTTATTTTGTAAAGGCAAAAGAACTGGGTGTAAATTGTGTGCAGATACCAATCTCCTGGAAAATGATTGAGTCTCAGCAGGATATTTTCACGTTCGATAAAGTGGATAAAATTCTTGAATATGCCAATAAATATGGTTTAAAGATTGAATTATTGTGGTTTAGTACGAATATGATCGGAGATTCGTTTTCGTATCTGGTCCCCTCCTATTTACTTTATCCTGCCGACAAACGCTTTGTGAGAAACAACGAAGGCAGTTTCTGGAATTATTACGGTTTTCAGTACACCCTGATTTTTGATGATGAATGGATACTTCAGCGTGAAACAGATGCGGTGCGGAAATTAATGAATCATATTGGAGAATGGGATCGGGCAAACAACCTCCGGCATCCGGTAATCAGTGTGCAGGTACACAATGAGCCGGACGGATTTGCCCGATGGAGATACAGCCAGTTAAATATACGCTATCGCGATAGCCGCCCGTTCAGCAAGGAAGAAGCATGGACAATGACACTGCGGGCGTTGGATGCAGTAGGAAAAGCGGTAAAAGACAGTGAATATAAGGTGGTTACCAGAACTAATATCGTGACTTATGCCGGATTGAAAGATTTTCCTGAAGTGGCCGGCGCTAATCCCGAAGATGTGTTTAATCTGGAAGGAATCGATTTTATCTCCTACGATCCTTATGTGAGCTCGGTTGATATCATTAAAAATAACACCTTGGAGTTTAATGCTATTCCGGGAAATTACACCTTGATTGCTGAAAATAAGGGAACTTATGAGAATACAGCTTCCCTGATACTCACAGCCGTTGCTTTGGGCAGCGGTTACGATATTTATGACCTGGCGACCAGTAAATTCTTTATCGACAATACCTCTCCCGATTTTAAGGATCAGATTGATCATGGTGTCTACACCTGGGATTTGAAAGAAAAAGCTCATACAGCCTCTGTGAGAAGTATTCTCAAGGGTTTGACAGCAGCTTTTCCTGAAGTGGCCGTGTGTCCGGCAGCCGATTTTGCTCCTTTTAATATCAACGGACAGCAGCCTGAGTTGGTTTGTTCACAAACAATCAATACAACCCGGGTTAGGTACCAGTTCGCAACTACTGATGGCGCCATGGGATTTGCGCTGACACGCGACAATTATCTGCTGGTTTATGCTACTGATGCGGCGCGTGTGCAACTATCGAACGGTACATTTACAGATGCAGTCTGTGGTCATTACAACGAAGAAGGGTTATTTGTCAGGGAGAAAGATGCATCGCTCGTGGATGGTCAGGTACTGAACGCTGAAAAAGGAGTATTGTACAAAATTAATTATACCCCGACAGGTGCGCTGGTAAGCAATACCATTGATTTTACCGGTACACGGGTGAATGATAAGGTGGAATATCCTCTTTTAAACTTTGAAGATGAAGACGAAACCAACGATATGATAAGTCATTTGCATACCAGCGACTGGCAAACCAATCCGGCCTATGTCAGAAATCTTTTCACTATCAATCCCGATCAATCAGGTATCAATACCACGGAGAGATGTGCTTCTTTTGCCGGATATAATTCGGGAAATGAATGGTGGTATGGTCTGGATATCGTTTTACGAACCCCGGTTCAACTGACTGATAATATGAAATTTGTTCACGCAGCCATCATGACAAACAATACTTCGGTGGATGTAAACAGAGGGCTCATCCTGCTGAACTCAGGAGGAGCAGAGATGGTGCAAACCTGGCATCCGGTTTCGGGAGAATGGGCCGATTATGTGTTCCCGATTCCTTCCGGCGCAACCAACATCGGAGAATTGAGGTTTATGTTTAATCATAAGGCAGGCGGACAAATTACTTATCTTGATGAGGTTGTTATTAACAACGATCCTAATCCCAGAACAATACTGGCCGGTAATGATAATGTTGGAGAAGCAAAGGAGTTTTATGTTTATGCGGCTGATCGTAATATTAAGATCGTGTCGAACACAAATAGTTTACCCGTGAAAATATACAATTTAATGGGTCAACAGATTTTCTCAGGAATAATGCATGAGCATGAAACCGAAGTTCCGGTTATTAATCCGGAAATCTATCTTGTAAAAGGGCATAAAACCGTACAAAAAGTAATGGTGCAATGAAAGCGTATGGTAGAAAGTTTTACAAAAGAAGCCTGAGGTTGATGCTGATATTTATTACGTGCAGCTGTCTGAATATCAATGATTCTTACGGGAAAGAAAAAATTCCGTTAATCGTGATCACGGATCTGTATCATCCACATCAGGATCCGGGCGATAACTTTGAACTGATCAATGCTTATGCGATGCCTGAGTTCGATTTAAAGGCCGTAATCCTGGACTGCTACCATCCTTTCAGAAATAAAATCGCGAAAAATGTAAGCAAAGGTTTGTGGGAAGATCCGAATGGTCCCCGGGAACCGGGAATGATATGCGTACAACAGCTCAACTACATTTTCGGCCGGGATATCCCTTGTGGGGTGGGACCGTTGGAGCAAATGCAACAAAAGAATGATCGGATGGATGACTTGTCCGACTTTTTTAATCAGGGCATTAATCTGCTGAAAACAACATTGGAGCAATCTGAAAAAAGGGTCACCATAGCCTCTTTTGGTTCTTCCAGGGTGCTGGCGGTTGCTTTCAATCGCTTTCCTGCTTTAATGAAAAGAAAAATCGAAATGATTCATCTTTCAGCAGGGACGGGAGGAAACGATCCCGAGTATCTCGAATGGAATGTGGCATTGGATACCCTGGCATTTGTTTCTTTGATGGAGTCGGGACTGCCCATTACCATTTACCCTTGTGCAGCGGCGACAAAGGGAGTTGCTGAAGGCGGACTTTCGAATGCGTTCAAAGGAGCAAAGGATAACACTTATTATCAACTGGATGATTTGTCTTTTGTAGAAAAAATGCATCCTAAACTCAGGCAATACGTTCATTTTGTGTTTACCCGCAGTACTGATGCCGATTTTCTGGGCTATCTGGACAGAGTAGACCTGCCGGGATCGGTGGCGCTACCACAGTATCAGCATGTGTGGGAAACAGCCCTGTGGATGAATCTTGCCGGACGTCGGTTAGTTCAGAATCCACAGGGAGAAGTGACAATAAAATCTGAAAATGAAATTGAAACAACTGATCTTGTTTTCGGCGAAGGAGTATTAAAATGCGATATAAGGGTTTTACCATCAGGTATTTTTAGCTACAGAGAAAATATAAAAGGTCTTTTTTATATTTATCATAGAGATAATCCCGCCCGTTACCAAGAGTTGATGAATCAGGCACTACCGGCATTCTATACCTCATTTCTCAGATGATCCGATGTCGGCGGGTATCCGTGATATACAATAAAACAAACCATAAGTCTAATCAAAACTCAGTAATCTATTATGAAAACACACCAGCTTTTTTCTTGTATCTTTCTTTTGATGATTGCCGTGACCATCCATGCACAGATCACCGTGAGTACTCTGAATACCGAGAATGGCAAAACCTTTATCAAAGTAAATGATATTCCTTTTCCATTGGTAGGAGCCCAGATCAGGGTCGATTTTCTTATGAATTGCGATGGCAAAACGATACAACAATGTCAGCCTTTTTTCCAGAAAGCACAGGAGTTGGGAGTGAATTGCGTACAAATACCTGTATGGTGGAAACTTATTGAGCCGACACAGAATAATTTCTCCTGGACGGTACTGGACCAGATTCTTACCTATGTAAACCAATACAATCTTAAGATGGAACTTCTGTGGTTCAGCACGAATATGTGTGGGGAAGCATTCAGTAATTATGTTCCCGATTATATTCTCAATCTCCCCAATGTCAGACTGATAAGGAACGATGGCTGTCCGTACTGGAATTATTATGGTTATCAGTATAGCCTGGTTTTGAACGATCCAACCTTACTCTCCAGAGAGGTGAATGCAGTTCAGACGCTTATGGAGCATATCAGAGTGTGGGACAATGCCAACGGAGCCAAACGGCCGGTGGTGTCGGTGCAGGTACATAATGAGCCCGACATTTTTGCACGATGGAGATACGACCAAAAGCAGATACATTATGCCGACAACCGGACCTTCACAAAGAACGATGCCTGGAATATGACACTTGATGCATTAAATACGGTTGGTCAGGCAGTAAAAAACAGCAATTATAAAGTTGTCACCAGGACGAATCTGGTCACGAGCAGTGGCGTGTCGGCTTTTGCCGAAATATCGGGAGCAAGTCCGGTGGATGTACATAATCTGACCGGAATTGATATAGTAGGAAGCGATCCTTATGTAACTTCGGTCGATGTCATCAAATCCAATACCTTATCATTCTTATCGCTTCAGAATCATTATCCTTTGGTGGCCGAAAATAAAGGTACATATGCCAATGGCGCCTCATTGCTGCTTACGGCCACGGCGCTTGGCAGCGGGTACAATTGCTACGATCTGGCAACTAGTAAATTTGTGATCGATAACACTACTCCTGAATATCAGTCGGAAATCGATCATGGTGTCTATACCTGGGATTTGCAGGATAAAGCTCATACAGCATCGTTGAAAACAATGATCAAAGGTTTGGTAAAAGCTTATCCTGACGTGGCGGTAACTAAAAATGATAATTTTATAGCATTCAATGTTCAGAGTCAGCAACCTCAAAGCATATATTCACAATCAGTTAACAGCAGTAAAATACGCTTTGATTTCTCAACCACTGTGGGAGCAAGTGGTTTTTCCATTACCAAAGATAGTTATATACTCATCTATTGTACCGATGACGCAGAAATACGTTTATCGAACGCTACCTTCTCCAATCCTGTAAAAGGATATTTCAACAGTGCAGGAAATTTTGTTTCTGATGGAAATGCGACGCTTTCAGATGGCAATACATTGTTGAATGCAGAAAAAGAGATTTTGTATAAAATAAGCTATACGGGCAGCACAAATCTCACGAGTACTGCTGTCAATAATATCGGATCAGCACCTTCCAATATTGTAAATTACGCGACCATAAATTTTGAGAATGAATCGGAAACCTGGAATGTAGTCGATCATTTACATCTGGATTGGCAGACAAATACAGCCTATATGAGAAATCTCTTCGCTGTGAATCCTGAACAGAACGGTATGAATAAAACAGCCCGTTGTGCAAGTTTCTCCGGTTATTATTCGGATAACGAATGGTGGTACGGACTCGATATGGTTTTGAAGAATGCCGTGACTTTGCCTGCCGGAAATAAATATCTGCATGCACTCATAAAATCGAATACCACAGGAGTTGACCTGAACAAAGGATGTTTGATGCTGAATGCCTCGTGGAACGGGATAGGTGAGACCTGGAATTATGCAAATACCGACTGGGTCGATTATGTTTTTCCGATCAACAGTGATGCTACAAGTCTGAAGGAATTGCGCTTTATGCTCAATCATAAAGTTGCGGGACAAGTTACTTATCTCGACGAACTGACCGTCAGCAACAGTCCTTTGGCACGAATAGCCGATGTGGCAACTGTATCGACGCTTCCGCTAAGTGCTCTTACCTATAGTGGCGTTGTATGCGGAGGAAATGTCTCGTGGCACGGAAACTCGGCAATAACCCAAAGAGGATGCTGTTGGGGAACCTCACCAAACCCTACAATTGCGGGAAGCAAGACGGTGGATGGATCGGGAATCGGTCAGTTTACCAGTACAATCACAGGATTGCAGCCTAACACACAGTATTATGTCCGGGCTTATGCCGTGAATTTTGCAGGTGTTGCCTATGGAAGTCAATATAGCTTCACAACGCCCGATCAGCCTTTTCTCGACTTTGAGAATGAAACAACTACCTGGAACATCGTCGATCACCTGCATCTTGACTGGCAAACAAATCAGGCCTATACCAGGAATCTGTATGCACAGAATCCCGAACAGAACGGATTGAATGAATCGTCACGCTGCGCAAGTTTCTCAGGTTATTATTCCGATAATGAGTGGTGGTATGGTCTTGACATCGTTCTGGATCAGTCGAAAACAGTAGCGTATGGTCAGTACATCCACGTGATGATGAAAACCAACAATACTTCCGTTGATGTAAACAGAGGGCTTATCTTACTGAATTCCAACGGATCAGTTTTGAGTGAAACATGGAAAGCCATCAGTAATGTGTGGACAGATTATGTTTTTGCGGTACCATCCGGAGCTACCGAAATCAGAGAATTGCGTTTTATGTTAAATCATAAAGCAGCCGGTCAGATAAGCTATATCGACCAGATTGTGATCAACTCTGATCCGAATCCCAGGACAACAAGTACCTACTATGGCGCTAACAACCATTCTGATGGATTCACAGATGTTCCTGATGCCGGCAACGATCTGAAAAAGGAAATCGTTGTAACCGGTTTTGATAAAGCCATAACTATCGTTGCTTCGATGGCTGATCTGGATGTAAAAATATATAATATTGCAGGAAAATTGATTTTCTCAGGAACAATGCCCGGCAATACACTGATCGTTCCGGTGGGAGAACCTGGAGTTTATTTGGTGAGCGCTGACGGATGGCAAAGCAAAGTGCTTGTGTATTAGCCTCTGATTATTTCTGCAGATAGCAATTAAAATTGTAACTTTATAGACATAACTATTTATTATGCAACATGTAATTTATTTTTGGGGAATCATCGTATTTCAATGCCTGCTGATGTCCTGTAACGCTACTATCGAGAATAACAACAGAGAACCTATTCCTGTTCTCTTTGATACTGATATTGGAAATGATATCGATGACGTGTTGACTTTTCAGATGCTTCACCACTACGAAAACCAAGGACTAATCAGTATTCTCGGTGTTACCGTCAGTAAGTCAAACCCTCTGGCAGTAAGCTATGCCGATGGATACAACCGTTTTAACGGGAAGAACAATATACCTGTAGGTTATGTATTCGACGGTCCGAATAAGGATGATGGAAAATACCTGAAACAAACGCTCGACACGATTATCGACGGTAAGAAAATCCTGATGCCGAAGGTGCAGATTTCCGAAGGGTTGCCCGCCGCTTACCTGCTTCAGCGCAAGCTTTTAGCCGCACAAAAGGATAGCTCGGTGGTGATGATTGCTGTCGGACCACAAACCAATATCTGCAGATTGCTTGAATCGGAGCCAGACGAATTTAGTAAACTCAACGGGGTTGATTTAGTGGCCCGTAAAGTGAAATTACTGGTGTTGATGGGCGGTAATTTTGATATCCCCGATAAGAGATTTCCCGAATGGAATATCATTCAGGACATTACTTCATCGCAGGTAGTATTCAGAAAATGGCCTACCAGGATAGTGGCATCGGGTTTTGAAATCGGTCAGAATCTCCTTTTTCCGCACCAACATCTCCTGAACGACCTGCCTGATGCAGAGAAACATCCGATGGTTGTATCGTACAAGTTATTTGACAACATGCCTTACGACAGGCAAACATGGGACCTGACGGCAGTATTGTATGCTATCGAACACGATGCCGGATTGTTTGAAATTTCAAGCCCGGGGACTATATCGGTTGATGAAAAAGGGAATACGGTGTTTGAGGCATCTGAGAGTGGAAAACATTGTTTTTTACTTTTAAATAAGGAAAAGCATGAGCAGATCATCAATGCCCTTGTTAAGAGTGTTACCGGAAAGAATTGAATATTAGAAAATACTGTTTTAAAAACAATTTAAAATTACCATTATGTTTATCGTAGAGAATTATCATTTTGCCGTGTTGTTATGCATCGTGACAATGTTTTGTTGGGGATCGTGGGGAAATACTCAGAAGCTGGCAGCCAAAAACTGGAGATACGAGCTTTTTTATTGGGATTATGTTGTCGGTATTTTATTGTTCAGCATCGTTTTAGGATTTACCTTAGGTAGTGTGGGCGAAGGAGGCCGGTCGTTTATCCCTGATTTACAACAAGCAGGAAAATCGAATATTCTCAGTGCGTTGATTGGAGGAGTAGTTTTCAATGCTGCCAATATATTGCTTTCGGCATCCATTTCGTTGGCCGGAATGGCCGTTGCTTTTCCGCTAGGGGTAGGTATAGCCTTGGTGCTGGGTGTAGTTGTGAACTATTTTACCGCGCCTAAAGGTGATCCGGTTCTATTGTTTCTGGGTGTTGCCCTGGTGATGGTAGCCGTTGTTTTGAATGGAGTGGCAGCAGGTAAAAAGAAAAAAAGCGATACAGCCGCTCAATCGAATAAAAAAGGCATTTTGCTTGCGATGCTGGCGGGCGTGTTGATGGCTTTCTTCTACCGATTTGTTGCTGCGGCAATGGATCTTGAAAACTTTGAGCAGCCTGCAGCAGGTATGCTGACGCCGTATTCGGCTTTCTTCATTTTCTCAACCGGTATCTTCCTCAGCAATTTTGTATTCAATACTCTCGTGATGAAAAAGCCGTTTGAAGGGGCTCCTGTAACCTACAATGAGTACTTCAAAGGCCAGTTTACGACTCATCTGGTCGGTGTGTTGGGTGGGTTGATCTGGGCCCTGGGTACCTCGCTCAGTTATATTGCCGCAGGAAAGGCTGGAGCTGCAATTTCGTATGCATTAGGCCAGGGAGCTCCCATGATTGCGGCGCTATGGGGCGTTTTTATCTGGAAGGAATTCAAAGAGGCTAGCAAGCTGACTAATCTGTTATTGTTATGTATGTTTTTGCTCTTTTTATCCGGGCTGATGTTTATTGTGCTCTCAGGGGGAAATTGAAATGAGATTCTACTACACTAACGACACATCATTGCATACATCTATAAATTTCAGCAAAAGATAATTAGTTAGTCGGCTCTGATTAAATATTTAAACTTTTGAATTTCAATAAAATATTTTGACGTATTGCAGTGATATTGTAAATTTACATCAGAAAACTGTAACACACTTTTCCAGTAATGAAAACTCGGAACGCTGTATGCTTTATTGGAACACAAATCGCGTATGCTTCATCTAATTTGCTGCTGGCGATCTAAAACTGCCTTATTGAGAAAGAGGCTATAGATAATACTAGTGCGTTAACACAGGTCCACCTTATTAAGTGTAAGAATTTCTTTTCTCTACGACCCGAGCGATAAACTTGCTTGTTAACACAAGCGTAATCTGGTGATAATGTTCTGAAACTTTAATTATGTAGTTGATTAATAATCAGTGTTATATGCTGATTAAAATCGAAACTTTTCATCTGCATTCAGGTTATTATTGTGTAATTTTTTTATTTGAAATACCTTTGTTCTAAAATTTTTGATTTAATAATCATCAAAACAATGATTATTGTATTTTTTGAATAGCTTGGTAAGTGTTCATTTAATAAATGATCAAGTAGTTATCTAACAAAGTTTAATGTAAAGTAATTGATTGGGTGGCTGATGTTCAGTGTTTGTGGCAATATTTTTCAGGGAAATGCCCACAAAGGTTTTTAAAACATAATTCATGGAAACGTTGATGTTATACCTGCTTATTCCCGGGAGGATGAATTTTCTTAAGTTGGGAAGATATGGTCGCTTTTTTTGTGAGCAGCATTTCCGCCAGGACTTCTCTAAAGACGTTGACTGGCTTGAATTTAATCATCAATTGTCCAACAAACTGTTGACCGGCGCACGAAAAGCCATTGTAGTTGAACCCGACCTTATCGCTAAATCGCGCAAAGATACTCTCTGGATTGGTTCCTTTTGGTCGGACTGTTCAGACCGCACAGAAGATTAAATGCTAAACTTGTCAAAAAACGTATTGAATTTGCCACGAGTGTGTCGTAAATATTATTCTATTTAATGAACTATTAAATTAAAACATTAATTAAAAATGAAAACGAAAATTTTATATGCTTTTGCATTATTAATCAGCAGTATGGCTTTTTTTTCATGCGAACAAAACGATCAAGTATATAGCTGCGATCCTGATAAGGATACATGGGTAAAACAGAATTTAAAAGAAATTCAAAAAATGAATAGGCAGGACTGGTTAAATACAGATGAGAATCTTAGTAAGGCTATTTATGCTGCTTTTACTCCTGAACAAAAACATGATTTTTGGACAGAAAAAATCACTGATGTTTTAACTTTGAATTGGAATGAAAGAGAAAGAAGTCACATTGCAAAATTACTTGTCTTTATAGAAGACCATAAAGATATTTTCAAGGCAGGCGTAAAAGACGAGGTAGAAATATTTGCCTACAAATGGACGGAATATGGAACTCAAGAGTTGTCGTGGGATGTAGATATTATTTATGCCATAGCATTTTCAGGGAATAAAATGATTGACAAATCTGGAAATTTACTGAAAAATCAATCTGCTAAAATCAGATTGAAAACAGAAAGTGAATCCTATGATTGTGATTGTAGAAGAGGAAGTATATTTACATGTACAGCATTAGAGTATTGTGAGAAAGATGATAACTGCAATGTTGTTGTTAATGATTGCGGTTTTCTCTGGATGTTTGATTGTAACGGAATATGTGGTATCAAATGATATAACATTATGAGTATCTTTAAAATCAAAGTTAACAAGCAATTAGTCTATATTGTGCTGATTTCTTGTTTTCTTGAGGTTGCTATAGCCCCGTTGAGAGGTTATGTCAGTCTAATGTCAAACGCCGTTGCAGGTTTTGCTGTATATTTTATTTTTACTATTATAGTAATAAAGAAATTTGCTAATACATTTAAACCTGTTTATCTTTTGTTGGCTGTTATTCTCGGTTGTTCTATATTCCCAGTGCCAGTTCATATTTTTTATCTTAATTCGACACTCAGGACTTTGCCTGATTACATCATGCATATTGGAGGCATTTCGGTTGGTTATTGGTTTGTTTTAAGCAGAAGTCATTATTTAAAAGCAACGATTGTTATACTGTCAATCATCTTGTGTTTGTTTGTGTATATTAAAGGCTATTCAATGTGGATACACAAACTAAACTACGGCACATTTACCGGATTAGTTGAACATACACACCACACTGCAAATGTAGCATTCCAGACAAACAACGGCGATACTGTACAACTTAGCGATTTCAAAGGAAGATATCTACTTTTAGACTGTTGGTACACTTACTGTGGAAGCTGTTATAAAAAATTTCCTCAAGTTCAGGAGTTTTACGATAAATATAAGGATAACCCCGAGTTGGCTATTTATGCTGTTCACAGCCGGGTGGTCGCGGCAACTAGAAAAAAAGGACAAGAGAGCGTGAGAACGGGCAGTGATATCCTAAAAAAGGAAGGATATACTTTCCCATGCCTTTCCATTGATATTGATAATCCTGTGCTGAAGGAACTTGGCGTTATTTATCCTGTGGTGTTGATTTTTAACAGGGAAAGTAATCTGGTATTCAGGGGCGATATTGAGAATGCATCCAAGTATATATCTAATATTCTAGAAAAACAACCATGAAAAGATGAAATCAACAACTCATTTTTGTTTACTCATTCTGTTTGCGGCAACTACGCTATTATCGTGTAATCAGAAAGGAACAGAAAAAAGTTCCGATCCAGGAAAACAGCAAATTATACAGTCAGATAATGCACCCGTTATAAGATTTAAAAAAGAAAAATACCATTTCGGAACCATTAAAAACAACGAAAAAGTAACTGCGATTTTTGATTTTGAAAATATAGGCGCAAAACCGCTAATCGTTCAGAAAGTAGATGTTACTTGCGGCTGTACTTCGCCCGACTGGACAAAACATCCGGTGGAAAGTGGCGGAAATGGCTCTATTACAGTTGTTTTTCATCCTAAAGGAATTACAGGAACGTTTTCGAAAAGTATTTTTGTAAAATCGAATGCCGAAAACAATGTCGTATTGTTGAAAATAGAAGGCGATGTTATCGGGAAATAAAATTACCATATCTGTTTTGTTCTGTTGTTTCCTTACCCTTTGCATCGGAAGCCTATTTCTTGCCTCTCCCGCTTTTGTAGACTCGGAAACCACACCCAAATGGTACTGTGTATTGTTTGGTGGAATAGCGTTTGTCTTGGCGTATATCATTTCTTCTTTCTTTGTTCGAAATACAACAGAGGATACGGACAGAATGCTTTTTTGCTTTTATGTGGTTATTGCACTTGTGTGTACGGCGCAGGCGTTCTATGGAATATTTCAATATGCTGGATTTTTACCCGCTAGTAAAGGTTTCCGCGTTACGGGCAGTTTCGATAATCCTGCAGGGTTTGCGGCAGGTCTGTGCACGGGTTTTCCTTTTCTGTTGGTTTTTCTAGCCTATAAAAAAGTATGGATAAAAATATTGGTTGTTGCAGCCGGCCTTATTCTAATTGTTGCAGTGGCGTTGTCCGCCTCGCGTGCAGGTATTTTAAGTTTGTTTACAGTCGGGATGCTCGCGTTATTTTATAAGTTCAGGATAAAAACGAACAGGAAGATTCTGGTTTTCGTGGCGTTGCTTATCTCTCTTTCGGGCTTGTACTTTCTAAAAAAAGATTCAGCTGACGGACGGATACTGATATGGTGCTGCACGTGGGAAATGATGCAGGACAAGCCTCTGTTGGGACATGGGACCGAAGGTTTTAAGGCCAACTATATGGATTATCAGGCGGGGTATTTCGAGAAATACCCCGACAGTAAATTCCTTATGCTGGCGGACAATGTAAAGCATCCCTTCAACGAATATTGGCTGTTGTTGACAAATTATGGCATGGCAGGTTTTGGATTGTTCTGTCTTTTCGTTTGGTTCTTATGGAAATCGTACCGGCGAAATCAAAATAATAGCCTGTTTATCAGGAGCTCGGGATGGTGTTTGTTATCTGTGGCCGTGTTCGCGCTATTTTCTTACCCCTCGCGTTACCCTTTTACATGGGTAATGGTGATAATGAGCACTATTGTTGTTATCCGTGAGGCAGGATACAAGGTAAAGGCTCCCCCTGCCTGTGCCTTTTCGTTCAGAATAATGCTTATTCCCTTGCTTATTACATTTGCAGCCGCGACATACATTGATATGTCGGCGGAAATAAGGTGGAGCAAAACGGCTCGTAAATCCATGTTGGGACAAACCCGACAAATGTTGTCCGAATATGAATCCCTTTATCCGTACATGAAACGGAAACCGCTTTTCCTGTATAACTATGCCGCCGAATTGAACTATATCGGACGCTACCACGAAAGTAGCGCCATACTGGCTGAATGCGCCGCCACATTTAACGATTACGATGTACAGCTGCTGTTTGCCGATAATTACCATCAGACAGGCAAATACCCGGAAGCGGAGCAACACTATCAACGGGCATCCTATATGTGCCCTAACCGCTTTATGCCCTTATATCATTTGGCGAAACTCTACGCCGAGACCAAACGACCGAAAGAGGCAATGACTGTGGCGAAGCGGATAATGGAGAAGGAAATTAAAATACCTTCGGGCAGTATTTACAACATAAAGAAGGAGATGGAGGAGTTGATAAATAATAATATGGATAGTATAAACATTTCCGCATCCGAAAGTCGAGTATCCAAAGCCGGGTTCTAACTTTCTTGTTGGACTTTTGCTCAATTTTAAATTAAAAAACAGGGAAGTAAAACAAGGCGGGACATTGCTGTACTCTCTGCAAATAAATTATTGCACTGCTCGCCCCAGCTCTTCCCTTCTAAAAGGGACAGGAGGTGTAAAGATAGCAGATAACATACATTTAATTTCAGAAATTATGATGCTAGTTCGTTAATGATTTACTGTTCCCATCTTCAAAATACGAATGCCCGATGGAGTTAAATCAATCGTCATAGCCAGCATATCAGTCAGAATAGAATGTATGCCATATACCTTCCATGTGAGATGTTGTTCATGAGCATTTTCAGGCAAAGTTATTAAATACATTTCAAAACAGGAACCTTTTAGTTAACGAATGAAATGGTCTCCTGGCCAGCTTTATCCGGATAATCGTCCAATTTGACATTTTTTCGACTGGAGTACTCTGGTAATAATGCTATCTGCGCAATTTTTAAACAGGTATTTTATGCTGATACGCTCTTCTCTTATCCTCGTTTTTCTTCTGAGTTCGCTGGTTGTTCCTGCTCAGGACAATCTTACCGAATTACACCGCCGGGCCGATCGTTTTGCATCGCGCTATGGCGATCAGTTTTACTATGGTATTCATCAGCTTCAGGCCATCGGCCAAACGCACCGGTTCTGGTATTCGACCCGCACGCCCCGGGGCATGGAGTTTTTTATAATCGATGCGGCCAACCAACAGCTGTTGCCGGCATTTGATGCGGTGCGGCTGGCGGCTGAATTGTCGAAACTTACCGGGCGCGAAGTGAATGCCTACCGCTTGCCCTTTTCGTCGGTCCGGTTCAACCGGGAGCTGGATAGTTTGTTTTTTGAGGTCGATGGTACGGCTTATACCTGCCGGCTGTCGGATTATCTTTTTCATCATAAGGGAACACTAAATTTTTTACTGATATTTTCTAAACAGTCTTCACCTATTATATAACAAAAGATTCCTGGTTGATTAAAATTTCGACAACTTTCATAAATTATCAATCCGGTTTACTTTTGTATTTCAAGCTGATTTTTTCTCCAATGAACTATCTCCGCCGCTTATTTGTTGGGTTAAGCTAAAGTATACGGGAACGCAATGAGAAAACGGATAATGATGATGGTAGTGCTGCTGCAAACGATGCAGGGTATTGCGCAAAATGACGGCGGTTCGCAAACCGAAAGCATTGCGCAATCCGACAGCGTACTTATTGAAGCTACCCGCTCATTGCCGCCGTCATTTCGACCGTTGGAATGCTGGTTACCGGCTATTGACCGGCTTTGCAACTTCTTACCGGTCGCGACCGATTACGAAAAAACTAACATCCGACTACGATATGTTACACGATATCCGCAAAACCTACCAACTCGGCGAGCTCACCGAAGCTACAGTGGCCGACAACCCTTTTGACCAATTCGACAGCTGGTTGAAAGATGCCTTGAAGAGCGATGAACCGGAGCCCACCGCCATGGTGGTTTCCACCGTCGATGCCGACCTGCAGCCTCATTCGCGGGTGGTATTACTGAAAGAATTTACTTCTGAGGGGCTGGTGTTTTTTACTAATTACCTGGGACATAAAGGCCGGCAGATTGCACTGCACCCACAGGTGTCGGTCCTGTTTTTCTGGCCTTTACTGGAACGGCAGGTACGCATCACCGGCATAGCACATCCCACCAGCGATGCCGTTTCCGATGCCTACTTCCATTCCCGTCCGCCCGAAAGCCGCCTCGGCGCCTGGGTTTCGGAACAAAGCTCCGTCATTGCTTCGACCGAGGTTCTCCACCAGCGGCTCGAACAATTCCGCAGAGAATTCGGCGAACAAGCTCCCCGTCCGCCCCACTGGGGCGGCTACCTCATCACACCTGTTACCTTCGAATTCTGGCAGGGACGACCGAGCCGACTGCACGACCGCTTGTATTTTTCGAAAGATGATTCGGGTTCGTGGAAAATTCAACGGCTTGCTCCTTAAAAAATCGAGCTGATCGCACACATAAAACGCATAATCGGGAATAGCTATCAGATTTTTACTCAGGCGCACCTCCTTCAGGCCGCGGCAATACATAAAGGCATATTCGCCCAGGTATGTAACTGCATCGGGCATTGCAATCCGCTGCAATCGGAGCGTATAACCAAAGGCCGATTTACCGATACCGGTGAGTGTTTCGGGGAACAACACCGTTGCTAAGTGTTTTGTACCCTGTCCCGACCAGGCCACATAGAATGCACTAGACAGGATTTGGTTGGCCTTGAGCAAGAATCAATTAATACCAATTTTAGTATACTTCGTTCCTGAAGTTGTTTCGATCTTCAGAATACACATGGTTGCATGTGGAAGCCGGAAAGTGGTGCCCGGATTGATTGTTCCTAAAAAGCTGCCATCGATTCTGTACACCGAGCCTAAGGAATAGGGTCCCGTGACCAGTAACCGGCCATCGACAAGGGACATCAACACTCCATCGGACAGGACCGGCTCTGCAGCTGTTGGGCCGACGGTAATACTTCCTGCGCCTTTAATAAACAAAGGATGAGTAGTTGCAGTAAAGTTGCCCGACGTAAAACTTTCGGCGCCCAGGGTCAGCCGCCCCACCGTAACCGGCTTGTTCACAATGGCTGTTGCACCGGTCAAAAGTGTTAAGTCGGTTGAAGAAGTCACACAACGTTCATGATCGAATTGCACCTTGTTTTTTGCTCCCACGCGAATGGAGGCTGTTCCAAAAGCATTTTCCGATGTTCCTGTTATCCCCACACTGCCCTCGGCATGAGCGGCAGCAGCCGTCAGGTCCCAACTGCCGGCAAAAGCTTCGTTGTTGCCACCCAGCACCACTACAGCCGAATTGGCTACAGCACGCGTATTTTTAGGAGTGACTTTTACATTTCCGGCTATCGATCCGTTCAGCACCAGGGTACTTCCGTCAACGGAACTACTGTTCATTTCCAGGCTGATATCGCCCTTCAGCACCAGGGGTGCGGTGAGTGTAAAACCAGTTCCGCCGGTAGCATACGAAATCCGCTGGTTACCCTCGAACGTAAGCGTACCTGTGGAAGTATGCACTCCCCGCAGACGGAGTTTTCCTTTTCCATCCACAAAAGTAACATTGGCTTTATTCGGAGTTGCGGCCGTTTCCATCTCCCCTTCACAAAGTACCGTTTCCCCTTCCAGGGGCAACAATGCCGGCGAATAATTAGCCGCCACATCCCATGCTCCACCCATCATCTTAAATACCGAAGGGCGTCCCACCTGCAACGATCCTACTCCACTCATCACATTCGGATGCGAAGTTGCGGTATACACACCCACCGCCTGCAAAACTCCGTCGATGTAAAATTCGCTCAAGGTGATATCGGCATTCAGCAACAAACCCCCGCCTGTCGAAACCGACAGCGACGATTTAGCGCTCAGTGCCGAAGGATGACTGATATGAAGCCAGGCACCGCTATTGACAACTACCGATGATTTGCCCAGGGCGTTGGCCGTAGCTGCCTGTACACTTCCTGCATCGATTACCAGTTTACCCGAATAATTGGAATTATCGGCAGTAAATACAAGACTTCCTGTGCCCGTCTTGGTTATTACATGTACTCCCTGAAGCTGAGCCGCCACTGTAAATGTCGACGATGTTTCGATGATAACCGAATCCTTGGTGGCCAGCTTTCCGTTCAGGGTAATAGCTGCATCACCTATCAACTTTCCTTTTTCGACCGAAAGATACGACGCCGTACCGGATGCCTTAATATTAAGCGCCGACGATTGCAGAAACAAATCGGCGGCAAACACCCCACCATCGGCTTCGGCTACGGCTCCGTTGCGGATATACGCCGCCTGGGCTGCCGCCGGAACACCATCGGGATTCCAGTTGCCCGCCTCCAGCCACGATGCCGAAGTGCCACCGCCATCCCATTCGTAGGTTGCCGAAAGCGGTGCGTCGGCCCAGGGCGACCAGGCATCGGAACCGTTCAACACCCGCTCGCGGGTATAGGCCCGGGCTTCGTCCTGCGAAAGGGCACGTAAACCGGCCCACCCGGCCCGTTGACTCATATCGGCACCCGGTCCGGTATTGTTGTATTCGTACAAATGAAGATCGGTGCTGGTTGCCGCATACTCCATGTTCCAGGTATCGCCCCAACCCTGCGGATTCAACATCCCCGTGATGTCGCAATTCAACCAGGTAACTTTCGGATACTCGTGCCAGGGGCGGCCCAGGCGGAACTTCACTCCATCGTCGCCCGCACGCGGACTGCCGGTCGTGTAAGTCAGATCGCAATCGTTGAACACAAAACCATAGGATTGAGATTTCGGCGTCGACGGCGCTGTTATATAACCCCCTCCGTAACTGCGGATCTCGCAACCCTGAAAATAACCGATCCCCGCCCCGTAAATATAATCGGTGCGCCCCAACACCAGGCAATTCTGGAAATACGACCGCTTACCGGCTGTCCACAGGTAAATCGTATCCTGATAACCCAGCAGGTTGCAGTTGATAAAAGCCACTTTGTCGGCCGTTACGGTGATGGCCAGAGCCTGTCCCACCGGTCCGGCTGTGTTGCGAATCGTCAGGTTTTCGGCCCTGAATCCTTCGCCGGCTATGGTGAGGGTTGCCGAGGTACGAATTACATCGCCCACCCATTTCAGGGCATCTTCGGCCGGGCATTTATTACCCGAGGCGGTATTGGCACAATCGTAAATATGATACGAGATAATGGTTTGATCGCGACTTTCGCCAATGAGTGTAATATTTTGCTTATCGGATGGCACCAATAGCTTTTCGGTGTCGTACAACCCGTTTTTCAGGTAAATCACCGTTCGCCTGTCTTTCTGATTCGACGGCACTGCATTGATGGCATCCTGAATTGTTGTGAAATCGCCCGTGCCGTCGGCAGCTACAACTATATCGGCCTGAATGCCCATTACCGATTGGAAACAGAAATAAAACGATAAAAAAAGTACCAGCTGTTTCATGTGTATTGTATTAGATTGTTTTAACACTGCAAAAGTAGAGAGAATATCCCTATCGTATGTGGAATTTTCAGGGAGATGCGTGGAAAAATTGATACACTTGCCTGGTTCTCACTTTTTAATACTAATATTCTAATATTTTTCTCATTTATTTCCACTTCTCAACATCTATTCATACTTTTGCAGCTCAAAACTAAATTAACATCTAAAAATGAATCGTTTATCCTCAAAAAAAATGAAAAAATCAGTAGTAGTATTGCTTATGCTGACATCGGTATGGGCCGGCAGCGCAACGGTCTTATCCAAAGTTGACGCCCCCGAAGCCTATCGTGTTACAGCCACTGTAGTCGATTCCATCACCGGCGAATCGCTTCCATACGTCACCTGTGCGGTAGCTCCCGAAGCAAATCCGCAGCAGATCATCACCCGTTTCGCCGGCGATGCCGAAGGAAAAGTAAACGGAGCAATAAAAACACCCGGCAATTATTTACTTATCGTATCGTTCGTGGGAAAGCAGCCTGCAGTGAAACGGTTTAATGTGAGCGACAGCAACCGCAGCGCCAATCTCGGGAAAATTGCAATGGGTACGAGCGAACAGGCACTGGCGGCGGTTGAAGTAGTGGCCAACAAACCGCTTATCAAGGCCGATGCCGATAAAATAATATACGATACCGAACAGGATCCCGAATCGAAATCGTCGACGGTACTCGATATGTTGCGTAAGGTGCCGATGGTTACCGTCGACGGGCAGGACAATATTCAGCTCAAAGGACAGTCGAACTTTAAAATTTTTCTGAACGGAAAACCCACGAACATGTTCAACGTGAATCCGGGTATGATACTGAAAAGTATCCCGGCCAACATGGTGAAAAACATTGAAGTGATCACCCAACCCGGGGCAAAGTACGATGCCGAAGGCGTGGGAGGTATCATCAATATTGTGACGGTACAGCAAAGCAGCACACAGGGCTATTCGGCCACCATCAACGCGCAGGGTTCGTCGCGCGGGTCGCTGGGAGGAGGACTCAACCTGGTGGTGCAAAAGGGAAAAATCGGCTTTTCGGGTAATTACAACTACAATCACAACAAACAATTTCCGGTGGAAGTAACCACCGGACGTACTACCTACGCGGCAGGACTTCCCCTGACCAATTTCCATCAAACCATCACTTCACGCAACGATGTACCCATGCAATTCGGGAGCGGACAGCTCACCTACGAACCCGACACCATGAATCTGATTACCTTTTCGTTCAATCGTCAGTTCGGCCGTCCGGGCGGATTGATCGAGGGTTTCTCGGAAAACCAGGATGCCAACGGGAATACGCTCCTGCGTTACGATCAGAAAAGCACACAGCGGCAAAACTGGGGTTCGACCGACTTCGGTGTCGACTACCAACGTTCGTTCCGCAAGAAAGACGAATTGTTCACCTTCTCGTACCGCCTGAGCAACACCCCCAACAGCAGCAATTACGAAGCTGTCAATACCCTGTCGCCGGGCTTCACGGTGCTGCCTGTGGTGCCTCTTGCCTATAAAAGTATCAGCGAAAACATCGCCAACACCAACGAGCATACTTTTCAGGCCGACTACACCAACCCGCTGGCCAAAGGACATACCCTCGAAACCGGTGTAAAATACATTGCCCGGTACAATACTTCAACATCGGACGAAAGTTACCTCTACTATAATTTCATGCAGCCGGCTCCTTACACGCCTTATATTCCCCTCGACAGTACGATCGACTTCAACAACCAGCAGGATATTCTGGGCGCTTACCTGAGTTACTCGGGCAATGTGGATAAATGGGGATTCAAAGCCGGCATGCGCTACGAATACACCTGGCTCGATGCTACCTTCAACGAGGCCAGCCGCAACTTCAAAACCGAATACGGTGCATTTGTGCCTTCGGCTACCCTCTCCTACCGCATCACCGATATGAAAAACCTGAAACTGGGTTACAATAAACGTATTCAACGCCCGGGCATCGGGTTCCTGAATCCCTACGTCGATCGCCGCGATCCGAATGCTATCAGCTATGGAAACCCCGAACTCGATCCGGAAAACAGCCACAATGTGAATTTAACCTACAGCAGCTTCGCTCCCACCTATAACCTCAGTGCCGAACTGTCGTACTCGTTTATCAACAACGCTATCGAGCAATACTCCTTTGTAAAAGAAGGAAGCCCGGTGCAATACACCACCTACGGCAATATCGGACGCAACAACAGTACGGGACTCAATTTATTCGGGAATTACCGCGGACTGAAATGGCTGATCCTGTATATGAACAGCTCGGTGAATTATGTTCATACCACCAGTAAAGCACTCAAAATGACCAACGACGGATTTACGGGACGGGTGTTTTTAGGAGGCACCTTCATGCTGCCAAAGGATTTCCGTATCAGCACCGGGGCAGGAGGCAACCTTCCGCAAATTCAGCTTCAGGGATCACAATCGGCCTTTTACTTCAGCTATGCGGCCCTTTCGAAAGATTTCCTGAAAAAACGGCTCAACGTTTCGGTCAGCGGGGTATACTTACCCAAACCCGAGATTATAATGACTACCAACGGTATCAACAGTACCACACGGCAACCCACTTTCAGTCAGCGCACCACCGTACAACTCGAACGTATTACCGAAATCAGGCTGAATGTATCGTACCGTATCGGCAGTATGAATACCGAAGTGAAGAAAACGAAAAAAACAATCTCCAACGACGACCAGAAAAAACGCGACAACAGCACCCTGGGTGAATCGCCGATGTAAACATACAGGTTGATAAAACAGGAGCCGCTCCATTTACCAAGCTACTGTCCGGAATAATTGGACCCTATGCAGTAATGGAGCGGCTTCTGCGTTGTGCAAAACCAGGCGATATCGTAACAACCGGAGCAGACCTCGGATAGCTCCGGTAATTTTCGTTATTTTTCAAGCTAAGGACCAATAAGTCAGTGCCCTTTCTATTCCCTCGTAAAAAGTAGGTAAACTCATTAAAAATGCTTATTTTTGTAGCTTATTTTTGGATATACGCTCAAAACAGCTATATTCGCTACAATTTTTAAATCGGACAAAATATTTAAAGATCAGATGGTAAGAACGATAATTGCCGAAGCGCTGAAGAGAAGCGATTTTGGCGCAGAAGTATTGGTAAAAGGATGGGTACGTACCCGCCGCGGTAACAAAACAGTAAGTTTTATAGCATTGAACGATGGTTCATGCATTCATAATATTCAGGTAGTTGTCGATAATGAGAAGTTTGGAGAAGAATACCTGAAACCAATCACTACCGGAGCTTGTATTGCCGTAAGAGGTAATCTGGTCGAATCGATGGGCAAAGGCCAGGCAGTCGAAATTCATGCCACGGCCATCGAAATTTACGGTACTGCCGATCCTGAAAGTTATCCGCTTCAGAAAAAAGGCCATACCCTCGAGTTTTTACGCGAGATTGCTCACCTGCGTCCGCGTACCAACACTTTCGGGGCCGTGTTCCGTATGCGCCACCACATGGCCATGGCTATTCACCGCTTTTTCCACGAACGCGGATTTTTCTATTTCCACACGCCTATTCTCACGGCTTCCGACTGCGAAGGTGCCGGACAAATGTTCCAGGTAACCACCATGAACCTGTACGATCTGAAAAAAGACGAAACAGGATCGATCGATTACAGCCGCGATTTCTTCGGAAAACAAACCAGCCTGACCGTTTCGGGGCAGCTCGAGGGCGAATTGGCTGCGATGGCCATGGGTTCGATTTATACCTTTGGCCCTACTTTCCGCGCCGAAAACTCGAATACTCCCCGCCACCTGGCCGAGTTTTGGATGATAGAGCCCGAAGTGGCTTTCTACGAAATTGAAGAAAACATGCAGCTGGCGCAGGATTTCATCCAGTACTGCGTGCGCTGGGCGCTCGACAATTGCCAGGACGATTTGAAATTCCTGAGCGAGATGTACGATAAAGAACTCATAGACCGGCTCAACTTTGTAGTTAACAACGACTTCCAGCGGCTTACCTATACCGAAGGGATCAAAATCCTGGAAGAAGCGGTGGCCGGAGGGGTGAAGTTCGAATTTCCGGTAGGCTGGGGCACCGACCTGCAATCGGAGCACGAACGCTACCTGGTGGAGCAGCATTTCAAAAAACCGGTGATTCTCACCGACTATCCGAAAGAAATCAAATCGTTCTACATGAAGCAGAACGACGACGGGAAGACCGTTCGCGCCATGGACGTGCTGTTCCCGAAAATCGGCGAGATTATCGGCGGATCGCAGCGTGAAGAGGATTACGCCAAGCTGCAACGGCGTGCCGACGAAATGGGAGTACCTACCAAAGACATCTGGTGGTACCTCGAAACCCGTAAATTCGGAACAGCCCCTCACTCGGGCTTTGGTCTGGGCTTCGAGCGCTTATTGTTGTTTGTAACCGGAATGAGTAATATCCGCGATGTGATTCCCTTCCCCCGCACACCGAACAATGCTGAGTTTTAAGCGTTATAAGCGCTACATGTCCAACTAAAATTCTTAAAAAAAACAATATGGAAAAACACAAATCCACGGAGCTGGAACAGGTGGCCATCCGTTTTTCGGGTGACTCGGGCGATGGTATGCAGTTGACTGGTACCCTCTTTTCCAACCTCTCGGCTATTTTAGGAAACGAGATTTCGACCTTCCCCGATTTCCCGTCGGAGATTCGTGCGCCTCAAGGTACCCTGAGCGGCGTATCGGGTTTTCAGGTGCACCTCGGTTCCGGTAAAATTTATACTCCCGGCGACGAGCCCGATGTGCTGGTGGCTATGAACCCCGCTGCACTGAAGGTGAACGCCCGTTCGATTAAAAAGCATTCGGTAATTATTTTCGATTCGGATGCTTTCGGTAAGTCGGATCTCGAGAAAGCGGAATTTAAAACCGAAAATCCGTTTGAAGAACTGAATATTTCGGATACGGTGCAATTGGTGCCGGTGCAGCTTACCACGCTTACCAAGGAAAGTCTTAAAGATTTTGAGATGGACCTGAAGAGTGTGGTGCGCAGCAAAAATATGTTTGCCCTGGGATTGATCTGCTGGTTGTTCAACCGCCCGATCGACGAGGCTACTCATTTCCTTACCAATAAATTCAGGAAAAAAGAAGAAGTGCTGCGCGCCAACCTGAAAGTGTTGGTGGACGGTTTCAATTATGGCAACAACATTCACCTGAATGTTTCGACCTTTATCGTGGATAAATCGCACGAAACACCGAAGGGAAAATACACCAGCATCAGTGGAAACAAAGCTACCGCCTGGGGTTTAATTGCTGCTGCTCAAAAAGCCGGTCTGGAACTTTTCCTGGGTAGTTATCCGATCACTCCGGCTTCGGATATCATGCACGAGCTGGCTTTGCGCAAGGACCTGGGAGTGAAAGTGGTTCAGGCCGAAGACGAAATTGCGGGGATTACCACGGCGCTGGGTGCCGCTTTTGCCGGAAAGCTGGCCGCCACCAATACTTCGGGACCCGGGCTGGCACTGAAAACCGAAGCGATCGGGCTGGCGGTGATGGCCGAACTTCCCATCGTTATCGTGGATGTTCAACGTGGAGGACCCTCGACCGGTCTACCTACCAAAACCGAACAAACCGACCTGTTGCAGGCCTTGTACGGACGCAACGGCGAAAGTCCGGTGGTGGTGATGGCTGCATCTACTCCGGCCGATTGTTTCCACTATGCCTATATGGCCGCCAAGGTGGCGTTGGAGCACATGACTCCGGTGATTCTTCTTACCGATGGTTTTATTGGCAATGGCTCGTCGCTCTGGAAATTGCCTAAACTGGCCGATATGCCTTCGATTAAGCCTAATTTCGTACAACCGGGCATGGAAGGTATCAAAGTTACCGCCCGCGATGAAAAAACCAAGGTTCGCTACTGGAGCTTCCCGGGGATGGAAGGTTTTGAACACCGCAACGGAGGTCTGGAAAAAGATTTTACCACGGGCGCTATTTCGTCGCAGCCCGACAACCACGAGTTGATGGTAAAAACCCGTCAGGAGAAAATAGATTATATCGCCAATGTGATTCCCGAACTCGAAGTGGAAGGAAATCCGGAAGCTGAAGTGCTGGTTATCGGTTGGGGTTCGACCCACGGTCACCTCCTCAGCGCGGTGAACAATATCAATAAAAATGGTGGACAAGTGGCGCTGGCGCATTTCAACTACATTCAGCCGCTGCCGAAAAACACGGCCGAAATTCTGAACAGGTATCCGAAACGGGTGGTGTGTGAGCTCAACAGCGGACAGCTGGCTTCGTACCTGCGCACCAAGGTGCCGGGCGAATACCTCCAGTACAATAAAGTTCAGGCCCAGCCTTTTACCGTCCATGAGTTGGAAGACCATATCAGTTCACTCTTAAAATAATGCAACATGGAACCAATTGAAATAAAACAATATACAGCCAAGGATTTTAAAAGCGACCAGTATGTGCGCTGGTGTCCGGCCTGTGGCGACTATGCCATTCTGAACGTATTGCAGAAAGTGATGGCCGAACTGGGTGTTTCGCCTACTCAAACTGCAGTGATTTCGGGTATCGGTTGCTCGTCGCGTCTTCCTTATTATATCAGTGGATACGGTTTTCACACCATCCATGGGCGTGGAGCGGCTATTGCCACCGGAGTCAAAGTGGCTAATCCGGAACTTACGGTCTGGCAGATTACCGGCGACGGCGACTGCCTGGCTATAGGCGGTAACCATTTCATTCACAGCGTCCGGCGCAATGTGGATATCAATGTACTCTTGTTCAACAACCAGATTTACGGCCTCACGAAAGGTCAGTTCTCGCCTACCTCTAAAAAGGGCTGGGTCACTAAATCGTCGCCTTACGGTACCGTCGAAGAGCCTTTCCAGCCCGGCGAACTCACCATCGGAGCTCATGGTACTTTCTTTGGCCGCCTGCTCGACGTGGATCTGAAATCATCGCAAATGACGATGCTGGCGGCTGCCCGTCACCAGGGTGCATCTATTGTCGAATGCTTGGTAAACTGTATCATTTTCAACGATGGTGCGCACGGCTATTTGTCGGAAAAGGCCAGCCGCGAGGATCGTATCGTGGTGCTGGAACACGGCCGGAAGATGATTTTCGGCAAGGAAAAGAATAAAGGACTCGTGCTGGATGGACTAAAACTGAAAGTAGTTACCATCGGAGAAGAAGGGATTACTGAAGATGATATTCTGACGCACGATGCTTCGAACCCCGATCCTACCCTTCACCTGATGTTAGTTCGTATGCAGGCTCCCGAATTCCCGATTGCCATCGGGGTGATCCGCGATGTTCCTGCCGAAACCTTCGATCAGGCTATTACTAATCAGATTGCGCAGGAGCAGGCCAGATCGAAGGTAAAAAGTTTCGACGACCTGCTGGAAACACTCGAACAGTGGGAAGTCTGATACGGGATTAAAAATTGATTCGTTTTACTTTATAGCCGAGTTCCAGCAGGAGTTCGGCTATTTTCTTCCGGAAATCGCCCTGAATCAAAATCTCGCCATCGCGGCTCGATCCTCCCGCACTACACTTCACCTTCAGCAACTTAGCCAACTCTTTCAGCTCATCGTCGGTGCCCATAAATTCGGTAATAAGCGTCGAAGGCTTTCCTTTTCGCTTGTCGAGTTCCACCCGCAAAGGCTCTTTTTGCTTCGCCGGAACAGCACCCGCAGTCGCGGACTTTAGCCGCCCCGCCGCAGCTGAAGCTACGGCATGCGAACCGCCGGCGGCAGCTCCACCGGCCTCATCATGTTCTTCCGATACAGGCAACTCCGCCTTCAAAGCATTCAATTTATCTCTCCAATCCATCACTCAATTGTTTAAATATTTCCCAGATAATAATTCCTCCCGTCACACTCACATTGAGCGAATGCTTCGTGCCCAGCTGCGGTATTTCAATGCAACCCTGGCAACGGTCGATCACCGCCTGCTGCACCCCTTTCACTTCATGCCCCAGCACCACCGCCACCTTATCGATACCCGACAGCCTGAGCGCCGGCAACTGGATACTCCCTTCGGCCAGCTCCACCGCAAACACCCGGTAACCATCGGCCTTCAACGCCTCCACCGCAGCCACCGTATCGTCGAAATACCTCCACGCCACCGTGTCCTCAGCCCCCAGAGCCGACTTGTGAATCTCGGCATGAGGAGGAGTACTGCTAATCCCGCACAAATACACCGCTTCGGCCCTGAAAGCATCGCAGGTACGGAACACCGAACCAATATTATGCATGCTCCTTACATTGTCGAGCACCACCACCAGGGGGGTCTTGACCGCTGCCCGGTATTCGTCGGGCGTCAACCGATCGAGCTCGGTAACCGGAAGTTTTCGTATCATCATCTAATTAGTTGTGTGTTTTACCGACGAAGCATCCCGCAGTCTTGCCGCTTGCTCCTTGATGCTCCTGACCCCCTCTTCAATCAAACTATCCTCCCCCTTCGCCACATCCGCGGCGTCGAGCATTACCCGCAGGTCGGGCTCAATACCATATTCGATGGACTGCATAGCAGCATTATACATCGGACTCGACGAAAAACGAACCAACCACCCGTTGGGCAATTCATTCGACGAAGGAAGTCCGCCGCCGCCACCGCTTAAGTCGCCTATCACCAGCGCCCCGGGAGCGTCCTTCATCCTGCTCACAAACATATTGGTAGCCGAATACGAACTCCGGTTGGCCAGCACGATCACCGGCTTTTTCCACCGTATCGAAGGATGCGCCTTCAAAGGCATGGCTACCGGCTTCGAAAAATCGCTATGCCCGGGACCGGTTTTATGCTTCATGTACAGATTCACCGTATCCCGGTCGAAAAAATACGACGCCAGCCGTTCCGATAAGTCGGCCGAACCTCCGCCGTTGTTCCGCACATCGACAATCATTCCATCGCAATGTTCAAAATATTTCAGCACATAACGCATATTGGAGTCGGAAAACGAATCGCCAAAGCTGCCGAAGTATACATATCCCACCGAATCGCCGGCAATACGCTGGTAACGAAGTGCTCCCGCCAGCCGGTAGCCGGATCCCAGATAACGCTCGGAATAAATCAGCGAAGAATTGAAATTGGACGGATAATCGGTAAACCATTTCCAATACCGGCTACGGTCGAACGACGACAGCAAATTAACATGCCCGTCTTGCAACACGGCCAGCATCTCCGCCATCGCGTCGAAAAAGGCCAATTCGCTTACCGTATCGCGGTCCAGCCGGGCGTTGTAAACCGTATACACCGAGTCCCAGTTAATTTTTTTCTCGTCGAGGAAACAATACTGGCGATCGATGATGCTCCACAAACTTTCAAAATTATTGCGGTAGGTATCGGCCGGAGTATACGGCTCATCGAGGCAGCTGCTGAGCAGCGGCACGAGGAGCAGGATGTTCCTGAAGGCCCGATAGTCACATATTCGTTTCATGCGTCTGATTGTTTATAATACCCTGATATAATTGGCGGGAAACTGCCGGGTGCGCCCCGCACTCCGGAATAAATCGTAGGTGATACCCAACAGTATCGAATGTTCGTCGAACCTGAACACCGGTCCGCTGCCCTGGTATTTCGTATGATGATACCGCCAGGCGGCATGCAGGGTGGAGCGGCGCAGAGGAACATCGACCGACAACGACCACTTCGCCCCCTGCCGGTTGTGAAAGGAGCTGAAGAAGACGGCCTCGGAAAGCTGTTTCGACAGGTAGAGCTCGTAATAGCTCAAACCGGGATAGGGTACAAACATAACTCCCGCAAACGGAAGCTCGGTATGAGCGTCGAACTGCAATGTACGGCGCCGGGTCGGCAGCAGATACCGCGCACCCAGGGTGGCATTCAGGTTGGCTGCTATATCGAGATTGACCGGATTATTCACATTGCGCGAGTTGACCCGGACACCAAAATCGGCCTCTATATTCGCTCCTGCCAGCAGCACCAGCTGCTCGATACCCCGGTAGTGGTAGCGCAGCCCAAAAGCGTAAGCCCCGGCAACAGTCTCCATCTGCGCCGTCGATGCCGGATTCATGGTTACTGCAGCCAAGCCGCTCAGGCGGTTGAGCATCGAAAACCGATCGTCGCCGGCACGGAGGTAGCGCTGTTCGAGTAATTCCAAACGCAGGCCCATCCCCGCATATTGCAGCGACGACAGATAAGGATCGTTGATCTGCACCCAGCTGAGCCCTACCCTGTGCGTGGCCGTAGATAAAGCATAGCCGGGAAACGAATCGACCTGGGCCCTTACCAGCGCCGAAGCCAGCAGGCACATCACAACTACCGCGATCAACCGCGAAGACCTACTATCGCACATCGTGTTTCTAAAAATTAAGCATCACCAGCAATATTCCCAGGGGAGCTATGTACCGGATCAAAAACAAATATACATTAAACAATTTTAATTTCAATTCGCCTGCGTTACTGATTTCCCTGCGTAAGGTTTCAACCGGCATCACCCAACCGGCAAACAGCGAAATCAAAAGGCCCCCCAACGGCATCAACACCTTGGATGTGGCATTGTCGAACAGATCGAAAAAAGTAAGACCAAAGATAGTAACATCCTTCCAAACTCCAAACGACAACGACGACATGACACTGAAAACAAGTACCGCCAGGGTTACAGCCACCGTCACCGGCTCGCGCTTCAGTTTAAATTCTTCCGTTACATAGGCCACTACTACCTCCAGCAACGATATGATCGAGGTCATAGCCGCTACACTTAATAAAATAAAAAATAAAACAGCCCAGAACTGCCCGCCGGGCAACTGCGCAAATACACTCGGTAAGGTTATAAATACCAGCTCGGGACCTTGCCCGGGATTTACCCCCAGCGAAAATGCCGCCGGGAAAATAGCTACGGCAGCCAATACGGCCACCAGCGTATCCAATACCGTGACTTCGGCTACCGTATGCGTCAGCTTGTTTTTCTTATTCACATACGATCCGTAAGTAATCATGCAACCCATACCCAGACTCAGCGAGAAAAAGGCCTGACCCATAGCACTCAGGATCACCGAAGAATTGATTTTACTGAAATCGGGATGAAATAAAAACGTTAACCCCTCTATCCCTCCCGGCAAGGTAACCGAACGAATGCCCAGGGCAATGATGATGATGAACAGGAGGGGCATCAGAAATTTGGTGCTTTTTTCGATACCTTCTTTCACCCCCAGCAATACGATCCCCGCCGAAATGGCCATAAACAATACGGCCCATAACAGCGGACGGTACGGGTGACTGCTGAATTCGGTAAAACCGGCAGCCAGAGAAGCCGAGTCTTTTCCTGCAAACTGATTGGTAAGTGCCTGATAGATATATTCGAACGTCCAGCCCGAAACCACCGAGTAGAAACCCATTATTAAAAATGCGGAAATCACTCCCATCACTCCTATCAACCACCATTTGCCCCGGGGATCAATTTTTCGGAACGACCCTACGGCATCCGACTGGCCCGAACGACCGATCGCAAATTCGGACAACATGATAGGAATACCCAATAAAATGACAAACAAAATATACAATACTAAAAATGCAGCCCCTCCGTATTGTCCTAATTCGTAGGGGAAACGCCATATATTACCCAGTCCGACCGCCGAACCTGCTGCCGCGGCAACAACCGCCATCTTACTGCTGAAATTAATTCTGTTTTCTTTTGACATTCGTTTTGTTTCAATTAGTAGGAAAATAAATGAAATAAGTTACAAAAATACAACTTTTTTTGTATTTACTATCCACGAATCCTGCCGGTCGCTGTCCGGGCAACTCTTTATCTGGATGATATTTATTATCTTTGCCCTTGTTTGAAAATTCAAGTTAAATGAGAAAATTAGTTTTTGCTACCAACAACCGTCATAAATTGGAAGAAGTAGGCGATGTGCTGAAAGGCCATCTCGAAATTCTAAGTCTGAAAGAAATCAACTGTTTCGACGACATTCCCGAAACAGCCGCTACCCTCGAAGGGAATGCATTGCTCAAAGCACAGCATATATTCGAAAACTACGGCTACGATTGTTTTGCCGACGATACCGGCCTGGAAGTGGAAGCACTCGACGGACGTCCGGGAGTGTATTCGGCACGCTATGCCGGTGAAGATCAGAACGCGGCCCGGAACATGGAAAAACTGCTGGGCGAACTCGACGGACAACTCAACCGCCGCGCCCGCTTCCGTACGGTGGTAGTACTCATCGAGGGAGCGAAGGTTAGCTATTTTGAAGGAAAAATTGAAGGAACCATTATTGAACAAAAACGCGGCTCGGCTGGTTTTGGATACGATCCGGTGTTTGTTCCCGACGGATATTCACAAACTTTTGCAGAACTGGGCAGCGAAATCAAAAATAAAATCAGTCACCGTGCGTTAGCTATACAAGAGTTAATTCAGTACCTGAAAAAAAAATAATGACCGTATGAAGAAATATTTCCTGTGTATGCTTACCCTCGTTGCCATCCTTCCCTTGGCCGGTCAGGGTATCATCGGAAAATGGCGTACTCACCTGGCTTACAACAGTGTTAATCAGATTGCTCAATCGAAAACCAAGATTTTTGCCGTGAGCGAAGGATCGCTCTATTCGGTCAGTAAACTCGATGGCGATATCGAATTCTACAGTAAAATGAGCGGCCTGAACGATGCCAATATTATCAAAATTGAATACGACGAAGCCAACAATCAGTTGCTTATTATTTACCAGAACGGAAACATCGACATTATGCACGAGGCTGGGGTGAATAATATCCCCGATTTGTTCCGGAAGCAGATGAGCAGCAGCAAGGCCATCAACGAGGTGAGCTTTGCGGGGAAAAATGCCTATCTGTCGAGCGATTTCGGTATCCTGCTGGTGAATATGGAGAAACAGGAAATTACCGATACCTATATTATTGGCCAGGGAGGACGGGAAACAAAAGTACTGTCAACGGCCTTGCACAACGATACGCTCTATGCGATCAGCGAAAACCAACTCCTGTGGTCGGATGCAAAAAAACCTCACTTGCTGGTGAATTTTGAATACTGGAAACCGGTGGCCCAACTTCCCGGCAGCGGTAACTTCAAACGTATTTTTTCGTTCGGAGGGAAGCTTATTTTATTGAGAGGAAGCGAGTTGTACCGGCGTGATGCGGGAAACAGCTGGACACAACTGGCATCGTCGCTGAACATTCATTCGGCACATGTATCGCACGGACGCATCATCCTCAACGATAAATCGAGTTATATATTTACGCTCGACGAACAATTTGAACTTCGCAGTCAACAGGTTACCGTTTCGGATGATGTGGAATACGATAACGAAAATTCGACTTTTTGGCTGGCCGGTATGGATCTGGGTGTGATATCGGCCAAAATAAAACCCGGCCAGTCGTCCGAGATCAATTATTATAAGCCCAAAGGTCCGGCGCTGAATATCCCGTATTGGATGACCTTTTCGGGCGAAAAGCTTTTCGTTGTGCCGGGCGGCCGGTGGGACAACACCTACAACCGGCCGGGGATTGTAATGATTTACGAAAACGGACAATGGAAGAATATCTATTCCCAGGAAATCGTGGATATTATTCAGCAGCAGGTACCCGGGCAACCGGCGCTCGATTTTGTCAACGTGGCGGTGAATCCTCTCGATTCGAGGCATTTTTATGTCACTTCGTTTGGCAATGGCTTGTTTGAATTCCGCAACGACCAGTTCGTCAAATGGCATACCCATAAAAACAGTCCGTTTGTAAATGTGTTCGATTTTACTCCTTACAGTTATATTCGTCTCGACGGTGCTACGTTTGATGCCGACGGCAACCTGTGGCTCTGTAATATGTTCGATGCCAACGCTATCAAAATTCTGACGGCCGGAGGGCAATGGAAATCGCTGTATTTTGCCGAATCGAATAAACCGACCCTGGGCAACATTCTGATCAACAATCAGAATCCGAAGCAAAAATGGGTGAATTCGGTCCGCAGTCCGTCGGGCATCTTTATCTTCGACGACAACGGCACATTCGACGACCAGAGCGACGATAAAAACCGGTTTATATCGGCTTTCCCCGATACCGACAATCCGGGAAGCGACCTCCGGCCTGCCTACATCTATACACTCCAACAGGATAAAAACGGGGTGATCTGGGCGGGTACCGACATCGGGCCTCTGTTGTTTTACAACACCAACCGTGCGTTCGAAAGCACCTATACCTGCTCGAGGGTGAAAATTCCGCGCAACGACGGAACCAATCAGGCCGACTACCTGCTGAAAGATGAAACGATACAGGCCATTGCTATCGACGGAGCCAACCGGAAATGGCTGGGAACTAAAAATTCGGGCCTGTACCTGATGTCCGACAACGGACAGGAAACGATCCGTCATTTTACCTCGTCCAACAGTCCGCTGTTGTCCGATAATATTTTATCGATTACGATCAATCCGGTTTCGGGCGAGGTGTTTATCGGTACCAGCAATGGTTTGGTTTCGTACCAGAGCGATGCTGCCGAAAGCACCGGTGCGTACAACAATGTGTATGCCTACCCCAATCCCGTACGTGAAAACTACCAGGGCATTATTACCATCACCGGATTAATCGACAACACACAGGTAAAAATTACCGATATCAGTGGTAACCTGATTTATCAAACGGTTTCGAACGGCAGCATGGCCACCTGGGACGGGAACGATGTACATGGCCGGCGTGTAAGTACCGGAGTATACCTGGCAATTTGTGCCAGTGAGGACGGAACGCAAAGCACGATCACCAAAATAATGGTTATCAACTGACCGGTCGCGCGATCTTCAATCGCGCGGTAAAGCGCTTACAGCATGCAAACGAGGCAACATACTCTACTTTCCTCCAGCTGGGAATGGCGATGCAGCTTGTTGATATACCTGCTTATCAACAGCCTGTTTGTAGCAAAATACCTGGAACGGACCGGTTTTCCTGTATGGATAGCGGTTTCGGCCTTCGTACTTGCAATTCCGGCTTTGCTTTATGGAATATCGGTACTGCCCCGGAAGGTTTTCACTGTCGCCACGATAACGCTGGCCGTGCTGACGGTTGCCGGTATTTTAATAATGCATCGGGCAATTGATCCGCTGAGCGTACAAGTCGATCGCTGGTCGGCCATCGATCATTTCCTGCAGCGCTTGCTGAAGGGTGAGTATCCTTATCTGGCGCAAACCCACCTGGGCGGCTACGGATCGCCCTTCCCTTTCTGGAATGCCTTCCACCTCCCGTTTCATCTGCTGGGCGATGTGGCTATCGGTATGACGGTAATGGTAATCGCGCTGATAGTAAGTTTAAAGCCGATTACCGGATCCGCGAAACAGGCATGTACGTACCTGCTGTTGCTCACGGCCAGTCCTGCCTTTTGGTACGAAGTAGCTGTACGTAGCGACCTCATTTACAATTTTATTCTTTGCTATCTGATACTGGCCTGGTGGAACCGGAAAGGGATGTCGGTGACCAGCTCGCTCCGGACTACTGCCATTGTAAGCGGCCTCATGCTGTCGACCCGCCTCGCCATTGTCGTTCCGTTCTTTTTGTTTCTGTTTCCCGGATTTGTGGAAGCCGGCCCGACAAAGCGTTTCCAATTTGCCGGCATAGCCGCCCTTACCTTTGTACTCACTTTTCTACCTTTTGTGGTATGGGATTTCGATCAACTGGTCTTTTTCGAATACAATCCGTTTGTACTGCAAACCCGCCAGGGATCGCCGCTGGAACCCCTGCTCCTGCTGGCTATGCTCCTGCCACTGTCGCTAGGATGGAAAGGCGATTTCCGGCGCTTCAGCTTTTTTACCGCCCTTACCCTCGTCGTATTTGTTGCAGTCACCTTTATCCACCGCATGATTACCGACCAGTTCCATTCCGGCCTGTTCAGTTCGCGTTACGACATCACCTATTTCAGTATGAGCCTGCCATTCGTAATTCATGCCCTGACACAAACACGCAACCGGTCAGTCAGCGCTTGATCAGATTCATAAATTCCTCGCGGGTTTTAGCCTGCTGAAAAACACCCGTAAAATCGGAAGTTGTAGTGATGGAATTCTGCTTCTGAACACCCCGCATCTGCATACATAAATGCTGAGCCTCCAGGATCACCATCACACCCAGCGGATTGAGAGTATTCTGAATACATTCCTTAATCTGCGTCGTCATGCGTTCCTGTACCTGCATACGGCGGGCAAACACCTCGACAATGCGGGCGATTTTACTCAATCCGGTAATTTTATGGTTCGGAATATAGGCCACATGCGCTTTCCCGAAAAAGGGCAGCATGTGATGTTCGCACATCGAATAAAAATCGATGTCCTTCACAATCACCATCTGGCGGTAATCCTCGGTAAACATGGCCGATTTCAGGATTTCGTCGGGATCCTGTTCGTACCCGCTCATCAGAAACTGCATGGCCTTCGACACCCGTTCGGGCGATTTCAGCAAACCTTCCCGCTCGGGAGTTTCGCCCAGCAGGCGGATTATTTCTTTGTAATGAAGAGCAATCTGATTGGTCTTGTCGGCGTCGAAGGGCGCTATGGTGGTGGGATTAAAATCCATGGTCGTTTATTTTCCTGTGTTGATGATGCGATCGCGCACCGTATAGGTTGTACTTTTCAGACGGGGAAACAGCACGAGCAGCTCTTCGGCAAACTCTTTCGCCTCGTTAGCGGTTTGAAAATTCCCGATGCGTACCTTCCAGAAGGGCGAGCTGTAGCTAACATAAATTCCCATGTCGGGAAAAGCCTCGCGCAACCGGCGCTCGATATCGAAGGCTTCGTCTTTGGCCGTACGCTGTGCATTGCTCGAAAACACCTGAACCCGGTAACCATGGGTATACGCACCGGCGCCTGTAGTATTGTCGGATACAATTTTTTCAATGCGCCGGTCCTGATGAATGATTACCCGCCCCCCGCTGATACTGTCGCGTGAACGAATGATTTCGAAGGCGTTTTTCTTTGGTTCTGTCACCGCCGGGTCCTGCGCCATAAGCAGCTGAGCACTGGCCAGAAACAATACAACCGCTGTTAAATACTTCATATTTCTACCTTTTATAGATTGCAAAGTTACAAAATGTTGTGGTTAAATCTATGTTTTATTTTATTATCTTTGTTTCTTAATCGAAAAACAAGCGCGATGAACAGCAAAAGCCGTACCGTTATAGTCGTTGCAGGCGGAAAGGGAGAACGCATGCAAACCAACGTCCCGAAACAGTTTCTGATGTTGCACCGGCAACCCGTGCTCATGCATACCCTGCGCAGGTTTTACGACTTCGACCGGAGTATGAAAATAATCGTCGTACTGCCCGAAGCTGAAGTTGAATACTGGAACCGGTTGTGCTACGACCTGGAGTTCGGCATCGATCACCGGGTGATCCATGGAGGACCCAGCCGGTTTTTCTCCGTGCTTCACGGCCTGTCTGCAGCTCCCGACACCGGACTCATCGGAGTGCACGATGGAGTCCGGCCCCTGGTGTCGGCCGAAACCATCGGAGCATGCTATCGGAAAGCGGCCGAAACGGGTGCGGCCGTCCCGGTTACCGATGCGGTGGAAAGTATCCGCCAGCTCACTGCAGAAGGAAGCCGGGCCGTGGACCGTAGCCGCTATAAACTGGTACAAACTCCGCAGGTATTTGATGCTCAACTGCTGAAAAACGCCTATTCACAGGAATTTTCGCCTCTCTTTACCGACGATGCTTCGGTCGTTGAAGCCTATGGCCATGCTGTGGACCTGGTGCCCGGCAATGTCGAAAATATAAAGATTACGACTCCCGTCGATCTTCGTATTGCCGAACTACTTCTAAAATAAACCGGGATGGGCGTACTGTCGACAGTCGATATCAAGTTTCTTCCGGGAGTGGGGCCTAAAAAAGCCGCACTGTTTGCCGGCGAATTAAATATTCGTTCGGCCGAGGAACTGGTACGTCATTATCCTTACAAATACATCGACAGGAGCCGGTTTTACTACATTCACGAAATCACCGAAAATATGCCTTTTATTCAGTTGAAAGGCGAAATAATCCGGTTCGAAAAAACGGGCGAAGGTCGTTCGCAACGGCTGACAGCCCTGTTTACCGACGGCAAACGAACCATCGAACTGGTTTGGTTTCAGGGGGTGAAGTTTGTGCTCGAAAAATTGAAAACGGGCGTTACCTATGTAGTGTTCGGCAAACCTTCGTTTTTCAACGGACGGTTCAACCTGCTGCATCCCGATGTTGAACTGCCCTCGCAATTGCCTCCGCCCGAGGCCATGGGGTTTCAGCCCTATTACAATACGACCGAAAAGATGAAATCGGGTTTTCTGAATTCCAAGGCGGTTCAGAAAATCATGCAGGCGCTGCTTCCGCACCTCCAGGCGGGTGTGCCCGAAACCTTACCCGCTTATTTACTTCAGAAGTATGCGCTGATGAATCTCACCGAGTCGCTTATTAATATCCATTTCCCTAAAAACGCCAATTTGCTGAACAAGGCGCGGCAACGGCTGAAGTTTGAGGAACTGCTGTATGTGCAGCTTGGTATTTTGCAGCAAACCAAATGGAGGGAAATGAACGTGAGCGGCTTCGTGATGAAGAAAGTGGGACGTTTTTTTCATTCGTTTTACTCCGATTACCTGCCGTTTGAACTTACCAATGCCCAAAAGAGGGTGATAAAGGAAATCCATGCCGATATGTCGGGCGGAAAACAGATGAACCGGCTGTTGCAGGGCGATGTGGGAAGCGGAAAAACCCTCGTCGCACTGATGTCGATGCTGATCGCCATCGACAATGGGTACCAGGCTTGCATCATGGCGCCGACCGAAATCCTGGCTACCCAGCATTACGAAACCATCCGCAGCCTGGTGCGCGACTCGGGCGTCAGCGTACAATTGCTCACCGGCTCAACCCGGGCAAAGGCACGGGAAGAACTGCATGCCGCGCTCCGGAGCGGCCACCTTCATATCTTAATCGGGACCCACGCCCTTATCGAGGATCCGGTTCAGTTTCATAATCTCGGCCTGGTGGTCATCGACGAACAGCACCGGTTCGGGGTGGAACAACGCGCCCGGCTCTGGAAAAAAAACATCCATCCTCCCCATATTCTGGTAATGACCGCCACACCCATTCCCCGCACCCTGGCCATGACGCTGTATGGCGATCTGAGCGTGTCGGTTATCGACGAATTACCGCCCGGGCGGAAACCAATACAAACCTTTCACTATTACGAAAACAAACGACAGGCATTGAATGGATTTATTTATAAACAGATACAGGCCGGCCGGCAAGTGTATGTGGTGTACCCGCTGATCGAAGAATCGGAAAAAATGGAACTGCAAAACCTGAACGAAGGCTACGCCTACTTCCGCGAACTGTTTCCCCAACTGAAAATAAGCATGGTACACGGGAAACTTAAACCCGCCGAAAAAGAATACCAGATGCAGCAATTTGCTTCCGGAACTACCCACATTATGGTAGCTACCACCGTCATCGAGGTGGGCGTAAACGTACCCAATGCCAGTGTGATGATTATCGAAAACGCCGAACGCTTCGGACTGTCGCAACTGCACCAGCTGCGCGGACGGGTGGGCCGGGGCGCCGAACAATCGTACTGCATCTTGCTCACCGGATTCAAACTGGCCAACGATACACGCAAACGAATGGAGATCATGACCCGCACCAACGACGGGTTCGAAATATCGGAAGCCGACCTGCAACTACGCGGTCCGGGCGACCTCGAAGGTACTCAACAAAGCGGTTTGCCCTTCGACCTGAAAATTGCCGACCTCGTCCGCGACAGCCGGATGCTGGAGATTGCCCGCACGACCGCCATGGAAATCCTGGAAGAAGATGCAACGCTTTCGAGCGAAAAAAATAGCATTTTGTCACAACAACTCCAAAAAATGAAGCAGTCAACCAGCAATTGGGGAAATATTAGTTAAAATAAACGATCTGCTTTCCGGTTAAAAAGTTTTTTTTTAATTTTGGGCTGCGAAATTTTTTAAACACTTTTTTCTGGTCATCATGGAAAAAACGCTGGTCATTTTAAAGCCATGTAGCTTACAACGAGGACTTATCGGGGAGATTATCCGCCGTTTCGAACGGAAGGGGCTACAATTATGCGGAATAAAAATGATGCAGCTATCGGAAGAAATCCTGAAACAGCATTATGCCCACCTCGTCGATCGTCCCTACTTCAAGCGCATACAAGATTCGATGATGATAAGCCCGGTAATCGTGTGTTGCTGGAAGGGACTGGATGCAGTCCAGGTGGTGAGAGCCATGACAGGGCCTACCAATGGGCGCCAGGCTCCCCCGGGAACCATCAGAGGCGATTACAGTATGAGTGTCCAGGAAAATATCGTTCACGCTTCCGACTCGACCGAAACAGCCGCCATTGAGCTGGCCCGCTTTTTCGACGACGACGAAATTTTTGAGTTTACTCAGCATACTTTGGATTTTTTATACGCGAACGACGAAATTTAATCATACATACTAAAGCCACTTCACATGACTTGTTGTTATAAACAATTACTTGCAGCTCTTACATTCGGTTTGATCACAGTATCGGCAACGGCCAACGATAAAGATAAAAAAATCCCTCCCTTCCCGGGAATCGATACCACGTCGGTTTATCGCGAACTGCTGATCGACGAAACGGATGACTTGATGGAAAACCATCCTGCAGGCGATATTTACAACAACATATGGACCAGTACCAGGCTCAATCCGTATAAAATACCCGTCGATAGCCTGCCCGACTCGGTACGCATCGACCTTTCAAAATTCGTGGTCCCGGTGACCGGATACATCACTTCCAGGTTTGGTCCCCGACGCTATCGTTACCATTATGGCACCGACATCAAACTGCAAACCGGCGATTCGGTTCTTTCGTCCTTTTCGGGAAAGGTTCGCATCACCGATTACGACCGTCACGGATATGGCCATTATGTGGTAATTCGTCACGACAACGGATTGGAAACTGTTTACGCCCACCTTTCGAAAGTGCTGGTCGCACTCGATCAAACCGTGGAGGCCGGCGAACTCATCGGACTGGGCGGTAATACAGGCCGTTCCACCGGCTCGCACCTGCATTACGAAATCCGTTTCCTCGGTAATGCCATGAATCCCGAAAAAATTATCGACTTCGAAAAAGGCATGCCTTTTATGCACGAATACCTGATTACCAAGAACGAATCGTTCTACTATCAGAAAGAAGTAAAAGCCATGGCTGCAGCCAAATATTATAAAATCAGAAATGGCGATAATCTCAGTCGTATCGCTGCCCGGAATGGCACCAGCGTACGTGCACTCTGCCGTCTCAACGGAATTTCACCCAAGAAAGTGCTCCGCGTTGGCCAGCGAATCAGGGTTCGCTAAACATTTCCGAACGTTTGCTTGTTTCTTTTCACAGTAAAAACAAGCAAAACGGTTAAAAACACTTCATACTAATGTTCTCTAAAAAGAAAATTGAAGACCAGGTTCTCGTGATTTTCGGATCAAACGGCGACCTGGCTCGTCGTAAATTGCTACCGGCAATATTTCAACTGTATACCGGCAATTTTCTTCCTGCCAACTTTGTGGTAGTGGGCGCCGGTAGCCAGGAAAAAGATGAAAATGCCTACCGGAAAGATGTGCAGGCAGCCCTGAAAGAATTCTTACCCAACGAAACGGCCGCTCGTAAAGAGTCGCTTGCCGTATTTCTAAAGCAGGTGTATTACAAAAAAGTACACAACCAGACCACCGCCGACTTCGAAGGCTTGCGCGATTACCTGTACCGGCTGTCCGACCAGTTGAACATACGGCGCAATATTATCTATTATTTTTCGATTCCTCCTTTTCTCTACGAAACGGTAGCGGCCAACCTGGTGAACTACGGCTTGAATACCGAGGACGACGGATGGAAACGGATTATTGTCGAAAAGCCTTTCGGATACAGTTACGATACGGCGATCGAACTGGATAAAAAACTGCACAGCGGATTCAACGAAGAACAAATTTACCGCATCGACCATTACCTGGGGAAGGAAACCGTGCAGAATATTATGGTTACACGCTTCTACAATGGCTTTTTTGAGCCCATATGGAACCGTAAATACATCGACCGGGTGGAAATCACCGCGGCCGAAAAAATCGGCGTGAGCGGCCGTGGAGGTTATTACGACAGCTCCGGAGCAATGCGCGACATGATCCAGAATCACCTGCTGCAGGTGCTGGCCGTTGTCGCAATGGAACCGCCTGCCATTTTCGACTCCGACTCCATCCGCAACGAAACGGTGAAAGTGCTGCAGGCACTACGCCCCATCAAGGGAAATGAAGTAGCTCAGCAGGTCATCCGCGGACAATACATCGCCACTCAGGTAGGCGACAGCATGCACCCGGGATACCGGCAGGAACAGGGAGTAGCTCCTAACTCGAAAACCGAAACCTTCGTGGCTATTAAAGCCTTTATCGACAACTGGCGCTGGGGCGATGTACCCTTCTACATACGTACCGGCAAACACCTGCCTGCACGGGTCACCGAAGTGGTCATTCACCTCAAACACGCGCCTCACCAGCTGTTCAAACAACTCTGCCTCACCCAGCCCAACAATATGATCATTCTGCGCATCCATCCCGATGCCGGCGTGGCCATCGACTTCGGAATGAAAATTCCGGGTGCCGGCTACAAGGTACACAACGTGGAAATGGCGTTTAAGTACGCCGACCTCGCCGAGACAAAAATACCCGAGGCCTACGAACGGTTGCTGCTCGATTGTATGGTGGGCGATTCGACGCTCTACGCACGTGCCGATGCCGTGAAAGCCAGCTGGAAATTCGTCGATCCTATTATTCAGGCCTGGCAGGTGAACCCCGAAATCCCCCTGTATTTTTACGAATGCAATACCTGGGGACCACACGAGTCGAATCACCTTTTCGGCGATAGCCATATGAAATGGCGCGAACCCAACGATTAAAAACCCCTGTGCCGGAAGATGGGCGTCCCTTCTTCCGGCCTTTATTTTATTACTTCTTCCTATGATGAACTACGAAACACATATTTTTGATGATGCTGCCGCAGTGGCCCGTGGTGTTGCCGATTTAATCGCCGAAAAGGCTCTCCAAAGTAAACTTTCGGGGCAAAAATGCTCTATCGCCGTTTCCGGCGGCTCTACTCCTAAAGCGCTCTTCGAGCTGCTGGCCGAAGAGGAATACCGTACTACCATCGCCTGGGAGGCCATTCTCCTTTTCTGGGTCGACGAACGCTGCGTTCCTCCTGCACATGCCGAAAGCAATTACGGAATGACCTACGATGCCCTGCTCCAATATGCCTTTATTCCGGCCGAAAACGTATTCCGGATGAAAGGCGAAGAGATTCCCGGAAACGAAGCGCTACGCTATGGTAAATTGCTCCATCAGCTGCTGCCTGCCCGCAACAGCATGCCGGTGTTCGACCTTATCCTCCTGGGAATGGGCGACGATGGGCATACCGCGTCCATTTTCCCCGATCAAATGCATCTGCTCAACTCCGATAAGGCGGTGGAAGTAGCCACGCATCCCGTAAGCGGACAAAAGCGTATCACCCTCACCGGACCGGCCATCAACGAAGCGCGGCAGCTGGTGTTTATGATAACCGGACAAGGAAAGGCCGATATAGTTGCCACCATCGTGGAAAAGAAAGAAGAGGCAAAAAAATATCCGGCCTCGTATGTACACGACACGACCGGAAAAACCGAATTTTATATGGATAAAGCGGCGGCAGCTAAGCTGAAACAGCAATAAAACAACAGCGGTTCCGGCCTTTCGCTGGTCCGGAACCGCTGAAATTGGTTACCTGCCTGCAATCTCCATCGTATCGTAGGCAATCATGTATTCTTCGTCGGTAGGAATCACAACTACTTTCACCGTCGATTCGGGAGTGCTGATAAGCATTTCTTTTCCGCGGGTGCGGGCATTGAGCTCAGCATCGATTTTAACGCCCATAAAGGCCAGACTGTTGCATACCTTTTCGCGGGTTCCCGTCTGGTTCTCTCCCACCCCACCGGTAAACACCAGTACATCCACACCATTCAACGCAGCTATGTACGAACCAACGTACTTAATAATCCGGTATTCGTAAATATCCAGGGCCAGCTTTGCCCGCGGATTACCTTCGGCTACTGCATTTTCAATATCGCGCATATCCGACGATAGACCCGATACACCAACTACCCCGCTGTGCTTGTTGAACAAGGTGGATACGGCCGAAGCATTCAACATTTCCTTTTCCATGAGGAAAGTGACGACCCCCAAATCCACATCGCCCGAACGCGTTCCCATCATCAGCCCTTCAAGGGGAGTGAATCCCATCGAAGTATCGACCGATTTCCCATTCTCGATGGCCGTAATCGACGCTCCGTTGCCGATATGGGCCGTTATGACCTTGGAAGCCGAGTAATCGAGGTTCAGGAATTCACAGGCACGCTTGGATACATAACGATGGCTGGTGCCGTGAAATCCGTACCTGCGGATGCCGTACTTGGTGTACAAGGGATAAGGAATACCGTACATATAGGCCTTCTCGGGCATAGTCTGATGAAAAGCCGTGTCGAACACGGCTACCTGAGGCACATCGGGCAACAGTTCGCTGATGGCACGTATACCTGCCAGGTTGGGCGGATTATGAAGAGGAGCGATTTCGATACACTCTTCAATCTTTTTAATTACTTCGTCGCTGATAAGCACACTGCTGTTGAATTTTTCTCCACCATGTACCACACGGTGACCAACAGCATTAATTTCTTCCAACGAAGCCACTCCACCGTGCTTTTCGCTGGTAAGCACTCCCAGAATATATTCAACGGCCACCTGGTGCTCCAGAATTTCACCTTCCAGGATTACTTTCTGACCATCCTTCCGGGTGTGTTTCAGAAACGATCCCTTCATCCCGATTTTTTCAACGCCGCCCGAACCCAGTTCTTCATGCGTTGCCATGTCGAGTAACTTGTATTTTACCGACGAACTTCCACAATTCAATACTAATACTTTCATCTTTTCGTTCCTCCTTATTTTACAAGATTACCCTTTTCGTCGTATGTATAAAATCCCCGGCCGGTACTTACTCCGTAATCCTTGGCGCGGAACATCCGCAATAAGATCGGCGAAGGTTTGTACTTTATATTGCCATACTCATCGTACAGATTGTTGAGCAACTTCACGATTTTCTCGATGCCCATATTATCGGCCGTGCGAAATACGCCCAGGTTGTGACCAAAACCCACCATCAGTACTTTGTCGATATCTTCTACCGTAGCAATCCCTTCCATCAGTATCTGGCAGGCTTCGTTGAGCTGAGTTAAAAATAAGCGTACACTTACCAAACCCGACGATTCCATCACCGCCACATACTCATGGTTGATAAGACGCGCAAACTGACTTACTTTGTTGAAGGTTTCCTGCGAGGTGTGAAGCCCGTTTACAATTTCCAGAATCTGCGAACCCGGCGTATTGATCATAAAATGTACCCCGATACAACGCTCCTGGTACGACAACTCAGCAGCGAGCTCGGTTACCACCACCGTCGATACGTTCGACGCAATAATGGCATCGGTGTCGAGCACCTGCTCCAGGTTCTGAAATACTTTTTTACGTTGCGCAACCTGACGTTCGCCGGTCTGATTGTCGTAACGAATCGCTTCGATTACAAAATCACATCCCTGAAAATCGTCGTACATCGTAGTGCCCTTCACGCGGGCCATAATGGCTTTCTTCTCACTCTGGGTAAGCCCCCAGTTGGCAATACGCTTGTCCAGCTTCTCTTCGATCCGCGAATAAGCGTTCACAATTTTTTCTTCGTTCGGCTCCAGGAATACAACTTCCATCCCGTTCAACGCAGCAGTGGTGGCTATCACGCTTCCTTCAATTCCACATCCCACCACCCCGATACGCGAAAACAGCGTACGCTTGCGATTCCGTTTACTCAGGCCGTACCGTTCAATCGGTTCAATAATTGGTTCTGACATATATCTTGTTGTTTGATTCGTTTCCTTAAATTGCCTGATTGGCCGTAATCGCTATCATGTTCACGATATCCTCGACCGAACAACCGCGCGATAAATCGTTGATAGGCGCTGCCATGCCCTGAAGTACCGGACCTACTGCCTGAGTGCCCGAAAACCGCTCCACCAGTTTGTAACCAATGTTACCGGCCTGTAAGTCGGGAAATACCAATACATTGGCCTTACCGGCCACCTCGCTTCCCGGCGCCTTGCCGGCTGCTACCGATGCTACCAATGCTGCGTCGGCCTGCAACTCGCCGTCGATCGTCAACGAAGGATTCATCTCCCGGGCCAACCGGGTAGCTTCCGTAACCTTATCGACCAATTCGTGCTTGGCACTTCCTTTTGTCGAAAAACTCAGCATCGCCACACGGGGCTCGAAACCGGCAATGGCCTTGGCCGTTTCGGCCGTCGACAGGGCAATCTCGGCCAGCTCTTTGGCCGACGGATTGGGGTTAACCGCACAATCGGCAAAAACCAGTAAACCGTTTTCACCATACTGAGGCGTGGGAGTAAACATTAAAAACGCCCCCGATACCACCGAAATACCCAGCTTGGTTTTTACAATCTGAAAGGCCGGACGCAATACATCGCCGGTGGTGTTTTGAGCTCCGGCCAACTCTCCGTCGGCATCCCCGTTCTTGATCATCAGACACGAAAGATACAAAGGATTACGGGCCAGCTGGGCGGCCTCTCCGGGTGTCATTCCTTTCATCTTGCGCATTTCGTACAACATGTCGGCATAGTGATCCATCAATGGATGGGTTTCGGGATCGACAATCGTCGCTGCTTCAACATGGGTAAGCCCGTTTTCGGCAGCTAGCTGAAGAATCCGGGCACGGTTTCCGATAAGAATTAACTTAGCGGTTTTTTCCTTCAATGTAATGTCGGCGGCTTTGAGGGTACGTAGCTCTGTCCCTTCAGGAAGTACAATCCGGCGTGGATTGGCACTGGCCCTTTTTTTCATCTGATCGAGTAAGCTCATGGGTGGTGGAATAAAAGTTAAGTTGCATGCAAAATTACTGCTTTTTTCCGACTTTTGCAATGTAGAGATTGCAATTTAGCAAAAATCAATGGTTTCTAATCCTGAATCGCATTAAAAAATGAAATTCGGTGCGACTGTCGCCGGCAACAGCCGAACTTCCCGATCCGATATGCGTCCTCCCATCGGCATACCTCAGCTGTGCCGCCTTTAACCAAACCGATATCTGCTTGCCGATTTCATACTGGGCCACCAGGTAATACCTGCTTCCCTTGCCCGAAAACGAGGGACTCGAAAAAGCATGCAACACATCGGTTTCGTAGGTGTAAATCCGGTTGTCGCCACCGGGGATATCGAAAAACAAATACCTGAATGTCATTTTCAGAGGTAAGCGTTGCAGCTGAAAAATCACATCCTGCCAGGCTGCATAACCGGTAGCGGCAAGGCCTGTTCCGTCGAACCGGTTCGCCTCCATCGCGTTTCGGAACACCACCCTCCCCGTCGTATAATCGAGCTGCATGCGCCCCGACCGCTTCTTCTCCTGCTGCACTGCAATAAGCGGCGATTGCCCGCTCCTTTCCGAACCATACGCTTGCCGGTACCGGTAGCGCAGCGTCAATTGCAGCTGGCGCGAAGGTGTATGCTGAAGCTGAAGCAGAAAATCGTTGCCCACCGACGGCGCATCCACACCATACTTCAACCAGCCAAACCGGTAACTGTCGGCATAGGCCGAAAGTTTCCAACGGGCCAGTAGTGCCATTTCGACTCCGGCATAAAAGCCGCTTTCGTTGCCGACGCGCGATTGCGCCGAAAAGGCCGACGCGAACAGAGGCGAAAAAGACCGGGCATAATACCGGTGAACCAGGGCAATATTCACCCGCGACGACGGGGCGAAACTTACCCCGTTGATCGTGCCCGCTCCCGGCCATCGGGTAAGAGCCGCTTCGCCGAAAAAATTGAAATAGTGCACCCGGAAACGGTAATGAAGCCCGCTCGTAAGCTGGTGGCTCCCCCTGAAATAGTAATAGCTGTAAGGCTTTATTTCGGGTTGAAGCGGAGTATCGAACCGGGTATAAACCGCTGTTAATCCCAGCTCGTAATACAATTGGGTATAGCTGAGGTTCACACCCATACTGTGTTGTGTCACGCGGTCGTCTTTTTCGATTTCGGAAGGTGTGCGGTGCAATCCGGAGGTGTAAATATTCCTGAACACCGAACCGTCGAAGGTGGCATCGATCTTTCGGCAGGAAAGAAACGTACTGAGGTCGGTCTTCCCGAAATGAAAGGTCGCAGCCGCTCCCCTGAAAAACAGATGCTCGTTGGTGGATGCATAGCGTTTGAAACCTGAATCGCGTATGGCTACCTGGGTAGTCATCGCCGATTTACCGCGCCGGAAGCCTTGTCGAAGTACCAGGCCCTGACCAAACCCTGCAGTAAAATCGCCTAGAATCAAATTGCTCACCACACCCTGCGACCTTAGCTGCAACGAGGAAGAAACAAAATCGACCCCTCCCCGGGAAGCGTCCCACCACCGCTCTCCGGCATCTTTCTCCGCTGTGAGATTAAACCTGATACGATCGCGGAATTCAAACCGGTACTTCGCCCAACTGTGCAACCGGTCGCCGTCGTAAGGCAGGGATTGACGACTGTAATCATTACGCAGGTACAACTCGTGCCGGCCGTATTGTTTCACTTCCCACCAACGCAACTCCTCCCGCTCATTCTCCGCTTCACCCAATCTTATAAAGGGTAACATCCTCCGGATATCGGTCATGTCGAACCCTTCGACCAGCTGAAGTTCGTATAGCGATGTAAATGCTCCGTAGGTAAACCTGTGATACAGTAGGTTCTCGACCTGCAACTCCGATAAGAACGGTAAACGCTCCAGCTCTCGCCGCGACGATGAGTTGAGCTCCAACGGACGTGCAGCCAGTGCTGTAAGTTCCTCAAAAAAGTTTTCAACATCGGGCTCCTCCTCCGATTCGGCAGCATACTGCTCGTACAGCTCGGCGATAAGCTGATGAATCGGCGAATTGTCGGCTTCCTGTGCCCGCGAAAGGAAGGGTACAACAATGAACCATCCGATAAGACGACCTAGTTTCTTCATCACATATTCGTGTTAAGGTTGAAGGACTAAAAATGATAACCCAATCCGCCGGCAACCGAAAGACCCAGTAACGGATGAAGGGTAGCCGTGAGATCGAACCGCCAGCGCCGGACCAGGAAACCCGCTCCCAGGGCGGGAACAACGAAATGCAGGTAACTTACGCCGGCCTGAAAAAAAACGCTGCCGGAAACCGAAATATCGAAAGCACTGCCCACGCGCAGCGCATTGCTTATTTCCTTGTCGGCCTGAAGGCGCCATTGGACCGATTCGGTAATTTTCACATTCAACCCCGCACTGTATACCGACGGCATGGTGCGCTCCGCAGCCGCATATTTCATTTTTTTCAGAAAAGGATTGAAGGTCGAAATGCCGAGCAAAAGTGCCGGCGACAAGGGCACGGTAAGTCCCAGATAAGGATAGAAGGCGGTGTAGTAACGATCGGTTTCCACCGAATACCGGCTGTCGGATACCAGTTGCAAGCCCATTCCGAATTTGCCTCCGAAATCGCGCGCCACCGCAACCCCGGCCAATAGCTCGTGATAGGCCTCAAAACCCGAATACCTGAACTCGGCTGTAACTGTAAAATGGCTGAAAGGATACGCAAAAGCTAAACCTTTTGAGGCTAATTCTGTTATAGAATAACGGGATTCGTACTCGGCATACAGCTGCGGATGCTTCACCGGAGCATGTAACGCGGGATTCAGAAACAATCCCCGATGCCGGGTATCGGTCGCCGGGGTGCCTCCCGCCGAAAGCGGATGCGATAAGGGAAACCAGCTTTGTGCGGTCGCCAGCTGGTACGATCCTGCAAGGATCGCAACAATCAACAGGTTCTTCATAAGTTAAGTTTTGGTTTAGTCGTACTGCGATTGAAACAGCCTTAACCGGAGGAATGTTCGGAAGCATAAAAAAATATATACATTCTGAATCTTTTTATAAATTTTTACTCGTACAGCTGTTAAAAAAAACAAGTAACATACTAATTTTAAGACAAATTCGTTACTTTTGCACCGGAATGAAAACCTATCCGTCCATATTGATCCTGCTGATGCTCCTGATGGCAACCAGTGCCGAAGTATCGGCGATGAACCCCGCCGGCGATGATTCGGGCCGCAGCGGGAAAGTGACTATGATCGTTGATGGTACCGATACCATGTACTACGCCTTTTTGCGCGATATTTACATCTACCCGAAGATCACCTTTACCAATCGGAAGCAGGAACAATTTTACTGGCGCACCGTAAGAGACGTTAAAAAGGCCCTGCCCTATGCCAAAATTGTAAGCAAGGAACTCATTCAGGTCAATACCTTACTCACAAAAATCGAAAAGGAAAGAGATCGTAAAAAATACCTCGCTCAATACGAAAAGGAAGTTTTTAAACGCTACGAAAAAGACCTGCGAAAATTAACCATCAATCAGGGGCGGCTCCTGCTGAAGCTTATCGACCGGGAAACGAACTCCACATCCTACGATCTGATTAAAAATTACAGGGGTAATGTGTCGGCCTTTTTCTGGCAGGGTATGGCCCGGCTGTTCGGCTCGAACTTGAAATCGGAATACGATGCTACGGGTAACGATCGGATTGTGGAGCGGGTGATTACCCTGGTTGAAGCTGGTCAACTTTAGATTCTGCATATGCACAACAATTTCTTCCGAAGATGGAAACACCGGTGGTCGACGTTTTTTCGGAGGCAAAAAGAAAAAACGATAAAGTCGGATAAGTCGCGTATTCGTGAAGAAATTAAGCGTCTCAAATTTTTACTTTCATCGGCCGAAAAAAATGCTCAGGCAGAAGCCGTATTCCGAAAAATAGAGGAATTTCCGGAATTTCGGAATGCTAAAACCGTACTCCTGTACTGGTCGATGCCCGATGAACTGCCTACCCACGATTTTATTAAGAAGTGGAGCCCCGAAAAAACCATTTTATTACCCGTGGTAAAAGGCGATCATATGACCGTACGTGTTTTTACATCGGAGGAAGATTTGCAAAAAGGTAAATGGTCGACCCTCGAACCTACATCCTTGCATGGACCGCAAATTGCCGACCTGGTCATTGTCCCTGGGGTTGCTTTCGACTATAACAAACAACGGTTGGGGCGCGGCGGAGGCTATTACGATCGCTATTTAAAGCATAAACATATCCCGAAATGGGGCATAGGATTCAACTTTCAGCTTTACGAATCGATTCCTTCGGCTTCCTTCGATATTCATATGGATAAAATCATCACTCCTGATCGGACTCTGGAGTAAGTTCCTTTTCTCCCTTACGATAGTAGTAAATAATGCCGTATTCGACGCATTTCATCAAACGGGCATAGGGTTTCAGGTTCTTAAAATGTTCTTCAATCTCGTTCCAGAGCTGCACAATCAGTTCGTCGCCCTGTTTGCGCAAAGCGATCATTTCTTCCCACTTACGACTGGTAGTTTGCTGGTACATCTTCTGCGATGCCTTATATTCTCTGAACACATCGTAATGTACCTGTACTTTTGCAATCGTAGGATTGTAAATCGGCAAACCGCCCTGGCCCACGCGTAAGGCTTCACCTTCAATGATCTTTTTTCCCCATTCCAGTACGGCCTGTTCGGTGCTTAAATCGGGTACTGTATTGTGATAGGTTTCGAGTCCGTACAATTTAGTATGCTCCTGCTTTATTTCACCCCGAACAACGGCCATGTTGAAAACCTGAATAAAATGAGAAATATACATGCGGGCATTGGAAATCATGCGCTGATATTTCTTATTCGCATTCACCTGATTTTCGAGCGATTGATGGTAAATAGCCTGCTGAGCTTCGTATTGCGACAAGAAGTTTTTGGCATCGAGCACTATTTTAAACGATAAAATATGGTTGTTGAATCCTACCCGCTCTTCCATTTTCAGCGCGGCTCGTAAAGCCCGGATCCGGGCCTGATCGGTATTCGGCAACCTGCGATACGGCATCGTTCTATTCTTTTCGATTCATTAAACTTTTTGCCAATTGTAATAAATGATTCTTGCGCTCCTTATCAACATTCACTTTTTCGAGATGATGCAACGCTTTCTGATAGTATATTTCCATAGCTTCTTCGGCTATGGCCCGTACGCCAAGCAAATCGTAAATGGCCGTTACTTTCGAAATTTTTTCTTCCGGTGAGTCGACCGGCCCGCTCAACAACGACTGCAGCTCTGCGGCGGGTTCGCCTTCAGCCAGCTTCAACGCATGGATCAGTAAAAAGGTTTTTTTATTGCATAAAATATCGCCTCCAATCTTTTTCCCGAAGGTTTGCTCGTCACCGTACACGTCCAGAATATCGTCCATCAACTGAAAAGCAAGACCTATGTTCTCGCCGAATGCGTACAAATGAGTTGCATCGTCCTCGTCCGCCCCTCCTATCAAGGCTCCGGTTTTTAACGCACAACCCAATAATACCGCTGTTTTCAACCGGATCATCTCGATATATTCCCCGGCGCTTACCGCTCCGCGGCTTTCAAATTCCATGTCGTATTGCTGGCCCTCGCATATTTCGACTGCCGTACGCGAAAACAAGTCGAGCACCGCTTTCAAAACCGGAGCCGGCGCTTCCGATACCAGCCGGTAGGCCGCAATCTGCATTACATCGCCCGATAAAATCGCCGTATTATCGTCCCATTTTACATGCACCGTAGGCTTACCCCTACGAATGGCTGCCTTGTCCATAATATCGTCGTGCAACAAGGTGAAATTATGAAAAATCTCGATACCTAAGGCCGGACTTACTGCGCTTTCCAAGGAATCGGTATACAGGTTACAAGCCATCAGGGTTAATGCCGGACGAACTCTTTTTCCTCCCAAACTCAGCGTATAGGCAATGGGGGCATACAAGCCGAGCGGCTCGCGTTCCCAGCTGATCGACTCCAGCGAACTGTTCACCAACCCTATTATTTCTTCAAAGTTTTTCATCCGGTACAATAATTAGTTTTCAATTATATCGTTCATCACTTCGGCAATAGCAAGACCCGCCGCCGCAATTTGCTGCGGAATAAAACTGGTTTCGGTCATTCCCGGTGTCGTATTTACCTCCAGCAATTGAATTACTTCGCCTTCGGTTACAATATAATCGACACGTATGATGCCCTTACAACCCAGGATATCGTAAATAGCAGCCGTGAGTTGCTGAACCCGCCGCGTAAGCGAATCGCTGATGCGGGCCGGCGTTATCTCTTCCACCTGCCCCTTGTATTTGGCATCGAAGTCGAAAAATTCGTTGTGTGGTACTACTTCTGTAACCGGAAATACCACCGTTTTACCCGGTATTTTATACATGCCGCAAGTAAGCTCCGTACCCTTCATAAAGGCCTCGATCATCACTTCTTCCCCTTCGGAAAAAGCTTTTTCGACAGCTGCCTCAACAGCTCCGGCCTCTTTAACCTTGGTCACTCCAAAACTGCTTCCCCCCACATTGGGCTTGACAAAACAAGGAAATCCCACCGCCTTTTCAACTTCTTCGGCCGAAATATGCTGTCCTTTACGTAACAACACCGAATCCGAAACCTTTATCCCAAAACCTTTCAGGTAATTGTTGCAGGTGAATTTGTTAAACGTGATGGCCGATGCCAGTACCCCGCACGACGAATACCGAAGCCCTATCAGATCAAAATAACCCTGTAAAATTCCATTCTCTCCGGGAGTACCATGTATCGTAATGTACGCAAAATCGAAGCAGATCCTGGTACCGTTCAGTTGAATGCTAAAATCGTTTTTATCCACCGCTACCTTTTCATAACCATCCATCTCCAATTGCCACTGGTGGCCCCGGATGGTAATAATGTACAAATTGTAACGGCTTTTATCGATATACGAATACAAACCGGCAGCACTTTTAAGCGATACAATTACTTCCGACGAATCGCCACCGGCTACGATGGCCACATTTTTCTTCATTCTTCTTCCTACAGATTTAAATTGGTTTGTGCATACTCACGCCACATTTCGATTAGCTTCTGCATATCATCGGGCAATTCACTGTCGAAATGCATATATTCGTTGGTTCGCGGATGCACAAAGCCAAGCGTTTTTGCATGCAGTGCCTGTCGCGGACAAACATAAAAACAATTCTTTATAAACAATTTATAATAAGCCGAAGTACTTCCCTTCAGTATTACATTTCCTCCGTAGCGTTCGTCGTTGAACAAGGTATGCCCTATATGTTTCATATGCACCCGTATCTGATGCGTACGCCCCGTCTCCAACCGGCATTCCACCAGGGTGGCGAAACCAAAACGCTCTACGACCCTGTAGTGCGTTACCGCATGCTTGGCATACGGATTTTCTCCGTCGGGATACACCCTGAAACACATGCGATCGACCTGGTCGCGGGCCAAAGCCCCCACAATAGTGCCCTCCTCCTCTTTCACGTTGCCCCATACCATGGCCAGGTAACGCCGGTGCGTCGTCTTGTCGAAAAACTGCTTTCCCAACCCGGTCTTTGCTTCCGGAGTTTTCGCAATAAGCAATAAGCCCGAAGTATCCTTATCGATCCGGTGAACCAGGCCCACCGTGCTATCGTTGGCGTCGAAAGTATGATTATCGCGCAAATGATAAGCAATAGCATTCAGCAAAGTACCGTCGAAATTACCAAATCCCGGATGCACCACCAGCCCGGGCTGCTTATTCACCAGGATGATATCATCGTCCTCATACACGATATCGATCGGAATATCCTGAGGAACTATCACAAATTCGGAAGGCGGATAGGCCAGTACAATCGTTATCACATCGCCCGGCTTTACCCTGTAACTGGGCTTTACCGAACGATCGTTGACCCTGATATTGCCCGCCCCGGCCGCATCCTGAATACGGTTGCGCGAAATACTGGCCATAATGTTGACCAGGTATTTATCAATCCGCATCATCGACTGACCTTTGTCGACTACAAAGCGGTAATGCTCAAAGAGTTCTTGTTCTCCCGGTAATTCGTTACCGTACTCGTCATCGTACAACGAATCGTCCATTCCCTCCAATTCCTCTTCTACAAAAACATCGTCGTGCACGCTTAATCCCTCCTGTTTATTAAAAAAATGCTTCTTCCTCTTCTTCCTGTTGCTGTAACGATCCTTCCCTGATCGCCTCCTGTATCAATACCGGATCTTTGGTCAGCCAAAGGTTGATCCGGCTTCCTTCCGCCGCCTGATCGCCCGGACCGGGGGTCTGACGGTATACCCTGTATTCCTGCTCATCGTTGAAAGGAGTTTCGTCGTAACTGACCGATCCTACTATAAACGATGCAGCCAATGCATCGGCCCTCGCATTGGCAAGCGACGATCCGAGCAGGAAAGGTACTCCGCTTACGGTCGAACCCACCCCGCTGCCAACCACCAGTACCAGCGAGCTGCCTTCGGGCAACCGGGTGCCCGGATCAATGTGCTGCCCGTTGAACCGTACGTCGATCACCAAATCCTTAAATTCGGAGGGCCTGTACTCGACATACGATACGCGTAATCCCAACGATCGCAGTAAAGCATCGGCCTGACGGAACGAAATATCGTTTACCTCGGGCATGGGTATCATTTTCAATTGACGCTTGTTCAAAATCAAATAAATCGACCTGAATTTCTTTACCGACGAACCGGCCGAAGGTATTTGTTCGATAATAGTGCCCAACGGTTTGTTTTTATCGTATACCGAATCGATTACTTCTACATACAATTCGTGGGTTCGAAGCAAATTGGCCGCTTCTTCTTCGTAAAGTCCGCGCAAATCGGGTACGGGTATGGCCTCTCCCTTACGGGTATACTGGTCGATAACCAATAAGGTGCCCCAGGTGAGAACAACTATAAGGAGAAAAGCCAGCACTATCCTTTTCAGAATAAATCCGGCCAAACTGTTTTTCCAAAACGATTTAAAATCCATAATAGAGATGTACCAGGTAAAATCTTAGTTTGAACTGCCAAAATTAAACAAAAAAAGCGGATGAGGCACAATTAGTTACTCCTGAAAAACAAAAAAAGTAAAAACCAGGATAAGGTTTTTACTTTTTTTTGTTCGTTTGCAGGCTGTTAATTATATCTTGTGGCGACCTTCATCGGCAACAGTTAATTTCTTTCTGCCTTTGGCACGACGGGCAGCCAACACTCTGCGACCGTTCGCTGTTGCCATTCTTTCACGAAAACCGTGTTTGTTTCTTCTTTTTCTGTTCGAAGGTTGGAATGTCCTTTTCATTGCTCTATGTTATTACGTTAATAATCTGAATTTTGGGACTGCAAAAATAGATGTTTTTTTTTAATTGACAAAATGTTCTGAATTATTTCTTGAATTTTGTGATTTCGTCAAAAAAAATTACTTTTGGTGATTCTTAACTTAATTAACAAAATTTTCCTATTTAACAAGATGTATGGACAGAGTTAGTATTGTAGAACCGGAAAAAATCGGGAGAAATTTTATACCCGACGAATACCTGCCTGCCGGTAAAGATGAGTATTACCAGCGCAATAAACAGGTGATCCCACCTAAATCGGGATGGAGAAACCTTCGCTCGGGCGAAATCGAACTCCTGGTAAAAAATGAAAATACCTGCGAAGATTGGGACGATTTGCTGGTAACCGACGAGTTTGATCCTAATATGATTAAAAATACCAGTTTTTACGGATTGGTGCGTATTGGAAGACTCCGGAACGTCATTGTTCAGCACCACGACCTCCGGTTGCCGGCCGGAATCACCAACAGCCTGATCATTGCCTGCGATATAGGCGACGATGTGGCTATTCATAATGTGCATTACATGGCGCATTATATTATAGGCGACCGGTGCATGTTGTTTAATGTGCAGGAAATGCATACCACCGATCATGCGAAATTTGGAAATGGTACCATCAAGGATGGTGAACCCGAAAGTGTTCGCCAGTGGATGGATATAATGAACGAAACGGGATGCCGGGGGGTGCTGCCTTTCGACGGGATGATTACGGCCGATGCATATTTATGGGCAAAATATGTGGATGACAAGGCTTTGCAAACCAGTCTGAAAAAAATTACGCAACAATGTATCGATAGCCGCCGGGGTTATTACGGAACGGTTGGTAATTTTAGTGTGATTAAAAACTCGCTGATTTTAAAAGACGTAAAGATTGGTTCCAATTGTTATATCAAGGGTGCCAATAAGCTGAAAAACCTGACCATTAACTCGTCGAAAGAGGAACCTACACAAATTGGTGAAGGCGTCGAGCTGGTAAATGGTATCATTGGCTTTGGCTGTCACATTTTTTATGGCTGTAAGGCTGTAAAATTTGTGTTGGGTAATAATTCGAATCTGAAATACGGAGCCCGGCTGATCAATTCCTACCTGGGCGATAATTCGACGATTTCGTGTTGTGAGGTGCTCAATAATCTCATTTTTCCGGCTCACGAACAGCATCACAACAATTCGTTTCTTATTGCCGCACTGATCATGGGACAGAGTAATATCGCCGCGGCAGCTACCATTGGCTCGAATCACAATAGCCGGGCCAACGATAATGAGTTGCAGGCGGGTAGGGGGTTCTGGCCCGGATTATGTACCAGTGTGAAGCATTCGAGCCGTTTCGCTTCGTTTATTTTACTTTCAAAGGCCGATTACAACTACGAAGTAGATATTCCTTTTCCGTTTGCCCTGGTGAATAATAATGTAAGTAACGACTACCTCGAAGTGATGCCTGCTTATTGGTGGATGTACAATATGTACGCACTGGCTCGTAACTCCTGGAAATTTACGAACCGTGACAAGCGAATTCATAAGGTTCAGAAAATCGAATTCGATGCTTATGCTCCCGATAGTATGGAAGAAGTAATTAATGCGCTGAAATTGCTGGAAAAATGGACGGCAAAGGCATATTTGTTGCACAATGGCGAGTCGGTTGAGGGCCGGTCGGATGAGGAGCTGATAAACAAAGGCCGTGAATTACTTTCGGGTGATCCCGAAGAGGTATATAAACTCGAGATCCTGGGCGAGGAGATGGAGCATTCGAACCGTAAGGTGGTGATTGTAAAAGCCTATAAAGCGTACCATGCCTACCGCGATATGCTGCATTACTATGCGGTTAAAAATCTGATGAAATTCCTCGATAATCATCCTTTTAAAGCTATGAACGATGCGCTGAATTATCCCCGGGTAAGCGAATGGGTAAACCTGGGCGGCCAGTTGGTAACGGCTTCGGATGTCGATAAACTGAGAAGCGATATAGGCAACGAAAAATTAAAGAACTGGGACGATATTCATCAGCGCTACGACGAATTATGGGAACGATATCCGTTGGATAAACAAAAACATGCTTATGCCGGTTTATGTATCCTGTATGATGTAACCTTCATTTCAAAAGATATATGGATCGATGCGCTCGATAAAATGATTGAATTACAGCAGTTTGTTAACCAACAGGTGTATGTTACCCGTAAAAAGGATTATGATAACAAATTCCGCCGGATTACTTTCAGAAATCAGGAAGAAATGAATGCGGCATTGGGTACTATCGATCAGAACAGCTTTATTGTTGAAGTAGGAAGAGAAACGGAAGAAATGCTGAATCAGATTAATTCGTTAAAAACTTTATAACTTTTTTACGAACCTTACCGGAAGGAGTGCCGATCAGTTTTTCAGCACTCCTTCCAATGTTTTATCTATTTTTATATATGGGAATGCTAGTTCGTTTTTTGCCTTATCCGATTGATAATATTCCCTTACCAACAATTGTTTTAAGTTTCGGCTGCAAAGCTCGGTAGGTATATGAATAAACCGTAAAAAATCACCTGCCTTTCCGGCAAGCAATATCAACCAATCGGGCAAGAGGTAAATATTTTGACGGTAATTGCCCACTTGTCTCAATTTTTTGAAAAAGGATTTAAAGCTTAAATTTTCTCCTCCTAAAATGTAATGATCGCCATTGCTGCCCCTGGTGAGTGCATTACAGGCAGCATATGCAACCGACCGCACATCCACAAAATTTTTTCCTCCCCGGGGAATATAAAGATTCCGTTTTCGATACCCCATACCGATGAGTTTTCCGGATCCCGATTTGCGATTCCTATCTCCAATTAAAAACGCCGGGTGTAAAATTATTACATGTTTGTGTGCTTTTGTTGAATAGGCTTCAACAAAAGTTTCGGCTTTCTTTTTACTCTGGGCGTACCATGAACTGCTGAACGGTTCTTTCATCGGTGCGTTTTCGGCTGCAGGCAATTGCTTGTTCCCATGACCGATCGTATTAACGGTACTGACGTATACCAAGCGGTCGATTTGCAGTTCATCGCACAATTCGACCAAGCGGCGGGTAGCTTCCGTATTAACCCTGAAATATTCGCGTGAATCGATTAAATTAACGGCTGTAACGGCTGCAGCATGAATAAGGGCATCGCATCCGGTCAAAAATTTCAGGGCATCTTCGTGCCTCGTAAAATCGCCTTTCATAACCTGTACTTTGCGGGTGTCGAATGGTAAATCGGCGTCCGATCGAACTATTACCCGCACATCTTCGTTTCTCTTGATGAGTTCGTCGACGATGTACCGACCTAAAAAACCATTGGCACCGGTTACTGCGATTTTCATGTACAATGTATTGAAAAGTGGTTGATAAATGTTGATAACTCGTGAATAGATTTTTAGAAATTTGTATTGCAAAGTTCAATCAAAATCCTGTATAAAACAATATTTTTTAAAAGCAAATTTTTTATTGTTTTATTTCACATCGAGTTTTAAACCGTAATTTCGTAACTATAAACATGCATTTCGCAAAAACTTACTAACTTTGCAATTATCAACAGCCTGTTGAAAACGTTTGTATCAATCTGTAAATGAAGTTTGGAGCAGGCTGAAAAAATGTTGATGAACAAGAAAGTTCTATTGATAAATTGAAGGTACAAAATTGTTAAATATTTTATCAACAATATGAACAGTCTATTATCATTATCATAGAGTTTTTTTAAAAGTAAAATATTTAATATTAATAGTTTGTTGATGTATGATGGAAAAATCGGAACTCATTTCTGAAATTCAGCGGCTGAAGAAAGAAAAGAATGCTGTTATAATGGCTCACTACTACCAAACCGGCGATATACAGGATATCGCCGATATGATTGGCGATAGCTTGGCTTTGGCTCAATGGGCTGCCAAAACCGATGCCGATATGATTGTGCTTTGTGGCGTTCATTTTATGGGCGAAACTGCTAAAATTTTATCACCGCAAAAAAAGGTACTGATCCCCGATCTGGAAGCGGGATGTTCGCTGGCCGACAGTTGCCCGGCCGATGCATTTGAAGCGTTTGTCCGGGCTCATCCCGATCATACTGTGATATCGTATGTAAATACTACGGCAGCTGTAAAAGCGTTAACCGATGTGGTGGTAACTTCTACAAATGCGAAGAAAATTGTAGATCAGTTTCCGGCCGACGCCAAATTGATTTTCGGGCCCGATAAGAACCTGGGAAATTACATTAATAGTGTTACCGGAAGAAATATGTTGCTTTGGGAGGGAGCCTGCCATGTTCACGAACAGTTTTCGCTCGAAAAACTGGTAGAATTGAAAGAAAAGCATCCCGATGCTGCTGTAATAGCTCATCCCGAATGCAAGCGTCCTTTGCTTTTGATGGCCGATTTTATTGGTTCGACGCAGGCATTGTTGAATTATACCATCCAATCGGATAAAACGAAATTCCTGGTGGCTACCGAATCGGGTATTTTGCACGAAATGCAGAAGAAGAATCCCGGTAAAGAGTTTATTCCAGTTCCTCCCAACGATAGTACCTGCGCGTGCAACGATTGCAATTTCATGAAATTGAATACCCTGGAAAAATTGTATCTCTGCATGAAAAACGAATCGCCGCAGATTATTATTGATGAGGAAATTCGTGTCAAAGCTGTTAAACCAATTTTACGTATGCTTGAAATGTCGTAAATAGCTTGAAGAATAAAAAGTAGCAGATCAATTGATGTTCAATCGGTCTGCTACTTTTTTATTATACTCTTATAATCAGAGAATTATCTTCTTTCGGAAGCTACGATTTTGTATACTTTATCGTTGCGACGAACTATATCGGTTGTTTTTAATGATAAGTATTCGCCTTTCACCGCTTTTTCGACCGGCTTTAGTTCCACCCTTATTTCTTCAACTAAGTCTTCATAGGCTCCGGTGGTTTCACCGGTAATCAGAATTTCGTCGCCTATGCTCAGGTGTTGTGCTTCGATCAGAATTTCGGCAACCCCTATTTTAGCATAATAGTTGGTAACTTTTCCTATGTACATTTTCTTGTGTGTAGCTTCCGAGCCATAATTCGAACTCCATTCGCTCAATCGTTGTCCCAGATAGTACCCGTTCCAGAATCCACGGTTGAAAACCTTGCTTAAACGCTCATTCCAACCTTCAATTTTTTCAAGAGTAAACGTACCGTCTAGGTACGATTCGACGGCTTCACGGTAGCAGGAAACCACTGTTTTGACGTATTCGGGACCACGAGCTCTTCCTTCAATCTTTAATACCCGTACTCCGGAGTCGAGCATCCTGTTTAAGAAACCGATTGTTTTCAAATCCTTAGGAGACATAATATACTCATTATCAATCTCTAATTCGATTTCAGAGTCTTTATCTTTTACAACATAGGCTCTTCTGCAAATCTGATTGCATTCGCCGCGATTAGCCGACAGATTTTTTTCATGCAGGCTAAGATAGCATTTACCGGAGACCGCCATACAGAGTGCGCCGTGGCAGAACATTTCAATTCGGATGAGTTCGCCTTTTTTACCGCGTATTTCCTCTTCCACGATGTGTTGATAGATTCCGGCAACCTGGTCCATGTTAAGTTCGCGCGCCAGCACTACCACATCGGCAAATTGAGCGTAAAATTTCAACGATTCAACATTGGTGATATTCAATTGAGTGGATAAATGTACCTCCACTCCAATGGAATTGGCAAACATCATAGCTGCTACATCCGATGCGATAACGGCGCTAACTTCCGATTCCTTTGCTACTTGAATTACTTCCCGCATCAGATTCATGTCGTTGTCGTACAAAATGGTATTTACCGTGAGGTACGATTTTATATTATTTTCGCGACAGATACTTACTATCTTACGTAAATCCTGAGTAGTAAAGTTACTGCTCGATTTGCTGCGCATGTTAAGTTTTTCGACACCGAAATATACCGAGTCGGCTCCGGCTTGAATTGCTGCTGCAAGGCTTTCCCAGGAACCGGCGGGGGCCATAATTTCAATTTCTTCTCGTTTGATCATTTATAAGTTGGAGTTAATTTTTTACTTGTAAACTGTATTCCCAATCGTAGTTGATGATAGGGAAAATCGCGAAATCCTTGTTGATATTGAATATAATAATTTAGTTTTTTAGTCGTGTATACGAGTTTGGTAAATCCTACAACCGGTCTGTCGCCGTAGTCGGCGCCATAGGCGGGATGACTGCTCATCCATCCTGTGTATCCTCTTATTCCTGCTTCCCAGTCGAGTTTATTTTTCCCGGTTTTAATTTTCAGGCCATACATAGGACCTTCATTTTGGGTATAATTATCGGTTTCCCAGCATAAAAATCCGGCCGTACCGGCAAAACGGATATAATCGCTGAAAAATGTAGTTAGTTGAAACGATTTACCTGCTTCAACATCGAAATAATAGCCCGATGTATTGTAATAGCGTTTTGCAAAATTGGCGGTACCGGAGGTGGTTTTAAGTGTCGAATTCAGGATGAGGGAAGGCCATATGGCTGTTTCTTTTTTAAGTAAAATACGTGTTTGAACGTAAATATCGCTATTGGCTTTTCCTTTTATTTGGTTGGTTTCGACCGCTCTCAGGGCTGCCAATTCAGGACTTAACTCATATTTTTCAAGAAAACCCGACCACAATTTAAAAGCTACTTTTTCACTTAATAAAGGTATTTCAATCCTAAAATATCCGTTTTTTGTTTTATCTCCAAAACCAAAATAGTAGTCGGCTGTTATATCGAATGTGGTGGATACGGGAATGGTAGCATCCGAAAGTTCGGGAACCGGAAATGCATTCGGACCAAACCATGCTGTTGAGTATCGTTCTAGTTGTGGATAAACAAAAACAACGATGTTCAATATTAAACTACTTACAAGTATTCTTTTCATATCGACTACAAAAGTACGGATATTACGGCAAATAGTAAAGTTTTCGTACCTTTGCATTCTTTTTTAATTGGTTTATAACCATGCAATATACAGTTGTAATGGGTTTTAGTTGTATAAATGAAAATAGGCACTATAGAATTTAAAGATCGTCCTTTGTTTCTGGCACCGATGGAGGATGTGACCGATCCGGCATTTCGTTTGATCTGCAAGCGTTTCGGAGCCGATATGTTGTATACCGAATTTGTTTCAGCCGATGCGTTGATTCGTAATATACCGCGAACCGAGCAAAAGTTGACGATACACGAAGAAGAACGTCCCATTGCTATACAAATTTACGGTCGCGATATTGATCCTTTGACCGAAGCGGCTAAAATAGCAGAAGCAGCAAAGGCCGATATTGTGGATATTAATTTTGGTTGTCCGGTAAAGAAGGTTGCCGGTAAAGGGGCAGGAGCGGGGCTGTTGAACGATATACCCAAGATGCTGGAAATTACTTCTTCGATAGTGAAAGCCGTAAATGTACCTGTAACTGTTAAGACGCGGCTGGGTTGGGACGATTCTTCCAAGGTAATTGTTGATTTGGCATTGCGTTTACAGGATTGTGGTATTGCAGCTCTTACAATTCATGGCCGTACGCGTTCGCAGATGTATAAGGGAGAGGCCGACTGGACCTTGATAGGTGCAGTGAAAAATCATCCGGGGATAAAAATTCCGATTATAGGGAACGGTGATGTTACTACTCCGGAGCGAGCCAAGTATAATTTCGATACTTATGGCGTAGATGCTGTCATGATAGGTCGCGGATCGATTGGCCGACCCTGGATTTTTTCCGAGATAAAACATTACTTTGAAACGGGTGAGTTAAAAGATCTTTTAACGTTTGAAGAAAAAAAAGCAATTTTAAAAGAGCATGTGATTGCCTCGGTTAGATGGCTCGATGTGGACGAGTCGGTTTCTATCGACGAAATAGCCGATCAACGTCTGAAAGGGATTATTCACAGTCGCCGGCACTTAGCTGCCACACCCGTATTCAAAGGCATTCCCAACTTTAAAGAAACCAGGATTGAAATGTTAAGAGCCGACACCATCAATCAGTTGTTTGCTATACTTGATAATATAGAGGAACCGGTTCTTTAACCGATACTAAATCTTCGTTGAGTTATGCCTTCAACGAAGATTTTTATTTTCATAACTTGCTCGGGTAGGAGAGTCCTGATATTTTCAGCCCATTCAATAAAACATAAATTTCCTGATTCCAGGTATTCGGGTATTCCTATTTCCAGCGCTTCCTGAATCGACTCTATTCTATAACAATCGAAATGATATAGAATTTTTCCGTCTCTTGTTTCGTATTCGTTGATTATTGCAAAGGTAGGTGAATTTACAATTTGTTCCACGCGGAACAATTTTCCTATTTCTTTTATGAGTGTAGTTTTTCCTGCCCCCATTTCTCCATCAACTATAATTATTTTATAGGAATTGATATTATCTATAATCCATTGAGCTACCCTTGGCAGTTGTTCAATTGTATCGATAGAAATTTCTTTCATTATTACTACTGATCTATTTTTATTCGTTTTTGTGCTTTTGTCTGTATTCTATTTGCCTACCGATGTTCGGAAAAAATTGAATATTCAACTCTCAGGCCTTCAAATTTTCATGAAAATGATTATAAATAACTGAAGCTCTGGTTGTTCCAATTAATTTTTCCAACTCGGAAATTTCAGCATTCTGTATTCGTTTTACGCTTTTAAATTTATTTATTAATATATTTTTTGTTTTATCTCCAATACCTTTAATTTTATCTAATTCAGATTCTGTTTGTTTTTTACTTCTTTTATCGCGATGGAATGCTATTGCAAACCTGTGCACTTCATCCTGAACTGTTGCCAGAAATTTAAAAACCAGATCGGTCGGTTTCAAACCTATTTCTAAGGGAGGAAAACCGAACAAGAGTTGATTGGTACGGTGTTTTTTATCTTTTGCAAGACCAGCAATGGGAATATGAATTTTTAATTCTTCGTTGAGAACTTGTCGTACGATTTCCATTTGACCTACACCTCCGTCCGTCAAAATTAAATCGGGAAGGGGAGTGCCTTCGTTTAGCAAACGGTTGTATCTTCTGAAAACTACTTCACGCATTGATGCGTAATCATCGGGCCCTTCAACCGTTTTTATAGTGTATTTTCTATAGTCCTTCTTACTTGGTTTTCCTTTTTTGAATACGACACAGGCTGCTACAGCATTAGTACCCGAAATATTTGAGTTATCGAAGCATTCGATCGTTAATGGAAGCTTTGAAAGTTGTAATTTTTCTTGCAACGCTTTCATTATTGCCGTCTGTTTTTGTTCCGGATTCAGTTTTTCGCTTTGCTTCAGCTTATCCAGTTTAAATTGTTTTACATTTTGGATCGATAAATCGAGTAATTTCCGTTTATCTCCTTTTTGAGGAACTGTCATAACAACACCCTTCATTTCAAATTCAAGTGGGAACGGAAGTATAATTTCTTTGGAAGCACTGTTGAATTTTGAACGTAATTCGATAATTGCCATCGAAAGTAAATCCTCTTTGGTTTCGTCTGTTCTTTTTTTGTATTCAATGGTATATCCTTGAAATATAGACCCTTTGGCAATGCGTAGAATATTTACAAAGCATGCATTTTCGTCTTCTTCGTATCCAAACACATCTGTTTCTTCCAGAACCGTATTCGATATGATCGATTTTGACTTATAATTTTCCAATAAGTCATATTTAATTTTTAATTGATGCGCTTCTTCGAATTTATAGGCCGATGATAATTGTTTCATTTCGTCGAGCAACATTTTACTCAATTCATTTGCATCTCCTTTTATGATTTTTATAACTGCATCGATATGTTTTTTATATTGTTCTTCTGTTTCCAGTGCCTGGCATCCACCATTACATTTTTTAATGTGGTATTGCAGGCAAACTTTAAATTTATTGGCAGCAATATTTTCTTTCGAAAGAAATAAGCGGCAGGTACGTAATGGAAATATTTCGTGAAGAAACTCTATAAGTGTATTTATAGCATAATTAGAACTATAGGGTCCAAAATAAAGCGAGCCGTTTTTAATGATATTGCGGGTTTTGAATACTCTGGGAAAGGGTTCATTGCTGATACAGATGCTAGGGTAAGTTTTACCATCTTTAAGCAATACATTGTACCTTGGTTGATGTTGTTTTATAAGATTGTTTTCAAGTAACAGCGCATCTTCTTCGGTATCTACTACTATATAGTTCAGATACGAAATATTCTTTACAAGTACATTTGTTTTTCCTTGTTCATGTATTTTATTGAAATACGAGGAAACTCTTTTCTTTAAATTTTTAGCTTTTCCAATGTAAATTATTTCATTCAGAATGTTGAAGTATTGATATACTCCCGGCTGTTCCGGAAGTGTTGCAATCTGAATTTTCAATTTATCATCGATAGTTTTCATTACTTAAATATGTACGTTTTTATTGTTTCACGTGGAACAAATAATTATTGTTTCACGTGGAACCCGATTTCATCGACCCAATAAAACCAATAACACGTTTACATCGCTGGGTGAAATCCCGGGAATTCGGCTTGCCTGTCCGATGGTTTCAGGATTAATTTTAATAAGTTTTTGCCGGGCCTCGGTTGAAAGCGATTGCACACTGGAGTAATCGATCCGGCCGGTTAATGCAATATTTTCGAGGCGCAGGAGCTTTTGGGCAATTAGTTTTTCACGTTCTATATAACCCTCGTACTTGATAATAACTTCGGCCGCTTCAATTATTTCTTCCTTTCGCCGGGGAATTTCATTAATTTTCTTCTGTAAAGCAGGAACTGCAGTTGCCAGTTCGTTGATGCCGAATTGAGGACGTAGTATCAAATCGTGCAATTTACAACCGTGTTTCAGTTCCGATGATTGCCGGGATGCCAGAAAAGAATTAATATATGCAGGTTTTATCGAAAATTGTTTGACAAATTCAATTAGATTTTTTATTTCTTCTTTTTTGTAATTAAGTTGATTGTATCGCTCCGCCGTAGCCAAACCAATCGAAAAGGCTTTTTCGGTTAACCGCATATCGGCATCGTCCTGACGAAGCAACAGGCGGTATTCGGCACGCGAAGTAAACATACGGTAAGGTTCGTCGACTCCCTTGGTTACTAAATCGTCGATTAATACACCTATATAAGCTTCATCGCGTCCAAGGATGAACGCTTTGTTGTCCGTACATTTTTGATGCGCATTGATTCCCGCAATTAATCCTTGCCCGCCTGCCTCTTCATATCCGGTTGTACCATTAATTTGTCCGGCAAAAAACAGGTTTTTTATTCGTTTCGTTTCCAAGGTATGATTCAACTGAGTAGGATCGAAGAAATCGTATTCGATAGCATAACCAGGACGATACAATTGAGCATTTTCCAATCCGGGAACTGTTTTAATGGCCCTGATCTGCACATCGAGGGGGAGCGAGGATGAGAAGCCGTTTACATAGTATTCCTGCGAATCGACCCCTTCGGGTTCAAGAAATAATTGATGCGATGTTTTGTCGGCAAAGGTCACAATTTTAGTTTCAATGCTCGGACAATAACGAGGACCTATACTTTGAATTTGTCCGTTGTAAAGGGGTGAAAACTCTAATCCTTCCCGTAATACCTCGTGGGTTTTTTCGTTGGTATAGGTAATCCAGCAGCTCATTTGCTTGAGTCCGCGGCTGACTCCTTCCAGAAAAGAAAACTGATGGAAGTCGTTTTCACCGGGTTGTTCGGCCATTTTCGAAAAATCGATGGAACGGCCATCGATACGGCAAGGTGTTCCCGTTTTCATCCTGTCGGTACGAAAACCTAAGGACTTTAATTGTTCGGTTAATCCGTAGGACGCCGGTTCCGAAATCCGGCCTCCGGTTAATTGTTTTTCGCCAATATGTAACAAGCCGCTCAAAAAGGTTCCTGCCGTTAGAATCACTGCCTTTGCTGTCATTTTCACACCAAGGGCCGTTACAACGCCTGTTACCTTATCTTCCTCAATAATCAATTGCTTAACAGTATCCTGCCAAATATTCAGATTCGGAGTGTTTGAAATAATTTTCACCCACTCCTGTATAAACTGCGAACGATCGCTTTGTGAACGGGGACTCCACATTGCAGGCCCTTTCGAACGGTTCAGCATGCGGAACTGGATCGCGCTACGGTCGGTAACAATCCCCATCTGACCTCCCAGCGCATCAATTTCTCTGACAATCTGACCTTTTGCAATACCGCCTACAGCAGGATTACAGCTCATTTGTCCTATTTTGTTCATGTCCATGGTAATCAATAATGTTTTTGATCCCATATTAGCAGCCGCACAGGCTGCTTCATTTCCGGCATGTCCGGCGCCTATAACTATAACATCGTATGTAAAATCCATTTTTTGTCGAAAATTTAACCTGCAAAATTAAATAAATACCTGCATATACTGTTCTGTTTCCCTGCTGATTAGATATTTTTGATGAATATTTGCTAAAACAGATGTATTTGTCAGTAATTTGAGCCGATTAAATGTCAATATGACAGAAGATATCAGATGGCATATTAGTTGAAAAAGAATGGCGGTTAAAAATAAACTAATAAATTAATTTAAAATAGTATGTCTAAAGGAAACATCGGGGTTACGAGTGCAAATATATTCCCCGTCATCAAGAAGTTTTTGTACAGCGATCATGAGATCTTTTTGCGCGAACTAGTATCCAATGCTGTCGATGCTACTCAGAAATTAAAAACGCTTACTTCGGTCGGTGAATTTAAAGGTGAGGTTGGTGAATTGAAAGTGTACGTAAGTGTCGATAAAAAGAAAGGTACGCTTACAATCAGCGATCGGGGAGTAGGTATGACGGCCGAAGAAATTGAAAAGTACATCAATCAGATTGCTTTTTCGGGAGCCGAGGAATTTCTTGAAAAATACAAAAATGATGCTCAGGCTATCATCGGACATTTCGGATTGGGATTTTATTCATCTTTTATGGTTTCCAAAAAAGTAGAGATTTTCACCCAATCGTATAAAGAAAATTCGGTTGCTCAACATTGGTCGTGTAAAGGAGATCCTGAATATACGCTCGAAGATACGATTAAATCGGAACGGGGAACCGATGTGGTTTTGCATATTGATGATGAAAACAAGGAGTTCCTGGAGGAGTCGAAAATAAAAGAACTGCTTACCAAGTATTGCAAATTTTTACCCGTTGAAATCGTGTTCGGGAAGGTAAAAGAATGGAAAGACGGAAAAGAAGTAGAAACCGGAAAAGACAATGTAATCAACAATACAGCACCTGCCTGGACTAAAAAACCGGCCGACCTGAAAGAAGAAGATTATACTGCTTTTTATCGCGAATTGTATCCGATGAGCGAAGATCCCTTGTTCAACATTCACCTGAATGTCGATTATCCGTTTAACCTTACCGGAATACTTTACTTTCCCAAAATAAAGAATAATATTGAATTACAGCGAAATAAAATTCAACTTTATTGCAATCAGGTCTTCGTAACCGAACATGTCGAAAATATTGTTCCGGATTACCTTACCCTCCTTCACGGTGTGATCGATTCACCGGATATTCCGCTCAATGTATCGCGTAGTTACCTGCAAAGCGACGCCAACGTAAAAAAGATATCCGGACATATTACAAAAAAAGTAGCCGATCGTTTGTCGGAAATTTTCAAAAATGATCGCCCTCAGTTTGAAGAAAAGTGGGACGACTTAAAGATTTTCATTCAATACGGAATGTTGAGCGAAGAAAAGTTTTACGAAAAAGCCGAGAAGTTTGCTTTGCTCAAAAATGTCGACGGAAAATATTTTACCTTCGACGAATACAAAGATCTTGTAAAAGAGCATCAAAAAGATAAAAACGGAGATTTGATTTACCTGTATACTACCAACAGGGATGAACAATACAGTTATATTCAGCATGCGAAAGACAAAGGTTACGACGTACTGATCATGGACGGCCAACTGGATGTGCACGTCGTAAGTCAGCTGGAGCAGAAATTCGAAAAAACCCGTTTTGTTCGTGTAGACGGGGATACGATTGACAAACTGATTCAAAAAGAGGATGTTGCTAAGGTTCAATTATCTGATAATCAGAAAGATGAGCTTATAACAGTATTTAAATCGCAACTACCGGTAATGGAGAAAGCGGAGTTTATTGTTGCTTTCGAGCATGTTTCGGCTACCGCCAATCCAGTATTTGTGACCCAGAATGAATTTATGCGTCGCATGAAGGAAATGTCGGCCATGCAGGGTGGAATGATGAGTTTCTACGGCGAAATGCCCGATAGTTATAACCTGGTTGTGAACACAGCCCATCCTGTGATTGAGCGGTTGATTGGAGACGAGGAGAAGGTGCTGGGAAGCGATTTACAGCCCATAATTGCCCAGGTATCGGAACTTGAAGCCAAACGTACGACGCTCAAAGATAGCCATAAAGATAAGAAAGACGAAGAAATACCGGCCGAAGAAAAAACCGAATTGGAAGATATTCAGAAGCAGATTGATGAATTGAAATCGAAAAAGGAAACCCTGCTATCGGGTTACGCATCGGAAAACAAACAAGTTCGTCAGTTGATCGACCTCGCACTGCTTGCCAATAATATGCTGAAAGGAGAAGCGCTGGCTAATTTTGTCAAACGCAGTGTAGCTCTGTTAAGCTGATTGTCCTGTTAATACAATTACGAACGGCGCTCTGTGTACTATTGCAGAGCGTCGTTTTTTTATAGCTATCGGCTTCTTTCGAGCCGTGAGGCATCGAGTCGTAATAAAATAAACAAGAGCAGGGTAAATCCCCACAGCGACGAACCTCCATAACTGAAAAAGGGAAGAGGTATACCGATAACCGGCATTATTCCCAATACCATCCCTACATTGATCATCAGGTGGAAGAATAAAATACTGGCTACCGAATACGCATAAACGCGGTGGAAAGATTCTTTTTGCCGTTCGCCGATTTTCATAATCCGCATCAACAAGAGCCAGTAAATAATCAATACCAGGGCCGATCCCCAGAAGCCGTGTTCTTCGCCGACCGTACAGAAAATAAAATCGGTATCCTGTTCGGGCACGTATTTCAGTTTTGTTTGCGTCCCGTTTAAAAATCCTTTTCCCCACAAACCTCCCGAACCAATGGCAATCTTCGACTGATTTACGTTGTAACCGGCTCCGGTAGGATCGTCTTCCATATTGAGCAGCACTTTTATACGAATCTGATGGTGGGGTTCCAATACATGATTGAAAATCATGTCGGAGGCGTAAATAAACACCAGAGAACCGATGGAAATGAAGGCTACGGCAATGAGCTTCGGATAACGGCGTAAAATGCCCGTAAACGCCCAGTAAATGGCCGTGACGAGGCTGGTGCCGATGGCCACATAATTGTAATCGACCGGATACCATTTGTTGATGATCACGGATGCTACAATGACGAGAACAGAAAGACCGAGGAAGATCAGGCTTTCTTTTTTGTGCGGATGCGACGAGAAGGGTACAATAATCTGAATAAGCTGGATGATTGCGATAGCACCCACTACTCCCCAGCTACCTTGTTCGTTGCCGATTGTCTCGATACTGAACCGGATTACGACTATAAACAAAACAATCGCCAGGGCTCCCAACAAGAGTACGATGCCCTTCATTCCTTCGCGGTAAAACATCAGTAAAAACGCCATAAATACCAATGCCGAACCTGTTTCCTTCTGAAGCAGAATAAGAACAAAGGGAATAAAAATGATAATTGCCAGCGGCAACATATCTTTCCATGCTTTAATGCGGTAATTGTACTGGCTCATAAATTTTGCCAGCGCCAGCGCCGTAGCCATTTTAGCCAGTTCGGCCGGCTGAAAGCTCACCGGGCCAATCACAATCCAGGAGCGGGAGCCTTTGATATCGGGAGCCACAAAAATGGTCACTATAAGTAATACAATGGCTACTCCATAAAAAACGTAGGCAAAGTAATTGAAAATACGATGATCGAGCAGCAGTACGACTCCTCCCAGGGCCAGCGCCGTGATTATCCAAACAAATTGTTTTCCGGCGCGCTGATCGAACGACAGCATGCTGCCTTCGTAATCGAGTTCGTAGCTGGCGCCGTAGATACTAATCCAGCCCATGACTACCAGCAACAGGTAATAGACAACCGTGGTCCAGTCGAGTGTATATTGTATGTTATCGCGTTTTGACATCGGGATTGGTGGTTGAAGTGGCAATTTGATTAAAAAGTTCGACCCGTTCGATTTTACCTTTGAGGTATTGTTCGAGCATCATACTGGCAATGGGGGCAGCCCAGGTGGCGCCGAAACCAGCATTTTCGACCACCACGGCGATCGCTATTTTCGGGTTTTCGCGGGGGGCAAAACCCACAAACAGCGAATGGTCTTTTCCGCGGTTATTTTCCACGGTTCCCGTTTTACCGCACATGCTGATATCGGGCAATTTGTACCTGCGACCGGTTCCGAATTCAAAAACCCGCCACATCCCTTCGATCACGATCGGGAAATAGGCCGAATCGACCAGGGTTTCGTGCTTGCGAAGCTGCATGGTATCGTTGGCGTTTAAATGGGGGGTGATGTAATATCCCTTGTTGGCTATGGCAGCCATGCTGTTGGCCAGTTGAAGCGGAGTTACCAGCACTTCGCCCTGTCCGATCGATAACGAGCGGATGGTCATCGCGCGCCATCCAGTTTCGCCATAGTAGCGGTTGTAGTATTTTTGCGAAGGCACGTTGCCCGACGATTGTTCGAAAACGTCGCTGTCCTCAAATTTTCGGCCTATTCCAAAGCTTTTAATGGCGTCGACCCATTCCTGATAATGGCTCTTGAATTTGAGGTTTTTTTCTCCGTATCCTTCTTTTTCGATGGCGGCACGGAAAGCACTCCAGAAATAAGGATTACAGCTTTGTTCGATTGCGTTCAGAATCCCCACCGGCGAACCGTGTGAGTGGCTGCATTTGATGGGCGACGAAGCCGGTCCGTTGCACGAATAAAGTGTATGTTCCTTGATGCCGCCCATTTGCTGCAGCACCAGAGCCTGGATGGGTTTAAAGGTCGATCCCGGCGAATATTGCGCCTGGGTAGCTCTGTTCATCAGGGGTTTGGTAGGATCCTTCACCAATGCCGCATAATTGGCCGATCGTTGCCTTCCCACCAGCAGCGAAGGATCGAAAGCCGGATTGCTCACCATCGCCAGAATTTCGCCGGTAGAGGGTTCAATGGCCACAGCACTCCCTATTTTGCCGTTCATCAATTGTTCGCCAATTTTTTGGAGTTCAATGTCGAGCGTGAGGTATAAGTCGGTTCCGGCCTTGGGTGCCTCATCGGCTTCACCATCGCGATACCGGCCCTGGATACGCCCTTTGGAATCGCGGAGTAAAATCTCGACTCCCTTTACGCCTCTCAGCGCCGATTCGTAGGTAAATTCGACTCCGTCGCGGCCGGCATAATCGCCTTGTTTATAATAGGGATCCGATTCCAGTTTCCGCCGCGATACCTCGCCTATACTTCCCAGTATATGGGCACCATGCGGATAAGTATACTCGCGAAGGGTACGGTTTTGAATATAGAAGCCCGGGAATTTATACAAATTTTCCTGAAATGCCGCTACATCCTCAATATTCAACTGCGTCATGAATACCTGCGGAGTGTACGACGAATACCCGAGGTTCTTTTTTCGATCCTTGATTTCCAGCATCCGGTTATCGAAAAATTCCTTGCTTATATTCAGCGCTTTACAAAAATCAAGTGTATCCAGATCATGAATTTCACGCATAATCAGTGCCACATCGTAGGCAGGCTTGTTGTAAACCAGCAACTTGCTGTTGCGATCGTAAATCAGTCCGCGGGGAGGAAAGATGGTTTTTCGCAGGAAGGCATTGCTCTCGGCTCCCTGTTTATAGCGTGTTTCGATAATTTGCAAATTAAACAGCCGGAAAATATATACAAGCACGACGACTGTAATCAAGGCACTGATTACCCATCTGCGGTTTTCAAGACGGTCGTTGATCATAGCTTCCCTTTTTTGAACGACTGAATACCCAGGAGAATAGTGATGGTAACAAAACTATTGAGCACTATTCGCATCAGAGTGATGCCGGCATCGTGGAAACTGAACACTTCCAGGAAGTAGAAGGCCGTATGATGAATGACCACCAACGAAATAAGGTATTTGACGAATGCGGACACGCCAAAACTATGAAGACCCGGTACGGGGTTGGCTCCCTCTTCGACCGAAATAAAGGCATTGATAACCGGATTGCGCAGATAGGCTATAAGTACGGTGGCAAAGGCATGTACACCCGGAGTGTTGGTAAATGAATCGATAATGAGCCCTAATGCAAAACCCAGGATAAGGCTGATCCAACGCGGAAACCTGACGGGTAACAACAGGATAAACAGGATATAGATATAGGGATTGATGAACCCTGAAAAACGGATGTTGTTGAGTACAAACACCTGGATCAGAATTAACAGGATAAACCGCACTATGTTCTGGAGGAATATAATCATGATTATTGGCTGCTAACTGATTGTTCGAGCTTACGTTGTTCTTCGTAATTCAGGTAATTGATGACCCGTACATGCGATAGCGTTCTGAAATTGACCGCCAGCTTCACCCTGATGTTATAATACGCATCGCTCTCCTGAATAATGAAATCGTCGACCGTTCCGATTAAAATACCTTCGGGAAACGAGTAAGTATACCCGCTCGTTATCAGCGAATCGCCCAGCGAAAACTTAACGTGACGGGCAATATCGTTGAGTTTGGCAAAACGGTAGTCCTTGCCTTCCCAAACGATGGGGCCGGAATAGTTATTCTTTTTAAACTTACTGTTGATCTGAAGTTTAGGATTTAGAACCGGAATAACGACGGAAAATTTTTCAGTTACTTTCGAGACGATACCCACCACTCCTTCTTCGTTTACCACTCCCATATCGACCCGGATCCCATCGCGCGAACCTTTGTTGAGCGTGATGTAGTTCAGCATTTTATTGGTTGAGTTGTGGATAACCTTCGCGTAAATGTATGAAATTTCATTTTCGGGCTGCACGTATACCGGATTGGTTGAATCGCCCATCAGAGGTTTCAGGCTGTTCAACTGATTTTTCAACTCAATTATTTCGTTGTTGAGCCGGGTGTTTTCGTAAGCCAGCCCGTTGTTGGCCTGGCGAAGGTAGAAAAATTCGACAACCGAATTACTGATTTCGTACAAAGAAGCCAGCACGGTATTACTGGATGAAAAAAACACGCTTTTCTGATAGCCGTTGTTGTTAACGATTAGCCCGAATGAGAGTAATTCCAGCAGGATAAACAGAATTACAACGCTGAATTTAATCAGAAAAGCGATGAGTTTCCTCATTATGTCATTTTCCTCCTTGTTGTATAGGGTTGAACAATTAACGGATCAGGAATCCGAAACGGTCGACATTTTTCAGGGCGATTCCGGTTCCACGTGCTACGGCACGCAGCGGGTCCTCGGCAATATGGAATTTGATGTTCAGTTTGTCGGAAAAGCGCTTGTCGAGCCCGCGCAATAAAGCACCGCCACCGGCCAGGTAAATTCCTTTTTCAACAATATCGGCATACAATTCGGGCGGGGTTTGCTCCAGGGCACTGAGGATAGCGGCTTCCATTTTCGAAATCGATTTCTCGAGGCAATGGGCAATCTCCTGGTACGATACAGGCACCTCCATGGGCAAAGCCGTCATACGGTTCGGGCCACGGACGATATAGTCTTCCGGAGCATCTTCCAGATCGGTAAGGGCTGCCCCCACATTGATTTTTATCATTTCGGCCGTACGTTCGCCGATTTTAATATTATGCATCCGGCCCATGTATTCCACGATATCGGCCGTCAGATCGTCGCCGGCAATACGGATCGATTTATTCGAGACGATACCGCCCAGCGAAATTACCGCGATTTCGGTGGTGCCTCCGCCGATATCCACGATCATACATCCGGTAGGGGCTTCCACGTCGATGCCGATACCGATAGCCGCAGCCATCGGTTCGTAAATCATGTATACCTCACGGCCGCCGGCATGCTCGCTCGAGTCGCGAACGGCACGAATTTCGACTTCGGTACTGCCCGATGGGATACACACCACCATCTTCAGCGAAGGGGTGAATAAGTAATTCTTGGTCGGAATCATTTTGATCATTCCGCGAATCATGAGTTCGGCAGCGTAGAAATCGGCAATGACGCCATCGCGCAACGGACGCACCGTGCGGATGCCTTCATTTTCCTTGCCCTGCATCTGGCGTGCTTTTTCGCCAATGGCAATGAGCTTGTCGGTACGTTTGTCGAGTGCCACCACCGAAGGTTCGTCGACTACAATTTTATCGTTATGGATGATGATGGTATTGGCTGTTCCTAAGTCAATGGCTATCTCCTGTGTAAATGAAAAAAGTCCCATATGGTTGATGCTTGATTTTTAATGTTTGAAGTGTCTGATTCCCGTGGTTACCATCGACAATCCGTTGGTATCGCACGAATGAACCGAATCCTGGTCCTTGATCGATCCGCCGGGCTGAATCACGGCCGAGACACCAGCTTTAGCTGCAATTTCGACACAGTCGGGGAAAGGGAAGAAGGCATCGGAGGCCATCACGGCTCCGTTGAGGTCGAAACCGAAGTCGGCCGCCTTGGCGATCGCTTGCTTCAGAGCGTCTACGCGTGAAGTCTGACCGACGCCGCTCGAACACATCTGTTTGTTTTTAGCCAGTACGATGGCGTTCGATTTGGTATGTTTTACAATTTTATTGGCAAACAGCAGGTCGTCGATTTCCTGTTGCGACGGAGTTTTGGCGGTTACGACCTTCAGGTCGTTTTCGGTTTCAACTCCGGTATCCTTGTCCTGCATCAGCACGCCGTTGAGCAGCGAGCGGAACTGGCGGGTGCGCAGTTTGTTTTCTTTCAGGATAAGAATGATGCGGTTTTGTTTTTGCGAAAGAATTTCGAGTGCTTCGAAATCGTAGTCGGGAGCAATGATGACCTCGAAGAACAGCTTGTGAATTTCGGCAGCAGTAGCTTTATCCACCACGGCATTGGTAATCAGTACGCCGCCGAAGGCCGAAACCGGATCGCCGGCCAGCGCATCTTTCCAGGCTTCGAGCAGCGAAGGTCGCGAAGCGATACCGCAGGCGTTGTTGTGCTTGAGAATAGCGAAGGTAATATCTTCGAAATCGTTGATCAGGTTCACCGCGGCATCGATATCGAGCAGGTTGTTGTACGAGATTTCCTTGCCCTGAAGTTGCTCGAACATAGCTTCGAACTTGCCGAAGAAAACTCCTTTCTGGTGCGGATTTTCGCCGTACCGCAATACTTTCGAATCGTTTTCCGAGCAACGGAAATGCGACTCATCTTCCTGATCGAAGTAATTGAAGATGGCCGAATCGTAGGCCGACGAAACGGCAAAGGCTTCGCGGGCAAACCATCGGCGTTCCTCGAGGGTGGTTTCGGCCCCGCTTTCGTCGAGAATATTCAACAGCGGTTCGTATTGGTTCTGGGAGGCGACAATTACCACATCGCTGAAGTTTTTTGCCGCGGCACGAATAAGTGAAATGCCGCCAATATCGATTTTTTCGATAATGTCGGCTTCATCGGCGCCGGCAGCTACCGTAGCTTCGAAGGGGTATAAATCGACAATCACCAGGTCGATTTCGGGAATATCGTATGCTTCGATCTGCTGCTGATCGGCATCCAGCGCCCGACGGGTGAGTATTCCGCCGAACACTTTCGGATGAAGGGTTTTTACCCGGCCGCCCAAAATGGAGGGATAGCCGGTGAGGTCCTCGACGGCCCGGCAGGGGATATTCAACGATTCGATGAAGGTTTGCGTACCGCCGGTGGAAATAAATTCCACACCTTCAGCATGAAGTTTTTGAATAATAATGTCTAACTTATCTTTATGATATACAGAGACTAAAGCTTTTTTTATACGTTTTTTATTCATTCTGCTGATAGCTACAATTTTAGTCTGCAAAGCTACGAAAAAATGTTTGTAACTACAAAAGGAAAATTTTAGTGCTGGTCTGCTGTCGTTTTTACTGAAAATGAAAGTATTTATCGGAAATGAATGTGAAAAAAGTGTTACTTTTGCGACAAATGCTATTCAGTTTTTCTGATTTGCTCTATACATATCCTTCAATACATGTTTTGAAATGAAAGTAAATCTGATTTTTATTATTTTTTTGGGGCTGTGGGTCGCACCGCTCACCGCTCAACAGTACGACCAGTTTTTTACTACTCAAAGCTGCCGGGTCGATGTACACTTTTCGGGTAACACCAGGGAAATGAATGTATATCTGGAGAAGATCAAACAGGAACCTTACTGGGGCGGCAGAGTATCGGATCTTACTCCCATGAATGTACCCGGCGATTTCAGGTTCACCGTCACGGATAGTGCAACTAATCAATTGATTTACACCGATGGATTTAATACTCTGTTTCGTGAATGGCAAACAACTCCCGAAGCAGAAAAAGTAAATAAAAGTTTTGAAAATACTGTTGTTTTTCCATTTCCCAAAACAACGGTAAGGCTATGCATCGAACGCCGAACCGGATTCAACAGCTGGGAGCTTTTGTTGGCAGTAATGATTCGTCCCGACGATGCCTTGATCCAGCGAACGGGAAAGTTGAAAGTCCCGGTCAAGGTGCTTCGCAAACCTTCACAACCTTCTGAAGCAGTGGATATTGCGATCATCGGTGAAGGGTATACCGCCGGTGAGCTTAAAAAATTTTATCGTGAAGCCGATCGGTTGGCTGGTTATATAGTGAGTCACGAACCCTTTAAAACGTACAAATCGCGGCTTAATTTTTATGCCGTCGGTGCACTTTCGAATGAGACGGGAGTTTCGAAGCCACACGAAGGAAAATGGAAAAACTCGGCTCTCGGAGCTCATTATCACACGTTTTACTCACCGCGTTATCTCACTTCGCCCCGGCATTTCCTCATTCGCGATTATGCTTCGGCGGTGCCTTATGATGCAATTTACATCTTAGTGAATACCGATGAATATGGTGGTGGCGGAATCTATAATTTTTACGCGCTGACTTCGGCCCGGGGTCGCGATGCACGGGCGGTGACGGTGCACGAGTTCGGACATTCGTTTGCCGGGCTGGCCGATGAGTATTTTTACGAAGGGGGGGATGCGCTCGATGGGATGTATCCGTTGCACGAAGAGCCGTGGGAACCCAATATTACCACGCTAAAGCATTTTGAGCACAAGTGGCTGGCCGATTTACCGGAAGGAACTCCGGTGCCTACTCCGTTGCCGGAGGATTCGGCGGCAGCGAATCCGGCCGCTGTTCCGGCCTCACAATCGACTTCCTTGCTCGGGGTGTACGAGGGGGGAGGTTATAAAACCAAGGGGATTTACCGGCCCACACCCGATTGCCGGATGAAAACCAATAAGGCGGCCGAATTTTGTCCGGTGTGTGTCAAGGCGGTGGAAGCCCGGATCAGGTTGCTGACCGGAGCCTTGTAACGCCCCCTGTCCATAAAAGTTGAAAATCCCGGTCCGTTAAGCTATTCCGGATCTTTTTCGGTAAGGTATTTCCAGTACCGGCGCGGCAGGTGTTGCCGGTGCAGTTTCGGGTTGATGCGTTCTCTGATGGTAATGGCTTTGAAGTACCGTTTCCACAGCCGCTGGTACAGTACTTCGTTTTCGGCCAGCAAGTGGTCTTTCACCTTCCCGCGGTCGAACAGTTCCGATTCGGTAAAACTCATTTCGGTTACCTGCCGGGTGTCGGAATACATCCCGTAGTTGCGCTTCAGATCGTAAATGATAAACTGTTGGTCGGCATACCGGTCCCGAAAATGCGTGATGATGAGCGGGAGTACATTGTGGTCGGGTTCGATGGCCGCGAAATAGGTATCGTCGGAGGTTTTCTGAAACCGCACAAATTCGATCATTCGTTGCTTTTCGCGACTGGTTTTCAGGGCGATCTGCCGCAGCTGCAACACATCGTCGTCGGCAAAATTGGTAGCTATGGAATGGGGCGAATCGATGGTTTTGCGGATGTAGCGAAAAATCACTTCGTCGGCACCGGGCAATTCCGAAAGCCAGGCATAACTGATCATGTTCAAGGTATTTTTATCCACTTTTTTTTCCAGCGATTTCCATACCCGCTCCGATTTTTCGGGATCGGTAATCACCGTGTGGGTCCCCTCGCAAAACAGCGGTTCCGGCTCGTCGGGCAGGAGCAATCGATGGGGAAAGGTTTTGCGAAGGTAAGCATCGAAAATTGCGGTGAGAAGGCCTTCGAAGGATTTGTCGTAATGGAATACTATCATTGTATACGCGGTTAACCGTGCAAGTTGGGTTACCAGTCGAATTGTATTTCGAGTTGCGAACTGTCGGGCTTTTTACCGGTTAGTTTCCGGCGGACATATTCGGGCGAGGTTTCGTGTACCGTACGAATGGCCAGTTCCTTACAGGTAATAAAATACTGGGCTTTTTTCATCACCACGCCTATCTTTTTCAGGTCGGCCGTACCGAGTTTCCCGAATCGCCGGGCCATCACGATAGTATTGGCCGACTTTACCCCCACCCCCGGAATACGCAGCAATAAAGCGTAATCGGCGGTGTTTACATCCACCGGGAAAGCCTCGGGATGCCGGAGCGCCCACGACAGTTTCGGATCGAGTTCCAGCTCGAGGTTGGGGTAGCGGTCGTCCACAATTTCATCGACCTTAAAACCATAAAAACGCAGCAGCCAGTCGGCCTGGTACAGCCGGTGTTCGCGAACCAGCGGCGGTTGCCGGAGCATAGGCAGCCGCTCGTCGTTGGTATTCACCGGGATATAGCCCGAATAATACACCCGTTTCATACCGGGTTTAGCGTAGAGCATATCGGTGGTGTGCAGGATCTGGTTGTCGGTTTCGTCGGTGGCGCCGATAATCATCTGCGTGCTTTGTCCGGCAGGTGCAAACTTGCGTAACTTAGGCGCATTTTTCCGCAATTCGGCATTTTCGAGCATGCCCTGCTGAATAAATTCCATGGGTTTAAACACACTTTCGTGGTTTTTTTCGGGAGCCAGCAGTTTCAGGTTTTTCTCGGTGGCGATTTCGATGTTGACACTCAGGCGGTCGGCATACAAACCGGCCTCATGCACCAGCGCTTCGCTGGCCCCTGGAATGCTCTTGAGGTGGATGTAGCCGTTGAAGCGGTGCGTGGTGCGCAACTCGCGTGCAACCCCTACCAGTCGTTCCATCGTGTAATCGGGATTGTTGATAACTCCCGAACTCAGGAAAAGTCCTTCGATGTAGTTGCGGCGGTAAAATCCGAGGGTAAGATCGACCAGTTCCTCCACCGAAAAAGCAGCCCGTCTCACATCATTACTCCGGCGGTTTACGCAATAGGCACAATCGTAAATGCAATAGTTGGTAAGCATTATTTTCAGCAACGACACGCAGCGTCCGTCCTCGGTAAAACTGTGGCAGATTCCCCAGCCCGCGGTATTCCCGATTCCGCCCGCGGTTTTCGCACGGGTAACGCCGCTCGATGCGCACGAAACATCGTACTTCGCCGATTCGGCAAGAATTTCCAGTTTGGAGAGCAGGTTGGGATTCATTTGGCTGATTATCAGTAGTGTTTGTGGATCATGCTAAGCATTAAGCAGCCTCGCAAAAATAGCAATTTCCAGGCATCGGCAATGTTAATGTTGAAAAATAATATTTTTAACAGATGATAAAATCGGATAACTTTTTAAAAGTTAGGGTACAATGTGAATCGTCGCATCAAAACTTTAACTATTTTAGCAGGCTGTTCACAATTTAACAAGATGTTTTAAAAATATTCAATTGAATTACCATGACTAAGGTTTCAAAAATTATTGTGTTTTCGTTGCTGGGAGTTTTACTCGCCGGGATAATATTTTACCCGAAAATCGGCCGGCTGATCAAAAAGGAGGAAGCGGTTGCCGAAATTAAAGGCGATGCGAAAGGCGGCGGTCAGGGAAAACAAAAGCTGAGTGTGAATGCCTTAATCCTGAAACACCAGTCGATGCAGGATGTGTTTCGTACCAAGGGTCAGCTTATTCCCGACGAAGAGGTGGATCTGTCGTTCGAAGCTTCGGGCAAAGTAACGGGGATTCATTTCAAGGAGGGAACCTATGTGACCAAGGGCACTTTGCTGGCCAAGGTCAACGACCAACCGCTCCAGGCCGAGCTCAAAAAGCTCGAAGCTCAGATTCCGCTGGCCCGCGAGCGGGTGAGCCGGCAGCGTACATTGCTCGAAAAAGATGCGGTAAGTCAGGAAACCTACCAGGCTGTAACCACCGATCTTGAAAAATTGTCGGCCGACATCGAACTGGTAAAAGCCCGTATTCGTCAAACTGAATTAAGAGCTCCGTTCGATGGAGTGATCGGGTTGCGAATGGTGAGCGAAGGCGCCTATGCTTCCACCGGAACGGTGGTAGCCCATCTCACCAAAGTATCGCCCCTGAAAATCGAGTTTTCGGTCAACGAAAAGCAAGCCAACGAAGTGAGTCCCGGCACTATCATTCAGTTCACCGTCGAAAACGATCCTACTACCTACCGCGCCCGGGTGTATGCCATCGAATCGAAACTCGACGAAAAGACCCTTTCTCTGAAGGCACGGGCCATTTACGATAATCCCGGCGGCAGGTTGAAGCCCGGCCGTTCGGCTTCCATCGAAATTATCCTGAAAGAAATCAACGATGCCATCGTGATTCCCAGTATTGCCTCGGTGGCCGAGATGGGGCGCGACTATGCCTATGTGTACAAAGCAGGAACAGCCAAACAGGTGTTTGTGAAGAAAGGTTTGCGTACGGCCTCGTCTATCCAGATCACCGACGGGTTACAGGCCGGCGATACGGTGCTGGTCACCGGTGTGATGCAGCTGCGCGATGGAAGTGAGGTAGAAATTCAGCAAATTCAGTAAGCCTATGAACCTGTCCGAACTTAGTATACGCCGACCGGTACTGGCCACGGTGTTTATTCTTATCATTGTATTGCTCGGTGTAATCGGTTATACCTACCTTGGAGTACGCGAATATCCGAATGTCGACAACCCGATTATCAACGTGTGGGTGTCGTATCCCGGGGCCAATGCCGAAGTAATTGAAAAACAGATTACCGAACCGCTCGAACAAAATATCAACGGGATCCCGGGAATTCGTTCGCTTACGAGCTCCAGCCGCCAAGGGTCGAGCAGCATTACCGTCGAGTTTGAGTTGAGCGTCGATCTCGAAACGGCGGCCAACGATGTGCGCGACAAAGTATCGAGGGCGCAGCATTACCTTCCGCGCGACTGCGACCCGCCCACTGTTTCGAAGGCCGATGCCGACGCGAATCCTATTATTCAGATTACCGTGCAGAGCGAACAGCGTTCGCTGCTCGAGCTCACCGAAATTGCCGAGCTCACCGTCAAAGAACAGCTGCAAACCATCCCGAACGTGAGTGCCGTGGAAATCTGGGGTGAGAACCGGTACTCGATGCGGTTGTGGCTCGACCCGGTGAAGATGGCGGCCTACGACATCACTCCCATGGATGTGAAAAATGCCATCGATCGCGAAAATGTGGAATTACCCTCGGGGAGCATCGAAGGCGATAAAATCGAGATGACCATTCGCACCCTGGGATTGATGGAAACACCCGAGGAATTCAACAACCTGATTATAAAGGAAGATAATTACCGTATCGTGCGTTTTGGCGATATCGGAACGGCCGAGCTGGATCCCGAGAATCGGAAGAATATTCTCCGCCTCAATGGAGTGCCCATGGTGAGTACGGTCATTATTCCTCAACCCGGGGCCAACCAGATCGATATTTCCGACGAAGTGCAGCGGAGGTTGAAATCGATGCAGAAAGACCTGCCCGACGATGTGGTGACGCAGATTGCTTTCGACAACACACGGTTTATCCGGGCCTCCATTAACGAGGTGTACGAGACCATTGTTGTGGCTTTCCTGCTGGTGATTGTCATTATTTTTATGTTCCTGCGCGACTGGCGGGTAACGCTCATCCCGGTGGTGGTGATTCCTGTTTCGCTGGTGGGAGCCTTCTTTATCATGTACGTAGCCGATTTCTCGATCAATGTATTGTCGATGCTGGCCGTGGTGCTGGCCGTGGGGTTGGTGGTCGACGATGCCATCGTGGTAACCGAAAATATTTACCTGAAAATTGAAAAAGGAATGACTCCGCTACAGGCGGGTATCGACGGATCCAAAGAGATTTTCTTCGCTGTTATTTCTACCACCATTACCCTGGTTTCGGTGTTTTTTCCTATCGTTTTCCTCGAAGGAATGACGGGCCGGCTGTTCCGCGAATTCAGTATCGTGGTTTCCGGCGCGGTGATTATATCGTCGTTTGCGGCGTTGACTTTCACGCCGATGCTATCGACCAAATTACTGAAACGGAAAGAGAGGCACAATTGGTTGTACGAAAAGACCGAACCGTTTTTTGTGTGGATGAACACCTCGTTTGAAAACGGGCTTACCCGGTTTATGAAGCGGAAATGGATTGCTTCTGCCATTGTTTTACTTTCGTTTGTGTTAATTGTTGTGCTTTGGAAAACACTACCCGAAGAGATGGCGCCGTTGGAGGACCGTTCGCAGGTGATGATACGGACGTCGGCACCGGAAGGAGCAACCTACGAATTCGTGCGCGATTATACCGATAAGATTGCTTATATCGTGGACAGCATTGCTCCGGAGCGTGAGTCGAACATCAGTATCGTGCGTTCGGGTTTCGGGATGGTGCGGGTACTGCTTCCCGACCTGCGCGAGCGGGAGTATACACAGATGGATGTGGCCGATAAGTTGGGAGCGGCAGTGCGGAAAGAGACAGAAGCCCGCGCTTTTGTGCAGCAGCAGTCCACCTTTGGCGGCCGGCGATCGTCGATGCCCGTGCAGTATGTGTTGCAGGCCACCTCGCTCGACAAACTCGAAAAGCATATCCCGCTGTTCTTGCAAAAAGTAAACGAGAGCCCGTTGTTCCAGATGGCCGATGTGAATCTGAAGTTTACCAAGCCCGAAACACGCATCTACATCGATCGCGATAAAGCTACCCTGTTGGGAGTAAGCACGCGCGATATCGGACAGACCCTGCAATACGCACTCAGCGGACAGCGGATGGGTTACTTCTACATGAACGGAAAGCAGTACCAGATTCTGGGCGAAATCAACCGGCAGCAGCGCAACACGCCTCTGGATCTGAAAACCATTTACCTGAAAAACCGCGATGGGGAGATGATTCAGATGGATAACCTGGTGGAACTGAAAGAAACAGTGGCGCCACCGCAGTTGTACCGCTACAACCGTTTCAGCTCGGCTACCATTTCGGCGGGACTGGCCCCCGGCGTTACGCTGGGCGATGCCCTCGACGAGATGGATGTGATTGCTAAAGAAACCCTGGATGAAACGTTCCGTACGGCGCTGGCCGGCGATTCGAAGGATTTCCGCGAGAGTTCGTCCAGTCTGATGTTTGCCTTCCTGCTGGCGTTGGTGCTTATTTATCTGGTGCTGGCAGCTCAGTTCGAAAGTTTCAAGGATCCGATGATCATCATGCTTTCGGTGCCCCTGGCCCTTACCGGAGCGTTGGTGTTTATGTGGGCGGCCGGTATCACCATGAATATCTTCAGTCAGATCGGGCTTATCATGCTCATCGGGCTGGTGGCCAAAAATGGTATTCTGATCGTGGAGTTTGCCAATCAGCGGCAGGAAGCGGGGATGAACAAACTGGCGGCGGTTACCGGAGCGGCAGTGCAGCGCTTGCGCCCTATTCTGATGACCAGTTTTTCGACCGTGCTCGGATTGTTACCATTGGTGTTTGCATCGGGCGAAGGAGCCAACGGACGCATTGCCATGGGAACTGCCGTGGTTGGCGGCATGATCGTTTCTACCTTCCTCACCATGTTTATCGTTCCATCCATCTATTTCCTGTTGGCCACCAACCGGAAAAAGTAAGTAATAATGTACAGTAAAATATGAAAAAATATCGTCTTCTTTTTGCCGGGCTACTGTGGGCGACGCTGACCTACGGTGGTGTACCCGTATCGCTCGGTGAGCTGATTGAAAAAGGCCTGCAGTACAATTACCAGCTCCGGATAGCCCGCAATGAGCAGCAGATTGCCGATAACAATGCCACGCCCGGCAATGCGGGGATGCTTCCCACCCTCGATGTGAGCGGGAATTTCGGAGGAACTGAATACAACAATGCCCAGTTTCCCGCCGACGGCAGTGCTGCTACCAAAGTCAGCGGAGTAAGCAATACGAATCTGTCGGCTGCGGCAAACGTGAACTGGACGCTCTTCGACGGCTTTAACATACAGGCAACGTATTCGAAGCTAAAGGCATTGCAGCAGGCCGGAGCCTTGCAAACCCGCATGGAGATCGAAAGCTATGTGGCCGATTTGTCGGCGGCCTATTACGATCTGGTGCAGCAAACCATCCGTATCAACAACCTGAAATCGGCCGTGCGTTTGTCGAAAGAACGCTTACGCATTGTGGAGGCCCGTTACAATATCGGTAACCTTTCGCGGCTCGACCTACAACAGGCGCGCGTCGATTTTAATACCGACAGTTCGCGGTTGATCCGCCAGCAGGAAGTGCTTCATACCGTGAAAGTACGGTTGAACCGGCTGGTCGCTCACGACGAAGTGGAGCGTGATATCGAACCTGCCGATACCCTGATCGCCGTTGAAAGCCTGCTTAATAAGGAGCAGTTGTGGTCGGCCCTGCAACAGCAGAATACCTATCTGCAACTGGCCGAAAAAGAGAGGAATATAAAGGCCCTGGAGTTACAGTCGGCCCGCAGCAGCAATTATCCCTACCTGAAAGTAAACGCAGGGTATGGCTACTACGAAAACCGTTACGAATACGGTCAGAACAAACTGCAGAACAACCTGGGTATTAGTTACGGGCTTACGCTCGGATACACTATCTTCGATGGATTTAACCGCTCGCGCCGCCAGAAAAACGCCCGGCTTCAGCTTACCAACCAGGAGCTGATGGTGGAGCAGTTGCATCTTTCGCTGAAAAGCGATTTCTCCAACCTGTGGATGGCTTACAACAACAACCTGGGACTCAAGGCGCTTGAACAGGAGAATCTGTCGCATGCCCGCGAGAACTACGCCATTGCCATCGAGCGCTATAAACTCGGCGAACTGTCGGGGATAGAGTTGCGAGAAGCACAAAACAGTCTTCTGGATGCCGAAGAACGGCTCGTACAGGCAGCTTATACTACCAAGCTCTGCGAAATTTCGCTGTTGGAGATCAGCGGAGGATTGCTTTCCCGGATCGCATCGAGGTAAAATCTTTTCAAAAAGCTCCCTGCCGGGGGGCTTTTTTTTCTGTAACAGCTACCGATATGAATTATTTTCTTATTTTTGCGAATTAATAAATAGTAACAGTTAACAAATGGCACAAAAATTTTCAAAAGCTTTCTGGGTGGCCAACTCGGTAGAATTACTCGAGCGGCTTGCCTATTACGCGGTATTTATTGTAATTACACTCTACCTTTCCAATGTGTGGGGTTTTTCGGATATTGAAGCCGGGATCATATCGGGATCGTTCTCGGCAATGCTGTATCTGTTACCTACCTTTGCCGGTGCCATTGCCGATAAAATAGGATTCCGTTCGTCGATTATTCTGGCTTTCCTTTTACTGACACTTGGTTACGGAGGTCTCGGATTGTTGCCTACCATGCTCGAAGGAGCGGGATTGGTGACTTACGATATGCAAACCACTTTTTACGGGCTCGATACCAGTCCGCTGCGGTGGAGCATTGTGCCGGTGCTGGTACTCATCGTTATCGGAGGTTCGTTTATTAAGGCCGTTATTTCCGGCACCGTAGCCCGCGAAACCACTTCCGAAACACGCGCGGCAGGGTACTCGATCTTTTATATGATGGTGAATATCGGAGCCTTTACCGGAAAAACGGTGGTAGACCCGCTGCGCAAAAGCATGGGCGACCTCGGGTTGGTGTACCTTAACTTTTTTTCGGCAGCGATGACGTTGCTGGCGCTCATAGCCGTATTCTTTTTTTATAAATCGACCCATATCGAAGGAAAAGGCAAGAGTTTCCGCGAAATTCTGGTAGGCATGTGGAAAGTAATGACCAATGCCCGGCTCATCATTCTGATTCTTATTATTTCGGGCTTCTGGATGATCCAGAGTCAGATGTATGCCACCATGCCCAAGTACGTGATCCGCATGATTGGCGAAGACGCATCGCCGGGTTGGTATGCCAACGTAAATCCGCTGGTGGTGTTCCTGCTGGTCAATTTTATTACTTCGTTTATGAAGAAGCGAACCGCACTGACTTCCATGACCATCGGGATGCTCATCATTCCGCTTTCGGCCCTGGTAATGGCCGGCGGTACGCTGATAGGTTCCGAAAATATCTGGGGTCTGCATCCGGTAGCCTTTATGATGATCATTGGGATTGCCATGCAAGCAGTAGCCGAATGCTTTATTTCGCCTCGTTTCCTGGAATACTTTTCGCTTCAATCGCCCAAAGGAGAAGAAGGGCTTTACCTTGGATTCAGCCATTTACATTCGTTTTTTTCGTATTTATTTGCCTTCGGACTTTCGGGTTTTCTGTTGGAGAAATACGTTCCCGACCCCAAGGGATTCGATACGGTGGAAGCGTATGCCAAAGCAACCGAGAATGCGCATTATATTTGGTTCGTGTTCGTAGCGATCGGGTTAATTTCGGCAGTAGCGCTGCTTCTTTACGGTTATATCACCCGCAGGATAGATAAAAAGAAGGCATCAATTTAACGATATGGCTATGAAACAGGATCCGTTTATGCAACGAAGTTTGTATCCCGAGGAATCGCTTTTGAGGGAGATACAGCGTCAGGCACAGCTAACCATCGGATTGCCCTGTGAAAACCCGGTGGCCGAGACCCGGCTGGCGCTTACTCCCGAAGGAGTGGCGTTGGTTGTGGAAGAGGGTCACACCGTATTGGTCGAACGTGGTGCGGGTTTGCCGATGTCGTATACCGATTTGCAGTACAGCGAAGCCGGAGCGGTCATTGTGGATTCGAAAGCGGAGGTTTTCGCTTCGGATATCGTACTGAAGATCGCTCCGCCGACTACCGACGATTTGTTGTTGATGAAGCCGGGTCGATCGGTGTTTTCGATGTTGCAGCTTTCCAATTTCTCGGCCGACACCTTGAAGCTGATGGCCTCGAAGAAGCTCAATGCACTTGCTTACGAGCTTATCAAGGATGAACAAAAAGCGTTTCCGGTGATCAATACCCTGGCCGAACTGGAAGGGGCTTCGGCTATTTCGGTGGCTTCGGAACTGATGAGTAATACCGCCGGAGGCAAAGGAGTGCTGCTGGGAGGTGTAGCCGGTATATCGCCTTCGGAGGTGGTGATACTGGGCGCCGGTCTGGCCGGTTCGGTGGCTGCACGTACGGCGTTGGCGCTGGGCGCTACGGTTAAAATTTTCGATCACGATATTAACAAACTTCGTAAAATACAACATTACCTGGGGCAGCAGGTATTTACTTCGGTGATTCATCCCGCGGTGCTGTTCAAGGCTCTCGCCTCGGCCGATGCGGTAATAGGAAACCTGCGCTACATAAATGGCTGCGAGCGGTTTATGGTATCGGAAGAGTTGGTGAAAACCATGAAGCAGGGCGCTATCATTGTCGATCTGAGCGTGGACCAGGGCGGGTGTTTCGAGACCTCCGAATGCCGTAACTTATCGGATCCGGTGTACGACCGGTATGGTATACTTCATTATTGCATTCCGAATATTTCGGCGAGGGTCGGACGTACCAGTTCCATGGCGCTGAGCAATATCTTCGCTCCGATGCTTTTAAAGATCGGCAATTCGGGAAGTGTCAAACAAGCGGTCGGCGAAAGTTCGGGTTTCCGCAACGGGGTGTATATGTACGGAGGCATACTGGTAAACAGGTTGATTGCCGATTACTTCGGATTACCGTCCAATGAGATCGGTCTTTTTTTAGCAGGATATTAGTAGAAAGGAAAATGTATGGAGCCGGACCAGAAAAATGTGGAATTAACCGAGGATGAACTGATTCAACAAGAGTTTGACGCCCTGCTGAACGATTATCTGAATTCGCCGCACCGAAAAAAGGTGGAATTGATCACCAAGGCATTCAATTTTGCCAAAGCAGCCCACAAAGGCATTCGCAGACGATCGGGCGAACCGTATATAATGCATCCCCTGGCCGTTGCCCGCATAGTTTCGTCGGAAATAGGCATGGGGTCCACTTCTATTTGTTCGGCGCTGCTTCACGATGTGGTGGAGGATACCGATTACACGGTGGAGGATATTGCAAATCTGTTTGGTCCTAAGATCGCGCAGATTGTCGAGGGACTCACGAAAATATCGGGAGGTGTTTTTGCCGAACATGCCTCGGCACAGGCCGAGAATTTCCGTAAGCTGGTGCTTACCATGTCGGAAGATATCAGGGTGATTCTGATTAAAATCGCCGACCGTTTGCATAATATGCGTACGCTCGGTTCGATGCCGCCGGCCAAACAATACAAAATAACGGGCGAGACCCAGTATATTTACGCTCCGCTGGCGCATCGCCTGGGATTGTTCCGTATCAAAAATGAACTCGAAAACCTGAGTTTCAAGTACGAGCATCCCGAAACGTTTGCCCGCATCGAAAAGCAGCTGGCCGATAATGAGCAGGAGCGCACCCGTTTTTACGATGAGTTTACGAAACCGATTTCCAACCGGCTGACCGAGCAGGGTTGGAAATTCTGGTATAAAGCCAGGGTAAAGACGGTATATTCGATCTGGAAGAAAATGACGACGCGTAATATTTCCTTCGAGGAAGTATTTGATATCATGGCTTTACGCATCATCTTTACTCCGCGTGAGGGATTGACCGAAAAGGAACAGTGCTGGATTGTATACTCGGCTATCACGGCTATTTATAAACCCCACCCCGACCGCATCCGCGACTGGGTGAGCAACCCGAAGGCGAATGGTTACGAAGCGTTGCATGTGACGGTGATGGCTCCGGGAGGGCGATGGGTGGAAATTCAGATCCGTACCGAACGCATGAACGATATTGCCGAGAAAGGGTTGGCAGCGCACTGGAAATACAAATCGGGCGAGGGCGAAAACGAGTCGGAACTCGATAAATGGATGAAAACCATCAAGGAATTGCTCGAGAATCCCGAACCTAATGCCATCGATTTTATCGATACCTTCAAATTAAACTTATTCGCGTCCGAAATTTTTGTATTTACCCCTAAGGGTGAGATTAAAACGATTCCGCAAGGATCGACAGCACTCGACTTTGCGTATGCCATTCACTCCGATTTGGGCGAACATTGTATCGGAGCAAAAGTAAATCACAAATTGGTGCCGTTGAGTCATACCCTGCAAAGTGGCGATCAGGTGGAAATCCTCACTTCCAAAAAGCAACAGCCACAGCCCGAATGGATTGAATACGTAACCACCGCTCGTGCCAAGGCAAGGCTCAGGGTGTATTTCAAACGAGAGGAAAAAAACCTGATTGCCGATGGACAAAAGAAGGTCGAACAGGCGTTGCTCGATCTGCAGAAGAAAAACGATAATGAAACCCTGTTGAAGGTGATGAAGTATTTTGATTTTAACAATCGAAATGCGTTCTATCTGCAGGTTGGTTTGGGAAAAATCAAACTCGACGACCTGGGCCAGACTGTTTTCAAACCCAAAAGCGTGTTTACCAAATACCTTCGCATCCCGTTTGTAACACCTTCCGGAAAAACGGCGCCCGAGCAACCCGAAGTGGTGCCTTCGACGCGGGTCGACCGCAAAAAGACCTTCGTTCTCCGCGAGGAAAATGCCGGCGTGACCTACCGTCTGGCTCCTTGTTGCAAACCAATCCCGGGCGACGATGTGCTGGGCTATGTCGACGAAAACGAAATTGTGATTGTACACCGGCGCGAATGTGCCGCCGCCGCCAAGTTAAAATCAAATTTCGGCAACAACCTCGTTTCGGCCAAATGGGCAACCCACAAAACGCTTACCTTCAATGAAGTGCTCGAAATACGGGGGATCGATAAGAAAGGCGTTTTAATACAGATTCTGCATGTCATATCGGAACAATACGGCGTAAACATCAGTAAAATACATATAGAAACCAATGCCGGAATTTTTGTCGGCCAGTTCTATATTTATGTTCACGACAAGCATGAAATCGAAACCCTGGCCAAAAATATCAATAAGATTAAAGAGGTGAACTCCACCCAACGGATTTTGTCCTGAACAGGCTGATGCTTCGTCCCCCCGCTTAGGGTTGAGTCGGCCGCAGGTGAATTGCCGGGAGCAACCGGGGTGCAACGAGGTTTACCGGACCCTGATGGCCCCGTCGTTTTTCCGTTTTTCCAACAGGATGTAGCGGTTACCGCACTCTTTTCTTTTTGCGTACGAAGTTTTATCAACTCACAAAAAATGCGTACATTTGCACGCAATAAAAAATTAAAGTCTTATGTCGTTTATTGCTGATCGTGTGCACATGGAGGGTCTTACCTTCGACGATGTGCTTTTAATTCCCGCTTATTCGGAAGTATTGCCCCGTAACGTGGACCTGTCCACCCGTTTTTCCCGTCGTATCGAACTTAAAGTACCTGTAGTATCGGCTGCAATGGATACCGTTACCGAAGCGAAAATGGCGATAGCCATTGCTCGTGAAGGAGGTATTGGAGTGATTCACAAGAACATGCCGATCGACGAGCAGGCGAAGCAGGTGCGGGCGGTGAAGCGCGCCGAGAATGGAATGATTTCGAACCCGGTAACGATACTGCAGGGAGCGTCGGTCGGCGATGCACTTGCCCTGATGGCCGAATATAAAATCGGCGGTATTCCGGTGGTCGACGATCATGGATACCTGGTAGGGATTGTCACCAACCGCGACCTTCGTTTTCAGCGGAATTATTTGACGAAAATCGATCAGATCATGACGCGTGAAAATCTGGTCACCACAACCCGTTCGACCGATCTGGAGGCTGCGGCCGATATCCTTCAGCAGCATAAAATTGAGAAGTTGCCGGTGGTGGATAAGGACAATAAACTTATCGGACTACTCACCTACAAGGATATTACCAAGGCGAAAGACAAGCCTATGGCGTCGAAGGATGCTTCGGGCCGGTTGCGTGTAGCTGCGGGCGTAGGGGTGACGGCCGATGTTTTCGACCGCATCGATGCGCTGGTGGAAGCCGGGGTAGATGCTATCGTTATCGATACGGCTCACGGACATAGTGCCGGCGTGGTGAATACGTTGCGTGAAGCCAAGAAGCGTTATCCCGAAATCGATATCATTGTAGGTAATATTGCTACGGGCGATGCAGCGTTGATGTTGGTGGAAGCGGGAGCCGATGCCGTTAAAGTGGGGATAGGTCCCGGATCGATTTGTACAACCCGGGTGATTGCCGGCGTAGGAGTTCCGCAGCTTTCGGCCATTTACGAAGTGGCTAAAGCGCTGAAAGGATCGGGTGTTCCGGTTATTGCCGACGGAGGTATCCGCTATTCGGGCGATATTGTAAAGGCCATTGCCGCCGGAGCCGATACTATCATGGCCGGATCGTTGCTGGCCGGTGTTGAAGAATCGCCGGGCGAAACCATTATTTTCAACGGAAGGAAGTTTAAATCGTACCGGGGAATGGGATCGTTGGAAGCCATGGAAAAAGGATCGAAGGATCGTTATTTCCAGGATGTTGAAGAAGATATCAAGAAACTGGTACCCGAAGGCATTTCGGCTCGTGTTCCCTTCAAGGGTTCGCTGTATGAAGTCGTTTATCAGCTTATTGGCGGACTTCGGGCCGGAATGGGCTATTGTGGAGCACGTACCATTGCCGATCTTCACGAAGCAAAATTTACGCGCATTACCAACGCCGGAGTTACCGAAGGGCATCCTCACGATGTAGCCATTACAAGTGAAGCCCCTAACTACAGCAGGGGTGAATAAAAAAGCTTAAAAAGATTAATCTTTATACAACAGAATGAATTCGTAACCGTTAATGTGCTTATTTCGCAATTAAATTGAATATCGTATGAAAACAATTTCGAAACTTTTACCACTGCTTGTTTTGTCGGCGTCGCTCATGGCAAAGGGAAAGGATCCCGTATTGATGCACATCAATGAAAAGCCGGTACATAAATCGGAGTTCGAATATATTTATAACAAGAATAATTCGAACAATTCGCTCGACAAAAAAACTCTGGAAGAGTATGTAGAACTGTTTATCAACTTTAAACTGAAAGTTGAGGAAGCAAAGACACAGGGATTGGACACTACCAAAGCCTTTATCAATGAGCTGAATGGTTACCGCAATCAGCTGACCCGTCCGTATCTTACCGATGCAAAAGTTGAAGAGTCGGTCATCCGCGAAGCGTACGAGCGGCTGAAAGAAGACGTGGAAGTAAGTCATATTTTAATTCGTATTGCGCCCGATGCCACTCCCGACGATACGCTGAAAGCCTGGAATAAAGTGAACGAGGTTGCAGCAAGGGTAAAAAGCGAAGATTTTGCCCAGGTGGCAAAGGAAACTTCCGAAGATCAGTCGGTAACCGATAATGCCGGCTACATCGGCTGGATAACAGGTTTCCGCACCGTTTATCCGTTTGAAGTAGTGGCCTATTCCACTCCCGTGGGAGCCATATCGAAGCCGGTTCGGACCAGCTTCGGATACCATATTATCAAGGTTCACGATCGTCGTTTCTCGCGCGGCGAAATTCTGGTTTCGCATATTATGAAGTTTACTTCGCAGGGCGATGAAGCCGGTAATGCACGGGCCAAGGCTTCGATCGATTCGTTGTATCAGGTTATCAAATCGGGAGCCGATTTCGGCGAGGTAGCCGAGGCTAATTCCGAGGACCGCGGATCGGCGGCACGTAAGGGGGAACTTCCCTGGTTCGGAGTGGGTCGTATGGTACAGGAGTTCGAGAAAGCAGCATTTGCATTGAAGGAAAAAGGAGAAGTAAGCGAGCCTGTGCAGTCGCCTTATGGCTGGCACATTATCAAGTTGATCGATCAGAAGGGCTTGCCCTCTTTCGATGAAAAGAAAGCCGAAATCGAGCGTCAGGTAAAACGGGATGAGAGAGCGCAGCTGGGTCAGCTTGCGTTTGTCAACAAACTGAAAAAGGAATACAAACTGAAAGTACAGAAGGGCGATATCCTGGGAGGTTTTATAGCAGCACTGGAAGGCAATGTGCTGGCCGATTCGGCTTTCAAGGCCAAGGCTCAGGAATTGAACAAGCCCATGCTGAAATTTGCAGGTACTACGGTTACACAGTCCGATTTTTTCGGTTATCTGGTCAAAAATTCATCCACCAACGGTAAAACCGATGCCGGTGAGATTATCCGTACCAAGTTCGACGAGTTTATCAACCAGCAATTGCTTGATTACGAAAACACCCGTCTCGAAAGCAAACACACCGATTTCAGGTTGCTGATGCAGGAGTATCACGACGGTATTCTGCTGTTTGAAGTAAGCAACAACGAAGTGTGGGAGAAAGCTTCGAAGGATACAGCCGGATTGGCGTTGTTCTTCCGCAAGAATAAAGAGAATTATAAATGGGAAAAGCCACATTTCAAAGGCAGGGTTCTGCAGTGTAAAACTGCCGAAGTGCTCGATAAAGCGATGAAAATCGTAGCATCCCAACCTTCCGATTCGATTGATAAGTACTTACGTCAGCTCAACGACAGTGTCGTGAATATTAAAATTGAAAAAGGATTGTATGTGCAGGGCGACAATAAGCAGGTCGATTTTCAGGTATTTAAGTCGGGAAGCCAGCCCGAAACCGATGCTGCCTATCCGTTTGTTGCTGTTCCCGGGAAATTGCTGAACACCATGCCGGAGGAATACAGCGATGTACGCGGTCTGGTGACTGCCGATTACCAGGAGTTTCTTGAAAAAGAATGGATTGCAACCTTACGTACGAAATATCCGGTTAAAGTAAATCAAAAGGTATTGTCGACTGTGCGTAAAAACTAACAGTCGCGAAAGGAGTAAATGTTCAGAAAAGTAGTAGTGCTGGTGGTTACAAGCCTGGTCGTTTTGTCGTGTACCCAGGCTGTAAAAGACGACGAACGGGAAGCTTTGCTCGAGGTCGAGGGAAAGTTTCTTTATCGCGACCAGGTCGACGCCATCATTCCTCCGAATGTGTCGGAGTCGGATAGTGCCCAGATTGCCGATGCTTACATCCGGAAGTGGGCAACCGATGTCCTGCTCTACGAAAATGCTAAACGAAATGTGGATGATAAAGCTGCCATCGATGCTTTACTCGAGGATTACCGCAAATCGCTTACTATTCACCAGTACCAGCAAAAGCTGATCCAGCAGCGCTTGCCCAAGGAGGTTTCCGAAGATGAAGTGCGTGCTTTTTACGAACAATACAGCGATCAGTTCGTGTTGCGGGAGCCTTACCTCAAAGGCTTGTTACTGGTGGTTCCGGTAGGAGCGCCCGATTTAAATAACGTACGGTCGTGGGTTAGGTCGGGAAACGCGAAGGCAGTTGAAAACATCGAAAAATACAGCATGAAGAATGCGTTGAGCTATACCTATTTTTTCGACCGTTGGATGTCGTACAACGAACTTCAGAAAAAGATGCCTGTTCAACCGCATGAACTTCAGGGTGTTCGTTTTATCGAACTGAGCGATTCGTCGCGCCATTATATGCTGAATATTCAGGAGGTGCGCAAACCGGGTGAAACCGAACCTTTCGAAATAGCTCAGCCACGTATTTCCGAAATTATTCTCAATAAATTGAAATCGGAATTTGTTTCGGGTTTCGAAAAAGAACTTTACAACGACGCCGTGAACAACGGTACCATAACTTTTTTCAATGAACAAAATTAAAACAAGCTACATGCGGTATTTTAACTGGATATTCGTGCTCGGCCTTTTTTCGGTTACCTCGTTACAGGCTCAGTCGAAAGCAATCATCGACGAGGTGGTATGGATTGTTGGCGACGAGGCAATTTTGCGTTCGGAAGTGGAACAGCAGCGACTGAGGGCGCAGTACGAAGGAACTCCGATAGCAGGCGATCCGTACTGTGTGATTCCCGAGCGTATTGCCATTCAGAAGCTCTACCTGCACCAGGCTCAACTCGACAGTATTCAGCCCAACGAAACGATGGTGATGACCAATGTCGAATTGCAGATGAACTATTTTCTTACCAATATAGGTTCGCGGGAGAAGATGGAGGAGTACTTTGGCAAGAACATAGTCGCTATCAGGGAAGAAACGCGTGAAATGCTTCGTAATAACCAGATTATTCAGCAAATGCAGCAGAAACTGGTGGAGCATATCAAATCGACTCCGGCCGACGTGCGGCGTTTTTATCGTTCGTTGCCCGAAGATAGTGTTCCAACGGTTCCGGCTCAGGTCGAGCTTCAGATTATCAGTTTCCAGCCGCCTGTTCCCGAGGAAGAAATTGAAGCTGTTAAGGAACGGTTGCGCTCGTTCACCGAACGGGTACACAATGGGACGACCGATTTTTCGATCCTCGCCCGGTTGTATTCGGAGGATACCGAAAGTGCAAAACGCGGCGGCGAACTGGGATTTCGCGGTAAGGGAGCTTTTGTTCCCGAATTTGCCAATGTGGCGTTTAATCTCTCCGATCCGAAGCGTGTTTCGCGAATCGTTGAGTCGGAATATGGGTTTCACATTATTCAGTTAATCGAAAAAAGGGGCGACCGTATCAATTGCCGGCATATCCTCCTGCGGCCCAAGGCTTCGCTGGCCGACACCGACAAAGCCATCAAACGGCTCGATTCGATTGCCGGCCAGATCAGAAATGAAAAGATGACTTTCGAACAGGGGGTGATGTACTTTTCGCAAGATAAGAATACGGCCATGAACGCCGGTCTGATGTTGAACCCGAATACCGGGACTTCAAAATTTGAGTACAAGGATCTGCCCCAGGAAATTGCAAAGGTGGTGTATTCGATGCAGGTAGGAGAGCTCTCCCAACCTTTTCAGATGATCGATCCGCAGTCGAATAAAGAAGTCGTTGCACTGGTCAAGCTGAAGTCGAAGGTAGAGACACACAAGGCCAATCTGACCGACGATTATCAATTGCTGAAGAATTTTTACGAAGAAACCCAGAAAGCCGAATTCCTGAAAAACTGGATTGCTAAAAAGCAGAAGGAAACGTATATCAGTATCGATCCTGCCTGGCAAAACTGTGAATTCGAGTTCCCGGGCTGGATAAAATAATCATACAATCCGGATGACGATAACTAACATGCTGAAAGCAGTACTTATCGGGCTGCTCGTTTTTGTAGCTTTACCCGAATTGCCGGGCCAGATTCGTCATAAGCAGCTGAGAAAAGAAGTACTGGAAAGTCAGCAACCGGCCGGGAAGCCATCGCGCCGCGAGCGTGTTACTCCGAAGCCTATTCCGGTGCCGGCTCCTGTCGCCCCTATCCGCACTCCTTACGAGCAACCCAACGCCCGTATTATTGTTATGGAGAATGCCGATCTGTTGAGTGTCGACCAACTTATGCGTCCCGACCTTCAGCTGGCCAGCGGAAACGTGCGTTTCCGTCACGATAATGCCACCATGACCTGCGATAGTGCCCATGTGTTTATGGTTTCCAATTCGTTTGTTGCCTTCAGCCGTATTGTCATCAATCAGGGTGATACGCTTTTTGCCTATGGCGATAAACTGTATTACGACGGGAATACAAAACTGGCCCGGTTGCGTGGTAACGTTCGTCTCGAGAACCGTAAAACGGTATTAACGACCGATAGCCTGAACTACGACCGCATCAGTCAGCTGGCGTATTATTTTACGGGAGGAAAGATCGTGGATCCCGAAAACACCCTTACTTCGGTATGGGGACAGTACTCCACATCGACCGACGACGCGCTTTTCAGCAAAGAGGTAAAGCTGGTGAACGAAAATTTCACCATGACTTCGGATACCCTGGAATACAATACCCGGACGCATGTTTCGAATATGGTGGGCACCACGCATATTGTATATAAGAACGATACCGAAATTTTTACCGATAAGGGCTGGTACAATACCGATACCGAACGTTCGATGCTGCTCAACCGTTCGAAGGTGATCAACAAGGAAGGAAAGGAACTGGTAGCCGATACTATTTTCTACGATAAGAGACTTGGATATGGAGAGTCGTTTGGGAAAGTGGTCATGAACGATACGGTACAGAAGTCGACCTTGTATGGAAATTATGTGTACTACAAAGAAGAAACCGAACTGGGTATCGCTACCGATTCGGCTTTGCTGGTCGATTGGTCCGACATTGCAAAACCAATGTATATCCATGCCGATACGCTTCAGACCTACAAGCAGGATACGCTTTATAATCACGCCAAAGCCTGGTTTAATGTCCGTTTTTACCGCGACGATATTCAGGGCCTGTCCGATTCGCTGTTCTACGACGGGCGCGATTCGGTACTAACCTTATACCGCGATCCGGTTTTGTGGCAGGAAAATCAGCAACTATCGGCCGACGAGGTGAGGGTGTATACGGCCAACAAAAAAGTAAACAAGGTACATCTGGAAGAAAATTCAATGGTAGTCGAGATGGTCGACTCCGTTCACTTTAATCAGATGGTAGGAAAGGAAATCATTGCCTATGTGGATAGCGGGCACATCCGGCTGGTGGAAGTCAACGGCAATGCCGAAACGGTATATTATGCCCGGGAAGAAAATGATAGTTTACTGTTGGGAGCCAATAAAACGGAAAGCAGTAAGGTGGTGATCCATTTCAAAGATAAGAAAATCGATCGGGTAGTGCTCACCAGTGCCTCGTCGGGGGTGTTCTATCCGCTGCATATCGTAACCGAGGAGAAAACCCGCCTGGAACAGTTTTTTTGGGCCGAAAACCGCCGGCCTATGTCGAAAGAAGAAGTTTTTTACCGCTTCCCTGCAGGAGAACGCCCGAAAATTGCTTTCCGGACGCCGCCTCCCAACAAGGAAGAGCCTCTCGAAAAAACGGACGGGAACACAACTGGCGAAGCGATGGAGACGCCCTCATCAGAGCTTGATTAGTTTTAATTGGTGTTTTGATCCGCCGATTGTTTCGGCCGTAACAAAGTATACGCCTGGCCGGAGTTGTCCGGTATAAAGCGTTGCTCCCTGTGAATCGTTTGTATACGTAATATTTACCGGTTTCCCCTGGATGTCCGTCAGCGTCAGTAGTTGAATGCCGGCGATGTCGACATATGCTGTTGTACGGGCCGGATTGGGATACAGTTTCGCATGTGTGAAAGCGGGCACATTACCGTTCCCCGAGGCAAGATCCCAAAAGCCCGGCACCTGGGCTATATAGTTAAGGGGCAGTTCCGCATTATAAATTCTTAGTTCGTCAATCACCCCTTTATAGGTATAATTTGTTTCGGTTTCCTCTTTCCGGGCCAGGGTTAAGTTTTTTGCTGTGGTCCCTATCGATCCGCTAAGCGGTTTAAAGGCAACCAATTGCCCGTTGCGGTACAACTCGAGCGAGTAAGCTGTATACATCCCGCAATAGTGCATAAAAACACCCGGTTGAACCGGAATATTATCATCTACATCGGCTATTCCCTCCGAAGTCCGTACTGTCCATCTTACTTTATTATCGGGAGTGATCGACAGTTTAAACCGGTCTTCATAACTTCCGTGGGATAGGATGTATTGTTCGTAGCCGGGCAACTCATCGGGCCTTATCCATAGTGCGACGCTTAGCTTGTCGGTGAAGTTCAGGGCAGGATCATTGGCAGTTACTAAATAGCCGGTCCCATCGAATGCATAAGCATGAGCTGCCATCCCGCGTTGATCGGATGCTTCGGCAGCATGGTGCGAAATGGCATGAAAAGCATCTTTCGCCCCGTTACGTGTGTTGCCGTTCAGGGAATAATAGATCAGCGTTTCTCCGTTGAAACTGGTGGTTTGCAAGTCTTTTACAAGAATGGTACGGCTAACCGAATCGCTGCCCAACAGATTCGACACCTTTAATTTCAGTGTGTAGAAACCGGCTGTTTCAGAAAGTTTCCAGTCGGGCCTGAGCCCCTGCGAAGCAGTGAGCTCGCCTCCCGACACCGACCACTCCACGGTGGCAGACGCCGGAGAGACGCTTGCTTCGGCTTTGATATGACTACCGGTGGGCAGAGGAGAATCTCCGCTCAGGGTCAGACTGTTGATTTCAGGGATTACTTCGCCTTCCGGTGCAACCAGAATTTCGATTTCGGGGCTTGTGATGGTGGTGTATCCCGACCTAACTTCACATTTAATTGTATAGCGTCCCGGTGCAGAAGGAGCGTCCCACCGGATGGTGGGCCCGGAGTAATTTTCCGATGCGGCGCCATTTACAAACCACTTGTACCGGGCTGTTTCGGTAGTGTTTTCCACCATACAATTCAACACCACTTTCCCGGGAGGGGCCACCCTTGTCAGATCGGAAGTAAAGGCCTTAATCCGTAAGGGATTGGTGTAATTGTACCGGTAGTGAAAGTCGAAAACGGCGCCATTGTAAATTTTGCGAAGACGTCCGGTAGTTTGTTTGCTTTTGGCAGGTGGAATAAGTACCAGTATACGCGACGATTTTGACGGAATACTGAAGTTTACCTTTCCGCTTACATTTGTGTGTAGTATGCTTTCGGTGATGGCGTCGTACAGGTCGTAAGTTCCTGCAGGAAGGTTGAAGTCGACTTGCTGCGGGCTGTTTTCCGGATTGTAATATAAGAAAGCAGGATAGCTATTTTCACCTCTGAAATCGGTTTTGTTAAGGTCGATCTGAAGAATTCCTTCGACATTGGTAGGGTTGATTATGGAAGCAAGATAGCCCACACTCGATCCGCTGTAGATCGATAAATCGGTAGTGGCCCATCCTCCACGTACAGCATCGCCCGTAGCATAGGGCGTTTTGCCGTTCAGTACCTGCTTCATGGCTTCAAAAGGAATGGAGAAGTGCGGATCGTTTTGTTTTGCCCAGGTATTTCCGGCGGGGTGTTGATGGTCGTCGGGGAGTCCGTTGGCATAAAAAAGGCGACTGGCATTAGCCAGGTTTAAAATCCATTTGGCTATGGCACCGGCATAGCGTTTATCGTATTTAACTACCGGAGCAAGTGCTGCAGCATGCTGAAACCCATTCATAATAAACGCGTAATCGTTTCCGCCATCGTTGGCTTCGCCGATAAGCCCCGATACATCGTAACCGTTCCATTTGCCTACAATGGTGCCCCAGTTGCGCAGGGTTCCTTTTCCCGACGAGAAAGTCCAGTTGAGCATCTTGTCAAGATCATAATTGGTGCCTTCGACAGCGTTCATGCGTGCGGCGGCAACAATTCCGTAGGGTAGTTGAAGTTCGTACGACGGATTGCCGGTCCAATGTTGCAGGAAATCGAGGGCCAGCTCGGCTCCGTTCAGGTATTTAATATTTCCGGTGTGCGTATACGCCTGATACAGCAGCCAGGCTATCGAGCCAGCCGATTCGGGTTCGGGGACGCTTCCCGAAACCGGTAAGCCGGTTAAAAGATTAAATGCTCTGTAATTAAACGAAGGTACCGTCCAGGGTTGCATAGCGGCTCCCAGTTTGAAAAGTACATCCAGCTGCCGGTCGGCAATCGAAATCATCTGAGCAGCAAAATCAGGATCTGCTGAAGGATAGAGCGCTGTTAACTGATAAAAAAACACATTGGGCATCAGTTCGTACCACCAGTCGTTTCCGGTGCTGCTACTGTAATTATTCAGATACACCAATTGTCCGTTTTTAAGGTTATAGAATTCTTTTATTTTCTGTACCCAGTTAATACCGTAGTGATTGGTTTTATCCACCCCTGCCAGGCTGGCGCCAACAATGGCCGGCAGGATGTTAATGGCCTCGGCCACCTGGCCATGATTTTTCTGTCCGACATAGGTATCCATCCAGATGGGTTGAATCGATGGATAATTGATTCCTTCGGCATTCCGGATGCCGGTAAGGGGTAACAGATTCCCGGTACGTGCGGGGTTGAAAACAAAATTATCGTAATCGACAGCCACTTTTTTCCAGTCGCGCATCAGGTAGGGCAATGGTTTGTCGGGCATCCCGCTAATGCGTGGAATAACGATCTGCTGGGCATTCATGTATATGGAGCAACAACCTAACAGTAGGGTTGTCATTATTCCGGTTACTTTAATCATTGTTTTCGAATTTTAAAAAAGGCCTGGTTGAAACCAGCCAGGCCTTTTACGTAAACACTCAAGTTTTCCTGAAAGTTATTTTTCGTCGTTATATAATTTAGCTACCTGGCCTTCGGTCAGAGCTATTTTGTATACTTTAAGTTCGTCGATTGCACCTACAAAACCATCCCATGCCGTAGGGGTTTCGGCCCACGACCAGTTCCATTCGGCCTTTGCTTCGGCATAAGTAGTACAGGCTCCGATCATCAGCGGAAGCGTGTTCTTGTATTCCCATATGCCGGTTCCGGTGAGACCTGGTTTGGTTTCGGCCGTCCACTCCATGGTACTTACCCCATTTACGTAGAAATTCAGCTGTTTTGAGTTCAGGTTCATGGTTACCACAAGGTGGGTCCAAGCTTGATTAGGTGCCGAGAAGTCGGCCTGATTGTCGGCATCTACCCATCCGTCGGCATTGGTATGTACAGTGAAGAAGGGCTTGTTTTGCTCCTGCAGCTGGAATTTCCACGAATTCCAGTAGTTATAGGAAATGATGTAATTTCCGGCTCTTGTTGAGTCGGGTTTAACCCAAGCCGAAACCGACAGCTGGCTAGCTCTGAGGTCGCTCGCAGCATAATCGCTTACCTGTAAGTGCGAACCGTTGTTGAAATACATTGCCTTACCTACTTTACCATCGACAAAGGAGGGCAGGTTGGTCGCTGTGCCAAATATTTCAGAAGGGCCTTTTTTCAACACTGCAGTCCAGCCTTTTCCTTCGGCTTTTAACTGTGCTCCTGTGCCTTCGTTAAAGCTCAAGCCCATCAACAGGGCCGAAGCCGGAATAGCATCGTAGGCAGCAGCCAGGAAGGTAGTGCGGGCTTCGCGGAGCTGAACCACCAGGTTGTCGACAGCCGACTGTGAAATGGTTGTGTTGTTAAGAGCCGTTTTGGCAGTGGAAAGTACTGTTTTAAAGGTGTTGATAGCTTCCTGCGGATAATCGGTGGTAGTAGCCTTGTCCACAATGGTCTGGCACGAATCGATCAGCGCTACCAGTGCGGCTGTGTCGGCCGGTTCTACTTCATCGGGATCGCAACTGGTAAATACAGTCGACAAAACGAAAATTGCTACAAATGCATACAGAGCATTTTTGAAAAGATTTTTTTTCATGATAACTAAAAATTTAATTGATTTTTTTACTGTTGATTAGCTGATTCTTTATTTTAATGCTTGATTGGTATCGAGTTCCGATTGAGGGATCGGGAAATAGAACCTCGGCTCGACCCATTTGAAATCCTCACCGAGCGCTTCTTCTGCAGTTTCTTTTCCCCACCGCATGAGATCGAAAAACCGGTGAAATTCGAAACCAAGTTCTTTTCGCCTTTCGTTGCGGATAGCGGTACGTAATGCTGCTTTTGTTGCCGCATTGCTGGGAGCCAAACCAGCTCTGCTGCGCACCTTGTTAAGTTCGGCTGAAGCTTTCGGCAGGGCGTCCGATCCTCCTGCCTCATTGATCGCTTCGGCTTTCATCAGCAGGATGTCGGCATAGCGGATGGCATGGTAGGGTATTGTCGACTGGCTTTTTGCGATCCCCGGTGTCATGTTTTCGTTGTATTTTCGTACTAAATAACCCGTCGCCTCCGACCAGGCAGCGGAGAAGGTCGTGTTGTTAAACCAGGGTTTTCCCTGACGGCCAATCGATGCGTCGAGCCGCGGATCATCCTGGTTGGTTACGGTCTGTTCGCCAAAGGCATCGACATAATCCTGAGTAGGAGCGTTGAAGTAATAGCCGCCTTCGGTCGAGGGTGCAAACCACACATTCAGATGGTTGCCCAGCGAAACTTCGGTGTTGTCGATGTATCGGAGTCCAAAAATCACTTCCACGCTATCCTCGGCTCCTGCGCGGAAAAGGTCGGCATAGTTTTCAACCAGACCGTACATTTTTAGCTCTTCGAGTGCAGCAATACTGGCCAGGCTGGCGGCGTACTTTTTTTGGTACAATTGCACCTTGGCCAGCAAAGCATAGGCAGCCCCTTTCGTCACACGGCCCTTATCGACCGGATACTGGGTTGGAAGTACGGCAGCAGCTTCGGTTAAATCCTTCTCGATCTGGGCGTAGACGGCATTCACCTCGCTCAGGCCCACGAAGATGGATGTGGTGTTGGTTTGAGCTTGTAATTTTAAAGGCACTTTACCAAAAATATTGGTAAGATTGAAATAACTGTAAGCACGTAAAAATCGGGCTTCGCCGATAAGCCGGTCTTTTGTAACCTGATCCATCGCTACCGCAGGAATGTTGGCGATAGCGTTATTGGCGCGCGATACCGTTTCGTAAGCCGATTTCCAGTAGGTATTCAGCACGCCGTTGTCCGACCTGGCCGAAAAATCGTTGATTGCATTGATGTCGGCCTGGTCGCCTGCATTTCCACCTTTAACGGCATCGTCCGAAGCCACGTCTCCGAAAATCCACAAGGTGTTTCCGTAGAGCGAATTATAAATGGCATTGACAGCCATAACCGCATTTTGTTCCGATTTGTAGTAGTTATCCGAACTGTACTCTCCCTTCAGTTCTGTGTTCAGAAAATCGTCACACGATATCCACGAAACAGCTATCAGGAGTAATCCCAGCCTATATATTTTCTTACTCATATACGTCGATGCTTAGAAGGTTAAATTAATTCCGAATGTAAAAGTCATGGCCACCGGATAAGTTCCCCAGTCGATACCGTTGGCTAGGTCGCCTTCGCCGGCCGAGTTGGTACTGACGGTCATTTCAGGGTCGAGGCCCGAATAGCCGGTAAACGTCAGTAAATTAGTACCGGACAGATAAACCCGGAGGTTGTCGATACCGTACTTTTTGGTTCCGGGCAGCGAATAGCCCAGTTGAAGGTTTTTCAACCTGAGATAGGAACCATCTTCGAGGAAACGCGACGAAGCCTTCACGTTGTTCGATTTGGCTGCCCACGAGGCTCGCGGTTGTGTGTTCGAACTTCCTTCGCCCGTCCAGTGTTCCCGGTAGTAACGTTCTGTGACATTAAACCCGCGATAGAATCCTTCGATGTCGTAGTTGACCTGCGAAAAAATCTTTTGTCCGAAGGCGCCCTGGAAAAACATCGACAAATCGAAATTCTTGTAATTACCACTCAGGGTGAGTCCGGTGGTGATTTTCGGGATGGCGCTACCCAGGAAGGTGCGGTCTCTGGCATCAATTATATTATCCTCGTTCTGATCGACATATTTCACATCGCCGGGCTTTATGTTATTTCCCTGATAAGCCGAAGTAAGCACATCGAGGTCGTTCTGGAAAATCCCGGCCATTTCGTACAGGAAGAATGATCCGATCGGATAGCCCTGCTCTGTTCGTGTTGCGAACACACCCGTATCCACACGGCCTGCAAAATAGGGGTTGTCGAGTTTCAATACCTTGTTTTTCAGATATCCTCCGTTGAGACTGATGTTAAAACCTCCGTCACGGAAATTCTTACGGTAGAATATCTCGACATCGATTCCCGTATTTAAGATATTCCCGTCGCTGTTGATCTGGAAAGGCGCCGCATTTCCGATGGATGGCGGTAACGATGCCGGCAACAGCATATCGTTGGTAATTTTATAGTAGTAATCGAGCGTCAGTCCCAATTCTCCTTTCAGCAATTCAACATCGGCTCCCACATTAAACTGATTGCTGGTTTCCCATTTCAGTTTGTCGTTGCCCAGCTGTGTCTGCGCGTAACCGTTGTAACTTTGTCCTCCGAATGTATAATAGAAATTATAGCCGTACCGGTCGGTATACGAGTACAAAGGGATGTTTTGGTTTCCGATGGAACCATAACCCGCACGCAGTTTCAGTTTGTAAATCGCGGGTATTTCCTTCATGAACTCTTCGGTTTCCACATTCCAACCTCCCGATACCGAATAAAAGGTTCCCCATTGATTGCCTTTGCTAAAACGTGACGATCCGTCGTGGCGTAAGATTCCGGATAAATAATATTTCTGGTTGAAATTATAACTTGTATTTGCAAAGAACGAAACCAGCGTGGATTCCCATACCGACTGTGTTACGCGGGTTTTGCTCGAACCCAGTCCCAGGTAGAGGAAGCCCGGATCGGTATTCAGAAACTCACTTTCGCTGCCATACATCCCGTATCCCGAATTTTTGATTGCTTCGGCACCTGCCATGGTGGTCAGATTGTGCACTTCGCCAAGGGTAATGCTATGATTTAAAGTACTGTTAATACTCCAGTTCAGGTTTTCGACCGACGATACCGAGAGCCCGTTGGTGCCGTTGATCCGGTTGGCCGAGCCCCAGGTTTTATTGTATTCTCTGAACAAGGTATTGTTGTAGTCGATTCCGGCCGTTGTTTTCAGCGTCAGATCGGCAGGGAGCGATATCAGTACATTACCGGAGGCCATCAGAGTTTTGATTTTTTTCGTTCTGTCGGTGTTTTCTGTCAAGCCCACCGGATTATAGCCGTCTCCGAAGAAGGAATTGTAGACCGAATTGCCGTAATACTCGGAAGGCAGGTCGATAAACTCTCCTGTGTTGCTATACACCGGAATGGCTGGATTACGAAACAAGGCATAGCGCACCACGCTGCCGCCTTCGCCGGCAAATCCGTCGCCCGAGCTGGAAACCAGCCGGTTGTTGGAAATACCTCCACTGATGTTCAAACCCGTTTTCAGCCATTTTTTAAGTTGCGAACTGATGTTCGACCGTAAGTTGGTACGTGTGAAATTGGTCGTGTTGATAATCCCGTCCTGAATGAAATGTATGCCCGAAATCAGGAATTGTGTTGTTTCATTTCCACCGCTTACCGATAACTCATGCGATTGGAACGGAGCGGTTCTGAAAATTTCTTCCAGATGATTTACATTGGGAAAGTCCTTCACCCACGATCCTTCGATAAGCGCTCGCTTGACCACCGAAGTAGCGTTGTCGGCACTGGCAGCTTCATTGTACATGCTGATGTATTGTTCGGTAGTGGCCATTTTTGTGAGTTTGCCGTGTTCCTGAAATCCCAGTTGCATGTTGTAACTGATTTTCGAATCGCCCGATTTGCCGTTTTTGGTCGTGATGAGCACGACCCCGTTGGTGGCACGCGATCCGTAAATAGCGGCCGATGATGCATCCTTAAGCACCGTCATGCTCTCAATTTCGTTGGGAGAGATGTTGTTAAGGGCTCCTTCAACCGGAATTCCGTCGACAATATAGAGCGGATCGTTGCTCAAACTGATGGAGTTTACCCCCCGGATGCGTACCGACACGGGAGCGCCCGGAGCGCCTGTCTGAGCCGCTACATTGACGCCGGCTATCCGCCCCTGCAAAGCCTGTTGTGAAGTTGCCACAGGAATCTTGCCGATCTCGGCGCTTTCTACTTTACTGATGGCGCCGAGCACGTCGCGTTTCTTCTGGACGGTATAACCCACCACCACCACTTCGTCGATGAGCTTCGTATCGGGTTCGAGACGGATGGTCAGAAAACTTTCGCCCTTAAGTTGAATCATTTGCACTTTGTAGCCAATATACGATACCCGTATGGTCGACTTCGGGGGAGCCGAAATGGTGAAATCTCCATCGAGGCCGGTCACTGAACCTGCCTGCGTTCCTTCTACCAGAATATTAACTCCGATCAGCGGTTCGCCGGTCGTGGCATCCTGCACAATCCCCTTCACTTCGGCCGGAGTTTGTGCATACGAAAGCCAGCTAAAACAACTCAATAATGTCAGTACGATTGTCTTTCTCATGATTCTATTTTTCAACTTTATTGATAAGCAATTATATGACCGTTGGCAATCAGTTGGTTGCCCTTGCGAGAAATCCGCGTTCCGGCAGGAAGCTCGGTGAGTACCACCGCCTGGTGTGCCGGTATGCTGATACCGGAGGCTGAGCCGATGTTTTTTGCCAGGTACTGTTTCGATACGCTATCGAACACATCGACTTTACCGCCTGAAGGTACATAGCTTACTACTTTTTCTTCGGGATGCGGATTGTAATAAAGATATACCGGGTATGGCCTTGCGGCATAGAAGTCGGTTACATTGCAGTCGAGCCGCAGAATTCCGGTTATGTCGGTGGTGTCGACCATGGCTCCCATAATGCCCACCGGCGAAGTACTGTACAAGCTGAACATACTTTCTTTCGGATTCAGGGGATTCCAGTTCGGGCCATCGCCAAGCGCCACCGGATGAACACCCTTCAATTCGGGTTTGCCGAAAATGTCCTCCCGCCGCAAACCTTCATAAGCTACCAGCGACTTGGTATATCCTTTCAGCTCCGGCATCCATTGATTTTTATCGTCAATCTCATCGGGGAAAAATAAACGGGAAGCATTAATGTTATTAAGCATCCATTTCCCAATTGCATTTGCAAAGCGGGTATCGTATTTTACCAGGGGTACCAGTGGCCAGGCCATTTTCATGCTGTTCATCAGAAATGCATACCCGCCTCCGTCGACGATACTTCCCTGCAGGCCGCTAACGTCGTAGTCGCCCCATTTCCCGACGATAACTCCCCATCCGAACCGTCCCTTCGGATCCTTACAGCCCTCGAATGTCCAGTTCAACATCTTTGTGATATCGTAGTCGGTACCGTGCTCCGCATTCAAACGAGCAGCAGTGTAAATACCCATCGGGAGCAGAATTTCATAAAATCGGCTTTCTTTCTGATTGTTAAGAGCTGCGATCGCCGATTTGGCGTGGCGCAGATACCGTTCGTCCTTGTACTTCTGATAGGCCGAATACAATACATATCCGTGCCCCCCGGCGGCATCCTGCTGAAGTGGTATATGATTGATTTTTCCTTCCATCTGGCTGTAATCGAAGTACGAATAATCGTAATTTCCATTCAGAACAGAGTCGGCCCTGACAAATTGTTCGGCAATAGTCCGTTGGATGTAATCGGCATTTTCAACCCCGGGAAACACATCCGAAAGGGCATAAAACAACACATTGGGCAGAACATCGTACCACCAGTCGCGCCCGTATCCTCCTCCCAGCATGGCCACTTCGGGATTCGTATTATTCATCATAATATTCCAGCCATTGCCGGAGTTGAAATAGTTCTGAATCATCTTTACGAAATTATACCCATTCTGATCGGTTTTGTCGATTCCCATCAGCCCGGCTCCTAAAAGGGCAGCCAGCGAATTAAGGCTTTCGTGAAATTCCCCGTTGTTGTTGTGCGGGCCTTGCCGTACGTCGTTGATGGCGGTGTACAACCCGAAAGTTACCTGGGGCAGGTTTCGCTGGCTGTTGTCGAGCCAGATCATACTGCCGGCCGGCATATCCGGATTGAAATCAAACACATAGGCATCGTAATCGATTGCTTTCTTTTTCCAGTCGATCATTTTATACGGAGCAGGGAACTCCGGCATTGAATCGATCCGGGAGATGCGGGTCTGCGGAACCGGTTCCCCGTAATTCCTTTCCTGCGAACACGAAAGCAACGACACAATGGAGATTAAAAAATACGTATTTAAGTTTTTCATGTCGGAGAAATATGTTATTGTTTTTTTAATTTTTCTATCTGACCTATAATATGTTGGGCAAGAGGCAGCGAAATCAGCTGCAACGCTCCTACAATCATCAGGGCATACTTTAACGCAAAATCTTCTGAAATAACATAAGCTAATGTAATAAATAAAAGCATGCCGAATGCACGTCCGACGAAAAGTCCGACTTCATGACTCATAATGTAGGCATACTCATTGCGCTTTTCAATGGCCGAAACGGCATCGATGGTTTTCATCATCGTGGGGAAATAGGCCAGATCGTGGAGGGGTTGAAACAATACTTTACAAAGTACAAATACGATCACACCGATTGCCGTAAAAAGCAGTCCGTTGACCAATGTTCCGGCAAAGAACACCATCAGGCCGAAGCCGAAAATATACATGCGGTGCTGTGGCTTACTTACTCTTCCGAGCACATACACCAGGATGGCTGTAACTCCCCCGCCTATCCCCTGAATGAGGCCGAGCGAACCTTCGTCGCCTACCAGACGCATCACCAGGATGGCCGGAGCGGTCACCAGAAATCCCTGAACCATGCCTTTAAGTCCGGCTAAACCAAGTAGTTTTTGCCACAAGGGGTGGAAACGGAAATAAATAAACTTTTTCTGTACCGGATTTGCAAATTTTCCTCTTGCCAGTACGATGCTTGCGGCAATGGCAATAATAAGCACCACTACGGTAATGAACTGATAGCCCGAATTCACATCAACTTGATAACCAAACAGTACTTTCCCGTCGATGGTTGCCAGAAATACTCCCACAACCAGGGGTACGATAATGCTCCAGAGTGAAAAGAAAAACGATTCGACACCGAAAAAATAGTTGCGGTTTTCGTCGTTGGTGGAATTTAAGGTGAGCAGGTACCGGTTGGTCCAGAAAAAGCCGGTGGAGGCCCCCAGTGCGAAACCGGCAATCCCCAGTTCCAAAATCCCCAGCGATTCCACGAACATCATTATCATCAGCGAAAGTGCCGATACGATAATTCCAAATGTGTACAGCATATTCACTTTGAATACTTTAAGTAAGGCCCCGTTGAGAACCGAGGTCAGCACTACGCCGATGTACATGCACAACTGGTAGATAATGACATACGACGGACTACCGGTATTGCGCATGATATAGGCTCCGACGAAAATTTCGATGATGGGCAAAATCAGCGCATACAGCATATTTGTAATCAGCAAAGTGCGGATGTTTAACGGTTGCGATTGGAAGAAGTTGAATTCCCCGGTTAGTTTTCCTGACATGTTTATCGTAGTGTGTTTAATATTTCGGAAATGGAGAATTCAGCACTGCAAATTACTTCATCGCTGGCGCCATAAAATATTTTCAGGGTATCGCCTTCGGTATAATGTCCGTTGGTGAACACCACATTTCCGAAAAAGCCGGTTTGTTCGTACCCGGCGATGGGCTCCATGATGGGCGATCCGCTGCGGGCCAGTACTTTCGACGGGTCGTTGAGATCGAGTAATAATGCTCCCAGGCAATAGCGGTGATGCTGATCGGCGCCATGGTATATTTCAAGCCAACCTTCTTCGGTTTTGATGGGTGCTCCTCCGGCTCCCACCCGGGCCGAATCCCAGCTACCTTCACGGGTCACGGCGATGCATTGGTGGTTTCCCCAGTGGATCCGGTCGGGCGATTCGGCCAGCCAAATGTAATTCCCGCCCAGCTCGGGACTGCTCGGGCGGTGCAATGCATAATATTTCCCGTTGATCTTTTCTTCGAAAATAGCACAGTCTTTATTATGAGGAGGAAAAATCATCCCTTTACGGTCGAAATGCCTGAAATCGGTGGTGATCATTAATCCGACTCCGACAGCTACGGGCGATACTTCGGTAAAGGTAAGATAAAAACCGTCGTCCATGGTAGCCACACGGCAGTCTTCAATTCCAAACGATTCGAGATAACCTTCTCCGAAAACCGGGGGATACGAAGGATCTTCCCGGAAATGAATGTCGTCGTCGCTATTTACCAGGCGCAGGTACGAAAGTGTGGTCAGGTAATTCTGGCCTTTGTACTTAATCACCCGCGGATCGGCGGCATCCAGTTCGGGATCGTTTTTGTCGAAATGGAGAATTTCTATTTTTCCTTCCTGGTTGTAAACCGGAAAACTTATTTTTCCTTCCAGCTGTTTGGGTCGCTCGGCTACACGGAGCAACAGCCATGTTTTGCCATTATACCTGAATACTCCGGGATTGAGCAGGCAGGTTATTTCCATTCCTTCAATTCCCGGCTGTAAGTCCGACGGACGTAATAAGGGGTTGTGTGCTGATCGCTTTGCTATATCCATTTTTTAATCGATTTAAGATTTTATCTGTCGCAAATGTAGAGCTACCTGTTGGAATGAAAGGTATATTAATTTTACAAATAAGTACACGATTTATACATTTTCGGCCCAGTATACCGTAATGTTGAAATAAGATACTCCCGTGTGGGTTGATACCTTCGAAAAATTGTATATTTGTGGGAGATAAAACAAAGTTCCATGCAAAAGTTCAGCTTAATATTATATTTTTTTCTGTTGCCGGGTATCCTCCTGGCCAAAAAATACGGTTTTGTTCAGCTTACCAACAACGACGGGCTCTCCAACAGTTCCATCAATTCGATCAGCCAGAATTCGGGCGGATTGATGTGGTTTGGCACCTGGGATGGATTGAATGTATACAACGGCCGGCAATTTAATGTATACAAACCCGATCCTGCCAATCCCAATAGCATCAGCAATAATATTATACGGGATGTACTTGAGGAAAATGAAAATATTCAATGGATCGCCACCGATCATGGAATCAATCGCTTCGACCGGGATAACCATCGCTTCGAACGTTATTTTGTCGATAGCCGAAGTCAGTCGGCCTATAACGAACATTCGTTTTTGATTGCAAAAAACAGTTCCGATATGATTATCGCCGCTGTTTACGGACAAGGCATCTTTGTATTCGAAGGAAAGGAAAAAGGTTTTACCCGACTGAATCTAAAGGTTAATTCTCGATTTAAAAAGATTTTTTTCGATCTCGACGATAATTTGTGGATTCATACGCAGGAGCAGCTCCTGTTTAAAGTTGTATTTAAAAAAGGGTTTGTCGAGAGTGGTTCGGTACAAAATGTGGTACAGTTTCAGCATGCCGAAAACATACGTGCTGTTTTTTTCGATTCTTCAAGCAATGCCATCTGGATGCAAACCTCGGACAGCCGGTTGGCCACCTATAATATCTCGGCCGGTGTGTTGAACGCATATCCCGGTTTCTCGGCCGTTGCAGGAACGGTACAGTCGATGCTGTTTCTGGACGAACGTATTCTGCTGGGTACCGAAAAAGGTCTTTTTGAATGTTCGTCGGACAGGCGGCAAATGGAACTGCTGCTGAATAATGTATCCGTTCTTTCGCTCTTCAAAGGCACTCAACAGATTATTTGGGTAGGAACCGATATGCAGGGGGTATGGATGCTTACGCCCCCGCGCGAGAAATTCAGAACTGTTTCGGCCGAAAATGTAACGGACTTCGGTAATAGTGCGGTTCGTACGTTCAATATCGGTCCCGACGGAAGGTTGTGGGTCGGTACGAAAGGGAGTGGTATTTATGTGTTTGCTCTCGATAAAGAAGCCGACGCTCCGGTAGTTGAAAATCGCTTCAGCACTTCCAACGGTCTGCTTAATAATTCGGTGTTTACAATCGTAGCCGGTCCGGGCGGTGAAAAATGGATCGGAACCGATGGGAATGGGATCAATTATACGGATCTCCGGACAGGTAAATTAAACAAATTGCAGATTGCCGATAGTTTGAAACCGAGCATCAATCTTTCGTCGGTTTATGCGCTTTTCTTCTCGTCCGATACTGTATTGTGGGTGGGTACCAGCGGGTACGGACTCTACGGCTTGCATATCGACCGCACAAAGGTTCCCTATTCGATACGTTCGTACCGTCAGTATATCTATAAGGCTCATCAGCCCCATTCGTTGAGTAATAATATAGTGTATTCCATTTTACGCGACGACGAAAAGCATCTTTGGATAGCAACAAGGGGGGGAGGACTTAACCGGTTCGATATGCAATCGGGTAACTTTACAACCTACCGTACGGATCCCGGGAATTCGTCGTCGATAAGCAGCAACGATATATTGTGTCTTCACAGGGATGCCAAGGGCGATTTGTGGGCAGGAACCAGCGTAGGACTGAATAAATTAGTGCGAATCGTCGGGGGTAATCCCGAGTTCCAGCGTTTTACCGAGAAAGAAGGAATGCCCAACAATACCATCCACGGGATACTCGAGGATTCGGACCGAAACATCTGGGTGAGTACCAATCAGGGGATTGCCAAGTTGATACATCAGCAGGAAAAATACCGTATTGTTTCTTATTTTAAAAAAGACGGACTTCAAAATAATGAATTTTCGGATGGTTCGTTTTATAAGAGAAGCGATACGGGAGAGATGTATTTCGGGGGTATCAGTGGTTTCAATGTGTTTAATCCCGGCGAAATTACGCATAGTAATTTTATGCCTTCGCTTATTCTCGATGCCTTTTTTATTGATAATACGGAAATGAATCTTTCTTCCTTTATCAGGCAGGACAAGGAAGAAGAAGTGCTGGTGCTTTCCTATAAAAACAAATCGTTCAGCTTTCGTTTTATTCCGCTCGATTACCTTGCCGGTACGAAATGTGAAATTGCATATATACTCGAAGGATACCAGAAAGAGTGGATTCAGCTGGGCACTTCGTCGGCTATCGTGTTTTCAAATTTGCCTAAGGGCGATTATGTGCTGAAAGTAAAATGGAGCAATGCCGACAAGTTATGGAGCGAGGAGTATTTTGAGTTGCCGGTACGAATTCGACCGGCCTGGTGGGATACAACCTGGGCATATGGGGTGTATATCGTTCTGTTTTTGTTTTTTACTTTTGGCTTGTACCGGTTCCTGCGTTTTCAGATCAGGGTGCGCAACGATATTCGGCTGAAAGAGCTCGAGAAGCAGAAAAATGAAGAAGTGCATCAGGCTAAACTGCGCTTTTTTACCAATATAGCCCACGAGTTTTCCAATTCGCTTACCCTGATTTACGGCCCTTGTGAACAGTTGCTCCGAACCACTATACCCGATAGCCTGACCCGGAAATACATCAATATTATAAAATCGAATTCCGAACGGATGCAGGGATTGATTCAGCAATTGATCGAGTTTAGAAAAGCTGAGACGGGGCATCTTCAGGTACGAATCGAAAAAACGGATGTCGCCGAACTGATCCGGTTCGTACTCGATAATTTTCAGGAAGTGCTTGAACAAAAGAATATTAAACTGATTCTGAATATTCATCCCGATTTGTTGTATTGGAACAGCGATCGCGACAGTCTTGAAAAGATCCTATTCAACCTGGTTTCCAATGCCGTGAAGTATACACCCTCCGATGAAAAAATCGAAGTGAGCGCTTCGTACCTGAGCGAACCCAATATTGTGCAGATACAAGTAACCAACAGGGGTGTTGGGATTAAAGAAGATCATCACCGGAGAATTTTCGACCGTTTTGAAGTATTGGAACGCTTCGAAAAACAAGTCATGAAAGGATTGGAAACCAGCAATGGAATCGGACTTGCGCTGTGTAAAAACCTGGTTGAGCTGCTGGGCGGAACGATAAGACTCGAAAGTGATGGCGAAACCTATACCTCCTTCACGATCCGGTTGCCGGAGTTGGCCCCGGACACGGATGCTGCGCCGTTACCCAACGAACCGGTACGTCTGAAAACTACGGATGCTACAGGGTATCCGCCCGAATCGGAGGCCCGGCAACGCGAGATAATGATTCCCGATACGGTAAAAAACGGGTTAATATTAGTAGTCGACGATGATCCGGAAATTTGCCGTTTACTGCACGATATTCTGATTCATACGTATGAGATAGCGATGGCATATAATGGGAAAGAAGCTATCGAGATGATGAAATTACGGTTGCCGGTGCTGATTATCACCGATAATATTATGCCGGTAATGGATGGGGTCGAATTGGTGAAAATAATGAAACAACAGGAACTGACACGCCATATCCCTATCCTTATGTTATCCACAAAAAGCTCGGTCGAAAGTCAGATTGAAGGCCTGGAGATGGGGGCTGATGGTTATTTAGGCAAGCCGTTTCATCCGCGACATCTTGAAGCGATGGTCGAAAGTGCTTTGTCGCGCAATAAAACCCTGCTCGATTACAGCGAGTCGCCCTATTTAGCGGTGGATTTGTTGGAAGGTAAAATAATTCGTAAGGAAGACCGGAATCTGATCCTCCGGATTACCTCGCTTATATTTGAACAAATCGAAAATGATTCGCTTTCGATTGAATATATTGCCGGCGAACTGGCGATGAGTAAAATGCAGCTGTACCGGAAGTTAAAGGAAAATGTAGGGCAGACACCCACGGAGTATATCCGTACAATACGGTTGAAACAGGCCGAAAAATTATTAAAGACGACCAGTAAGACGGTTTCGGAAATCATGTACCTGTGCGGTTTCAACAACAAGGCTTATTTTTACCGCGAGTTTGCAAAGAAGTTCAATGATACTCCCAAAGAATTCAGAAAGAAAGCCGGCACGATAGTAAACGAATGATAAAAACAGCAACAGCACCGAAACGCTATTTTCGCATTCCGGTGCTGTTGTGCGGTAGGATGGGTGCTTGGTTATACTACATATGTAGTCGAGGCTGTGTCGCCTCCGCGACCGGTCCAGTTGGTATGGAAGAATTCGCCGCGCGGCCGGTCGATACGCTCGTAGGTATGCGCTCCGAAGTAATCGCGCTGCGCCTGTAACAGGTTGGCTGGCAAACGTTCGCTGCGAAGCCCGTCGAAGTAGGTGAGTGCAGCGGTAAGTGCCGGAACCGGAATTCCGTTGGTGAGGGCTGTGGCACACACCCGGCGCCATCCTGCCTGCGCCTGTTCGACTTTTTCCTTGAAGTAAGGATCCAGCAACAGGTTTTCAAGTTCAGGATTTTTATCGAACGCTTTCTTGATATCGCCTAAGAATACCGAACGGATAATGCAACCACCCCGCCACATCAACGCGATGCCTCCGTAATTCAGGTTCCAGTTGTATTCTTTTGCTGCTTCCATCATCAGGTTATAGCCTTGGGCATACGAAATAATCTTGGCACCGAACAAAGCATCCTTCAAGTCGTCGATCATTTGCTTCTTATCGCCGGTGAAATGCACTGCAGGGCCGCTGATCATTTTCGAAGCTTTCACACGCAGGTCTTTCTGGGCCGACAAACAACGGGCAAATACCGATTCTCCGATCAGGGTGAGCGGAATTCCCAGGTCGAGAGCAACAACGCCGGTCCATTTGCCGGTACCTTTCTGTCCCGCCGTATCCAGGATTTTTTCCACCAGCGGTTCTCCATCCGTATCTTTAAAGGCCAGAATATCACGTGTAATTTCCGTCAGGTACGAATCCAGATCGCCTTCGTTCCACACTTTAAACACTTCATGCATCTCGTCGGCCGACATGCCCAGCAGATCTTTCATCAACTGATAAGCTTCGTTAATAATCTGCATATCACCGTATTCAATGCCGTTATGCACCATTTTCACAAAATGGCCGGCTCCATCTTCGCCTACCCAGTCGCAGCAAGGTACATTATCCTCCACTTTGGCCGCCACCGCCTGGAAAATATCCTTCACTGCCGGCCATGCGGCAGGCGAACCACCCGGCATCATCGAAGGACCCAGCAAAGCTCCTTCTTCTCCGCCCGAAACGCCGGTGCCGATATACAGCAATCCTTTGCTTTCAACGTACTTCGTGCGACGAATCGTATCGGGGAAATGCGAATTCCCGCCATCAATAATAATGTCGCCTTCTTCGAGATGAGGAATAATCTGCTCGATAAAATCGTCTACCGGCTTGCCGGCTTTTACCAGCATCATCACCTTACGGGGTTTTTCGAGCGAATCGCATAATTCCTTGATGGAGTGCGCTCCGATAAAGTTTTTGCCCTTGCCTCTGCCGGCCAGGAACTGATCAACTTTTTCAACCGTGCGGTTGTAAACACCCACGGTAAAACCCTTGCTTTCCATATTCAGCACCAGGTTTTCGCCCATTACGGCCAAGCCGATAAGGCCAATGTCTGCTTTTTGTTTCATTTGTTAGTATTGCTTATTTGGTTTATTCATTTACAATGTTGAATCCGATTTGTGTCAGTAGCATCCGGATATCACCGGGAATGTTTACAGCACGAATGGTATAGGCTGCAAACTCCCTCCGTACCGGATAATCGCCTCTTTGTTTCTCAAAGCCGGAAGGTTGAGCCCTGAAACGCGCATCGTCGGTACGAATATCATAGGTATGAAGAATAGCCTTGCTTATAATATCCTGTGCGCTCAATCCTGCGCCATCAATCTCTATTGTGGGGCATTCCGGTAATTCAACTCCCGAAGGTGTCCAATTGTTTAGATTGAAGCCGAAAAAACCGGCAATTGCCTGCACACTCATTAGCGTACCCGTAGCTTTGCCGTCCCGTGAATAGCCGGCTATATGCGGAGTCGCCAGAAAAGCGGCGTCGAGCAATTCCCGGTCGATATCGGGTTCGTTTTCCCAGCAGTCGGCCACAAAAGCCTCGAGTTTGCCTTGGTTCAGCGCTTGTTTGACAGCCGCCGTATCGGTTACCTCTCCTCTGCAGGAATTGATAAGGAGCGGTTTTTTTGCAAGTTGACGAATAAAATCGCTATTTACCAGGTGGTAGGTGGCATCGTCGCCACGTGTTTCGAGCGGCACATGCAGGCTGATGATGTCGGCTTTTTCAAGAATTTCGGAAAGCTCGGCAAATGGCGCAGGATCCTCGTTCCGTTTCCGGGGCGGGTCGTTCCTGAGTACGGTCATTCCCAGCAATTCGCCGAAACGGGCCACTTTCGATCCTACATTCCCGACGCCTATCACGCCGAGACAGAGTTCCTTCAGCTGTACATTTCGCGCTTCAGCCCATACCATCAGTACCGAAGCAATGTATTGCTCTACCGATTTCGAATTGCATCCCGGTGCATTGGTCCAGCCGATGCCCGCTTTTTTGCAATAGGCGGTGTCGATATGGTCGTACCCTATAGTGGCCGTAGCAATCATTTTTACCCGCGAACCGGCCAATAAGCTTTCGTTACAGATCGTGCGGGTACGGGTCACTATGGCATCGGCATCGCGCACCACTTCGGAGGTGGTGTTGGCTCCCGGAAGGTAAATCACTTCGGCTACCGGTTCGAATGCACCCCGGATGTAAGGGATTTTATCGTCGATTATTATTTTCATGGGAGTAATAATTGGTTACTATGGTTTCGAGTACCTTGTTGGTTCGTGCAGCCGAAACACCGGTGCTCACACATTCGCCCCGGCCCAAAAGGGCATTCACCACCTGTGTAATAAGATGAAATTGAATATTTTCGGGATTCTGAAAACAAAGTTCAATGGTTCCGTTTCCGGTGGTAAGTTGCAAATCGCCTTTAGCAAAAGTGGGGAGTGTGATTTTTCCCCGGGTTCCGGTAATCTCGATAGTATCCCGAAAATTCCCCGGATCGGTTACGAAACACCAGCTTCCGCTGCCCGCCATTCCGTTGGCTAATCCGAAACTGGCAGTAACCGTATCCTCGGCCGCATAATATCCGGCAATATTGGAGGCAAAACCGGCAGCAAACGTAACGGGACCGGCCAGGTAATCGAGGTAATCGAACTGGTGCGAAGCCAGATCATAAAAATGGCCGGCTCCGGCAATTTCGGGGTTAACGTGCCAGCTTTGCTGTTCTTTATACTGATCGCGCACTCCTTTGGGAAGATGCAATGTGAGGTGCACCGTGAGCGGAGTTCCGATGCTACCGTTTGCGAGCAGCTCCTTTACTTTATTGAAAGCCGGGAGGGTGCGGCGGTAATAGGCTACATACAAGGGCATTCCTGTTTCTTCGGATACCCGGATCATTTCGAGGCATTCGGCATAGGTACGGGCCATTGGCTTTTCGACATACACCGGCTTGCCTGCCCGCATGGCCTGTATGGCGTAACGAGCATGCGTATCGGGTGGCGTAGCAATGTATACGGCATTTACCTCCCCGTCGTTTATGAGTGCAGCGGCATCGTCATAGTATCGTTCCACGCCGTGCCGCTGTGCATAATCGCGGGCTTTGTCACGATCCCGCCGCATTACAGCCACCAGGCGCGATCCCGGCACTTTATTCAATGCCGGTGCGCTTTTCAACTCGGTTACGTTACCGCAACCAATCATCCCCCAACAAACCTCCTTCACCATTGCTCAATTAATATTTAAACCGTTCTTTATAGGCCCACAGTCCTAAGGCCGGATTGGATATGTAAAATATTTCTTCACCGTCGGGAAGAATATTAAAACCGTCTTTCAGTTGATCGGGCTTATACCGCGCGGTCACTTCATCGATGTCGGCATAGTTGAAACCTACGCTTATTATCTCTTCCCGGCTGAGATTGCCGGCCTGCTTGCCGGGGCAATAGGTGACACTGAAACGCCCTTCCGTAGATCCGTGTATCAAATGTGCCGCAGCTCCCAGGTTTCGTCGCAATTCTTCGTTCTCGTCGCAGGCCTTCAGGGTGGCCGGCGTGCCGAAATAACCATATTTCCGTATCAGGCGGTCGATTTCCTTGTCTTCGCCGAATTCCTTCAATGCCGGTGCCAATACAATCAGTTCTCCGTTATCGTCGATGGCCATACGGGTACGGTAAATCGATTTATTACCCAGCCAGGTGCTTTTGAATTCCGTAGGATCGAGATACACCACTACTTTTTTCAGCGGCCGGTCGAGCATCTCGAAATTAACCTGCAGCGCCAGCTTGGCTGCTTTGTCGAATACTTCGAAATCGTCGCCGATAAACAGTCCGCGGGTTTTTACAATTCCGTCGGTTTTGTCGAGCCCTACCACCGTTTGAACGTACACAATCGGTAAATGCTTGGCAAAATGTTCCGAGGCGTAGTTAAAAACGCGGCGTACCGGCGTATCGGCGTGACCCATCATGCGCTCCATCCCGTAGGCAGCGCCAATAAAGTGACTTTTATTGATGCCTTCGGAACCACCTGTACCGACGAATATGTTTTTGTTGTAGTTGGCCATTCCCACCACTTCGTGAGGCACCACTTGCCCGATCGACAAAATTAAGTCAAAATTTCCGTCCCGCAAAAGTTTGTTCACCTGGGCCGGCCAGGGAAATTCGACGGCGCCTTCCGAAACTTCCTTTACATAGGAGGCAGGCACCGTTCCGAGTGTTACCACGTCGTTGCGCCAGTCGTGATCGCGGATCAGCGAAGCCGGAAGCGATCCGAACATATGCCCGATCTGGTGAGCGGTCATCGGGCTGTGGGTCCCCAGTGCGGGAAGCACATCGGTGAGCGCATCGCCGTAGTAGTGCCAGGCCATTTCGGTAAGTTCGCCCGAACGGCTGGGAAGCCGGGTGTAATCGGGTGGAATAGCCAGTACTTTTTGTTTGGTTCCCAGCTTTTCGAGCGCGGCATACAAGCCCTCTTTTAAATCGGAAGCGCCAAGCTCCAGCCCGGCACCTCCCTTTTCATAATACATCATCTTTTGTCAGCGTTTAACGCGGGCATTACCGCCCCAGATACTCCAAACTTGTTCTTCATCGGCCGGTGAGGCATAATCGGTAAGCATGGTGGTGGCCAGTGCTCCGGTAGCCCAGCCGAACTGGGCCCATTTTTCCGACTCCCAACCTTTCAGAATGCCATAGAGCATACCTCCCACGTAGCCATCGCCTCCGCCAATACGATCGAGTACGTTGATCTTACGGGGCAGTATCACCGTCCAGTCGTTGCCATCGAGTAAAATGGCGCCCCAGAGATGTTCGTTGGTACTGATAACCTGACGAAGGGTCGTAGCAAATACCGATGCATTGGGGAACGATGCCTTCACACGGCCTATCATTCCTTTAAACCCTTCGATTTCGGCTTCGATTCCCTTTCCACCGGCCTCGGGTCCTTCGATCCCCAGGCAGAGCTGGAAATCTTCTTCGTTACCGATCAGGATATCGGCAACCGAGGCAATCTCGGTGAAAACGGCGCGAAGTTCATCTTCGCGTCCCTTCCAGAACGATGCCCGGTAGTTGAGGTCGAACGATATGCGAGTGCCGGTTTTGCGGGCGAAACGGGCCAATTCCAGGCAGAATTGGCTGGTATCCTGCGATAAAGCAGCAATTAATCCCGATAAATGCAGAATCTGCACTCCTTCGTCAACAAATATCCGATCCAGATCAAAATCTTTTACATTCAGCGTACGCCCCACCTCTCCCGCACGGTCGTTCTGCACGCGTGGGCCGCGGGTGCCGAATCCGCTGTCGGCGATATTGAACTGGTGGCGGTAGCCCCAGGGGTCGCCCTGGGCAACCTCCACTCCTTCGTAGGTCATGTTCCGGCTGCGGAGTTCGTTTTTGATAAACTGGGCAATCGGGCTGTCTTTCACAAAGGTGGTCAGTACTTTTACCGGCATTCCCAGCGACGAGGCGATGTTGGCCACATTGGTTTCGGCACTGGTAGCCTGCATTTCGAAAGTTTTGCTGGTATGTACCGGCTGTCCGTTGAGCGGAGTAATACGTACGCCCATGCTGCTGGCAACCAGCAACGAATACTTAGCGTTTGCTTTTAAACTAATACTCATTTTGCTATTATAATTTAAATACTGAATACATCAAATCCACCGTCGATAACCGTCAGTGTACCGGTCACGAATTTCGAGGCATCGCTGGCGAGCCAGTGTAAGGTTCCGAGCAATTCTTCGGGTTCGCCAAAGCGTTTGAAAGGAGTGTGCGCAATGATGGATTGGCCGCGTGCTGTGAGCGATCCATCGGGATTGGTGAGCAGCGCACGGTTTTGTTCCGAAATGAAAAATCCCGGTGCAAAGGCGTTCACCCGGAAGTCCTCTCCGAATTTGGAGGCCAGTTCAATCGCCAGGTACTTGGTGAAGTTGGTAACTGCTGCTTTGGCCGCTCCGTAGCCGGCAACGCGGGTAAGCGGCCGCAACGCCGATTCGGAGGAAATATTGATAATATTACCCGCTTTCTGCTGCGTCATTACTTTCGCAAATACCATGGTGGGAATGATGGTACCGAAAAGATTCAGGTCCACTACTTTCCTGAAATCGTCGATGTTCAGATCGAATAAGGTCTTGTCGGGACCAATGGTCGCTCCCGGCATATTCCCCCCCGCTCCATTGATCAAAACGTCGATTCGACCGTATTTTGCAACGATTTCTTCAGCGTTTTTTTCGAGTATCGCTTTGTCGTTGACATCCGTTTGCAGAAACATCGCTTCGTGCCCTTTGGCAAGAATCCCGTTTACCAATTCTTCTCCTTTTGCCTGGTTACGCGCCAGCACTACCACCTTGGCTCCCTGCTCGGCAAGATATTCCACCATGCAGCTTCCCAGTACTCCCGTGCCTCCGGTCATCACCATCACACGGCCTTTTATATCAAATAAGTTTCTCATACTCCGGTTTTATAAATTCAATAATCGTTTCAGGTGACGTTCGTAGATGTTTTCCTCCACACAGGCGCCAATCACGTCGCTGTATTTTTTCAACATTGCATAGTAAGCATCTCCTTTTTCGGCTGCAACTTTGTAGGCTACGTGCACCAGCTGACGAAAATCGGCATTGTAGTCGGGATGACCCGGGATATGCCGCAGGGTGTTAGCCAGTTTTTCGCCGTCCCAGCTGTTTACTTCTTCTACCGAGGGTAACCGGGCCGGATCGATGTCGATCACATCGGCATAAGGAGCGCATAACTCTTCGCGACGGTTGTACGACCCGGCGTAAATTTCTTTTGCCATTTCGAGACCATCGCCACCGGCAAGAGCCAACCCGATCACCTCTTCCAGCCAGGTTGTACCGGCTGTTTTCAGGTGCAGGCCTTTGTCGTGCTTTTTAATAATCGAAGCCATGATCGGATAAATCGAAAATTTATCGCTACCCGAGTGAACACTTAGTTTCAGTTCCTGCGGTAATCCGAATTGTTTCACTGCATAATCGATAACCAGGATATCTTCTTCAAATTCGCGGGCGAATTGATCGAGATCGCCGCGGTAGTCGACACCCTTGTTGAAACGGCCGGTAAACTTGGGAGCTATGGTTTGTGCCGGTACTCCTTTGTCGGCGAGCATTTTCAAAATAAAGAACAGGTAAACCGGGGTTTGCGGATGTTCCACTTCGTCCATCGAAACTTCGGTAATGAAATTGCCTTTTCCTTTTTTGTCCACCAGGTATTGATATATTTCGGAAGCCTGTTGAGTGGCTGCCAGAAATTTTGACGCAATCTCGATCAGCAATTCACGGGTTACCTTTATAGCTTGCCGGATTCCGGGGATTTGCAAGTCGCCCATATAGGCGGCACACGAATCGACAAATTTCCGCACTTCTTCTTCGGTACTGGGTTTCCCGATAAAGGCAGCCACATCGAGCGTGAAGAAATCGGCTGTTTCGACAAAGGGAGCAACGGTGGAAAGGTTGATATGATCGGCATCGACAAAATATTTACCTTTAAATCCCAGGGTTGCAACGGCATGATCGGCTTCTTTGCGTACATCGGCCGGATGCGAATGAACGTATATATGTTCGCGGTTGGATTTATTCCAAACCGGACTAATGTCGTGACCTGCCCCGTTGGCTTTTACAATGGCTCGCAGCTGAGCTACACCCTGATGGGCAAAACGATCGCCCATCCCGATACTGATTTTTCCTAATTCCATAATATTCCAATTTTTAAGATTAATATTTCTCTCTGAAGTTTATATAGTCGTTAATGTTTTCTTTCATCAATATATCGATGGGAACGTAATTTATCTGGTTTACCTCCTGCTTTAAAATCAGTTTATTGCAGAGATCGCGTACGGTATAGTAAGCCTGTTTACCGGGGCTTTGAGCAATCAGATACGATATTACATCCTGATTGAGGTATTCGACGTTTTTATCGAGCAGGTCGTATCCGATTAACCGGATGTTGGCGTGTTGCAACTGTTTCAGGTAATTAGCCAGCCGGTATACTTTCGAATTGAAAGTGATGGCCGCATTTAGTTGCGGATGTTCCCGGAACGTTTGTTCCACTATCCGGAGATTCAACTCATCGTCGGTGTCGCTGATCTCTACATGTACCAGGTCCATCTTTTTGTGAGGCGTTTGTTGGTTGAAATAGTGCATGAAACCTTCGAACCGGTATTTCGTCTGGTTCGAAACGGCTCCCTGCCGTTTGGTCCGGAGTACCAAAACTTCGCTGCTGTCGGGCAGATCGTTGAGAAGTAATTTGGCGGCGACAAATCCGCTTTGAAATGAATTCTGACCGTAATAGGTTGTAAAACCAGCTTCTTCGATCAGAGAGTCGATAAAGGAGAAGGGAATCTCGTGCTGCCGAAGATCGAGGGTGAACGCCAAGGTTTCGTTTCTGAAAATAGGAGCCAGGATCACGGCATCGGGCTTCAACTGAAGCAGGTTGTCCGTAAGTCCCAGGAAGTTATTCGCATCGAACTGATTGAAGTAATGAATATCGATGTGGATATTGTACTGAAGAAAATCATTCCCGGCCTGAAGCAATGCATTTTCGATGAATTCCCAGTAATCGCCGGGTTGGAACGAAGGGATAAGGCACACGAACCGGTAGTGCTTCTTGGATGCGAGTGAACGGGCCAGCAGGTTGGGAGTGTAGTTGATTTCTTTCAATACCTTCAGTACTGCTTCTTTACTTTTTACCGACACTTCGCCGCGGTTGTGCAAAACGCGATCGACGGTACCTTCCGACACGCCTGCCATGCGGGCAATGTCTTTTATCCGGGGTTTTTGAGTGGTATGTTGCATCTTACTCCTGATGATTTTATAGCTCCGTGTACGCACACAGTGGATTCAACTGCAAATGTACGATTTATTATGATTCAACAAAACAGTTTTCAGGTCGTGTGCGGGCACGGATTGAATATATTAATCGTAAAAACAAGATAATCAGAGGTATAAGTCGGTGCACATATAGCGAAATATTTGTGTTAAATATTTGAAAAGCACAGCTTAATCTTCTACTCTGCCTTTATCAGGATTCGAATGCCCTGAAAAGCGACTGGGCTTTTTGTTGATGATAAGGGTAGAGGGTATGTTTTCGAGTTTGGTACTGTTGTCGTGCGTCAGCCGGTTCCAAACCGGATAGCTTACCAGCATGAGACTGTATCGTCCGAAGTGATTGTAATTGTTTCGTGCGTTCCGCATCAGTTTATAGGAATTCGGGAAATGAAGATGCAGCTCTTCGAACGATTTCGTAAAAGCTCCGGTCGACTGGAGCAATCGGTTTTCGTCGTGAATCACGAGCTGAATACTGGCATCGTTTTTCAGAATACGGTGTGCGTAACGAATCAGGAAATCGTCTTTTTCGTCCTGTATGAGTACAAGTACTTCTTTCAGATGATCAAAATTTCGATTAATAAAAATTCCTACACTGCATTTGCTTTGTTCGACAAAATACTTTGTTTTGTCTTTTATTAAGCTGCCCGGATAGAAGATTTCTCGCGATCGGGTTACTTTATTGACCAGTTGATTGATAAAACTGATAATTCCGGTGGTTGACTGGTTTTTCACAAAGGAAATTCCGGACAGCGAAACCCCTGCTCCAACCAGCAGGAAGTCGAAATTGTCGGTATTAACAGTCCGGACCACGCCCTGTTCAATATTGTCGGCAAACTTGTGTTCGGTTTCAATCTCAAATTTCATTTTCTCCGATTCGGAAAGAATTCCCCTGAAACTTTCCCGGGCAAAATCGTCGCCATAGATGGGATTGGTATCGGTACCGGGTGTAATGTGGAGAGCGGTCACCGACAGGATGTTTTTAGCGCCGTCGAGGGTCGAACGGGCAATCCTGAGCAATGCTTTTCCGTTGTCGGGATTTCCCAGCGAAATGAGTGCCTTGAACACTCCCTGCGCCTGTTGACGCCGGTATTCTTCCTGAATGTTCTTTTGAGGAAACAGCTTTTGAATCAACGACAATAAAGGAGTGGTCATAAAGGTGGTTATCAGGGCCATTAAAACCAGCATCACAAAAATAGGTTTCGGTAGAATGCCCATTTCGAACCCAATATTAAGCACGACGATTTCCATCAATCCGCGTGTATTCATCAGGGCGCCAATTGAAAGGCTATCGCGCCAGCTTTCACCCATGATTTTTGCAGTGAAGGCCCCACCGGCAAATTTTCCGATAATTGCAAATAATATTACAACACCCGTAATAGTCCAAAGATGGGGGGTGTTGAGCAGTCCGATTTCAGTTCGTAATCCGGTGTAAACAAAAAATAAAGGTAATAGTAGTGTAACAGCGACATCTTCGATTTTATCGATCAGAATTTTTCTGAAACTCGGTAGGGGCGGCATTATGACTCCTGCAAGGAAAGCCCCGAAAAGAGCGTGTATACCGATGAGTTGTGTGGCAAGTGCCGACAACGTGAGTAAAAGAAAGATGAATGCAACCATATTCCGGTTTAAGGTCTCGGAATTGCTGTAAATCTTTCCGATTTTATGCATAAATGGTTTGACAACGAAAATCATCAGGAAGATGTAAACCAATGAAAATCCAATGGTGTAAAGTGAACTTACAAAACTGCCGGTTTTTGCGATAGCTATAACTCCGGCCAGCAACGACCAGGCTGTAACGTCGTCGAATGCTGCACATGCAATCGATATCTGTCCGAGGTGTGATTTCGACAACCCTTTTTCCTGTACAATGCGGGCCAGTACCGGAAAAGCGGTAATACTCATCGAAATGCCGATGAAAAGGGCGAATGAGAGGAAGTCGGTATGACCGGCAGCAAATTCCTCGTACACGAAATAGGCGAACAACATCCCCATGAAATAGGGAATAATGATACTGGCATGACTGATGACATAGGTGGAGCCCATTTTGTTGCGCAGCATCCCCAGGTTGAGTTCCATGCCGATTACAAACATAAAAAGGACCAATCCGACCTGACTCAGGATGTATAGATTGCCGAGCGATTCGGGGGCAAACAGAAACTGAAACGTATCGGGATAGAAATAACCCAGCAAGGAAGGCCCGAGAATGATACCGGCCAAAATTTCGCCAATCACCGTGGGTTGGCCTATTTTAATAAAAAACCATCCTACAATGCGCGACACAAGCAGGATGGCAATAATTTGCAGCAACAACAATCCCAGTGGTTCAACCAGGTTGTGGTGGACGGATAATCCGAACGACTCAAAATCGCTCTGCGGAGGCGAATCGATGCTGCTTATATGTTGTTCGTAGACTTCAAATCGTTCGGCATTTTTAAAAAGAACGTAGGTAAGTACAACGAACGAAACAATCATCAGCAGGTAGAACAGCCAGGTATTTAAGTGTTTATTGGGCATGGTATGCGGGTGATCGGTGGTTATTCGATAACGGCTTTTATATCTTCGATTGAAACCAGTTTGTTTACGATGGCATAAATGGTTAAGCCGGCGGTGCTGTGAATTTCAAGTTTCCGGGTGATGTTTCTCCGGTGCGAAATTACTGTATGCGTCGACAGAAAAAGTTGTTGTGCGATTTCTTTGTTGGTGAGCCCTTTTACTACGCAGGTCAGAATTTCGACTTCCCGGTCGGTAAGGCTTTCGCTTTTATCGAGCTGGGAGGTGTCGGGGTGACTTTCTTCGTATTTTTTTTCGAGCCTTTCGGTCAGCGGAATAAACAGGCAATCCTCCACTTTCGTATGCCTGTCGAGGTCGAGCTCGCAGTCGGCCAGATCGAACAAAACCTCATTGAGCAGGTAATTCGGCTTTTGCGAAGGAAAGTATTTCACCAGAATATTCTTCAAATCGGATAACTTCGATTCAATATTTTCATGATTTTGCTCAAAAACCGCAATGCTGTATTCCGGATCCTTATCGCCTTTGCAAAGCCGGAGTACGTATGGAAATACCGTATTGTTTTCGTAGGCCATGTGTTTCTGAACCTCCTGTTCGTAGTCGTCGAAGAACTTCAGAATCATTTTTTTATACGGGTCTTCCTTGATCGAATCGTCGATGGCATCGATCAGTTTTCTCCGTATCAGGGGGAGTTTGAAATCAATAAAAAAGTTATGCGCGTTGCGTAAATAAGTTACCAGGTTGTCGATATTGATCGTGTCGGCCGGAATTAAATCGGATTGAAAACCTCCCGATATATAATTGACGACCGTGAGAAAGGTAGTCGCGTCGATATCGCGTTCGAGACAGACTTCACGAACGGTTTTTTCGCCAAAACCCAGGGGCAATCCGAACCGGGTCATGGTGAGCAATAGCGATGCATCTTCCCTGATCAGGTCGTTCATCTTACTGGAAGGAGTGAATTTTTGCACCATTCTTCCTGCTTATTTCTGGTTGCGTTGAGCTTCCCGTTTTTTAATGTCCTGTTGCAGCCGTTCGAAAACACCGGCATCGAGCGATTTCATCGCTTCGAAAGCTGCGGGATCTTTACGGCGGGTAACCGCCATCAGGTTGTAGAGATAGGTTTCTACTTCCTGTTTGCCATAGCGCTTTTCGAATTCGGCGCGGTTCTTTACAAAGAAGGCGAAAGCCGGACTTTTTGTCGAACTCACATGATTGCTGATCAATTGCCAGCTCTCGGCATTCAATTTATCCTGTTCGGAAGTTTTTGCAAAATACTCTTCAATAAGCGCATCGGCATTGGGCGCTCCATAATTCATATCGAGGTAAGCATTGATGGTTTTAGCGCTCCGGTCGCCTTTCGTTATCCGTGCATCCACTGCCTTGAAATTATTTTCGCTGTCGGTTGCCAGCTTGCTTATTTTCAGGAAGTCGGCAGCATTTTCAGTTGAGCCGACCGCACGGTGAATCACTTCTCCGTCGCCGTTGAGATAGAGAAACGAAGGGTAGGCTTTGATGCCATAGGTTTTTCGTACGATGGCGCCGTACGGTTTTTCCATATCGTATTTCAGGTTGATGAAATTGGCATTGTGAAATTTTCCGAGTTCTTCGTCGGGGAAGATATTGGCGTCCATGTATTTGCAAGGGCCGCACCATACGGCATAGCAATCGATAAAAATAAGTTTATTTTCGGCTTTGGCTTTTGCCAGTACATTTTCGAAGATCGTATCGTTGTGGAACTGAATCCCTTTGTTTTGAGCTACTGTGTGGAGGGTAATTGCAAGAATTCCGATGATTAAAAACTGTTTCATATTGTTCTGTTGTGATTGGTATGAGTTTATAAAACGTATGTATACTCAAATTGTTTGACAATTAATAGATTGATTCGAGAAACTGTGCCAGCCGCAGGCCGGCTTTGTATACCTGAAGGTTTAAATCGGCGTTGAACCGGTAAAAATAGAGGTAATTATTGGTGTCGGTATGGTCGTAATGATAGATTCGGTTGCAAAGTTGGTACGAATCGAGTAAATCATCGGTAACCGAACGTTTTTTCAATTCTTTTTTTTGCGGTGCAAAACTATCGGCCAGGTACCGGGCCAATTCGGTATACGACATCTGGTGATGGCCGATCAGTTGGCTGTCCCATAAGCGATGAATAGTCGATTGTTGACCGAACCAGGTATAGCCCACCCGGTTTCCTCCCTGGTCGGCCTCGCGCCCGAGGTGCATGGGTTGATACAAGTCGCCGGTAAGATGAATCAGAAAACGGAGCGCCTCGGCATCCTGATTGTTCTGTTTCAGCCGGGTCAGCATCTGCCCGATCGCAAAGAACAGATGTTCGCCCTCGGCCGTAGGGTTATTCCACAGTTTTATCAATTCGTCGGGAGGGCAATTGGCTTTCAGGTTCTGATAATGCCAGGGGTAGCTATAGCTGTAGGAGGGTTCGCTCCGTACTTCATCGGCCCAGGTTGAAGTGTAAATCATACCGTTGGTTCCCAGTAGTTTGTCGATTTTTTTACGGGCGCCCACCGAAAGTTCCGACTGGGCTATACTGGCGATAGCCCGGTGACCGTCGGGGCCATAAGCCAGCAGGATATGGGCCGGAAAAAGAGCGATTAAAAGCAGGTAGCCGATTTTTTTCATGCTGAAATTTCAAATGTTTCCTGCAAAGGTATTCATTTCAGTTAAAATTTTACTAACTTTTGAGGCAGAATTTTCGACCGGCGAAGTATTTTGTATCTTTGCAGACCGGTACTCCCGGCAGCGGGGCAATTGGATATGGAAAATGTGTTTAGAGAATACCTGTATTATCTGAAGGTAGAAAAAGGTCTTTCGGAGAATTCGGTCGTGGCCTACCGTCAGGATTTAGAGAAGTTGTTTTCTTATCTCGGCGATGCGCATATCGATCCTGTACAAGCCCAGCGTGAGCATCTTTCCGATTTTTTGGTGGAACTGTCGTCGATGGGAATTCAACCCCGGACACAAGCGCGTATTCTTTCCGGAATCAAATCGTTTTACCGGTTTTTGCTTTATCGCGACCGGCGCACCGACGATCCGACCGAGTTGCTGGGTACTCCCAAAACCGGGCTTCATTTGCCCGAAGTGCTTACTGTTCGTGAAATCGATGCTATGATAGCCAGTATCGATCTTTCGAAGGCCGAAGGGCAGCGGAATAAAACGATGATCGAAATGTTGTATGGTTCGGGGTTGCGGGTGTCGGAGCTCATCGGCCTGCGGATTTCCAATTTATATGCCGACGAAGGGTATATGCTGGTTGAAGGGAAAGGAAGTAAGCAGCGTTTGGTGCCGGTGTCGGGCAAAGCCCTGCACGAGTTGAACTTGTGGTATATCGACCGCAATGGGTTGAACATTGAAAAAGGCCACGAAGATTATATCTTTTTGAACCGGAGGGGGAAACAATTGACCCGTGCGATGATTTTCACGATTGTGAAGCAATTGGCCGAAGCGGCCGGCATCCGGAAGACGGTGAGCCCGCATACGCTCCGTCACTCGTTTGCCACGCATTTGCTCGAAAACGGGGCGAATTTACGTGCCATTCAGCAGTTGCTGGGACACGAATCGATTACCACCACCGAAATTTACACGCATATAGATATTCATTTTCTTAAAAAAACAATTGCCGATTTTCATCCGCTCCTCCATTCATGAAGCTTTCGATACTTTTGTTCCGCCACGCTGTTCACGGGCTTGTATTCAGATCGATACTTTTATTTTCGGTATTGATCGGTATGGCCGGGCCGCTCCGCGCTCAACCGGGTGAAACGCTGGTGGTTGGCTATGTCAGGAGCAAAACCGATAAATCGCCGCTTGCCGCTGCCAATATTTACTTCGAGGGTACCAGGGTGGGAACTCAGTCGGATGAGGATGGTTTTTTTGTGCTGCGGCATTTGGGGCCCGAAAAGAAGTTGGTGTTTTCGAGCATAGGCTATAAAACGGTTGAAGTAATGATAGAGCCGGGGACTCCGGTGAGTGTGAACGTGGAGCTTCGTGAGGATATCAGGACCTTGCAGGAGCTGTTTGTGTTTCCCGGAGTTAATCCGGCGACTTTGTTGCTGCGGAAGATCAGGGAGGCTGCTGCTGTCAACGATATTCATAACTGGCCCCTCACATTCAGGACCGAGGAAGAAGAATTGGTGTTGATGCCGCTGGGGAGGGAATCGACCCGGCGAAAATTCGAAAAATGGACGAGTGGGTTAATAAGTTCGTCGGATTCATCGGTTTTATCGCCTTTGTACATGGCCGGCAGGACCTATTTACACGAAGGGCGTACAGCCCGGCGCGATTTATCGGAGTTTTCGAAAGCTACTCCCGAAAATCTGATGCTGGTACTGGAAAAACTGGCCGGAAGTTTGAGAACCGACATCAATTTTTACAACAACAACCTGATTATGTTCGGTAAAAACGTGGTGAGTCCGCTTTCTACCGCAGGCAATGCCTTTTACATGTATTACCTCATCGATAGCATACCTGCCGAAACCGGGAAGCAGTATCAGGTTCGGTTCAGGTCGCGTAATCAAAAAAATCTTGCTTTCAACGGTGAAATGTATATCGATTCAGCTTCACTGGCGTTAACATCCATAAAGGCTCAACTGCCTGTATCGGCTAATATTAACTACATTAACCAGGTCGTAATCAATCAGCATTTTAGGCCTCAGGGAGGCAAGTGGTTCCCGGCGGAGACCGACATGAAGCTGATAATGAATTATGCCCTGCAGGTGGATAGTACGAGTAGAATACCCGAATTGTTCTTTCTGCGGAGCAGGAAAACATCGCCCGAGGACACGCTGTACTTAAATGCCGGTAACTTTGCCGGCTCCGAGTTTCAGAAAGAAGAACTCGAATTGAAACTGGCCGAACTAAATGATATGCCGCTCATGAAAGCTGCACGCTGGCTGGCCGATGTGGTAATTACAGGCTATGCGCAAGCCGGAAAACTGGATATTGGTAAAGTGTATCAGTTTGCCCGCTTAACGAAGCAGGAAGGCTTACGGTTGAATATCCCATTGCGAACCAATGAGTTGCTGTGGCCCAACTTCTCAGTGGGTGGTTATTGGGGCTATGGAATGGCTTCCAAAAAACATTCGTTTTCGGTGAATGCAGGGTGGAAACTTCCTTTTGATCGTAAAACAGTAGTTCGTGCAGGGTATACCGACGATCTTCGTCGTGTCGATTACGAATACAACGATTATATGGTCAAAGAAAATCCGTTGTTATCGGGAGATGTTGATGTTGCCAACACCCTTATATCGTTTACTTCTACCGACCGGCTTAACCGGCGCAAGGAGTGGTATGCATCCGTTACACACGATTGGAATCCGGACATAGAAACCAGTGTTCATTATCGTTCGAACCGGTATTATGCGGCCGGTTGGTTACCGTTTTCAGGTGCGGGTGGCAACAGTGATATGTATCAGCACCGTTCGCTTACCCTGGTTACCCGGTTTTCGCAGGACGAACGCACTTATGAAGATCACCTGGAGCGAATTTATATCCAGAACGAATTACCGGTGCTTTACCTCATTACCGAGGCCGGGCAGACCACCCCGAGGTACGAAAAGCTCAATTATCTGAAAATGATACTTAAGTTGAAGCATAAGGTGCTTTTCCCTTATGGCCAGTGGATGTACAGTGTGGATGCCGGATGGTTGCTGGGCGATGTCCCCTACAATCTGTATTTTACGCAGGGAAGCGATAAAGCGTTCACCCATCGCCGGTTGCACTTCAATTTGATGGGTTTTATGGAATATACCTTCGATAAGTATATAGCGACCCACCAGGAGCTGATGTTGAACGGGATTGTTTTCAACTCATTGCCCGTAATCCGTAATTTGAACTGGCGGGAACTGTTCACATTTAAAGCCTTGTACGGAGGGTTGTCGGGTTCCCACTACACTCCCTACGATCTGCCCTCTACTTTGTCGACCCTACGTACACCCTATGTGGAGGTAGGAGCAGGAATAACGAATATATTTAAAATAGCTTCGGTACAATCGGTATGGAGGCTCACCGAGAGAAATAAACCGGGAATCAGTCCCTGGGGAATTGTAATCGGAATACGTTTTAATTTTTAGCTTTTTCAAACTTTCGTTATCTTTGCTGAAATTTATAACAGTATGGATACAACTTCAATTCGGGTAGCCGTCGTGGGTGGCGGTAACATGGGTGGTGCCATTGTACGTGGGATGGCATCGGGTAATCTTATTAAGCCAGACCATATCACAGTCAGTGATATTAACGAAACCAATTTACTCCTCTTCAAAGATTTTGATCCGGCTATTCGTACTACCCGGTCCAATACCGAAGCAATCGAAAATGCCGATGTGGTTGTGATTGCTGTTAAACCCTGGTTGGTTGGAGTTGTGGCCGAAGAAATCAGAAAAAAGATAAATTACAAAAAGCAAATTCTGGTTTCCATCGCTGCCGGTGTCGATTTTAAGGCCTTAGCAAGCCAATTTCACGATGAAGCAGCTATTTTCAGAATTATACCCAACACAGCCATCGAAGTTCTTCAAAGTGTTTCCGTCGTTTCGTCGTATAAAGCAACACAACAGCAGGAGGAGTTAATTAAGGCCATTTTCAGCGAGCTGGGAAAGGTCTTTTTTGTACCCGAAAATCAACTTGGAGCTTTCACGTCGCTGTCGTCGTGCGGGATTGCTTATGCGTTTCGCTACATCCGTGCAGCGATGGAGGGGGGCGTTGAAATGGGGATTTATCCGTCGGTAGCCAAGGCCGTGATCTTACAAACCTTACGGGGGGCGGTGGAATTACTCGAATCCACAGGAACTCATCCCGAATCGGAAATCGACAAAGTAACAACTCCGGGAGGGATCACGATCAAAGGCCTTAACGAAATGGAAGCCCACGGTTTTACCAATGCAGTCATCAAAGGATTAAAAGCATCACATAGTAAATAAACAACATGGAAGTCATTAATTTATCGAGTAAAAATTCGGTTCTTAACCAATTTATCAAAGAAATCCGTTCGGTCGACATTCAGGGCGACCCTCTTCGGTTCCGCCGTAACCTGGAGCGAATAGGCGAAATCATTGCCTACGAAATAAGTAAAACGATGCACTACTGTGCCGAAGAAGTTAGCACTCCGCTCGGAACGGCTCCGGTGAATGTGATTTCCGATAAAATTGTGATATCCACCATCCTACGGGCCGGTCTTCCCTTTCATCAGGGATTTCTCAGTTATTTCGACCGGGCCGAAAATGCCTTCGTATCGGCCTATAGGAAATACAAGGATGCCCTGAAATTTGAAATTTTCATCGAGTACATCGCATCGCCCGATCTTAGCGGGAAAACCCTCATCATTACCGATCCGATGCTGGCCACCGGAGGTTCGCTGGAACTGGCACACGGCGCACTGCTCACCAAAGGCAAACCGGCACGGGTAATCGTAGCGTCGGTAATCTCGAGCCAGCAGGCAGTTGATTACTTATCGAAATATTTCGAAGGAAGCGATGTGACCTTATGGACAGCCGCTATCGATCCTTCGCTCAACGATCATTCGTATATCGTGCCGGGCCTTGGTGATGCCGGTGACTTAGCATTTGGCGAAAAATTGTAGTTTATTTCGCCTCGCCCTTTAATTCGATAATCCTGTCGGTTAATCCGTTACCGCCAATCGTGAGCGTTGCTGTATGCTTTCCGGTAGCTGTAGGCCGGTAACTTACAGTAAGGTTGGCTGCAACCGACGGTTCGGTACCCGAAGCAGGAATACTGGTCGCCGAAACTTCAAACTGGCTGGCATGTTCGCCTCCGAGCACTATGGAGAGCGAACCCGGTACATCCGAAGTTGTGAGGTTCAGGTATCTCGATTTTACCGAACCGGTATTCATTACTCCGAACGAGAGTGTATTCGTAACCGCCCCCACCACGATCACCGGCACCTGCTGGGCTATACCTCCCATGATATCAAACTGGATATTCTCCGCCGATTTGGTGATATTGGTTATCGGACGGTTGATGTTAACACCGTTCCAGGTGGTCGGATAAAACGAGCCCGAAGTAAATGCAGCTCCGGGTGTTGTCGAATTCCCGCTCAGTGGCTGCAGGTAAATACGCATGTGACTATCGGCAGTTTGAGTAGTGCCTGTATAGTTGTTGGGTCCGTTTTGATCCCAGGAATTGGCATCGTAATCGATATGCCAAATCAGCATTCCTTCGCCGGGAAGGTAAGTGTCCCAGCCCGTTTTCCGCCGGTATTCCACTACGAAAAACTCTTTCGGCGCCGGGTTTGCACCGTTGAGGTTGTGAGGGGTGGCCGATACAAGATAAGCCTGTCCGCTTTTGTCGGCTAATGCCGACATCGATTGCGAAAGCGGCAGCAATGTTTTCCGGCCGGGCATCGTCAGTTCCTGGGGAGTGAGCCATCCCAGGAAAAACCGGTCGTAGGCCGAATAGGTCGGGGGAGTACGGCCTTCGTTCAGATAAGCTCCCAAATCCATGATGCTCCAGTAGTTGAGCGTGTTTTTATCCGGATCTTCGGTATGATAATGGTCGGGTAACCCGATTACATGCCCGAATTCGTGCGTGAATGTGCCGATTCCGCACATATTGCTTCCCGAACTTCCTCCTAATTCGGAAGTACAGGCATAGTCGAAAATAGTTTTTCCGTCGAATACCCGCGAACCCGAAAAGTTTCCGGAATGCACCCACCAGCGGTGAGGCCAGATCGAATTTTCGGGTCCCCCTTCAGCTTCGTTGTAACCCGCATAATAAATAAAGATATTATCCACATACCCGTCGTTGTCGGCATCGTAATCCGCAAAATTAACATCGTTGTTGGCCAGACTGCAGGCATGAATCACCATATCGGTAGGTTTTACATCGTAATCATCTTCATCGTTGGCACCATAATAAGCCATGTTGTTGGGGAGCGTATACGGCCCTACCACATCGAACTGAGGACTGAAGGCGCCGTTGCTGGCCGCTTTAAAGTAATCGCGCGCCGAGCCGGTAGCTCCGTTGGCGCTGTAGCCCTGCTCGTTGAGCAAACGGGTAAAAGCTTCTTGCGGATTACTGGTCACGAAACTTTTATCGGAAAAATTCACCATTATCACCAACGATCGTGGCGAGCCTGTGGTCGGAAAAGCAGTGGAAGCGGAGGCCACAGGTGCCTTTTTCATCCTGAAAGCCTTTGTTGCCGGTTGTTGAAGCGGTTCCGCCCTGCCGATCCGCGACAGGTAGGATTGCTCTTCCGAAGAACGTTGTCCGGGATCGCGTGCAATGCGCTCCGGTGCCGTCGGGGTGTCGGTATATACATAAAATCCCTTCGGATTGATTTTTATCGCGTACCCGTCGACCGTGGTGCGCAGCTTACGATGTTCATCGCCATAGATGCGAATCGTTAGTGTCGACCCGTCGGGCTGAACAACCTGTATTGCATGAGGATATGCTGGTACGGACCATGCATTGAAGGAAATAAACGCAGCCAACAAGCTTGTTACTGCATACCTGATAAGTTTATACATAGCAGTTTCGAATAATAATTTAAATAATTAAAAGTGTACAAATTAATAAAAAAGTAACCGATTACGCAACTATTCATATTTTTATTACTTTTGCAGATCACTTAACGTATTAGTTTACATAAAAATAATTTATCACATGAAACATTTTTGGAAGTATACCCTGGCCACTATTACCGGGGTAGTAATCACTACGATTGTAGGAACGTTTATTTTGATGGGAATATTAGGTGCGATTTCCAGTTCATCGTCGAAGCCGGTAAAAGTGAAAGCTCCTTCGATCTATGAATTGGAACTGAAGGGTCAGCTGGTCGACCGTTCGGAAGATGATCCTTTCTCGGCCGCATTTGCCAGTGCAATGGGTCAGGATGCCGTAAAAATGATTGGTCTCGACGATGTATTGCTTAATATTCAGAAAGCCAAGAACGACGAGCAGGTAAAGGGGATTTATTTAAAAGGAGGCCAGCTCATGGGAGGAATGGCATCGATTAAAGAAATCCGGGATGCGCTGGTCGATTTTAAATCGACAGGCAAGTTTATTGTGGCCTATGCCGATAATTACATTCAGTCGAACTATTACATGGCCACCGTAGCCGATAAAGTATTGCTGAATCCGCAGGGAATGGTCGATTTCAGAGGGATAGCCTCGGAACTTCTGTTCCTGAAGAATACGCTCGACAAATTGGGTGTCGAAATGCAGGTGGTGAAGGTGGGTACTTACAAGTCGGCGGTTGAGCCTTATATCGAAACCAAAATGAGCGATGCCAACCGCGAGCAGGTGACGGCGTATACCCGTTCGATCTGGAATACGGTGTTGAATGAAATTGCTGTTTCCCGGAATATTACTGTCGATCAGCTGAATACCTACGCCGATGAAATGATGACGTTTCAACCCTCCGAAAAGCTGGTTGCCTACAACATGATCGATTCGCTGGTGTATGCCGATGAGGCCGACAGCATTCTTTCCACTTATCTGAAGGATTATAAGATTCTGAATCACAGCTCGATGACGAAAGTAGTTGATAATGCCAAATTCAGCAAAGACAAAGTGGCGGTAATCTATGCAGTGGGGCCGATCGACGATGGTTCGGGAAGTGGCATCGTATCGGAAAAGCTGGTCAAGACGATTAATGAGGCCGCAAAAGATAAAATGGTAAAATCGGTCGTATTCCGTGTCAGCTCGCCAGGCGGAAGCGCCTATGGGTCGGAACAAATCTGGCGGGCGCTGATGAATCTGAAAAAATCGAAACCGCTTATCGTATCGATGGGCGATTATGCAGCTTCGGGAGGCTATTATATCTCGGCTCCTGCCGATACTATCGTGGCTCAACCTAATACGATTACCGGCTCGATCGGTATCTTCGGATTGATTCCCAATATCGACGGACTGAATAAAAAACTGGGCTTTAGCTACGACGTGGTGAAAACCAACGCGATGAGCGATGCTCCTTCACTCAACCGTGCGTTCCGTCCCGAGGAACGTGCCCTGATGCAGGCCTATGTCGACCGTGGATACGAATTGTTTGTAAAACGCTGTGCCGACGGACGTTCAAAAACCCCCGACGAGATTAAGGCGATAGCCGAAGGTCGTGTGTGGACAGGTGAAGAAGCGTTGAAGCTCGGGTTGGTAGATGTATTGGCCGGTCTTGATGAAGCCATCGAAATAGCCGCCGGCAAAGCAGGCCTTACCGAATACAATGTAAAAGAATTTCCTGCCAAGGAAGATTTCCAGACACGTCTGCTGAAAAGCCTGAGCGAGGAAGTGGAAACCCGTTTGCTCAAGATGCGCCTGGGTGAGCAATACCAGTTGCTACAACATCTTCGTACGATCCGGCACATGAATGGGATTCAGGCCCGATTGCCGTATGAATTGAAAATGTACTGAGAATAAGTCCGTAACATATTGCTGCTTACTTTCGTAAGCCAACAGGAAAAGTTCAGTAACCAGGGGGTTGCTGAACTTTTTTGTTAGCTGCCCGTTCGTTTTGGAACGTTTTCGTCAATTCTTCTACGATAAACAGTCAGTTTTTACACATTTATGCCGTTAAACTTATCTATTTTTGTTTCGAGTTTTTTCAGTACACCTATCATGAAACACATGCTTCGTTTTTTATTGTTTTTGCTTTGTATTTTATTTGCTACATCATCCTGCAAAGCCAGGCCGATGGGGGGTAAGGACGTGATTGCTTACGGAGCTTATCCCGGAGCATTGGGGGGAGGCTCGGTCGTAACCGGAGGTAAAGGAGGCAAGGTGTTGTATGTTACATCGCTGGAGGATGATGCTAAACTGCAGGGCACCCTTCGCTGGGCGATCAATCAAGCGGGACCCCGTACCATTCTGTTTAAGGTAGCCGGGGTTATTCAACTCAAATCGATGCTGAAAATTAATAAGGGTGATGTCACCATCGCCGGCCAGTCGGCTCCGGGCGATGGGATTACTCTACGCGATTACCCGGTGACGGTTAGCTCCGATAATGTGATTATTCAGTTTATCCGGTTCAGGATGGGCGACGAAACGGCGGTTCAGGATGATGCACTGAAAGGTATGGGCCGGAAAAATGTGCTGATCGATCATTGTTCGATGAGCTGGAGTACCGACGAATGCTCATCGTTTTACGACAACGAAAATTTCACCATGCAATGGTGTATCTTGGCCGAAAGCCTTCGTAATTCGGTACATAACAAGGGTGAACATGGCTATGGCGGAATTTGGGGCGGCAACAAGGCAAGCTTTCATCATAATTTACTGGCCCATCACGACAGCCGGAATCCGCGGTTCTGCGGTTCGCGATACAGCAATGATCCGGCTTCGGAGAAGGTTGATTTTCGCAACAATGTGATTTATAATTGGGGCAGCAACAGTTCATACGCCGGCGAAGGCGGGTCGTTCAATATCGTCAACAATTATTACAAGCCCGGTCCGGCCACACTTTCGCGTAGTGGTAAGCTCACGTATCGTATTATTGCTCCTAATTCGGATGCAGGATCCAACGAGCAGCCAAAGGGGGTTTGGGGCAGGTTTTATGTGGCAGGTAACGTGATGCACGGTCGCGAAGATGTTACCGCTGATAACAGGCTGGGCGTGCATCCCGACTTAAAAGCCGGCGAAACGACTGTTCTTGGCGATATTACCGTACCGGCCGAATTTACAATCGTACCCATGCCGACTCACACGGCAGCCGAGGCCTATAGCCAGGTGCTGCAAAAGGCTGGTGCCAGTAAAGTCCGCGATAAGGTAGACGAACGCATTGTAAAAGAAGTACGGACGGGTACTTTTACCCATACGGGATCGAAGGGAAGTAAAAACGGTTTGATCGATTCGCAGGCCGATGCCGGCGGATGGCCCGGGTATTCGTTCTCTTCCGGGCAGGTGGCTCCCGATTCCGACAACGATGGAATTCCCGATGCCTGGGAGACGAAAAACAAACTTAATCCCAACGATGGCGCCGACGGAGCTCTGATGGCAGGTACTACGGGATATACCTGGTTGGAAACCTATTTGTTTTCGTTGGTGGAATATTTATATTAAAGAAAAGAATAAAGATATGTTAGTTAACAGGTTTAAATTGATTGTGTTGTTAGTAAGCAGTATGGTGCTGCAGGCGGTAAGTGTAAACGCCACTAATCCTTACCGTTCGTATTTTAAAAATGTGCCTTTTCCGATGAAAGAACTGAAGGCGCCGGTGTTTAAAAAGAACACCGTGCGTATTACCGATTTCGGTGCAGTAGGAGATGGAATGACCCTCAACACGGAGGCGTTTCGCGCGAGTATCGATGCGTTGGCGGCCAAAGGGGGAGGGAAACTGATTGTTCCGCCGGGAGTGTGGTTTACCGGCCCTATTGTGCTGAAGTCGAACATCAACTTTCACCTGGAAAAAGGAGCATTAATTCTTTTTTCTCCCGATTTCGACCTGTATCCGCTCGTGAATACCGTATTCGAAGGGCTGGATACGCGTCGTTGCCAATCGCCTATTTCGGGCTATGGGCTCGAAAATATTGCGATTACCGGCCAAGGCTCCATCAATGGGTCGGGCCATGCCTGGCGGCCGCTGAAACGGTCGAAGGTAACCGAATCGTACTGGAAACAAGTGGTAGGTTCGGGAGGGGTACTGCGCGACCCCGACTACTGGTTCCCGTCGGAAAAATCGCTGAAAGGTCATGAAATGAGTAATATGAACGTCCCCCAGGGACTTACTACAGATGCAGAATGGATGGAAGTGCGCGATTTTCTCCGCCCGGTAATGATAAGTCTTACCGAATGTAAAAATGTATTGCTGCAAGGTGTTCTGTTCGAAAACTCGCCGGCCTGGAATATTCACCCGCTCATGTGCGAAAACGTAATCATCGATAATATAACGGTGCGTAATCCGTCTTTTTCGCAGAATGGCGATGGACTCGATATCGAATCGACCCGTAATGTGCTGGTTATTAACAGCTATTTTGATGTGGGCGATGATGCGATCTGTATAAAATCGGGCAAAGATGCCGATGGCCGCCGCCGTAACCGCCCCACCGAAAACGTAATAGTCGACAATTGTAAAGTATTTAAAGGCCATGGTGGTTTTGTGGTGGGTAGCGAGATGTCGGGAAGCGTTCGAAATATTCAGGTTTCCAATTGCCAGTTCCTGGGCACCGATGTAGGGTTGCGTTTCAAAAGTACGCGAGGCCGCGGCGGCGTGGTCGAAAACATCTTCATCGACGATATCTATATGTTCGACATCGTTACCGATTCGTTCCTCTTCGATTTATTTTATGGGGGAAAATCGGCTTCGGAAGCCCTGGCTGCAGGCGAAGATTCGCCCAAAGCTGCTGTAGCTATGCCGGTTAATGAGGAAACGCCGGCATTCCGCAATATATTTGTGAAAAATTTGGTTTCGCGTAATGCCCGCAGAGCGATGTTTTTCAACGGTCTTCCGGAAATGAATATTGAGAACATCCACGTCGAAAATGCAACATTTTCGGCACGATATGGTGGGTTCTTTTCCGAATCTAAGAATATCCGGCTGAAAAATGTTCGGATCGTTCCCCAGGAAGGCCCTGCATTGACAATTCAAAATGTAAAAAACCTGAAGGTTGAAGGCGATTTTACCTATCCTGAGGATAACGAAGGAGTACGGATCGATGACGCGTCTACCGGGATTGTAATTCCCGGATTTCAGAAGAAGCTTTCCATCCGCATGGTGGAATCGGAAATGAAACGGAATCCCGAAAGCTGGATGGTCGATTTTGCCAAGGCTCCGAAATGGGATTATACGCACGGATTGCAGCTTCAGGCCATGGCTATGGCGGGTAATGCTTTCGATAATCCCGGATTCTTCAATTATGCGCTCGAGTATGCAACTAACATGGTGTCGGCCGATGGAAGTATCAAGGGGTATAAACCGGAGGAGTATAATATCGATCGTGTGAATCCGGGTAAGATGCTGTATGTGATTTACGACCGCACGAAGGACCCCAAATACCTGAAGGCTATCCATCTGTTGCGCGATCAGATGCGCACGCATCCCCGTACCTCGGAAGGTGGGTTCTGGCACAAGAAAGTATATCCGCATCAGATGTGGCTCGACGGGCTCTATATGGCGGCTCCCTACCTGGCTGAGTATGGCGTGCGGTTCAACGAGCCGGCATTGTTCGACGAAGTGGCTCATCAACTGATCGTGATGGCGAAAAACAGTTACGATTCCAACACCGGCTTATATTACCACGGCTGGGATGAAAGTCGCCAGCAGCGCTGGGCCGACAAAAAAACGGGGACCTCCCCCAATTTCTGGAGCCGTAGCCTGGGCTGGTACATGATGGGGCTGGTGGACGTACTGGAACATTTGCCTGCCCAGCATCCGAAACGCCCCGAAATTATCCGTATTTTTGCCGATTTGAGCCGTTCGCTCGAGAAATTCCGGGATCCGGCTACGGGAATGTGGTATCAGGTGACCGATAAAATGGCGGCTCCGGGCAACTATCTCGAATCTACGGCATCGGCTATGTTTGTTTATTCGTGGGTAAAAGGAGCTCAACTCGGGCTCTTGCCTGCCGAATACCTCGATAAGGGTAAAGCGGCCTATGATCAGTTTGTTAAGCGTTTTGTACGCGAAAATGCCGATGGTACGGTGTCGATAACCGATTGTTGTGCAGTAGCGGGTTTGGGAGGTGAGAAGGTATACCGCGACGGAAGTTACGAGTATTACCTGTCGGAACCGGTGCGCGACAACGATCCCAAAGCCATCGGGCCGTTTATCATGGTGAGTTTATTATTGAATCGCTAAATCGGTGTTTGACGACAGATTTTCCGTTACAAAAAGAGAGGGTGAAATCACATTGTGATACACCCTCTCTTTTGTATGATGTGACCGCTGAAGGAAAAGCTTAGCGGTTGATTTTCATTACTTCTTTTGTGCCGCTTACTTTTACGAAGTAAATACCTTTGCTGTACCGTTCCATCGAGATATTCGCGTTGCTTTCGGCAATTTTATTACCAAGCAGATTATATACTTCGATCCCCACTTTATTTTCGTTGATCACTTCCCGTCCATTGAAGCTGATGCCCTGTAATTGTAGTTTTTCGACCGATGTTTGCAGCGCCGGTGCCGAAATAAGGTAAATGTTCACACCACTGCTGGGCGACCACAGATAAAGTGTGGCTGCACCACCGGTATACTGGTACGATTCCAAAGGCACGGTATTACCGTCGGCCGAATAGGTTCCGGGAGCCGAAAAATTGTACAGCGAGTCGGTACCGTTCGAAAGAATCAGCCTACGGTCGGCTGACGAGGACGATGACAGGGCGGCTATCTTGATAAGTCCGGCGCCCGAAACATTGAATTTCACCGCACGTTCGGTGGGTAGCCAGGGGGCTGTCCCCTTGTCGACGGTGGCCGCTCCGCCTAATTTCAGCCGGTGGGTAAACGAATAATCGCCGTTTTTCTTGCCGTTGGCGTCGATATCGACGTTTTTACCACTGGCGGCAAGAATGGTCAATCCATCCAGTTCGGTATTTGCAACGTAACTTTTCACCTCGAAAGGTGCACTTTCAAATGTCCATACTTTTTGTCCCTGAGCCGATACGGTAGCAATGGCTGCTACTCCGAATGCAAAAATAAGTAGTGTTTTCTTCATGTTTATAAATTTATTAATTAAATACTAAAGTTTACCGTTGCAAATATAAGCCTTCGTAGCATCCGGCATGTGGAATAATTATTTTTTAATGTGTAATAATTGACAGCATGTTGCAAAGCATGCTTAATCGGCGGAAAAAACCGCACTTTCGGTTTATTTTTGTATTTTCGCTTTCCAGCAAATTTGACACGCATCATGAAACACCGGTTTATCTTCATTTTTGTGTTTGTAACGAGCACATTAGCAGTAATGTCGCAACATCGCTTTTCGTTCACACATTATACTTCCGATATAGGGCTTTCGCAAAACAGCATTACGGCCATCATGAAGGACAGTAAAGGCTATATATGGCTGGGCACCCGCGACGGATTAAATAAATTCGACGGGTATAACTTTACCATTTACAATTCAAAGCCCCAAAAAAAGAAATCGGGGTTGAGCAATCGGATTCTTACCATACGGGAAGATAAATGGGGCTATATATGGGTGAAAACCTACGACGAGATTGTATACCGGGTTAATCCTTCGACCGAAGAGCTCCAGCAGGTCGTTAACCCCGACGGTTCGGTACTGGAAGAAAAAATTGATGAAATGTACGTGCTTTCGTCGGGCAAGGTATGGTTGTCGACTTTCGGTCACGAGTTGTTGGTAGTGCATACCGATGCGGAAACGCATGCGTTGAGTTTCGAAAAGTTTTCCTATCCGGGTAAAAAGCAACAAGGGAGAAACACCTACCAGGTAGTGGAGGATTCGCAAAAAACCACCTGGATTCTGTCGGATGGAGGCTTGTGTGCCATCGATAGTCTAGGTAAAAGCGTATGTTATTTCGAATCGCTTCCCGTGTATTCGATGGTAGAGAATACGCGCCGGATTGTTTTTGGAGCCAAGGATCAGCTGATTATTTACGATAAGCAAAACATGAACTTTATGCAGGCCCAGTTGCCTGTAAGTGGTAATGTCAGGTTGATTAATGCAGTGGGAGCGGGGAAGTATGTTTTTACTATAGAAGGGAAGGGATTTATGACCTATGATGCTGCCCGCGAGGAATGGAAGCATTATTCGACAGCCACTCACCCGCAGATGAAAACCGACGAAATCCGCCATATTTACCTCGATCGGTCGGAAGAAGTATGGATGGGGATAGCAGATGCCGGGGTGTTGCGCTTTTTACCGCAGTCGGGACAGCTGGAGTATGTGGAAACGGCTGTGAACGAAGGTCAGATTATTAATCCCAATTACCTGATTTTTGAAGACAACCGCGATATTTTGTGGATTCAGCCGTATTATGGTACGTTTTCGTCGTACAACCGTTCGGCCTCGCGCCTCGAACGTTTTCATAGCGCCTATCATCAGGATATCAACGTGTTGTTTTCGTATGGTGTGAATCATGCGCTTACCGATCAGCAGGGAGTTATCTGGTTGAGTACGAACCGGGGAAACGGATTTTACCGGTGTATTTTTCTGCCGGGTTATTTCAAGCATCATTTATTGCAGAATCAAACCATATATAGCCTTTCCAACGAGGTAAGGGCTATTTTTGAAGATGGCAGGCAGCGGCTTTGGGTGGCGTCGAAGGACAGGCAGGTACATGTATTCGACAAGAATAAGCAGCTTATCGGTACGCTGGGAAGCGATGGGAGCATTCGAAAGGGTAATAGCAGTGAATTTTTTGTGTATAATTTTTTTCAGGACCGCGACGGACGTATCTGGATGGCTTCGAAACGAAAGGGCTTGTACCGCCTCACTTCAACATCGGATCCGTTGCGCTACAGGATCGAAAATTTCGAACACAATCCTTCCGATTCTTTTTCGCCGGCCAACAACGATTTTTATTCGGTTACCCAGGATAACGAGGGACGTATCTGGGCGGGTAGTTATGGCGCCGGTTTGCACCTGGTGGATGAAAAGGAGGGCCGGGTGAGGTTTTTACATGCGGGTAATGTGCTGAAAAGTTATCCGATGGAGCGATTTTCGAAAGTTCGACAGGTGATGGTCGATTCACGGAAACGACTCTGGATTGCCACTACCGAGGGTTTTGTGCGCTTAAAGACCGATTTCAGGAATGTTTCGGAGATCCGCTACCTCACGTATCATACCACCGATAATCAGCCCGATGGATTGGGAGCTAACGACGTTCATGTGATTTTTGAGGATGAAGCACGCACGATATGGATGGGGACGTTCGGAGGAGGATTGAACCGGATGTTGCCCGGAACCGATGAAGCGCCGCGGTTTGAAGTTTTCGACCGTAGTTTGGGGATGCCCAATAATGTGGTATATACCATTATGGACGATCGAAAGGGCAATCTTTGGCTAACTACCGATAATTCAATCGTTCGGTTTAATAAATCGAACCGGGCTATTGAAGTGTTCGGCAAGGGCAACGAACTCGAAAACGTTGAATTCTCGGAAGCTGCTGCCTGCCGGCTGACATCGGGGGAAATCTGTTTTGGAGCAAAATCGGGATTTTATTCGTTCAACCCCGAAACCGTACAGCGCAAACGCATCAATGCCCCTCTGGTGTTCACCCGTTTGCTGTTGTTCAACAAAGAGGTTACCATTGGAGATGGAAAAAAGGCCCTGCTCACCAAACAACTCGACGAAACCACCGAAATCCGGTTCTCGCATCGGCAAAATGTGTTCACCATCGAATTTGCAACCCTCGATATGAGGGCTCCCGAAAAAATTCAATACGCCTATCGGTTGGAAGGATTTGAAGATAACTGGAATTATGTTGAAAACAAACATTTCGCCACCTATACCACCCTCCCGGCAGGCGAATATACCTTCCGGGTCAAATCGACCGACAGCGAAGGGTTCTGGCTCGACAACGAACGGGTGATCCAACTGAAGATTTTACCCTCATTCTGGCAATCGTCGTTTGCCAAAGTACTTTATGTCGTACTGGTATTGCTCATCTTCTTCCTAACGCTGTATATTTTCCTCACTATTTTCAAACTCAAAAACAGTGTTGAAATCGAAAAACAAATGACGGAGATGAAATTGCGCTTTTTTACCGACATTTCGCACGAGCTGCGCACTCCGCTCACCCTGGTATCGTTGCCGGTCGACACTCTCCTCAACGAAAAACTCGATGGCGCTATTCACGAGCAATTACAACTGATGCGGCGAAATCTGGATCGCGTGTTAACCCTTATCAACCAGATACTCGATTTCCGTAAACTTCAGAATAATAAAATGCGTCTGACGGTGGAAGAGGTGCATTTCGGCGAATTCGTACGCAACTCGTGCAGTAATTTCAATGAAATCGCCCATTCCAGATCGATCGATTTCCGGGTAATCGACGAAACCGACAATACACAGGTATGGATCGATACCGAACGCTTCGACTCCATCATCTATAATCTGCTTTCGAATGCATTTAAATTTACCGAACAGGGTAAGCGTATTACCGTGCGCACGTTTCTCCGGCCGGGCAAAGTGGTGTTGTCGGTAGCCGATGAAGGGGTAGGCATCGCGCGCGAGAAAATCAATTTTATTTTCGATCGTTTCTTCTCGGTGCCCGCACTCCGCAATATCGCGCAAAAAAGCACGGGTATAGGACTCGATCTGGTAAAAAAACTGGTCGATCTGCACCATGCAACCATTCATGTCGAAAGTCAACAGGGAAAAGGTTCCGATTTTGAAATCGAAATTCAGACAGGAATCGATCATTTTTCGGGCGACGACGACATTATCATATCGGAGCAAACTCATACGCCAACCGAGCCACAGGAGGAAATCAACGAACCTGCCGACCATAGCCATTCGGTAATCCCGCTTATTCTGGTGGTGGAGGATAACGACGAGTTGAGGCAATTCCTCCGAACGTCGCTGAGGAACAATTACCGGGTGGAAGAAGCCGAAAACGGGTTGGTAGGGTGGCAGAAAACCGAACACCTGATGCCCGATATCATTATTGCCGATTTGCGAATGCCCGAGATGAACGGTTTGCAGTTGCTCGAAAAGGTAAAAACCGATAAGCGTACCTCGCATATTCCGGTGATTATGCTCACTGCCGTTACCGATATGGAAAATAAACTCGCGGGAATGAAAGCCGGTGCCGACGATTATATTACCAAACCCTTCAGTTCGGCCTTCCTTCATGCCCGTATCGAAAATCTTATCAAGCAACGCGTACAGTTGCAGCAGTATTACCGTTCGCAGATGTCGCCCGGTGGCACTGTAATCAAACTGCCTCCCATCGAAGTGCAGTCGCAGGAAGAACAATTTATGAAAAATCTGATTGAGCTGATGAACGAACACATCGATAATTTCGACCTGAATATCGATTTTCTCGCCTCTGAAATGGGGATGAGCCGTACCGTGTTCTTCAATAAGCTGAAAAGTCTGACCGGCTTTTCACCGGTCGAGTTTGTGCGCGAAATGCGTATCGAACGGGCGGCCGATTATATCCGGAACACCTCTTATACCGTCTCCGAAATCTCGTTTAGGGTGGGAATCGAGGATCCGCGCTACTTCAGCCGTTGCTTTAAACTCAAATACGGGATGACTCCTTCCGAATACCGGGCGAAACAAACCAACCAGCCGGGAGAGTAGCTGCACTACATCCCGGCCGGAATTGGTTGTACGATAATGGATAAAGGGTTTATTCCACCATTTCCATCATGATCTTGGTCATCAGAGGTTGCACCTTATTCCCGATTTCCTGTACCTCTTCGTGGGTAACTTCGACTATTTTACCCGGAACACCCAGGTCGGTGATAATCGACATCCCAAATACCCGCATGCCGGCATGATTTGCCACGATCACCTCGGGTACCGTACTCATTCCGACGGCATCGCCGCCGATAATCCGGAAATAGCGGTATTCGGCCGGAGTTTCGAAGGTGGGTCCGGTAGTGCCTACATATACGCCTTCGACTACTTTAATGGAATTGCGTGCCGCCACTTCTTTTGCTTTAGCAAGTAATTCTTTCGAGTAAGCTTCGCTCATGTCGGGAAAACGCGTTCCCAGTTCTTTGTGGTTTTTTCCACGTAACGGATGTTCGGGAAACAAATTGATATGATCGGTGATCAGCATCAGATCCCCGATTTCAAAACCGGGATTCATGCCTCCCGACGCGTTGGAAACCAGGAGGGTGCGGATTCCGAGCGCATACATCACCCTTACAGGAAATGTAACCTGCTTCATGTCGTATCCTTCGTAATAATGAAAACGGCCCTGCATAGCCAGCACGTCCTTACCGCCCAGCTTTCCGACAATCAGTTTGCCGCTGTGCCCCTCTACGGTCGAAACGGGGAAATTGGGTATCGTTTCATACGGAATCTCTGTGGTTTCGGTCAGTTGGGTAACTAAATTGCCCAGCCCTGTGCCGAGAATAATTCCTGTCTTCGGCGACGTAGGTATTCGCTGTTTGAGGTAGTCAGCGGTTTCCTGAATTTTCTCTAACATAATCGGTTATTTTTTTAATGAATACTGTTTTCCCGGCGTTCAGCAGCTGAACTTTTACCGGAACCACAAAGATATGTTTTTTTAGGGAATCTGAAAGCATCGCAGAGTCGTTTAACCGGGCCGCATCTTTTTCGGTGGTGACAACGATTTTGTTTTGATGAGGGAGGGCTGCCAGCGTGCTTTCAATGTTTTCGAAATCACGTTTCGAAAAGCGATGATGATCGGGGAATTGAAGCGATGTGATTGCCTTGCAGAAAGGCGTTAGATACTGTTTGAGTACGAGAGGCGATACAATGCCTGTAACCAGTAAAATGGCCGTACCGCTCAGCTCGGAGAGGGGCAGTTGGTGGTGGGGAGTGGATAACGAACGTATAGTGCCGTAGCTCAGGCTCGTAAAATACACTTCCTGATGCGGGAGTGGTTTTAATTCGCCGATAAGTTGCTGCTGTTCGGCCGCATCGATAGTTGCAGGACATTTGGTGACAACCAGGGCAGTGGCGCGCCGGCTACTCCGTGCCGGTTCTCTCAGATTTCCACCCGGCAGCATAGAGTCGCGTGTGTGAAGCCGTTGGTAATCGGTCAACACGAAAGACATGCCCGGGCGAATACGCCGGTGTTGAAATGCATCGTCGAGAATGATCAGTTGAGTGGAAGGATAAAGCTCCATCAGACGGTCGATCCCGCGGCTGCGGTTTTCGCATACCGCGATAGGTATGCCGGGGTACTTTAAGGCCATTTGACGAGGTTCATCGCCCAATTCGGCAGCACCGGTGCCGGCGCCGGCCAGTACAAATCCCTTGGTTTCGCGTTTGTAACCCCGGCTCAATACAGCCAGCTGCAATTGATGCTGCAGCGATTCGATCAGAAATTCGGTGAAGGGTGTTTTCCCGGTTCCGCCTACGGTCAGATTACCCACTGCCAGTACCGGAACGTTTGTGTCGCTCGACGGAAGTATCTTGCGGTCGTACAGCCAGTTGCGAATCCCTACGATAAGTCCGAAGAGTTTCGAAAACGGGTAGAGCAGTATATATCGGGCTGTAAATGGCATGTTTTCTTCGTTTTCAGGGCACAGGATCGTAACCGCTTCCGCCCCAGGGGTGACAACTTGTTATCCGTTTTATCGACAACCACCCGCCTTTGATAATTCCGTGCTTCAATACGGCCTCAACGGTATATTGCGAGCAGGTGGGTGTATACCTGCAGCTGGGATGTTTGAGGGGAGAGATGCTGTAGCGGTAGAAATAGACCGGAAAAAGCACGATATGACGGAGGATTTGTTTTATTTTCATCCCAAGCCAGCTATTAGTTTGTTCAAACCCGTTTTGAGTTTTTCTTCTACCACCGGAAATTCACAGCATTTATCGTCGAGATACACGATTCCTACATGTAAATGCATCCCTTTTTCGGCCACTTTCTCTATGAGCTGGTGTTTGTTCAACCGGTAAGCTTCGCGTATCAATCGTTTGATCCGGTTCCGTTCGACAGCCCGTTTCAGCTTTTTTTTCGGAACACTTACAAGAATGCGTACCGGCGCTTTTTCAGGCAGGTCGCTCAACCGGTATACAATTCGAAGGGGATATACGATAAAACCCTTACCGTTGGCAAAAAGCTTAGTGGTACGAATTTCGCCGCACAGTCGTTCGTCTTTGCTGAAATGCCTGTCGGTCGATACACTATCCATGTCGAAGTGCTCCCTGAGCACGGTTATATTACTTCTTTTTCTTGCTGTAATCCCTCAGGAATGCATCGAGAGCCATTGTCATGGAGGGGTACTGAGGACTGGGGGCTTCAAGGTCGAGACGCAACCCGAGTTCGCGCACTGCCGCCGCCGTAGTAGTTCCGAAACAACCAATCTGAATCTCTTCCTGTTTGAAATCGGGGAAGTTTTTCAATAACGATTGTACTCCCAACGGACTGAAGAACAATAGCATATCGTAGTTGAATTCCTCGTCGGGTCCGAAATCGTTACTCACCGTGCGGTACATAACCGCTTTCGTGTATTTGATTTTCGAGCCTTCAAGAGCATGTAAGGTTTCTTCGTTTACAATTTCGGGAGCAACGAAGAGGTACTTTTCCGCCGTATGTTTGTTCAATACGGGTACTAAATCGCTCATCTTGGTGGATGTACCAAAAAATACCTTCCGTTTGCGGTAGTGAATATAATGCTGCAGGTATACGGCTACCGACTCGGTTACACAAAAATACTTCATGGTTTCAGGGATCGTAATCCGCATCTCTTCGCATATTTTGAAGAAATGATCAATTCCCTGCTTTGCAATAAAAATAATTGCAGTATAATCAAGAATTGAAACTCGCTGAGCTCTGAATTCTTTGGCCGACAATCCTTCAACTTTAATAAAAGGACGGAAATCAATTTTGACACTGTGCTTTTCGCTGATGTCGAAATAAGGAGATTTTTCTCCTTGCGGCTGGGGCTGTGATACCAGTATCTTCTTAATCTTCAAGACGTTGAAACTTTAAAAATTAAAATTCCGGATGAATATATTATACACCTGAAATATACCCGACAGGGGTAGAAATTCCAGGGTGCAAAGATACAACATAATATAAACAATGTCGAATATTTTTTGGTAAAAAATCTGAAATATTTTCATTGTGGTTAAGGCGATAATAATCAATGCAATACACAACATTCCCGTGTCGATTATTGAGGCGTAAAAGCTATTGATGCTATAGATTTTAAGTACTAGCAGCGGGTAGAAAATAAGTCCCGAAACGGCTAGCATATTAAAATATACGCGGATCCCCAACCGTGTTTTCTCGGGAGTTAAAAAAATGTATCCCAGCAACCGCATGCTTAAATATTTCAGCACAATAAAACCGAGCGTAATCAGCCATATGGAGCTGAATTCGCTGAAATCGATCCCAGGCTTGCGGGTAAGGCTGGTGCAGGCAATCAGACTGATCACCGTGATGGTAATGAGCATGAGCGACAGGTACGATACGTAATCACTGAAGGTGGTTTTTGAATGGAATTCCTTTTTAAGCGGCGATTTAAACAGATCGGTAAAACGTTTGAAAAACAGCTGGCGAGAGCTTACGCAGGCAACAACCAGGAGCATGAAAAGGAGGTATAACACGGCAGCTACCCAATCCTCGCGATGGAAATAATCGGGTATTCCTTTGCCTGAAAAGCGGATAATGGTATGGATGGCCGTGTCTTGCATGGGTTATCAGAGTGCGGCAAATGTGCGCGCATCGGGATCCCACCCGATGGGGTTTTTCAACAATTGCATTACTTCAGCGGGAGTAGCGGCTACCTGCCACATGCGACGGTGTTCTTCGCGCATGAAGTTCTCGTCGACCGACCGGTTGAGCATTTCGATCAGCGGATCAAAATATCCGCCGGTATTACAAATGATGATCGGATGAGTAAATATACCGAGTCGTTTCCAGGTAATCACTTCGAGTAGTTCCTCCATAGTTCCGCAGCCGCCCGGCAGGGCGACGACAGCATCGGCCATGGCGGCCATTTTTTCTTTGCGCTCGTGCATCGAATCCACCAGGATCATCTCCGTAATGCCGGTATGGTTCCATTCCACCTCGGTCATGAACCGGGGCATGATGCCGGTAACGGTGCCGTTCAGCTCCATCACCGTATCGGCAATTTTACCCATCAGTCCGCGCTGGCCTCCTCCATACACAAGCCGCAGGCCATCGCCGGCTATCAAGCGCCCCAGCTCGGCTGCTGCTGCGTAGTATTCTTCCTTTACCTGCGAGCTCGAAGCGCAATAAACACAAATATTCTGCATGTTTAAATCGTATTTAAAGTGCAAAAGTACATTTTCTTTCTGTATTTTTGCGCACTATATTCAAGATTTAAGCCTATGATTCTGGTAACAGGAGCCACCGGATTGGTGGGAAGCCACTTGTTGTGGCAGCTTTTGCAGGAAAATGACCGCGTAGTTGCGCTGATGCGTTACACCAGCAGTTTACGACCGCTGCGGGCGGTATTTGCGTCGTATACCGACGAGCCCGACCGCTTCCTGAGCAGGATCGACTGGCGGGTAGCTGCGATCAACGATGCTGTTGCACTGGAGCTTGCACTGGAAGGTGTCGATGAGGTGTTCCACTGTGCTGCTGTCGTGTCGTTGGGTGGAAGCAGCGATGCAATTCGCGATGTGAATGTAGCGGGCACCCGGTTGCTGACGGCGCTTTGCCTCAAAAAAGAAATTCGCCGTCTGGTTTACGTGAGTTCGATCGCGGCCTGTGGCACCTATACGAACGGGCAACCGGTGGATGAACAGGCTCCCTGGTCGGGGTTCGGGCAAAAATCGCTGTATGCTCAAACCAAGTACCTGGCCGAGCAGGAGGTGTGGCAGGCCATGGAACGGGGCTTGAAAGCGGTAATAGTGAATCCGGGCGTGATACTGGGTTTTTCGGGAGCCGGCAGTGGAAGCTCGATGCTGTTTCACCGGGTGAAGAAGGGGCTGCCGGTATATATCGACGGAGGTTCGGGCTATGTGGGAGTGAAAGACGTGGTTCGGGCGCTGTTGCTGCTTCGCCGGCACGATATTTCCGGCGAAGGCTTTATTCTGGTAGCCGAAAACAATACCAATAAAGAAATTCTTTCGATGATGGCGCAGGGTTTTGGAAAGCCGGCACCCCGTATCAAAGTGGCACTGCCCTTGCTCGTTGCCGCCGGACATCTGATGGAAGCCGCGGGGAAATTATTCGGATTTAATCCTCCGCTCAATGCAGCATCGGCCAAGGCGTCGGCCCATCGTACCCGGTATTCGTCCGATAAAATAAAAAACCGTCTGAATATGGAATTTACTCCTATGCAGACGGTTATCGAAGAGGTATGTAAAGCGATGCGGCCCTCAGTTTAGTGGGTAAGTACCTTTTTAAATCGTTCTAAAAACAGGTTGGCATCCGAAATGGTAAGACTCAGGGGAGGCAGCAATCGTATGATATTGCTGCCCGAGGCTCCCGTAAAAACTTTTTGTTCTACCAGGAGTTTGTTCCGGATGTCTTTTACCGGTCCGTCGAATTCGATCCCGATCATCAGGCCCAGTCCGCGGACTTCCTTGATGCCTTCCAGCTTATTCAATTCTTCCATCAGATAAGCGCCTACTTTTGCCGCATTTTCGGTCAATCGCTCCACCTTCATGATGTCGAGCACCGCACTTCCGGCCACGCAGGCTAAATGATTCCCTCCAAAAGTAGTTCCCAGCAAACCGTACGATGCTTCAAACTCAGGACCAATCAGTACGCCGCCGATCGGATAGCCGTTACCCATCCCTTTCGCCGTGGTAATCAGGCCCGGACGGATACCGGCATGCTGATGGGCAAAGAATTTTCCGCTGCGTCCGTATCCCGACTGTATTTCGTCAAGGATCAGCACCGTACCGGTTTGTTTACAAATCGATTCGAGTCCCTGCAAAAATGCCGTTTCGGGAATCTGAATTCCTCCTACGCCCTGGATTCCTTCAATTATAACCGAGCTGATATCGCCTTTTTCGAGAATAGAGCTTACAGCAGCCAGATCGTTCAAGGGCGCAAATACGACTTCCAGTCCGGCGTTCACCGGCGCCACGATGGCAGGGTTGTCGGTTACCTTCACTGCAGCCGACGTACGGCCGTGAAAGCTTTTCCTGAAGGCCAGCACTTTGCTGCGGCCGTTGTGGAACGAAGCAAGTTTAAGCGCATTCTCGTTGGCTTCGGCGCCCGAATTAACGAGAAACAGGCTGTAATCGTCGTACCCCGACATTTTACCCAGTTTGTCGGCCAGTTCTTCCTGGAGCCGGTTGACCACTGAATTCGAGTAAAACAGCAATTTTTCGGCCTGATGGGTTAATTTCTGTACAAAATACGGATGCGAGTGTCCGATCGAAATTACGGCATGTCCACCGTACAGGTCAAGGTATTCAATTCCGTTTTTATCGTAGGTACGGCACCCGATTCCTTTGTCGATTTCAATATTAAACAAAGGATAAACATCGAATAGTTTCATGTCAATTTATGAGTTGTATCTGAATCGTTCAGATTGTGTTATGTGAATTTATAAAGTTGAGATTTTCCATACCAGAAAAGCGGTATAGAGTAAAAGGAAAGAGATTCCGCCCCATCGTCGGATGCTTCGTTCTTTGTTGGTGTAGATGAAAAACAATACCAGGAAACCTCCTGCTGCCGTCACTATCAGGTCGACAATCATACCGTCGTAGGCAGGCAAAGGCCGAATTACGGCGCTGGTTGCCAAAACCATAAATACATTAAAAATATTGGAGCCTACCACATTGCCCAACGCAATGTCCGAATTCTTTTTCATGGCGGCTATCACCGATGTGGCCAACTCGGGCAGCGAAGTGCCCAGCGCAACTACGGTAAGCCCGATTACTGCCGGACTGATACCGAAACTGGCGGCAATATTGGTGGCAGCAGGCACAATGAGCTGTGCTCCGCCTATCAATGCAGCTAATCCGCCTGTAATCATCAGTGCGCTTTTCCATATTTTCATCGGCTTGTAATCCTCGGCCTGCACGTCGGGATTCTTTACCGAACGACTGAAGGTAGAATACATAAATCCGGCAAAAAACAACAGTAAAATGATGCCATCCACCTGCGATAGTTCGCCGGTAAGCGTCATCAGTAATACGATTACAGGACCCAGGATACTCAGAGGAATGTCGAAACGGCGCGAGCTTTTTTGCGAAATGATGGGGTATACGGCAGCAGCAGCGCCCAGAATTACATAGGTGTTGATCATATTACTCCCAATGATATTGGTGAGCGCTATATCGGTGGTGGAGGGATCGAAAGCGGCCACCAGGTTTACAACCAATTCAGGGGCCGAAGTGCCGAAGGCTACCACGGTCAGTCCGATAATCAGGTTAGGTACATTAAACCGCTTTGCCAGACCACTTGCTCCATCCACCAGGTAATTGGCTCCCGCGATGAGCAGCACAAAGCCCGCAACAATAAATAGATAATCCATCGGAAGTTATAAATTAAAAAATCCGGACAAAATTACTCATTTGTCCGGACTCTTTCAAATTAAAGCTCAACTTTTAATTAATTACCGTTTTTTTCGTTGAGGGCTTCCACAATATTAATGATATAATCGCCCATCTTTTCACATTCGGTAATGATGTCCATATAGGTCACACTGGCCTGATATTCATACTTTTTGTCGTTCACATCCGATATGTTCTGGTTCCGGATCTGATTCCTGAAATTGTTGATTTCATTTTCGGTGTTCATCGAACGAATCAGTTCGTCGTCGCTTACATCGTCGTTCTCCAGCGCCTCGTTCATCTGATTGATGGCCTTATCCACCAGGTTCATCATCAGTTCAATGTTGTCGTCCATACCTTTGGTATACTCCGATTTGTTGTCGTGCTTACGCATAATGGTACGGGCAATATTGTGGCAGCCGTCGCTCACACTTTCGATTTCGGATACTACCCGCAACATCTTCTGGATACGGTGTTTACTTTCGTTACTCAACCGTCCGTCGCCCACTTTGGTAAGGTACTTGGCTATTTCCACCTCCATCCGGTCGCTGATGCTCTCGTACTTCTGAATCCGGGAATAAATTTTTACCAGTTCGTTTTCGTTGGTTTCCTTTACCATGTCGCGGGTCAGATCAAACATTTTGTGCGTACGATGGCCGTAGGATTTTATTTCGTTCCAGGCCTGGATCAGCGAAAGCTCCGAGGTCGACAACAGTCCGGTTGAAATATACTGCAGCTGGAATTCTTCGTCGTTCTCTTTCTTTTTAATGATGAACGATACCGCTTTTGCAATCAAATGAGCCACCCATATCATGATAAAGGTATTGATAAGGTTGAACATGGTATGAAACAGCGACAAGCCATAGGAGGTTGAAGTCTGATAACCGATGAGTTTCGATTGCAGGGCCAGTTCTGCAGGGGTCAGACTGGCTGTGTCGGCCGATAAGATGCGGATGGCATCGGGGTTGCTGTTCAGAATATTGGCGAACTCGGTAGGGTTCCCCAAGCCCATGCTGCCAGCCAGATTGGTAATCATGTTGAGGAAAGGATAGAACAGGAACAGCATCCAGATTACACCGAATATGTTGAACATGGTGTGGGCCAGCGCTGCCCGTTTGGCCGAAACATTAGCCGGAATAGCAGCGATGTTGGCCGTAATGGTAGTGCCGATGTTTTCGCCCAGTACCATTGCCGCTCCCAGTTCGTACGAAATCCATCCTTTCGATACCATAATAAGGGTAATGGCCATGGTGGCGCTCGACGATTGAACAACGATGGTGAGTAAGGTGCCAATGATTAAAAATATAATTACCGAACCGAATCCCGATTGGGTGTACTGAGTCAGAAACTCCAGCATTTCGGGATTGCTTTTCAGATCGGGTACCGAATTTTTCAGCAGATCGAGGCCCATAAACAACAACGCAAATCCAAGAATTAATTCTCCGTAGGATTTGCGTTTGCTTTTTGCCGAAAAAATAAAAGGGATTGCCACAGCTATCATGGGTAACGAATAGGTTGCAATGCTAAACTTGAACCCGAAGAAGGAGATGATCCACGCGGTTACCGTGGTCCCGATATTGGCTCCCATGATTACCGTTACCGACTGCAACAGGTTAAGCAGCCCGGCATTTACGAAACTGACCACCATCACGGTGGTAGCCGACGACGATTGGATAAGTGCGGTAATAAGTACGCCGGTTAATGCGCCGGTGAACCGGTTGCGGGTCATGGCGGTCAGAATCGACCTTAATTTGTTACCCGCTGCTTTCTGTAGTCCCTCGCTCATTATTTTCATTCCGTAAAGGAATAAACCCAGCGACCCTATCAGTGTTAAAAAATCGAAGAAGGAATAATTCATTTTATTTTATTGTTGAATTTTTTCTGAAATTATCCGGATGCCGATGCAAAAATACTTTAAATTAGTAAAATCACCAATTGATTTTCGATGTAATTCGCTACTTTTACCAAAATTTTTTAATCTCCAGTGCACAAGCGATGAGTAATACTGTGACCATATATTGTAAAAACACGCGCGAATATCATGACATTCAACGGGGTACTTCCTTGATGGATATCCTTTCCTCTCTGGCAATTAAGCTCGATTATCCGGTAGTGGCCGCCCGGGTGAACTACAAGGTGGAGGATCTTAATTTTTTGATCTATAAACCGAAAGATATTGAATTTATCGATATGAGCTGTTCTTCGGGCATGCGGGTGTATGTGCGCACCCTGAGTATGGTGTTTGCACTGGCAGTTCGTCAGCTTTATCCGCATGCCGTGTTGCGCATCATGCATTCCATTTCGAAAGGCTATTATTGTCGTATCGACCACCTCGGTTTTTGTCTGACCGACAAAGAAATAGCGGCGATCAAACAACGCATGCTCACCCTTATCGGCCAGGGCCTGCCCATTGTTGCCGAAGAAAAGCAGGTGAAAGTGGTGCGTGAAATTTTTGAGAAGCAGATGAATGAACAGGAAGATCTATCGCTGTTCGAAACGATAAACACACCTTATATGCGCTACTTCCGCATCGGCGATTATGTCGATTATTACAATGGTGTGTTACTTCCCGATACTTCCTATCTCACGTTGTTCGACCTGGTACCTTATTACGATGGCATGTTGCTGCGGGTTCCCAACCGCAATCGACCCGATCACCTGGAAGAATTCGAAATGATGCCTAAACTCTACGATATTTTCAACGAATTCATCAGTTGGAATAAAATCATGAAGCTCAATACCATTGGCGAATTTAATATTGCCTGCCGTAACAAGCAGTCGTTCGACCTGATTAAGGTAGCCGAAGCGCTCCATGAAAAGAAGGTTGCTTATATTGCCGATCAGATCGAAGCACGGGAAAATATCCGATTTGTGCTGGTGTCGGGGCCTTCGTCGTCGGGGAAGACTACGTTCAGCAAACGGTTGTCGGTTCAGCTCATGGTCAGCGGGTTGAAGCCGGTAATTATTTCGATGGACAATTATTTTGTCAACCGGGTCGATACTCCGTTGGATGAAAACGGGGAATACGATTTTGAAACCATCGAAGCGCTCGATCTGCCGTATTTTAACCGGCAGATGAAATCGTTGCAGAATGGCGAAGAGGTTGAACTCCCTTTCTACGATTTTGAGCTCGGGAAACGTACCTTCAGGGGCGAAAAACTGAAACTGGATCACGATACCGTGGTGATTCTGGAGGGTATTCATGCGCTGAATCCACAGTTGCTCACCGAGATAGCTTCCGGCATGAAATTCAAAATTTATGTTTCGGCACTTACTACTATTTCGATCGATAACCACAACTGGATCCCAACCACCGATACCCGTTTGTTGCGGCGGATTATTCGGGATTTCCGTTTCAGAAACTACTCGGCTCAGGAAACAATTGCACGTTGGCCGAGCGTGCGGCGGGGCGAAGAGAAGTGGATTTTTCCTTATCAGGAAGAAGCCGATGTCATGTTTAATTCGGCGCTGGTGTTTGAACTTGCCGTACTGAAAAAGTATGCCGAGCCTATTCTGGCCGAAGTGCCTAAATACTGCGACGAATACACCGAAACACATCGCTTGCTGAAATTTCTGAATTTCTTTGTACCCATACCCGATCGCGAAATTCCACCTACTTCGCTGCTGCGTGAATTTATGGGCGGGAGCAGTTTCAGGTACTAAGCCCTTATCGTTATGCGTTGGATTATTGCTTATTGGAAATCGTTATCGGTACTGTTGGCGATACTTGTACTGAGTTTTATGAATCCGCCGTCGGTGCCTGCTGTCAGGGAATTGTTTTCTTTCGACAAAGTTGGCCATCTGATGATGTATGCGGGTCTTACGTTGATGGTATTAATCGAAACGTCGGGACTGAAGATGGTGAAAAACCGCCGGTCGTATTTCTGGGTGTTGGGGGGCGTGTTTCCGGTTCTTACAGGAGCGCTTACCGAACTCTTGCAAACCCTATTGTTTGCCCCGCGTGCTGCCGAATGGGGCGACTTTTTTAGCGATGTGGCCGGCGTATTGATGGGCTGGCTGCTGTTTTTTGCCTGGCAGAAGTGGCGACCCCGATTCCGCTGATTACGATTGTATTACAAACCTTATACTATGAACACCGAACAACTTAAATTCCGAATTGCCCTGACATTGCTCAACGGGGTGGGCAACAGTATTGCCCGAAATCTGATCGCTTACCTGGGAAGCGAAGAAGCTGTGTTCCGGGAACGTAAATCCTTGTTAATGAAAATTCCCGGCATAGGTGAAGTTACCGCCGGAGGCATAGTGAATCACCGGCAAGCTTTATCGCGGGCCGAAGCCGAAATCGAATTTATTATTAATAATGAAATCGGGGTACATTATTATGCCGACGATTCGTATCCCCGCCGGTTGCACGAATGCCCCGATGCCCCCTTGCTGTTGTATTCGCGGGGTGTGGCCGATTTGAATGCACCCCGCATTGTGTCGGTGGTGGGTACCCGTAATGCTACCGATTATGGCAAAAAGATGTGTCGAGAACTGGTAGCGGAACTTCGTTCCGTTGCAGGCCTGCTGATTGTTTCGGGACTGGCTTACGGGATCGATATTTGTGCTCATAAAGCTTCGCTCGACGCAGCCATTCCCACACTCGGAGTTGTTGCTCACGGCCTCGACCGTATTTACCCGGGGCATCACCGGTCGACAGCCGTTCAGATGCTGAACCAGGGAGGGTTGGTGACCGAATACCTGAGCCGAACCAATCCCGATCGGCAGAATTTTGTGCAGCGTAACCGCATTATAGCCGGTATGGCCGATGCCATTGTAGTGATCGAGTCGGGTGTAAAGGGAGGGGCACTTATAACAGCCGATCTGGGAAACGATTACAACCGCGATGTGTTTGCATTTCCGGGCCGGGCCGGCGACGAGTGGTCGAGGGGGTGTAATTTGCAGATAAAGAGCAACAAAGCAGCTATGATTGAATCGGCGGTCGATTTGCTGGCTGGTATGAACTGGCGTCGTCCCGAACAATTAGCGTCTTGCGTAACCCAACCTTCCTTGTTCCCCGATTTGTTGCCGGAAGAGTTGGAGGTATGTACGTTACTGAAATCCCATGCACAGGGCATTCAAGTCAATGAAATCGCCCTCCTGCTCCAACTGCCCTACAGTAAGATCAGTTCGGTATTATTGAATCTTGAATTTAAAGGAGTCGTACGCTGCCTGCCGGGAGGTATTTATAAAATAAAATAGACATTTAGTAAGTAAATTAAGATAATATACGTAAAAACGAGTCAAAACATATAAATTTTTAGTTGATAATGCGGCTTTCTTGTTAATTTACATTATGAATTGTTTTTTTTATTACTTTTGGCGAAGAACTTAACGAAAGGAGGTAGGTATGGATAAATAATAGAGGAAACGGACTATAGAAGAAAATCATTGTTTAATCAACCTGAAAATCTGAATATGAAAAAATTGTATACATGTATTGTTTGCTTGATTCTGATATTGCAGTGGTCGTGTCAGAAGGAGGAGGGTGCGAACCCCTTGGCCGAGGATTCGGCATCGAATCCGGTACGCTTTGAAATCAATGTTCACCAAACCTCCATTGATCAATATGAAACACCTGATGAAAAGTTGCACGCCGATTTTATGGGAGTACAACTTAAGAGTTTACTGGCTCAGAATGCCCGCAGCATACGTCGACATTCGTTTTCTGAAGGCAATGATACAGTATTCACCTACGATGAAATACCGTTAATCCGCGAAACCCGGAGCCGGATACTGGTTTTTGCCGACGGTACCAGTGAGACACAGCTGGAAGATTTAACCCCCGATGGAATTAATCCTCTCTATACGCTTACTGAGACTCCGCCTGCATCCGGTCAGTTTCTGTCGAGAACTCATATAAAGGACGGACGATTAAAGGTATACAACAAACAGAACGAATTATTGATTGACGAAGTATATCCTGAACAAAATTTGAACGAATTTCTCGATTCTTTGCAGTATTATGTCCAACTCGGCGATAAAGCTCAAAAAGTGATGTCGTTGGCGGTGACAAATGCTGTCGGATTACGCCGGATGCAACAGCCCGACGGGGCGGTCATGCTTGAGCAACAGCTTGGCACGATGTCCGCCCCGGTGAATGCGCTCCCCGTGTCGTCGTCGCTGAAAGCCATAACTATCATGAACGATGAACTGACCCGGACGCTACGGTTTGAGTTGCACGGCAACCAACAATTGATACATCGCACCGTGTTTGTTTACGAGGACAGCTATCTACTCAACAACTATGTAAATGGTAAGGAGTATAGTTCCAATCCCCGAACCGTTGAATCGCTGACACTTCAGTTGTCGCCTGATGGAGATCCGGTATTCTACCGTTCAAAAACCTTGTATCACAGATACCAGACTGTGTTGAGAATGAATGAACCTGTTAATTGATTAGAATGAAACCAATATGAAAAAGTTACTTTTAATAATCGGAATTTTAATGATTGGCAGCACCGGATTTTCGACCGGTCGGTATGTGTGGCTGCATGGGCTTGAAGGTGAACATGGATTGAACACATGGGATATCTACAGTTCGATGTTTTCGCCTCACAACGGGTACGTGTTGGAGTATTCCTCCGATAAAACCATTCCGGGAATAGCTGCCGGTTTATATACAGGCCGGATCAAACCTGTTGTGTCGGATGGCTCCATTGTACTTGTAGGACATTCCATGGGAGGTTTGGTGGCCAGAGAACTAATGAGCCATTCTGAAAAAATCAGGGGTGTTATAACGGTAGCAACGGCCCATAACGGATCGTGTTTGTTGAAAAACACCCTGAATGGCAGTGTGGCTGATTGTTTTTCAGGCGCCATTAAAATGGCAAATTCGGCCATCGATGCATCCTTGCGGTCCGGGATATTCTCGGGTGTGCCCGTTACTTCGCTTGCAGCACCTCTGATTGCTCCGGTGACTGTTTTCAGGAACAAGACGGTAAATACCACATTGTTTTTATTGAAACACGCGCTGCAGGGAGCTACAGGGATTTACAAGTTGGGCCACCCTTGTATAAAAGATATGCTTCCGGGAAGCAGGTTCCTTACTGCATTGAACGGTAGGGCTTACGATGTTCCGGTTTTGAATATTTACGGAGCCGAAGATCATTGGCAGGTGGTGCGCGCATTGGGAAGTTTATCGCAGATGGATAAGGTAAAAGATCCGCACCATCTCGACGTATCGTACGATAAGGAATATGTTACTGCCTTGCAGTCGGGGATGGCATTTATTTACCAGGTTCAGCATGCGCATACCTTAGTTTACAATGCATTGGGAGTTGTAGCCCGGTTTTTACCCTGGATTTGGATTACCCGGGAGTTGGTATTGAAGGCGCGTTATAACTGGGACGAGCTGTATCGATACCTGGAAACGGGCCTTCATACCGATTTGGCATCGGCTATGGGGGCAACGCGCTATGAATTGCAGAATTATTGTATTCCCAACGGTTTTGATCTGAAGCAGTTAACCTGTCGGTCGAAATACCTGCCTGTAGTTGCCGAAAACGACGGGGTTTTGTCGAGAATGGATGCTTATTTTTATCCGGTGACGAATCAAATTGTCTATAATGTTCGCGTAGCAGGAGTCAATCACCAGGAAATGGGCAATCATGTGGCGATGCGTCAGTTGATGAATGAAGTTATTAATCTAAAGCTGTACGGAGATGCCTTTGCCCAGTAAACAGATTGTCGGTTGGTTGATGAACGTGTTGCTCGGTGGTGTGGCATGCACCCCTGAGTTGCCGCCATCGGCCAACCACGACGAACCCGTATCAAGCAGTATGCTGTGGTCGGTTCGGTTACCTGGAAATGCAGGCATATACAATGAAGGAATGATTGGGTTGCCGGTAGTGAATAATAAGGTTTTGTTTCATTCGACGATTTTCACCGATCATACGGGGGAAGATAATCGTTTGCATGCTCTGGATGTGCAGTCGGGAAGCATATTGTGGACATTTCCCTCTCAGTTTCATGCCGATGAACCTTATTATTTTGATGGTAAGCCCTATCTGTATCAATCCCGCTTAGTAACCAAAATGTCGGCTTTTAGTCCGTATGCGGGTAACGACAGGATATTGATACTCGATTTGAATGAAGGTCAAAAGCTGGATCTCATCGATATGCCACCGGCAGTGTCGCGGTTCTCGTGCAGGGATGTTGCAGGAAAAGGGAGCAATGCCTGGTTTGTACAAGAGGACGAACACGCCTCCTATGTGTATAAGTTGGATATTGCTACCGGCGATACGGCCCGTATAGTCCGGTTGGCTCCGAGTCATCCTTCGGGCCGATTAGAAGTCACAACTCGCGAATTACAACTGTACGAAATCGACGGAAAGCTTTTTCTGTTACTGGGAGTGGCCGATTATGCACCCGCCCGTACGGAATTGCGTATGGTACTTGTGAATGCCGAAACAGGTTCGATCGGGTATCAGAAAACTGTCGGGCGGGATTATAACCTGAATGTGAATTATGCTGTTCTGCGTAATTCGATGATCTATTATACCTGCGGTCGTTCGGCTGGATGTATCGATCTTGAAAAAGACCGTTTGCGTTGGCAGTATTTTCCTCAGGTTCCAATGGATGATATGAAGCCAGGCCTGCTGGTGCAGGATTCCGTTGTTTTTTTATGGGGGCACCGTACCTGCGCTGCATTAGGGGCCGGTTCGGGCCGATTACTGTATGAACGCCAAATTGAATGCGCAAATGCAAGCGGGTCTACGCCCTATTTATTTGTGGTTACGCATTGTGGTGAAGCAGTTGTATTGGATCAGTACACGGGTAATATCGTTCGCACTTTTTCTACTTCACCGGGAAGAGAAAAAAATGGTTTTTCAACAGGCTGTAAGCCTGGCATAAAGGATAAAAAATTGTTTTTATTTGGATTGCATAATGCTTATTGTTTTACTTTTTAAGAAATGGAATTGAAATTTATGTATGTTATAGTCCTGTTTCTATTAATTGCAGTAGTTGTCATTGTGAAGATCAGGTATTTCACAACCGGGGCAAATACGTCATTTTCAAACAATCTCTTTAGTGATCAATGGGGCCCTGCCAATACCAAAGCAGGGAAAAGGATAATACGTCGTCATATTTATCTGCGTAAACCCCGAGTAATAAACATAACAAAAACTAATTCAGACATGAAAACTTCAAGACACGAAAGAGCTATGAACTCAGTACGATCAAGAGTTGAATATGCCATGGTAAATCAAAAGCGTTATATCGATCCTTATGTTAAACTTGATACGCTGGCCTGCGAACTGGGCACTAACCGCACCTATATGTCGAGGGTTATTAACGAAGAACACCGTAAAAGTTTTAAAAGATACATCAACGATCATCGTTTTAGCGAATTAATGCGACAGCTGATCAAAAATCCGAATTTAACACGGGAAGAACTTGTACAGCTTTGTGGTTTTAATTCGATTTCGACGATGGTGAGGGTGGTGAAGGCGAATACCGGATGTACATTTCGGGAATGGAAGAAAAGGTTATTGGATAATAAGTCGAAGGAAGATGATGAAAGTTAATTGCAAAACCACCGATAAAGTATTACTTTTGCAGAAGAAAAAAATGCTGTAAAACATGAATATACTTCTTATCGGGTCGGGAGGCCGGGAGCATGCGTTGGCATGGAAAATCAGACAGAGTCGGTTGGTGAAGCAATTGTATTGCGCTCCGGGGAATCCGGGTACAGCTTCGCTGGGAATTAATTTGCCTGTGGCCGCCGACGATTTTCCGGCGCTCAAGGCGTTGGTTGTACAACATGCTGTCGATCTGGTGGTTGTGGGGCCCGAAGACCCGCTGGTGAAAGGAATTGCCGATTTTTTCGGTAACGATGAAGTTCTATGCTCCGTTCCGGTTGTGGGGCCCAACAAAATTGCCGCGCAACTGGAAGGGAGTAAGGATTTTTCGAAACAGTTTATGATGCGCCATGGTATTCCTACCGCCGGATATAAAAGCGTCACTGCCGATACGATGGCGGAAGGGATTGAATTCCTTTCCATGCTGAAAGCTCCGTACGTGTTAAAAGCGGATGGACTGGCAGCCGGTAAGGGCGTGTTGATTCTGAACGATCTGGAGGAGGCTGTGGAGGAACTGAAGGCTATGCTGAGCGGAAAGTTCGGAGCAGCAGGCACTACCGTAGTGATCGAGGAGTTCCTGTCGGGGATCGAATGTTCGGTATTTGTGATTACCGATGGTAAAAGCTATAAGATTTTGCCCGAAGCCAAGGATTATAAGCGTATCGGACAGGGAGATACCGGTTTGAATACCGGAGGGATGGGGGCTGTGTCGCCTGTCCCTTTTGCCGATGCCGTATTCATGCAAAAAGTGGAAGATCGCATTATTCGACCCACGGTGGAAGGGTTGTATTCGGAAGGTATTATCTACAAAGGTTTTATCTTTTTCGGCCTTATCAAGGTCGATGGCGAGCCGATGGTGATTGAATATAATGCCCGCATGGGAGATCCTGAGACCGAGGTGGTAATGCTGCGGTTGAAATCGGACCTGGTAGAGTTGCTCCAGGGTGTTGCCGATGGGTCGTTGGCCGATAAAGTGGTGGAGATTGACGATCGTACTGCGGTTACCGTGATGCAGGTTTCGGGAGGATATCCGGAAGCTTACCAAAAAGGGAAACCCATTACGGGGCTCGATGCGGTGAACGACAGCATCGTATTTCATGCAGGAACCGCGCTGGCGGATGGCCGGCTGGTAACCAACGGCGGTCGTGTGCTGGCCATCAGTTCATACGGAGCTTCTAAAGAGGAGGCGCTGGCTATATCCTATGCCAATGCCGGTAAAATTAAGTATGAAGGACAGTACTTTCGTCCCGATATTGGTTTTGACCTTTGAGCTCGACGCATATGGCAAAGATTCTGATAATCGACGATGAACGGAGTATCCGCAACACCATGAAAGATATTCTGGAGTTCGAGAAACATAAAATTTCGCTGGCCGGGAATGGCCGAGAAGGACTCGAAATGGCGCTTTCACAGCCTTTCGACCTGATCTTTTCGGATATTAAAATGCCCGAAATGGATGGGATGGAGCTGCTTCAGCAACTGAAAGAAAAAGAAATCGATGCCCCGGTGGTGATGATTTCTGGGCATGGTTCCATCGAAACGGCTGTTGAATCCATCAAAAAGGGAGCGTTCGATTTTATCGAAAAACCGGTGGACCTCAATCGCTTGCTGATCACCGTCCGCAACGCACTCGATAAATCGGTGCTCGTTAGCGAAACGAAAGTGTTGCGTAAGAAGGTTTCGGGGAAATACCGGATGATTGGCCAGTCGCCTGCAATCAACAAAGTTCGCGAAATGATCGAAAAAGTGGCGCCTACCGATGCCCGGGTGCTCATTACCGGTGAAAATGGAACCGGGAAAGAAGTGGTAGCCCGCTTGCTCTACGAACAAAGTAACCGGGCCCATGCGCCTTTTGTGGAAGTGAACTGTGCTGCCATTCCTTCCGAATTGATTGAGAGCGAATTGTTCGGTCACGAAAAAGGGTCGTTTACATCGGCGATTAAACAACGGATCGGTAAGTTTGAGCAAGCCGATGGCGGGACCATTTTCCTCGACGAAATAGGTGATATGAGCTTATCGGCACAAACCAAAGTATTGCGGGTGCTTCAGGAAAGTGAACTTACCCGGGTCGGGAGCGATAAAAGTATTAAAGTCAATGTGCGGGTGTTTGCTGCTACGAATAAGAATATCAAGGAGGAAATTGAAAAAGGCAATTTTCGCGAAGACCTCTATCACCGCCTCAATGTAATTCCCATTTATGTGCCCCCTTTACGGGAGCGTAAGGAGGATATTCCGCTGCTGATCGAACATTTTACGGCTCTTATCTGTTCCGAACAAGGTATTCCGGTGAAAAGCTTCCGGACGGAAGCTGTTGAGCTGATGAAGACAAACGACTGGACGGGCAATATCCGTGAGCTTCGCAATGTGGTGGAGCGGCTGATTATTCTCTGCGGACCCGTCATCTCTGCTAACGATGTTGAACTGTTTGCATAAACTACCCCGATATGAAGCAATTAAATGAACTAACTATCGCAATTTGCAGCGACCATGCCGGCTACGAATTGAAACAGAAAGTAATGGCCTATCTGCAGGCAAAAGCCATCAAATCGATCAGGGATTTTGGTGCTTTTTCGCCGGAAAGCTCCGATTATCCCGATTATGCCCACCCCATGGCTTCGGCTGTTGAAACGGGTGAATTTGACTTTGGGATTTCTATATGCGGCAGCGGCAACGGGATCAGTATGACGGTGAACAAACATGCCGGTATTCGTGCCGGACTTTGCTGGACTCCTGAAATCGCCCGCCTGGCCCGCCTGCATAATAATGCAAATGTGCTGTCCCTCCCGGCCCGTTTTGTTTCCGAAGAACTGGCTTTTGAAATGATCGATGTTTTCTTTTCTACTGATTTTGAAGGAGGAAGACATCAAAATAGAATCGATAAAATACCTTGTTAAGAATGTCAAGAACAGAAATAGCTGCATTGGGTGAGTTTGGATTGATACGCCGGCTGACCGAAAAGTTTCCGATAACAAATGCTTCGACTGTGAAGGGAGTGGGCGATGATGCGGCCATTCTCGATTATGGAACTAAGCAGGTGCTGGTAACTACGGATCTGTTGCTCGAAGGGGTACATTTCGACCTGGTGTATGTGCCGCTTAAACACCTGGGCTATAAGGCCGCCGTTGTCAATTTTTCGGATATTTACGCGATGAACGGACGTCCGAAACAAATTACAGTCTCGCTTGGCGTTTCAAAACGTTTTTCGGTGGAGGATCTGGAGCAGATTTACGAAGGTTTGTCGGTGGCCTGCCAGCACTATGGTGTCGACCTGGTAGGTGGCGACACCTCGGCTTCGCTTACCGGGCTAACCATCAGTATTACCTGTATCGGAGAAGCCTCAAAAGATAAAATAGTACTGCGCAGTGGTGCTCAGCCTACCGATTTGATTTGTGTTACCGGCGACCTGGGATCGGCTTATATGGGATTGCAGTTGCTGGAGCGCGAAAAAATTGCATTTTCGGGTAACGATCAGGTTCAACCCGATTTTGAAGGAAAAGATTATATCCTGCAACGTCAGCTGAAGCCGGAAGCCCGTAAAGATATCATCGAAACGCTGGAGAAAGCCGGTATTGTTCCTACTTCCATGATGGATATTTCGGATGGTCTTTCGTCGGAGTTAATGCATATTTGTTCGCAAAGTAATACCGGATGCCGTGTTTATGAAGATAAAATTCCAATCAGTTATCAGGCTGCACTAATGGCCGAAGAGTTGAATATGAGCATTGTGACTGCTGCGCTGAACGGAGGAGAGGATTATGAGTTGTTGTTCACGGTGTCGATAAACGATTACGAGAAAATTATACCGCTCGAAGGAATTAATATTGTAGGTCATATTACCAAGCCCGAACTGGGATTGCACCTGATCGGCCGCGAAGGGGAAGAGATCGCATTACAGGCGCAGGGCTGGAATTCACTTCAATAAATCGGGGATAGCGTTGGCCAGGTACCACAGGATGATGATTCCAAAGGCATCGAGGCCCAAAAATACCAGTATGACAATACAACCTGCGAGAAGAATATACTTTCTGCTGTTGTTCGACCAGCTGAATCCTTTGAATTTTAAAGAAAGCATCGGGATTTCGGATACCAATAAGCCCGATAGAACCACCAATGCCAGCAGGATGAGCCAGGGGTTTTGAATAAAAAATCCCGAAAAAGAGTAGCTGATGCCCACCCAGAAAATAGCATTGGCCGGTGTTGGCATTCCTAAAAAACTCTCGGTCTGGCGCTCGTCAATATTAAATTTTGCCAGCCTGAGTGCCGAAAATACCGGAATAATAAATCCGGCAAAACGAATCCAGCCGGGGAAAGCGCTTTGTTCCAACAATGAAAAGGCAATGGCTCCGGGAGCCATTCCAAAACTGAGAACATCGGCCAGCGAGTCGAGTTCTTTTCCCATGGGAGAGTAGGCTTTCAACAGCCGGGCTGCAAAGCCATCCATAAAATCGAACAGGGCTGCCAGCAATACCGCAAAAAATGCGAATTCAAAATTGCCCTGAAAGGCAAAATAGATGGCTACACTCCCCGAAAACAGATTGAGAGTGGTGATGAAATTCGGTATATGTCGGGTCAGTTTCATGCGTGGTATCGTTATTCTTTGTTTTTACTGTCCATCAGAATCGTTACAGGTCCATCGTTGATGAGCGAAACCTGCATGTCGGCCCCAAATTCGCCTGTGGCTACTTTCTTTTCCGTGATCTCCTCCAATCTGGCACACAGTTTTTCGTACAAAGCGATAGCTTGCTCGGGTCGTGCCGCCCGTATGTATGAGGGGCGATTGCCCTTTCGCGTTGAAGCATGCAGGGTGAACTGGCTCACTACGAGTATGGAGCCGTCAATCTCCAGCACCGACCGGTTCATAACACCGTTTTCGTCATCGAAAATCCTCAGTTGTACCATTTTGTTGCACAACCATTCACAATCTTCCTCATTGTCGTCGTGCTCGATACCGAGCAATATCAATAAGCCGGTGCCAATAGAACCTGTAATGCGGCTCTCTACGCTTACCGAAGCTTCTTTCACCCGTTGTATTACTACCCGCATAATTCCTCCTTTAGCTTCCGGGGAAGTTTAGCGACTACCTCATCGTACGAATGATCGATGAGCTCTTCCAGTAAGGTTCGTGAAATGGAAGGAGAGATTAAGACCGAATTCCAGTATTTTTTATTGAAATGAAAAGCAGGAGTGATTGCACTGTATTGCTCCCTGAGCTGTAGCGCTCTATCCGGGTCGCATTTCAAGGCAATCCGGAGCTCGGGGTCGTCAAGCGGGATCAATGCAAACATTTTACCCAGTACTTTAAACACCAGGGTCACTTCGTCGAAAGGAAAACATTCGGTAGTTCCTTTTCGGCTCAGGCAATATTCGCGCAGTTCTTCAACGTTCATAAGGCATCGATCATATCACGCCGGCCGTGGGCTTATTTCACTTCTACTCCATTGGTAACTGTGGCCGAGGGTTGAATAAGAACCAGCTTTCCATCGGCATCTTCGGCCGATAAAATCATCCCCTCACTGAAAATACCTCTTAACTTTCGTGGTTCAAAATTGGCAATAAAGCAAACCTGTGTACCGATGAGCGCCGAAGGATCGGGGTAATAAGCGGCTATCCCCGATAAAATCGTACGCTCGTTTATCCCGTCGGCAATGCGGAATTGCAAGAGTTTGTCCGATTTTGGAACCTTCACACAATCCAATACCGTTCCTACCCGGATGTCCGTTTTCAGAAAATCATCGAAACTTACCGCCGGTTTTATTTCCGCGGGTTTCCAGGTAGCAACCTCGTTTGCCTTTTTGGTGTCCATCAGTTTTTGGATTTGTGCGTCAATCACCTGGTCTTCAATTTTGTCGAACAAGAGCTCGGGAGCACCTAATTTCGCTCCTGCCGGAAGTAAGTCGGTTTTACCCAGGTCGTTCCAGCTGAAAGTGTTTAAATTAAGCATTTTGCGTAGTTTTTCCGACGAGAAAGGAAGGAAAGGTTCGAAAGCAATGGCCAGATTGGCTGCAATCTGCAGACTCAGGTGCATGATAGTAGCCACCCTGGTCATATCCGTTTTTGCCAGCTTCCAGGGTTCGGTATCGGCCAGGTACTTATTACCGATACGGGCCAGGTTCATGGCTTCTTTTTGCGCATCTCGGAAGCGGTAGTTGTCGAGTAGTTTCTCTACATCGGTTTTCACATGCTTGAATTCTTCCAGCGTTCGAAGATCGTAATCCGTAAGTTCGCCACAAGCCGGCACTACTCCGTCGTAATATTTCTGCGTCAGTACCAGCGCACGGTTCACAAAATTACCGTATATAGCCACCAATTCATTGTTGTTACGTGCCTGGAAATCTTTCCATGTAAAATCATTATCCTTGGTTTCGGGAGCATTGGCGGTGAGCACATAGCGCAACACATCCTGTTTGCCCGGAAACTCTTCCAGGTACTCATGCAACCATACGGCCCAGTTACGCGATGTCGAAATTTTATCCCCTTCGAGGTTCAGGAACTCATTGGCAGGTACATTTTCGGGCAGGATATAGCTTCCTTCGGCCTTCAGCATAGCCGGAAACACGATGCAGTGAAATACAATATTGTCTTTCCCGATAAAATGAATCAGACGGGTGTCCTCCTCTTTCCACCATTTTTCCCAACTGTCGGGCAGTAATTCTTTTGTGTTCGAAATATAGCCGATAGGGGCGTCAAACCACACATACAAGACTTTCCCTTCTGCGTTTTCGGCAGGAACAGGGATTCCCCAATCCAAATCGCGGCTCACTGCCCGGGGCTGAAGACCCATGTCGAGCCAACTTTTACACTGTCCGTATACATTGGGTTTCCATTCTTTATGATCTTCCAGGATCCACCGGCGCAACCATGCTTCATGCTGGTCGAGCGGCAAATACCAGTGACGGGTTTCGCGCATTACCGGCACCGAACCGCTGATGGCCGATTTCGGATGGATCAAATCGGTGGGACTCAACGATGTACCACAGGCTTCGCACTGATCGCCGTAAGCATTCTCGTTACCGCAATGAGGGCATTTCCCGGTGATATAGCGGTCGGCCAGGAATTGTTGGGCCGTTTCATCGAAATATTGTTCCGAACTTTGCTGAATAAATCCTCCCTTTTGATCGATTGTCCTGAAAATCTCGGAAGCCAATTCGCGATGTGTCTTCGACGTGGTGCGCGAATAAATATCAAAGGTAATTCCAAAGTCTTCAAACGATTTTTTGATGATGCCGTGGTAACGATCCACTATATCTTGCGGGCTTACTCCTTCTTTTTTAGCTTTAATGGTTATAGGCACTCCATGCTCATCGGAACCTCCGATAAACAATACCTCTTCGTTTTTCAGGCGAAGGTAGCGTGCGTAAATATCGGCCGGGACATATACTCCGGCAAGATGACCGATATGAACCGGCCCGTTGGCATAGGGCAAGGCCGATGTAATCGTGGTGCGTTTATAAGACTTCATAAATATTCTGCTTTTACGCCGCAAAAATACAAAAAAATCAGCAGATATGCAGTGAGTTGCTTAAAAGATAAGCGGGTTGTCTCCCAATTAATGCGTAAACGAAGGCATCTCCGTGCGGGTTCCATCCGGAAAGCCTTGTGTCGCAATTCCGCCATTCCGGCCGCGGATCGGTTGCCGAATCGCCAATTGCCCCGAACCCCAGCACCGGTACTTGCTGCGCGGGCGCTTCCGGAGCGATGATTTTAGCATAGAATTCAACTTGCCAGAGAATCCTTAAATGACTGATTTGCAGAAATTAAAAAACAGTTAAACTTTTTGATGCCAGTAATTTTAACGTATATTTGTGTATATTTGCGACTTAATACTTAATTTATATCACGATGGCAACAACAACCGACGAATCTGTATGTTGTCCTCCTTTCGACCCTGCTCCCTGGGATGACAAAGTGATTGAATGGACCGACAAGCTTTTTGTTAAACAAAAGGTGGTTAGTTTTTGGTATATTCCACTCAATTTTGGAAAAGTAATGACTATGTTGATGAAAGCAACCGAGAAACATCATGCAACTGTGCCCGATTGGTTGTGTTTGTCCGATCATACTTCCAAATGGAATATGGATCTCTACCTGGCTGTTGATCGGGAACTGCCCGGGTTCCGGCATGTAAAATTAAGCGGCAAGTACTATACCCGGGTATACGAAGGCGATTTCAGCCAAACGGGTGCATGGGGGAAGGAATATGAGCAACAAGCCAAAGAGCGCTCGCTCAAAACCGGAAAGTTGTACATGTGGTATACCACCTGTCCAGCCTGTGCCAAAAAATATGGTAAGAATTATGTCGTGTTTTTTGGAGAAATTTTATAACTAATAATCAATATAATGGCGTAATGGAAAACAAAGAAAACTGCAATTGCAACAACAATCAGGCTACAGCTACCGGAGGTGCGGTATACGGCTTGGGATTAATTGGTGCTGCCGTGTATTATATTTCGGTTGCTACCAGTTTCTGGGCAGGGGTGTTGGGAGTTTTGAAAGCCCTGGTTTGGCCGGCATTTCTGGTGTATGAGGCCTTAAAGGCATTAGCTGCCTGACGGTGAAAACCGGTTTAACCGAATACACCCTCCGGTCGCCTTTAATTTAAAATTTTAACCAAAATCCATCAAAATAGCATTAAAAACAGGTCTATTTTGATAATAAGTGCTAAAAATATGTTATAAAGCATGTTTTTTGAGAAGATTACTTGCATGAATGTATAAAACGCATTATCTTTGCAGTGTGATTTTTTCATAGTATTAGATTTAAGGTTAACAAAGATTGGTTGGCAGGCGAGCCAACCTTTCGCGTTTTATAGCGTTTGCTATTCGGGAATATGATACTTTTTTAATTCCCTTCGATACTTCTCGGTTTTCCCTTCGGTTACCTTGTCCATTAATTTCCAAAAACGGTCGCCATGGTTCATTTCGACCGTATGGCACAATTCATGTAAAATTACGTAATCCACTAATTCGGGGCTCAATATCATCAGATAAAAACTCAAATTGATGTTTTTCTGGCTCGAGCAGCTCCCCCAACGGGTTTTCCCCGATTGAATTTTCACATCTTTGAAGTTAAATCCATGGTGTCGTGCCAATTGTTCGACACGGGCAGGCAGCAATCGCCGCGCCTCCTTCTTCATAAAATACTGAATTCCTTTCCAGCAAGCCTGTTGTACTTTTTCCGACGACAAATCGGCTTCGAGCGGATACTCGATGTGCAATTTACCCTCCTGAAATTGAAAAAAAACATCCTTCCGATTGGCTTTGCTCAGGTGGACATCAAACGAAAGTGTTTTGTATCCTTTCTCCTCTGTCAGGATGCTGTTCTGACTGCGTTGTCGTATCCGGTTTTGTTTCATCAGGATACGTTCGCGAATGGAGAGTACGAAAGCGGTTGCTTCGGCCTGCGATTTGGTCACCGGAAGGGTGATTACTAAACCGTCGGGCTGTATGCGCACAGCTATACGGCTGGCTCTCAGACTTCTTTTATAACTTATGTTCCCAAATTGACTTAACTCGGCCGACATATTGTTTTTTCTGCAAAAATAATGGTTTTAACGGTTTTATCCTTAAATTTGCAGGCATAAAAGTAGAAAGGAAATGATTGAAGCAAAAAATATCCATCGAAAGTTTGATGAGCTGGAAGTGCTGAAAGGTGTCGATCTGCGGGTCGATAAGGGCGAAATTGTATCGATCGTTGGTCCGAGTGGGGCTGGAAAAACGACCTTATTGCAAATACTGGGTACCCTCGACGATCCCGACGAAGGCGAAGTGCTGGTGGATGGTGTCGATCTGATCAAACTGAACGAAAAAGAAAAGGCTGCCTTTCGCAACCGGAAATTAGGATTTATATTTCAGTTTCATCAACTGCTGCCTGAATTTACAGCGCTTGAAAATGTGATGATTCCCGGATTGATGATGGGTGCCGACGAGCGGAAAACCGATAAAAAGGCCCGGGAGTTGTTGGCCTACCTCCAGCTTTCCGACCGGTTGAATCATAAGCCGTCGGAGCTTTCCGGCGGCGAAAAGCAACGGGTAGCAGTGGCCCGGGCTCTTATCAACAATCCCCGGCTGATTCTTGCCGACGAACCATCGGGAAGCCTGGACTCCAAAAACAAAGATGAATTGCATCGCCTGCTGTTTAAATTGCGCGACGAATTCGGATTAACGATAATCATTGTTACGCACGACAAAGAGCTGGCGGCCTTGTCGGACAGAGTAATTGAAATGAAGGATGGAAGAGTAGCCCCGCCGGGAATCGAACCCGAATTTAAAGTTTAGGAAACTTCCGTTCTATCCATTGAACTACAGGGCCGGATGGTTTTTGAAACGAAATGCAAAAGTAGTGTTTTTATGGGAAAATCCAAAAATAATTTTTTTGTTGTTTGGGATGGTAAGACTCCGGGCATTTATGATAGCTGGGAGAAATGCAAGCAGCAAATTCATGGTTATGCCGGCGCAAAGTATAAGGGCTTTGAATCGCATCAGGAGGCTGTAGAGGCTTATAACTCGCCGTATTGGGACTTTGTCGGGAAGAGTCCGGCACATAAAAGTACCAGTTCGCCGGATAAGACAGTGCTGATTGCCCGGGTCGGGATGCCCGAGATGGAGAGTATTTCGGTTGATGCAGCGTGTAGTGGCAACCCGGGTTTGATGGAATACAGAGGCGTTTATACACGTACCGGGCAGGAGATTTTTCGTAAGGGCCCGTTTAAGCAAGGTACCAATAATGTGGGTGAGTTTCTGGCTTTGGTACATGGGTTGGCTGTGTTGAAGCAGCAAAACTCTTTGTTACCTATTTATACCGATAGTGTGAATGCAATGGCATGGGTGAAAGCAGGTAAGGCAAAGACCAGGCTGGAGCCCAGGCCCGAAAATGCCGTACTCTTCGATTTGATTGCCCGGGCCGAAAAATGGCTGGCCGACAATCGATATTCCACCCGGATTATGAAGTGGCAAACGGAGGCCTGGGGTGAGATCCCTGCCGATTTTGGCCGTAAATAACCGCTTACAGCGGATGATGGGTCAGATCTTGTCGCGGCGTTGTGTTATTTTTTTCCAGTAATATTTGAATGGATTGTTGTATTTTTCCAACTTCCAGGGCCTGCTGCTATGCGGTTTATGGATCACCGGGATGTCCATTGCCAGGTAATTCGTAAATCCTTGTGCGATGGATTGGCGGGAAATAAATACATCATACCAGTTTTTTTCGGGATTTAAGGCATTGAAATCATAGCTCTTCAATAACTCCAGATGGAGTAAGGTACAACAGAAGCTTAGCCTTTTCAACGTTGCCTGGGTCGATTTCTTATAATGCCGGGCGTACAGATAAGGGAAGTTGACGGTACCGTCGGTGTGAGTCGTTACCGCTGCAATCATCCCTGGGTTTTCAAGCGAATTATTTAGCCTCATCAGCTCCGACAGCGTGTTTTTTTGGATTAATACATCCGATTCGATGATTAATAACGGGCAATTGTTGCTTATAGCCTGTTGTTGCGCATGCTGTAAAACCAACAAGTAGTTCGGAGACGGGTGATTGGTCAAATCCTGTAAATGAATTAATTTAAATCCCTTTTCTTCGGAAGCTGCTTTCAATTGTTGCCGGGTTTCGTAACTGCTGAAATCATCGTAAACCGTATAGCTGAAATCGGAGGTGTCCGAGTTCATAATATGTTCGATTGTTTCAAGTGCAGTATCGATAGAGTCCTTTACCGGGGTGATTATGTGTAGTTTGGCCATTTTATGTTCTGTTTTTTAGTAGAAGTTGTGGTTTGTAGACAACTACAATCAATATATATAGTAACAACAGGAATACTTTCCTAATTAGAGGTATGGATTTATTCTTTCCGATTATTTCATTAAAATGTTCCGTTGTTTTTATTATTTCACCGAAGGTGAACCCTTTGACCATCATTTTACGTTGCAGCCGGTTGATCCCTTGTATTTCGAGTACTGCTTGTTCGGTGGGTGATAAGGGAATCACACTGAGGGGAAGCTCCTGCGAATGGTTTTGAAAAACCTGAATTAAATTCCGGTAATATGCTCTGTCAGCATTTCCTCTGGAAAAGTGCTCTATGTCGATATTATACATTACATAGTTCTGAAATCCTGCTGCTGCCGAACGAATACAGCAATCGAAATCGTAGCCGTGAAATCCTTTCAGGGTGGTGTCGAAACAGATCTGCTCCATGACGGTCCGGTTCATACAAAGCATCACTCCGTCGAGCATTACCACCTTTGCGCGCTTTCCGGTAAAACCGGAGGGTCTGTGCTTTATTTTTTTTTGTTTGCCGTTTTTACCGGATTGTATCAGATGTATGTAGGGCAGGCTGACGGTCCACGACGAAGGTACTCTCACCAGAGCGTCGCGTCCGCCGATTCCTGTAATGCCGGTTCCCGGAACAGAGAGATGTTCTTTTAATAACTCGCCCCAGCCGGGCGTGTGAAAATGGATATCGTCGTGTAAAAATGCCAGGTATTTTCCGCCCGATTGTGCATAGCCAAGTTGATAAGCTTCAAATATTGAGTACTGTTTCCGGGAATTGTCGATCACGATAAGTTCGTAATCGCATCCAACGGTTTCTTTTAAATTGCTGATCAGCGAATCAGGGAGCCGATCGGAGCGGGAGCAAAAAATCAGTGATAACTCGGCCTGCATGTTAGGTTCGGTTGAAAAAGCGCGACAGATACGGGATATTCCGGATAGGAAAATCTCTTTTTATCACGATGAATACAAAAATGATCAACAAAACCGTTTTTAAGGCGATCGTAAGAAATAAATACGGCGTTTTGATCAGTAAACTAACTCCAAACAATGTTAATGCCAGTAGGCTGTAAAACCCGATCTTTTTCAGGTCGTATGCAACCGGCATATACTTCTGTCCCAGAACATAGGAAATCACCATCATGACGAGGTAACAGGCAAACGAAGCCCATGCCGATGCCATATAGCTGAAAACGGGCACGAATACGATGTTGATTGCGAGCGTTATCAGTGTTCCGACGATAGAGATCCAGGCGCCATAATGGGTTTTATCGGTCAATTTATACCATAGCGAAAGATTAAAAAATACGCCCTGGAAAATATAAGACAACAGTACGACCGGTATCACCCGCAACCCTACCCGGTAATCGCTGCGTATAAGGTATTGAATGATATCGAGGTAAAATACCATACCCAGGAAGATGAGCCACGAAAAGATGATGAAAAACGTCATGGCATCGGCATAGGCCTCTTTGCTGTTTTTATCCTTATGTTGTGCGAAAATAAATGGTTCGTAAGCATACCGGAAGGCCTGCGTAAACATCATCATAACCATCGAAATTTTAAAACATGCCGAATAGATGCCCAGTTCGGAAATGGCCAGCGCTTTGTCGGCCATTAAATAAGGGAATATTATCTTGTCGAGGGTTTGGTTCATAATACCGGCAATTCCCAGGATCATGAGCGGTAGCGAGTATTTCAGAATTTGCCGTAACAAGGCGCCGTCGAAGCCGAATTTTGCTTTCCTGATTTCCGGAATCAATGCTAATGTGACTACTACGGTTTGAATTACATTAGCTACCAATACGTACCCGACTCCATAGTCGGGTCTGTAGAACCAATCGATGAGTCCGGGTGTTTTGGCATAGATCCACGGGCATATAACCAGAAAAAAGATATTGAAGAAAATATTGGTGATGATCATCAGCAATTTCAGCGCAGCAAACTTAATTGGCCGGCTACTGAACCGGAGCCAGGCAAAGGGTATTGACCCGAAAGCGTCCATGGCAATTACAGCGCCCAGCATGGCGATGTATTCGGGATGTTGTTCGTAGCCCAATACCTGTGCTATGGGCGACGCAAATACATAGGTGGCTACGCCGAAAAGAAGCGATGTAGTCCCGATCGAAATCAAGGTGTTGCCGTAAACCTTCCCGGCTTGTTCTTTATTTTTATTGGCAAACCGAAAAAATCCGGTCTCCATACCATAGGTCAGAATCACCAGCAATAGCGCCGACCACGCGTAGAGGTTAGCCACCTGTCCGTATTCGGCCGATTCGGTCAACACATAGGTATACATAGGCACCAGCAGCCAGTTCAGGAACTTGCCCAGAATACTACTTACCCCGTATATTGCTGTGTCTTTAGCCAGACTCTGCATTTTCTTTTCGGCCATGGAATCAGGGTATGAGATTAAACAAATCCTTTTTGTTTTTTCAGATGTTCATAGGCCTCGTTTACAGCCCTGAATTTATCGGTGGCCGATTTCTTAATGTCATCGCCCAGGTTCTGAACTTTATCGGGATGGTACTTCATGGCCATGCGCCGGTAAGCTTTCTTTATTTCGTCGTTGGTAGCCGTCGGCTCTATTTCGAGAGCTTTAAAAGCCCAGTTTTGGTCGACATTCTTTACAAACGGCGCCTTCAACGATTCGAAATCGGCTTGCGTTAAATTGAACACCACCGAAATACGCTGTATCATGTTCAGTTCGGCAGTATTTACTTCGCCATCGGCATACGCAATATCAAACAGCAAACGAATTAATTGCAATTTCGAAGAATAATTCATGTATTGATTGATTTGCCGCGCCACTTCCATCTCGTTAATCGGTTGCTCGAGCAGTTTTTTCAGCAGCTGTAAAGCTTCGAGTGCTCCCTGTTCACCGAAATTGGCAACTAAAAACTTTTTAACGACAGCCAGTTCTGCTTTTTGCGCAGTGCCATCGGCTTTCATGATGCATGCTATCATTACCAGTAAACTGGCTTTGAAGTCCTGTTCGCTGGTGCGCCGGGAGTTGGTATAACTACGTGCGGTTGTTTGCGGGGTTTCCTGGCCGCCTAAAAACGACCCCAGTGCAAAGCCTATTATCGCACCTATCGGTCCGCCGAATGCCCAGCCTAAGCCGCCGCCTATCCATTTTGCAAAATTTCCCATACTTACATTATTGAATTGTCATTTCTCCACAAATACTCTTCGAAATCCACTTTTTCACTTCTGATGTCGATTCATATTCACCTAAAAGGTACATTAATTTGGTAACCAGAGCTTCGGTGGTAATATCGTGTGCGCCGATAACTCCGGCACTCATGAGGTTCAAACTGGTTTCGTACCGGCCCATTTCAACACTACCTGTACTGCACTGGGTTTTGTTTACCACGATAATATCCCGGTCGACAGCCGCTTTCAACACATCGAATAGCCATTGATGCCGCGGCGCATTCCCGGCGCCGAAACTCTCGAGCACCACCGCACGTAAGCCTTCGGTATTCAATAGCGAACGAACCAGGTTTTCCGAAATGCCCGGGAACAGCTTCAATACCGCGATATTAGGATTTGTATTCAACCGTAACCGGAGCCGGCTCCCCGGATCGGGATAGTGAATGTACGACCGGAAGTATTTAATATGTACGCCGGCCTTGGCCAGCGGCGGATAATTGTAGGAATTGAAAGCATTAAAATGTTCCGCATTTTTTTTCGTTGTGCGATTGCCCCGGAACAAGGTATCTTCAAAAAAGATGCACACTTCAGGTACGATAGGATGACCATTCTCTTTAGCCGCTGCAATCTCAATAGCCGACAATAAATTTTCCTTTCCATCGGAACGCATGGTACCGATAGGCAGTTGTGCGCCGGTAAAAATAACCGGCTTGCCCAGGTTCTCGAGCATAAAACTAAGCGCCGATGCCGAGTAAGCCATCGTGTCGGTGCCGTGTAAAATCACGAATCCATCGAATTTTGCGTAATTCTCGGCAATACATAGGGCCATTTTCTCCCAGGTCACGGGATGCACATCGGAGGAATCGATAAGAGGCAAAAAAGGAATACTTTCCACCCTGATGCCAATTTGCCGAAGTTCGGGCAACAATTCCTGCAATCGTTCGAAATCGATCGGCCGCAGCGCCCCGGTCCGGGGGTCTTCCGACATCGAAATCGTTCCTCCGGTAAATATCAGCAGGACTGCACTTTGTTTTTCCACTCCTTGTAAATTTTGTTATTTAACATGCAAAGATAAGGCAAAATATAGTTATAATGGTTATTTTTGCCCACCAAAATTAATTATTGATGAATAGAATTTTCAGTATATTTCTTGTGTTTTTCTCAGGCATTGTCCTGGTTTACGCAGCCGATGGAGTGAAAGATTCGGTACTGCTTGACGAACAGGTGGTTACCGGTACGCGGATGGAGACAAATCGGGCAGGAGTGCCTTTTTCGGTATCGGGCATGACTACTGCCGACATCAGCCGAAGCGGACAGTATAATGTGCTCACTTCGCTTGCGGCGCATGTACCGGGCTTTTTTGTTACCGAACGCAATGTGCTGGGCTTCGGAGTAGCGGTTGGAGGCTCAGGAGCGATCAATATCCGGGGCGTGGGAAGCACTCCTAATACCCAGGTGCTGGTGCTTATCGACGGACATCCCCAGTACCAGGGCATTTTCGGACATCCGTTGGGCGATGCCTATGTTTCGTCGGATGTTCAGAAAGTGGAGGTGATCCGCGGTCCGGCTTCGGTGCTTTACGGGTCGAATGCGATGGCGGGTGTGGTGAATATTATCACCAAAAAGGCAGTAAAAGAAGGAATAAGCGGCGATGCAATGGCAGCCTACGGTTCGTATAACACTCAAAAATATGCGTTTACTACCGGTTACCGCTCTAACAAGTTTCATAGTTTTATTGCGCTTAACCATGGCCGTACCGATGGTATACGTGCCAATACCGATTTCCGTATTTCGAACGGATATGCCAAAGCAGGCTATGATTTTAACCGTCACTGGAAAGCGGTTGCCGATATCAGCCTTGCCGATTATATTGCCAACGATAATGGTCCGGTATTTAGTCCGGCGCCGTTTCATATCGATATTTTACGGGGTAAAACCGCGCTGTCGATCGACAACCGTTACGAGACCACCGAGGGTTCGGTCAAACTGTATCATAATTTTGGACACCACGACCTTTCGGATGGCTGGATCTCGGACGATACGAATACGGGGCTGATGGCGTACCAGACTTTCAGGTTGGGCGGCCACAGCCAACTGACCGGCGGAGTGGAAATAAAACAATACGGCGGTACCGGGAATAAAGGCGCTTCGGCCAATGAGCTTAAAACGGTAAATGAACTGGCGGCCTATGCATTGTATCAGCAGAAGTTTCTCCAACGCTTTACCGCCACCGGAGGATTGCGCCTCGAACACCATTCGATGTTTGGTTCCGAGTGGGTTCCGATGGCGGGTTTGTCATCACGCCTGAGTGCGGGGACCGATCTTCGTTTGTCGGTTTCGAAAGGGTTTCGAAGCCCTACTGTTATGGAGTTGTTCACCTATGCACCCAACCCCGGTTTACAACCCGAGCGGATGATGAATTACGAAATAAGTTGGTTGCAATCGTTTTTCAACCACAGGCTTACTACCGAACTTACAGCCTTTTTGTCGGATGGCGACAACCTGATTCAAGTGGTGGGGGTCGGTCAGTCAGCTAAGCGTCAGAATGTAGGAAAGTTCCGGAACCAGGGAGTCGAGTTTTCGGCCCGCTACCGCGTTACCGGCAATCTGGCGCTGATTGCCAATTACAGCTTCCTCGATTCGGACCGCATTTTACTGGCGGCGCCGCGGCATCAGGCCAATCTTACGGCCAATTATCAGTATAACCGATTCAATCTGAATGTTTCGGCACAGCAGGTAAGCGGACTGTATACTGCAGTAAACCAGCCAATCGCCGAGAGTTATACCTTGATAAACGCCCGCTTGTCGGTAGCAGTTCATCGGCATGCCGAAGTGTTTGTGTCGGGGCACAATCTTCTCGATCAGGAATATCAGATTAACAACGGCTATCCCATGCCCGGCATCAATATGCATGGAGGGATCAAACTAACTTTCTAGGCCAGTGGACGCAACGAGGATTTTTCTAGTAGGGTATATGGGGTCGGGTAAGTCGGCTATGGGCCGGCTGCTGGCCAACCGGCTCGGTTACTGTTTTATTGACCTGGATCAGTATATAGAAGGGAAATTCCATAAAACGATTGCCCAACTTTTCCGGGACGAAGGCGAAGCCGCATTCCGCGAAAAGGAAAGAGCCTGTTTGCGAGAGGTGGGAGAGTTTGAAAAAACAGTGATCGCCACCGGGGGCGGGGCCCCTTGCTTTTTCGACAGTATGGACTACATGAACCGGCAGGGTGTTACTGTTTACCTGAAGTTAAGGCCCGGGCAACTGGTGGAGCGACTGCTGAAGGGAAAGGCAGGAGTGCGTCCGCTCATTCATGGTAAAACCCCCGATGAGTTACTCGTATATATCGAAACGATGCTGGCGCACCGGAGCGGATTTTACGAGAAGGCACAGCGTGTTATCGAGGGAAACGATCGGGAAATCATCGATCGGATCAACGCATTGTGATAGTCTGAACCCGCAATTATTTAGTATATGAAGTCATTTGTTCACTTACACGTTCACTCCTATTATTCCATCCTCGATGGGATGTCGACCATACCGGGCCTTATCGAAAAGGCATTGGCCAATAATATGAATGCTATTGCGCTCACCGATCATGGAAATATGTTCGGTGTAAAGGAGTTTTATAATTACGCCAAAAAGAAAAATGCGGCCCATTTTTCCGAGATTAAATCGGTGGAAAAACAGTTGAAACAACCCGATTTGAACGAAGAGCAACGAGCTCTGCTGAACGGGCAGCTTCAGGCAGCCAAATCGAAGCTGTTCAAACCGATTTTGGGTTGTGAGGCCTATGTAGCCCGCCGCAGCCGGTTTTCCAAAGATAAGGATAATCCGGGCGATCGGAGCGGGTATCACCTGGTATTGCTGGCGAAGAACAAAAAAGGTTACCAGAATTTATGCAAGCTGGTTTCGTTGGGGTGGATGGAAGGATTTTACTATCGTCCGCGTATCGACCACGAAATCCTCGAGAAATACAGTGAGGGGATTATTGCCTCTTCGGCCTGTCTGGGCGGTGAAATTCACAAAAAAGTGGAATCGGGCAATCTCGAAGAGGCCGAGCAGTCGGTGCTATGGTACAAAAGGGTATTTGGCGATGATTTTTATATCGAACTTCAGTTGCATAAAACCGACAAGCCCAATGCCGACTACGAAGTGTACGAAAAACAGAAGCGTCAGAACGAAGAGTTGATAGCCCTGGCCCGTAAGACGAATACCAAGTTGCTGGTTACCAACGATGTGCATTTTATCGACGAAGATCATGGCGAGGCGCACGAACGCTTGATATGCCTGAGCACCGGGAAAGATCTCGACGATCCTTCGCGGATGCGGTATTCGAAACAGGAATACCTGAAAACGCCCGACCAAATGTGGGAGATTTTTGCCGATTTGCCGGAAGCGCTTGAGAATACGCTGGAGGTAGCCGGTAAAGTGGAGTTTTACGATATCGACTCGGCTCCGATGATGCCGGTTTTCCCCATCCCGGAAGAATTTGGAACCGAAGAGAGCTATGGCAGCAGGTATACCGAGGAGATGTTGCGCGAGGAGTTTGGTGACGGCTTCGATCGGCTGGGCAGTTACGAAAAGGTGCTGCGGGTAAAGCTGGAAGCCGATTACCTGAAGGAGCTGACCATGCAGGGTGCCAAACAACGCTATGGTGAAGTGCTCGATGACGAAACATCGGAACGCATCGAGTTCGAGCTCAACGTAATGAAAACCATGGGTTTCCCGGGTTACTTCCTTATTGTACAGGATTTTATACGGGCCGCCCGCGATATGGGCGTTTCGGTAGGACCGGGCCGTGGTTCGGCTGCCGGTTCGGTGGTAGCCTATTGCTTGCGAATAACCGATATCGACCCGCTTAAATACGACCTGCTGTTCGAGCGTTTTCTCAATCCCGACCGGATCTCGATGCCCGATATCGATATCGATTTCGACGATGACGGGCGCGGACAGGTGCTGCGCTGGGTGACCGAAAAGTATGGAAAAGAAAAGGTGGCACATATTATTACCTATGGCACGATGGCCACCAAATCGTCGATCAAAGACGTTGCCCGGGTACAGAAACTCCCCCTTTCCGAAGCCGATCGCTTAACCAAGCTTATCCCCGACAAGTTTCCCGAAGATGCCAGCGGAAAGGCGCCTAAAGTGAATATAGCCAACTGCCTGAAATATGTGCCCGAACTGCAGGCCGCCCGGAATTCGTACGACCAGAACCTGGCCAATACCCTGCGCTATGCCGAAATGCTGGAAGGTACGGTGCGCCAGACGGGCGTACATGCCTGTGGAGTGATTATCGGCGCCGACGATCTCACCAATCATGTTCCGCTGAGTACAGCTGTCGATAAAGAAACCAACGAAGAAATGCTGGTGACCCAGTACGAAGGGTCGTTGATCGAAGAAATCGGGTTGATCAAAATGGACTTCCTGGGGCTAAAAACCCTTTCCATTATAAAGGAAGCGCTATCGAACGTCAAAAAGTCGAAAGGAGTCGAAATAGATATCGATGCGATTCCAATCGATGATGCAAAAACCTATGAACTGTTCAGTAAAGGACTTACTGTAGGTACCTTTCAGTTTGAGTCGAACGGGATGCAGAAATACCTGAAGGAATTGCAGCCTACTCAATTCGAAGACCTTATTGCGATGAACGCCTTGTACCGGCCGGGACCTATGCAGTACATCCCTCAGTTTGTGAATCGGAAACACGGCCGGGAGGCCATCGAGTATCCGTTTCCCATCATGGAAAATCGTTTGAAAGATACCTACGGAATCACGGTTTATCAGGAGCAGGTCATGCTTTTGAGCCGCGACCTTGCCGGTTTTACCCGTGGACAGAGCGACGAGTTGCGTAAAGCCATGGGTAAAAAGCTGATCGATAAAATGGCTGCCTTGAAGGTGAAGTTCATGGAGGGTTGTAAAAAGAATGGATACGGCCCGGTGGATAAAATCGAAAAAATCTGGGCCGACTGGGCCGAGTTTGCTAAATATGCGTTCAATAAATCGCATGCTACCTGTTATTCGTGGATTGCCTACCAGACGGCGTATCTGAAAGCGCATTATCCGGCCGAGTTTATGGCTGCCAACTTAACGCGAAATAAAGACGATATCGGGGAGGTGAGCAAATTCATGGACGAGTGTAAGAATCTCGGAATGAATGTGCTGGGTCCCGATGTAAACGAGAGCGACCTGAACTTTACGGTGAATGCCGACGGTAATATCCGGTTTGGACTGGGGGGCATAAAAGGAGTAGGCGAGGGAGCGGTGCTGGCAATTGTGGAGGAGCGGAAACGCAATGGGAAATTCAAAAACATGTTCGATTTTGTGGAGCGGGTCAACCTGAACGCCTGCAACAAAAAGACCGTGGAAAGTCTGGTGCTGGCCGGAGCTTTTGATAATTTCGGCGATATACGGCGTGAGCAGTTCTTTGTCGAAAATTCGAAAGGCGAACCGGTGCTCGACAGTATTATCCGCTATGGGAATAAATACCAGATGGACAGCGCACAAAACCAGAACTCCCTTTTCGGAGGATTGGATACCGTTGAAATAGCAAAGCCTGAAATCCCATTCGCCCGCGATTGGTCGCCGCTTGAAAAACTGAACAAAGAGCGCGAATATATTGGTATGTACCTGTCGGCGCATCCCCTCGACGATTACGAATTTGAAATTAACTATATCTGTAATACCCGAACCACCGACCTGAAGGATTTACCTCCGCTGTATGGCAAAACGCTTCGAATAGGCGGAATGGTGACAGCCGTTCGGCACGGGACATCGAAGGCGGGAAATCCGTATGGTATACTGACGCTTGAAGATTACGACGGAGCCTTCGAATTTGCGTTATTCGGGAACAATTATATCGACTTCAGCAAGTATATGCTGAAAGATTTGTACTTGCTCATTGTAGCCACGGTTCAGGAGCGCGGTCAGGATCGTAAATATTTCAAACCGGCCGAGGAAGGCGCCACTAAGGAATACGAACTCAAGATTCAGAAAATTGATATTCTTAACGATGTACGCGATAAACTGGTGAACGATCTTACCTTAACCATGCCGCTCGACCACCTGGACGAAGAATTTGTGACCGACATGACCGATATGGTGATGACCAGCAAAGGCAACGTGAATATTTACTTCAATGTGGTCGATAATCTGAATCAAAGTAAGATACGGCTTTTTGCCCGGCAATACAGGGTGAAAATCGACCGGCAGTTTTACCGGTTGTTGCGAAAATATAAAGACGACGGTAAGATCGATTTTCAGATTAACTGATTGATTGATAGAATCGATACGAATATATAATCATTCGATAGTAGAATATTTTTGTGACTGGAGAAAATCGTGTACCTTTGCAACGGTTTAGCTAATCAGAATTTAAAAAACTAAAAAATATAAGTTATGGCACTTGAATTTACAGACGAAAACATCAAAGGAATTATCGCGAGCGGAAAGTCGGTAGTAATCGATTTTTGGGCCGAATGGTGTGGTCCTTGCCGCATGGTAGGTCCGAGCATCGAAGAATTGTCGAAAGAGTACGAAGGACGTGTTGAAATCGGCAAGCTGAATGTCGACGACAATGTGGAAACTCCGGGTGAATATGGAATCCGTAATATCCCTACCATTTTATTCATTAAAGACGGTGTGGTGGTTGACAAACAAATTGGAGCCGCACCCAAATCGGTTTTGGAAGCAAAGGTACAGTCGCTTTTATAATTTCAGATAAAAATCGCGGACCAGTGCCGAAAACTGAGGTGAGTAAACTCCCCGCTTTTCGGTTTCAATGGTAAGTTCGCCGGTTTCTTCCGGAGAGTTTTCGCGGCCCAGTACCAGCAATACCCGCTTGGGAGCTGCGCCGGGTTTTGGAATTACAGTTAACGACCGTGAGCAAAACAGCTCCACGCTCTCCGCCAACTTCACACATTTTTCTTTATCGGTAACGGGAAGTATCAACACGATGCTTCCCGTTTTTTTCAGTGCGCCGGCTGCGAATATCAGTAATTCGGTTAAGGGCAGGGTGTCGTTGTGGCGGGCGGTGGTGCGGGCCGGTTGCGGGGTTTTGAGTGAGTGGGTGAAAAAAGGAGGATTGGACACGATCAAGTCATAGCCCGATTGATCGGGCCGGAAATGCCGGACCGGACTATGGACAGCCCGCAACCGGCTGCTCCAGGGCGATTGCCTGAAATTCAGTTCCGATTGCCGGTAAGCTCCCTCGTCGATGTCGACAGCCGTTACCAGCGCCTGCGGGCAACGTTGTGCCAGCATAAGAGCTACCAGTCCGCTTCCGCACCCCACATCGAGTATGTTGCTGCACGCGCTGTCGGCTGGTGCCCAGGCGCCCAGTAACACCCCGTCGGTGCCCACTTTCATGGCACATTGGTCGTGCCACACCGTAAACTGTTTGAATTGGAAATAGGGAGTTGGCATGGTTTATCTGCGGGTTCCCGAAGTTGACGAACCACCCGATCGCCCTGATTCGGAACGCGACGACGATCCGCTGCCGGAGCCCGGCGAAGAGTTGCCCTGGCGAATGGTTTCGGAACGCGATGGAGAACTGCTTTGCCCCGGGGAGGCATCGCGGGGGGAAGCCGGAGTGTAGCGCGTGCCTTCGGGGGCCGATCGCCGGTTTTCGGAATTGCCGGCCGGTATCGCTTCGCGCTGGCGATAGGTCGACTGAGAAGCAGGAGTACGCCCTCCGGAAGCATTGGTACCCGATCGCCTTACCGGTTGAGCCGATCGGTAGTTCTCGCGCGGAACAACCACCCTGCCGCTCTCGATGCGTTGCGGGTTGGTTACCGGCCTGGTACGGCCATTTACCGAAGCATCAATCGGAATAGCGCCTGCCGGGTAATCGGTGCGCATTTCCTGCAACCGGTCGTATTGCCGTGGCGAAAGCACCCTTTGCAGTTCCTGTTCCTTATGTTTAACCCGTTTCAATGCCTCGCTCCGTGAGTTCGATACCTGCCGTTCGCGGGCATGCCGCAGATTTATTTCGTACACTTCCTGCGCCTGTTCGGCAGTTAAACCCAGCTCCTGCCTCATTTTATTGGTCTGCATCGTCGCCTCCTGCTCGGGCGTACGGGGCGGGGCAACTGCATTTTCCTGAGGTTCGGCATGTAAAAAGCCAAGCTGGAAAACAACTACGAATATGAATAATCTAAGTTTCATCGAATCATCAGCAACCGGCAAATATATCAATCTTCGTGCCACAAAGAGTGAAAAACCCGGCTGGATTGTCTCCGGTTTATCCGATGCGGTTTTAAAATCGGCTCGTTTATTTATTAAATCCCCTGAGTTTAATGTTGGACAATACTTTCTTGGTATGTAGAGCAAAATCGCCGTTCAACATCCATCCGTAATATCCCGGATCATTTTTTAAAACATCTTCGACCCGCTGACCTTTGTATTTGCCGAAATTGAATACTTCCTCGCCTTTCGAATTGTAAACAAATTTGCCGGCAAAATCAACCACATCGTTCTGTGTGGTAAATTTAGCTAAAAACTCGATGTCGTTTTGCAGTTCGGGATACCGGTCGAGCTGAGCCTGAAGTACCTCGTAAGTGGCGATGGTGTCGGCCTGTGCATCGTGGGCCCCCTCCAGTTCCTTGTTGCAAAAAAACTTATAGGCAGCCGAAAGGGTTCGGGCCTCCATCTTATGAAAAATAACCTGCACATCAACAAATTTACGTTTCATGAGGTCGATATCGACTTCGGCCCGGAGCAATTCTTCGGCCAGCATGGGAATGTCGAAACGGTTCGAATTGTATCCGGCCAGATCGCAACCTTCAATATCGCGGGCAATTTCTTTGGCCACCATCCTGAAAGTAGGAGCATTGGCCACATCGGCATCCGTAATTTTGTGAACAGCTGTAGCTTCGGCCGGAATCGGACGTTCGGGGTTGATAAGTAAACACTTGGTTTCTTCGCGTCCGTTGGGCGATACTTTATGGTAGGCTATCTGAACGATGCGGTCGGTCACGATGTTGGTCCCTGTGGTTTCCAGATCGAAAAATACAATGGGGTTTTTCAGATTTAATTTCATGTTATTTTTTTAAAAAAGCACGAGCAGAAAAATGACTGTTCATTTCTCTGCCCGCAAGTTATTATTTGTTGATTATTAATCGTTTAACAACATAGGCATCAACAGCATCAGTACATCTTCGTTTTCTTCGTTTTCGAACGGAAGAATAATACCGGCACGCGAAGGATCGGTAAGTTCCAGAATAACGTCGGAAGAGCTGATGGTATTAATGATTTCGATGAGGAAAGCCGATTTGAATCCGATTTTTATCGGGGTATCGGCATACTGGCAATTGACGGTTTCTTCGGCCGAAATCGAAAAATCGATGTCCTGAGCCGAAATGGTGATGCGGTTGTCGCGCATGTCGAGCTTAATCAGATTGCTTGCCTGATTCGAGAACACCGAAACACGTTTCAGTGCGTTGAGCAGGCTCACCCGATCCACAATTACCTTGTAAGGGTTTTCTTTCGGGATGACGCCATTGTAATTAGGATAACGACCTTCTACCTGGCGGCAGATCATCGTATAGTTCGACAATTTGAAATAGGCATTCTTCGCGTCGAACCGGACTTCAACATCTCCACTTTCCTTGGGAAGGATGTTTTTAAGCATGGTAGCCGGTTTTTTCGGAAGGATAAAACTGGTACGGTCTTCATCTTCGTTGAGTGTCACGGTAGTATGGCGGGTTTTGTAACGCACCAGCTTGTGCGCATCGGTTGCCACCAGGGTAAGTCCGTCGTGAAAAATATCGAAATAAATACCGTTCATCACCGGGCGCAGCTCATCGTCGGCCGTACAGAATATGGTTTTGGAAATGCCGGCAGCCAGCGTATCCACCGGGAGCACCATCATGCGGGCATCCTCCTGCAGTTCGGGAAGACGCGGGTATTCGTCACCGTTCTGACCGATGAAATTATATTTACCATTGGCCGAAGTAATGACCATTGCCAGGTTGGAATCGTTGATCTCAAAATTCAGCGGTTGTTCGGAGAATTCGCGGAGAGTGTCGAGCAGTAAACGCGAAGCTACAGCCACCTTACCGCTGCCTTCCACATTTTCGACTACCATAGAGGTGATAAGGGTCGTTTCGGTGTCGGAAGCAGTCATGGTAAGTACATCGCCTTTCAGGTCCAACAAAAAATTGTCGAGGATGGGCAGCGAGTTTTTGCTGTTGATCACACGGCTGATGGCCTGTAAGTGACTCAATAATACCGTACTGGATGCTTTGAACTTCATATGGTTGTTGTTTAGCTGATTTTATTAATTTAGAACAGCAAATGTAATGATTTTTTTTAAATTTACAGAAATCGGCCCGATTTTTTACAGGCTTTTCAGAATCCGGCCGACTTCAGGTTTAATCCCGTTTTTTCGTCGATTCCCATCATAAGATTCATGTTCTGAACCGCTTGACCCGATGCTCCTTTCAGTAAATTGTCGATCATTGAAATCACCAGCAGTTTATCGCCGTGCTTTTCGAGGTAAAGTATTCCTTTGTTGGTATTAACCACCTGTTTCAGATCGGGATTTTTACGCACGATGAAGGTAAACGCGGCATCGTTGTAATAGCTGGTATATAGGGCTAACGCTTCGTCGAGTGTTCCGTCGAACCGGGTATAGGCTGTTACATAGATACCACGGGTGAAGTTGCCGCGTACCGGGATGAAGTTGATGGCTTTGTTCATTCCGGGCTGCAGTTGGCGAAGCGACTGGCCGATTTCCTGCAAATGCTGATGCTCGAAGGCTTTGTAGATGGAAATGTTGTTGTTTCGCCAGCTGAAGTGCGATGTCGGGCCGGGTTTTACACCGGCGCCGGTGGATCCGGTAATAGCGTTGACATGAACTTCGTCGGTTAGTAAACCGTTGGCAGCCAGCGGTAGCAATGCCAGCTGGATGGCGGTGGCAAAACATCCCGGGTTGGCAATGCGTCGGGCTTTCCGGATGGCGTCGCGGTTAAGCTCGGGTAAACCGTATACAAAATCGTGATCGGGACGTGCTTCGCGATAGTCGGTCGATAAATCGACGATCTTTACAGAAGCAGGTAGCTCGTTGGCATCCATGAATTTTTTACTGTCGCCGTGTGCCGAACACAAAAACAAGACATCCACTTTGTCGAGGGGCAAAGCGTCGGTAAATACCAGGTCGGTTTCTCCGGTAAGGCCGCTGTGTACCTCGTCGATGGGATTACCGGCATTACTGCTGCTGTTGATAAAGATAATATCGACCTGAGGATGGTGGATCAGGATCCGTAGTAACTCTCCGGCGGTATATCCGGCGCCGCCAATAACGCCCACTTTGATTTTATTCATATGCACTATCTCTGATATTCACTAATCCCTTATTTCAGCATTTCCGGCCTCAATCGTTTCGTTCGCTCCACCGCCTGCTCATGATTCCACTCTTCCACCTTTGCCTGATGTCCCGAAAGTAAAATAGCCGGGACCTTCCATCCCTTGTATTCGGCCGGACGGGTATACACCGGCGGAGCCAGTAAATTGTCCTGAAACGAATCCGACAGCGCCGAAGTTTCGTCACTCATCGCACCCGGCAGCAATCGCACGATAGCATCGGTCATCATCGCGGCTGGAATCTCTCCTCCCGTAAGTACCACATTTCCGATGCTTATTTCTTTGGTAATCAGGTGCTCCCTGATCCTGTGGTCAATGCCTTTATAATGCCCGCACAGGATCAGCAGGTTTCCGGCCATCGAATAGCGGTTGGCCATCGGCTGATCAAATACATCGCCGTCGGGTGAGGTGTAGATAATTTCGTCGTAACTCCGTTCGCTTTTCAATTGCGAAATGATGCGGTCGACCGGTTCGATCTGCAAGACCATCCCTGCTCCGAATCCATACGCATAATCATCGACCCTGCGGTGCTTGTCGGTCGAATAATCCCTGAGATTATGCACCACAATCTCCACCAGTCCTTTGTCCTGAGCGCGCTTCAGTATCGAATGGTTCAGCGGACTGTAAAGGAGTTCGGGTACTGCCGAAATAATATCAATTCGCATTTGCTTTCCTGATTAAAACACAAAGGTACGAAAAATAGAGGAAAACTCTATAAATTCGCGGCCAGCCATTTGCGGAGCTCTGCCGGAGTCCGGCCCCTGCGGCGCGCATAATCCTCCAGTTGCTCCTCGTCAATCTTACCAATGGCAAAGTACTTCGACTGCGGATGAGCAAAATACAAACCACATACCGATGCCGTAGGATACATGGCCCCGTTTTCGGTGAGCATAATGCCCGTTTCTTTGAATCGAAGCAGCGGGTCGAGCTCGAAAATAATCGACTGATCGGGGAGCGAAGGGTATCCTATGGCCGGACGGATGCCCTGGTAATGCACCTTAAACATCTCCTCGATACTGATGTCTTCGTCGGCTTTGTAGCCCCAGTATTCCTTGCGAACCTTGTAGTGCAGCCATTCGGCCGTAGCCTCGGCCAGCCGGTCGCAGAGCGTTTTGATGAGTATCGAGGTGTATAAATCGTCGTTGGCTTCGTAACCTGCGGCAAAATCTTCGCCTCCTGCCACCGTGTTGGCAAACACGCCCACGTAATCGTCGACGGGGTGTACGAAATCCGACAAAGCGTAGCAATAGCCGTCGCGTGAAGGTTGTTGCTGACGGAGGGTGGGTATCCGGACTATGCCGTCATCTCCGTGAATAACGATGTCGTCGTCGTCCGAATGAGCTTTGTAAAACCCGAACGAAACATTCAGGGAGATAATATTTTCGTCGCGAAACCTGCGCAACAGTTCCTGCGCATCCTTGTAGAGTTTTACAGCCTCTTCGGCTTCTTCACGTTCGGCCGGCGAAAAACGCTGCATCCAGCTGGTTTGGCACGAAGCACAATCGCATACGGCTTCGATGCCGTCGTACTTGCCCGAAAGATTCCAGGCCCTGAAAAAAAACGACCAATGGATAAAGGGTGCTATCTCGGTTACCGCGACGCCCACGATCCGATGGGCTCCCGGTTGGTTGGGGATGTAAATCATATGTTTTTTATTTTCACGCCATCATGACCAAACTCACCGACATTACCGCCATGCCGGCAATAAGTCCGTAAATGGCAACGTGGTGTTCGCCATATTCTTCGGCGGTGGGCAACAGCTCATCGAGCGAAATATAAACCATGATTCCGGCCACCGCGGCAAATACAAAGCCGAAAGTAGCATCGCCAAAGAAATGCATCAATAAGAAATAACCAACAAGGGCACCGATTGGTTCGGCCAGTCCCGATAAAAAGGATAGAATAAAGGCTTTTTTCTTGCTTTTTGAAGCATAATAGATGGGAACAGAAATGGCCAGTCCTTCGGGAACGTTGTGGATGGCGATGGCTACGGCGATGCTAATCCCCAGGGTGGGGTTTTCCATAGCAGCCAAAAAAGTAGCCAATCCTTCGGGGAAGTTGTGAATGCCGATGGCCAGCGCCGAAAAGAGTCCCAGCCGCATCAATTTGGTTTTCCCCTGTTGGCTGCCGGCATCGTAATCCTTTGTTTTATTTATTTCGTGCGGGTTTTCGCCCGAGGGGATTAATTTATCAATAATGCCGATTACTGCGATACCGGTGAAAAAACCGGCGATGGTCATCCAGTAACCCGGGGTTGCTCCATATTCGTGCGTCAGCGAATCCTTGGCTTTTACAAAAATCTCTACCAGCGATACGTAAATCATCACTCCGGCCGAAAAACCGAGCGATGCCGCCAGGAATTTGGGATTGAATTTTTTGTGCAGCAACCCGATAATACTCCCGATCCCCGTGGCAAGTCCAGCGAACAGGGTCAGTCCGAATGCAAAAAGCAGATTATCAGTTTCCATACTATGTGTACAAAAAAATTTCCCGCAAAGTTAAACTAAAAATTTGAAAAAAAACGAAGCAGGTGAACAAGTCGCCTGCTTCGAATGTGAAATCAACAATCAACCTTGAAGTTAGAGACTATCTCCAAAATCCTCTTTAAATTTAGCAACCAGCTGTTGCGGCCAGTCGTTTACCGGTGCGAGTTTACCCATGAAGAAACGCAGTACGGGAGGTTCGTAGATGAATTTTAGTCCACCTATCAGATTACGATTTTCGTACAGCCAGGTAAGCCGGTCTTCCACATATTTAATTTGCGATAAGGTGAATACGCGGCGAGGTACCGCCAGGCGCAGCAATTCCATATCGGCATACGTTTCGTTGCCGTATTCGTCGCGCTGGTTCGATATCGACCCGCGTTCCATCCCTCTGATTCCCGATATCAGGAACAAGGCGGCAGCCAGCGCACCGGCCGGATACTGGGTTTGAGGAATATGAGCGCAAATCTGCATGGCGTCGACGTGAGCTCCGAGCACTCCGGCGGGTTTGATCACCGGAATTCCCTTTTTGTCGAGCGAATCGACCAGGTATTTGATAAAAGTAGGGCTCTGGCTGATCACGGTTTCGTCCAGTGTTTCGTACAAACCTACCGCCATGGCTTCGATTTCACGAACCGACATCCCGCCGTAGGTAAGAAATCCTTCGTACAAGGGAACCAAAGCTTCCATTTCCTTGAAAATTTCCAGGCTGTCGGTTGCAATGCCGCCTCCGCGCGACGAACTCAGCTTGCGGGCCGAAAAATAACAGATATCGGCCAGTGCAGTCATCGTGCGGATCACGGTACCCATATCCGATCCTTTAAATTCGTCTTCGCGTTGAAGCACCAGGAAGGCGTTTTCGCCGATCAGACTACAGTCGAGCACCAGCCGGATGCCGTATTTGTCGGCCAGAGTACGTACATCGCGCAGGTTTTGAACCGAAAACGGCTGACCGCCGATCAGGTTGGTGGATGCTTCCATGCGGATGAACGGAATATTTTTGGGCGTGTGGTGAATGATGATTTCTTCGAGTTTCTCGATGTTCATATTGCCTTTGAACGGATGATCGGAGTTCACCACATAGGCTTCGTCGTATAACAATTCGGCAATTTGGCCTCCCTTGTCGGTAATATGTGCCATCGCAGTGGTGAAATGGTAGTTCATCGGCACCAGACTTCCTTTGCGCACATAAGCCAGCGAAATGATGTTTTCGGCAGCACGACCCTGGTGAACAGGCAACAAATGTTTTTTACCCAGCACATTTTCCACTGCTTGTTGCAGGCGAACGAAACTTTGTGATCCGGCATACGCATCGTCGGCCTGCATCATGGCAGCCAGCTGATTATCGCTCATGGCATTGGTACCCGAGTCGGTGAGCATGTCGAGGAATACGTCTTTGGTACTTAACTGAAAGGTGTTGAATCCGCCTTCGTAAAGGGCTTCGAGCCGGCGTTCGATAGGAACGAGATGGAGTTTCTGCACAATACGTGTCTTGTGCAATTCCAGAGGGATATTTTCTCCACTGTAGAATTTTATTTCTTGCATGATGGTAAATAAAAGATTTATATTGAATCGACCACAAAGATATAAATCTTTTACTTTTTATGCAAGAAAAACTACAAGATGTTACTTTGTTACTTGCTAATTTCTTTTAAAAAATCTTCGATGATACTCAGGGTTTGCCACGAATTCACAGCAGAGTTATTCACCAGTACGGCAAAGGCCCATTCCCGGTTGTTGGTAATGTAGCCGGTATAGGACCGTACGCGCGAGATGGTGCCGCTTTTTCCGGTCAGTTTGCCATCGAGCGGGGTGTTTTTCAGGAATCCGGCGAGGGTTCCTACTTTACCGGCTACGGCAAGGCTGTTGATAAACACTTCCCGGTTGGCGCTTTTCCGATACATATATTCCATCAGTTCGGTAAAGAAGCGGGCGCTTACCGCATTGGCGGGACTGAGTCCGGAACCATCTTCCATGAACAACTCGGTGGTATCGAGTCCTTTTTCACGCCAGAATTGACGTACTATTTCGATGGAACGTTGGTTGGTAGCAATGGGATGTTTACTTAAACTGAGGGATTTGAACAGTTGTTCGGTATAAAAATTATTGCTTTTCTGATTGGCTTCTTTTATTATTTCGCTGAGCGGTGCGGAATTGTGGGTGTATAGCGTGGTTCGTGTTACAGGAGCCAGCATGCGTCCGCGCTGATACATGTCCTGATCGAACGCTCCTCCGCTGATCCCGATTCCTTCGGCGGTGAGCGCCGCCTGAAACTCCTGTGCAAGCAGCAAAGCGGGATTGGGTAGTTCGGCCCGTACCACAAACGATGGCCGGTTGGCCGGTATTTCGCCCCTTACAACGCGGTTCATGCTTTTGGGCGCTCCGAAGAAATAAGCATTATCGGAGGTTGTTTTGGTGCTGGTCACGTAATTGTCGATCGTCATTCCCGGCACTTGCGGCTGTTGCCTGATAATGGCCGGTGTGCTGCCGGGTGCCCCCGATTGGAACGTAACCGCCACCGTATTGTCGCGATAAGCTATTCCCCAGATCCCCGGAGCATAATAATTGCCAATGTCGTCCCAGGTCCATTTCGAATTCGATCCCTCGTTGTCGAACCGGCTGTCGTCGCCGATGATATTCCCGTTGATTTTTTTAATACCTGCCTGTCGTAACGCATTCACCCATTTGTTCAGAAACCCGCTGTCGCCCATTTTGGAAGAACCCAGGGTGGGGTCGCCGCTTCCAACAATGTAGATATTCCCATTCAGGATGCCTCCCGGCTCGAGCGTACCGTCGTAGCTCAACGTGGTTTCAAAGGTATAGCCGGCACCCAGAAGTTCGAGTGCGGTCGCAGTAGTAATCACCTTCATGGTCGATGCCGGAATGGCTGCCCGGCTTGCGCGATGTTCGGCTACCACCCTGCCGGTTTTCATATCTTTTATATATACACTGATGTTGGCTGTGCGCAACGAACTATGATTTACGAATTTTGTAAGCGCATCCTGGGAATAGGCCAGGCTGATGAAAAAAAAAGTGAAAAGGAGTAACGAAAATGTTCTCATTGTTTAATTTTTAGCGTGCTTTTTACAAAGGTAAATTATTTTTTTTAATATTGATTTTTGTTGTCGATTATTGAATATTTATCAAACTAATTTGTACTTTTTTTGTTTTGAATACTATACTAGTTTCCATGAAATCCACACCATCCGTACATCAACTATTAGTTGAGGCCTCTCCTTTTCCCATGGCATCCCTTACCATTTTAACCGACGAAAAGGGGCGTGTCGCCGATATGGTTTTCGACGAAGTAAACCGGCTTTTCGAACAGTTATCGGGTGTAAAGCGCCGGCATTTGATCGGCAAAGGGGCGTTTGAGATTTTCGATGCTGAAAAGGATCGTTTTTACACATTTTTTAAGCAGATAGCGAATGCGGATACCGCCACCGGGAATGAAATTTTTATCGACGAAATGCAAAGCTGGTTCCAGGTGCGGGTGGAAACCGTAGCCGTGGATCGTATCCTGCTTTATTTTAGCGATATCACCCGCTACAAGTTAAACGACGGAGAACTGGAAACTTTTTTTTACGTCAGTCTCAGCATGTTTTGTATAGCCGATATGCATGGTAATTTCATTCAACTGAACAAGATATGGGAAAAGGTATTGGGCTATTCGTTGCAGGAATTGCAGCAGATTAATTATATGGAGTTGGTGCATCCCGACGATAGGCCCGGTACATTTGACGCGCTTGAACTTCTCAAGAAACAGGAATCGGTCACGAAATTCACCAACCGCTACCGGAGCAAGTCGGGCGAATACCGCTATATCGAATGGAGCAGTAAGCCTTTTGGCGACTATGTGTATTCGTCGTCGCGCGATATAACCGATCAGAAATTACAGGAAGCTAAACTCGAGAGCCAGGAGAAATTCCGCCAGATTGTCGATAATATGGATGGTGTTTTCTGGTTGTTATCGCTGGATAAGCGGGAGCTGTTGTTCGTGAGTTCCGGTTATGCAAAAATTTCGTCTGCCGATCCTTTCAGCAAACAAAGTCCCTACGATGTTTTAATGGATCTGGTGCATCCCGACGACCGGCGGCAGGTTGCCCTGGCGCTCGAAGCGTTTGACCGAACAGGGGTTTTTACGGAAGAATTCCGATTGACCGGGTCGTCGGGAACAACCTTCTGGGTGAGTTCCAAAACCTTTCCGGTATTCGGCGAAAAAGGGGAGGTGATACGGTATGCGGGTTATTTTCAGGATATTTCGGCCCGCAAAATGGCAGAGCTTGCACTACAGGATAAAACCAACCGGTTGAATACCATTTTCAAAGCCTTGCCCGATAGCATTTTTACAATAAGTGCCGATGGCGTTTATCTCGAGTTTTTCAACGCCGAACCCGAAAAACTTATTGCGCAACAGCATCGGTTAGTGGGAGCGAAAATAGCCGATTATTTTTCGGAGGAAATGACGCGTATGTTTTTGGAGTCCATCCGAAGGAGCATTGCCGATCAGCAACTGCAACGCCTTACCTATCGGCTTGAAACAGACGGGGTGTTTTCCCATTTTGAAACACGTATCCTTCCGATCGATACAGAGAAAGTGCTGGTTATTGTGCGCGATGTGACCGAATTGGCTGTGAAGGATGCAAAGTTGACCTTTCAGACACAGCTTCAAAAATTATTGGTAAAGATTTCGAATACCTACATTAACTTACAGTTTGAGCAACTCGATGAAATTCTTAATGAATCGATTCGTGAATTAGGGGAGTTTATCGGTGCCGACCGGTTCTATATTTTCGAATACCAGGCCGATGATCATATTTTCAGGAATACCCATGAATGGTGTGCCGAAGGCATTGAACCTTTGATTCATACCATGCAGGCCATTCCCGATTTCGACAAAGGCGATTGGATTGCGTCGCATAGCAGGGGAGAAGTTCTTATGATCGAGGATGTGATGCTGTTGAGAGATAACGATCCGATACGCCTGCTCGTGTTGCCGCAGCAGGTACAAAGTCTGATGACCGTACCGCTGTTTGAAAAGGATGCCTATGTTGGTTTTGTGGGTATCGATTATGTACGCTCGACGAAAAAGTTCGATGAAGATGAACAGCAATTGCTGAATGTGTTTGCGCAAACCTTAATGTCGGTGCGGCAACGGATCGGTTCGCAACGGGAATTAACCCGGGCGTTGGAGCAGGCTACCGAGAGCGACCGGTTGAAGTCGGCTTTTCTGGCTACCATCAGTCATGAACTGCGAACTCCCTTGAATCATATTCTTGGTTTTGGTTCGCTCATCCGCGACCATTCGTCGGAGGAATACATCAGGGATTTTGCGGGTGATATTTACACGAGTGGAAATCTGTTGCTGCACATGATCGAAGATATGTTCGCCCTGGCATTGGCCGAAAAGAGTTCCATGGTGTTGAGGCAAACCACGGTAAAAGGGGTCGAGTTGTATATGGGATCAAAGAGTTTGTTGCAGGAAATGCTCAATGGTTCGGGCAAAACCGATCAGATAAAATTGGAATTCAAGCCCGATCCGGCACTGATGACGCGGAAATTTATCGCCGATCGTCAGAAGATTTTACAGGTTCTTTCCAACTTATTCAGCAATGCTGTTAAATTCACGCATTCGGGAAGCATTGAATTTGGAATTTACCAAATCGACAAGGCCGTTGAAATGTATGTAAAAGATACAGGCATAGGCATTACTGCCGAAAAGCAGCTCTATGTATTCGACCTGTTCCGGCAGATCGACGATGGTCACGACCGTCGGTATGGGGGACTGGGGATTGGTTTGGCCATTTCACGGAAGCTGGCCGAGGTGCTGAATGCATCGCTGTGGGTCGATTCGTCGCCGGGCAATGGTGCCTGTTTTTATTTCCATGTTCCGGTTCAGTTTATCGAATAGTTATTTTTTCATTTTTTCTTCGTAAATTGTAATCCATTCTTCGACACTTATTTTCCGCATAAGTTCTCCGATCAGCTCATACGGTATTTCATCCGGTTTTTTGAAGCGGATACAACTTTTGCCCATGTCGAGTTTTTGTTGGCTGTGTTTCGGATATTCGGTTACAAACCAATCCAATAACTCCGGAAGCGCATAAATACCCATATGGTATAAGTTGATGGAGTGTTTTTGAGAAGCGATGCCTGCAAAGGGAAGAGGTTCGCTGGGCTTACAATGATATCCGGAAGGATAAACCGAATGGGGCACCACGTAACCCAGGCCGCCATAACTGATGGCGGCTTCGAACCCATCCGGCAGATTACCGGCAATCACTTCGTGTAATTTCGTAAATGCTTCGAGCCGATCTTCGGGAACGTTGTTCAGCAGTTCGGCTACGGTTGTTCCAGGTGTTTGCATAGCGATTTTACTTAGTGCCTGTACCGGGAGTTTTGTTTCCGGTACAACGCTAATGAAACACCATTCAACCCGCAAAAGTTTAATGCGACCGGAGCAGTTACTTTACCGCCTCTGTGATGCGTGTCCAACAGTCCTTATTCTGGTACAATCCGTGGAGCACCGTATCGGCACGGCCGTAACCCGAGGTGTTTCCGGGCATATACAGCGCAGGCGAAGCATTTTTCTCCATCGTACTGAATTGCCATTTGACGGTAATCAGATGTAATGCCTGTGAGCCGGCAGGCAGGGCGTCGAAATTAGGCTTCACGAGTGCTTGTGCCGTTGGATGGTCGGATGCCGGAACCAGACCTGAACTGTTGCCGTATTTTTCGACTGCATAAATAGCATAAAAGGCCTGCATTTTTCGTTCGGCAGGAGTCATACGGGTCAGCTCGCGTTGATAAACAGCGGATAATTGTTCCGTAACTATCCCCTGAGGATTGGTTTGCAGGTGTTCGTCCATTGCTTTTTTGAATTCCTCAGCGGCATTCTTATCGGTTTGCAGTAAGGCCCGATATGCCTTTTCCAGCTCTTGCCTGTACTCCTCTTCTGATCCGGGCAGACCGGACGACTGTTGCTTTTTCTCTTCAGCTTTCACTAATGCCGTCAGGTATTCTTCCTGTGAAACGGGTAAAAACAGGGCATCTTTTCCTTTGTAGATCGCGGTGACTTCACGTCCTTCGTGCTCAAAAACGGGGAATCCCATGAAGTCTCCGGCGATTGACAGGGAGGTGTAAATCGGACCGATTCCGGGCTGCAAAGTTTGCGCAAACAGTGAGCCGACATCATTGAAGGAGAAATGAAGGCTGCTGCCCGGTGCGCGTATAACTGCCCCTTCCTGCAGGAGGTAGGGCATAAAAAGGATGGTGCAACTCCGGTTACTCCCATCGCTGTACGCCTCCACTTCGTAACCCACAGGGGCACCGACCGTTTTTTGAGTCAGTAGAACAGCAAAGATGCGTTGTGCAAATACATCGTTTTTTGCAATCCGGTTGACCACTTTACCCGGCAGGTAGGGCAAAAAGGTATCGTCGCCCACCGTTACCGTTTGATACCCGGTGTCCTGACTGTGCGCCGGGAGATTCAAAAGTAACGCCAGCACAGTAACAAGATGTATCCGCCTTTTGGCGGTACCTGAAAGCCGCCTCATGGATTATTGATTGAATTTTCCTACAGTATACTTATAGGCTGTCAGCAGTACGCTTGCGTATTCGTCTACAGCAGCCAATCCGCTTAAATTTTCCGGTACGGGCTCGCCCAACTGCTGTAGACCTGCAAATTGATTTTGCAGAGCGCTTAGTTTCCTGTACTCAGGAAGCAGGGTTTTTACCGTTGTAAGGTACTGCGAAATCGCTTCGGTTTGCAAGGGCGACATCAGCTGGCAATATTTTACGTTCAGTTCATATATTTGTTTTTCAGCAGCATTGGATCGGGCAATTTCGGCTTTGGAGCATATTCCGGAACAAAGCAGTTTTTCGAGTGGACGTGTTTTGACAAGCAAGATGCGGGTCTCAATAGTGTCGCGGTCCTCCACTTCTTTAAAAATTCCGGCAATGCGCTGCATCCGTTCTGCGATTCGTTCGCCCAGTGCGGTTTGTTCGGTAGCAAGTTCCATCAGTTTTTTTGCATTTCCGATCCCAGCAGCGCTCGCCGGTATTTTCACCGTAGCAGGTGTTAGCGTGGCCTGTGCATCGGCGTGAATCCGATCTATTTCGTCCTGAATAGCCGCTTTTACCGTGTAAATCTGTTCCGAGAACCGGTTCATCTCCGATGTGTCGGCCGTACAGCTGGCCGTAGGTATGCCGGGAAGTTGGCTCAGCAGGGCTTCGGGGGTGGTCTGCGCCGTTAGCCCGACAGCCAAAGCCAGTAATACAACCAGCAACTGGATGGTGTGTGTTGTCTTCATAATATGCCGGAATTGTACAATTACTTGAGAACCACAAACTCGACCCTGCGATTTTTTGCTCTTCCTTCGGCGGTATTGTTGGTGTCCATGGGTTTCGACATTCCGTGCCCCCTGGCCTTAAGTCGTGCCGCATCGATGCCCATTTGCTGCAATTTTTCGCATACAGCATTGGCGCGGGCTTCGGATAAGGCCTGATTAGAGGCGGCGTTGCCGGTGTTATCCGTATGGCCTTCCACCGAGAATCTGAGGCTTGCATTTTTCTGGAGGATCGAGTATATCTCGTTGATCGTTCCCATCGATTGCGGCTTGATCGTGGCTTTCCCGACATCGAATGTAATGCCGTGGGTCACGATTTTTCCATCGGTCATCAGTTTGTCGTACAGAGGTACAGCACCTTTCGCCAGGCGAATATTTTTAATATGCAGGGTACTGTTATCTTCCGGACCACGGGCGAAAAATTTTACTTTTACCGGTTTTTCGGCAATATTAGGGATGTTGGCCACGCGTTTCGAGTCCATGTACACTTTCATTGCCCGTTTGTTGAACGACAGTGCATAGTGATGCCATCCCGGACTATTGTCGTAGCTGTCTTCACTTGTTTTTTCGGCAGAGGTCTGATTCCAGTTAAACAGGAAACGGGTATTGTCTTTCCAGAAGAGCGAATTGGCAATCAGCTCCTCGCTCTTGTTTACAAATTCAATGCTGTTTTCTCCTTCCTGATTATCGATAAATACGTCGAACTCCAGGGTGAATTCGTAGGGTAGTTGATACGAGTGATCTTTGAATAGAGGGGTAATGTAGGTATATCCGACTAAAGCAATGGTGTTTTCGCCATTAATCTGAGCGATTTCGGCATTTCCTTCCATCAGGTCCCATTTGCTTGGGAACTCTCCCTTCTGTTCCCCCTGCAGGTCGTCTTCGAAAATTACTTCGTTGCCGGGAATAAAATCGTATTTCGTGTACGAGACATCGGATCGGGTTTTCCCTGTGGCGGCGCTGGCAGCAGGTTCGCTTTTTCCCTTTTCAGCAGGGCTTGATTCGTTTTTGTTTTTTTTAGTTGTTTTTTTTACCGCCTCTTCGGTTTTATCCAATACCTTGTCGATGCCTTCCTCCGTTTTTGCTTCGACCCGTTGCTCGACTTTTTCTTTTACACGGTTTCTGATTTGTTCGAGACGGGATTGTGCTACTACACAGGCGCTGCCTGCAAATCCCAGGCAGAACAATACTAATATTAGCTTTTTCATCATCTACCAATTGTATTAAAGGTTAATTTATACTGAACGAATATAAATACAAATATAGCAGGCGCTGAGCGGGCGGGATTGTAAAAAAACGACAGATTAGCGGATGGTTCCTTCCTGTTTTCCTGAAAACATTTTTGCGATCTGCAGATTTCTGTTGAAAAAATAACCCGGCGTTTCGCAGATAATCGATTTGAAATCCTTGATAAAATGTGCCTGGTCAAAATAATGACCATCGAATACCAGTTCCTGATAATCAATTGTAATAGGATCGTGAAGGTGGGACAATAGGTCGTTGAGCCGTATAATCCGCATCAATACCTTGGGAGTAACGCCGGTACGTTTTATAAAATTACGTTCCAGTGTCCGTTTGCATGCCGGACATTCACGGGCCAGCTTATGAATGGGGACTGCTGCGCTGTTTTCTATCATCTTATCGTAAAAGATATCGACAGCATCGGGTTGATAGGGTGTTTGCTGAAATGAGTTGATAAAAGCGGTAAAATGATGAATGCGTTCCTGAGTAGTATCGAGCCGGCTTAATTCGGTCCATAACTTACTGAAAATGGCTGGGGGAAGATCGATGCTTCGTTTGTTCACCGGGGTTAAATCCAGGTGAAAAATCCGTGTGAAAACGGTAGGTTTGCAGATGGCTATGAAAGTATCCATTTCGCCGTGAAAATTCAGCACCAGCGAACTTGGTATAATGGGCGCAAGGAAAAAAGGTTCCAGTTGAATGTTTTTTTCGCTCCGGATCAGGGGGGAATCTTTGAAATGAAATACGATGGAAATATCCGGACGGGGAATGAATTTCTCCTCCAGGGCAGTATCCGAGAATTTCATGATTTCGAATTGCCGGACGAGCCAATTGTTGCTGGCGTTATTGCCGATGATTTTCACGTCAAACATAGCCGTGTTTTTCGTAAACTACTTTTGAATTGCTTCAGTTTTTCACGTTCCGGCCAATTGAAAATGCTCCGGGTTTCATGTTGTTTGGTTGTTGGTTGTGCTCCGTTTCGGGAGTATCTTGTTGTAAGCTGTCCCGGAAATCCCGGGACAGCTTTCAGGTACTTATAGCTTTGCCGCGGTTCGGCCCGACCGTTACAGGAACCGTCGTATTAGGCCTGCGGCTTTTCTTCTTTCGGCGGACGGGGCAGAAGAGCCTTGCGCGAAAGTTTGAACTTACCGGTTTTGGCGTCGATATCGAGCAGTTTCACTTCGAGCATGTCGTTTTCCTTGATGCCGGTGTCTTCCATCTTTTCGATACGTTTCCAGTCGATTTCAGAGATGTGGAGCAATCCTTCTTTGCCGGGGAGGAATTCCACGAAACAACCGTAAGGCATGATCGACTTAACCTTAGCCGGATAGATTTCACCCACTTCAGGGATTGATGTGATGCCTTTGATTTTGGCAACGGCGGCATCGATAGCGGCTTTGTTGTTGGCGGCAATTTCCACACGGCCCTGATCTCCGATTTCTTCGATCGAAATCACAGCTCCTGTTTCGGCCTGCATACCCTGGATGATTTTTCCGCCAGGGCCGATTACCGCACCAATCATCTCTTTCGGGATGAACATCACTACGATGCGCGGTGCGTGCGGTTTAAGGTCGGCACGTGGTTCGGCCAGTGTTTCCTGGATTTTCCCCAGGATGTGAAGGCGGCCTTCTTTGGCCTGACGCAGTGCGGTTTCCAGGATTTCGTACGACAATCCGTCTACCTTAATATCCATCTGAGTAGCCGTGATACCGTCTTTGGTACCGGTTACCTTGAAGTCCATGTCGCCCAGGTGGTCTTCGTCGCCGAGAATATCGGAAAGGACGGCGAAATTTTTGCCTTTGTTTTCGGAGATCAGTCCCATGGCAATACCCGAAACCGGTTTTTTGATGGTTACACCTGCATCCATCAGCGCCAGGGTTCCGGCGCAAACGGTTGCCATCGACGACGAGCCATTCGATTCGAGAATATCGGACACTACGCGAACCACGTAAGGATAGTTTTCAGGAATCATCGGTTTCAATGCGCGGAAGGCGAGGTTGCCGTGACCTACTTCGCGACGGCCAACTCCACGCGACGGACGGGCTTCGCCGGTCGAGAAGGGCGGGAAGTTATAGTGCAGCAGGAATCGCTCCTTGCCCTGGTTCAGGGCTTCGTCGACAATCTTTTCGTCCTGCTTGGTGCCAAGCGTAACGGTAGTAAGCGACTGCGTTTCGCCACGGGTAAAGACAGCCGAGCCGTGTGCTCCCGGGAGATAATCCACTTCCGACCAGATAGGACGGATTTCGGTGGTTTTACGACCATCGAGACGTTTTCCTTCGTCGAGAATCGACCGGCGCATCGCTTCTTTTTCCACATCGTGGTAGTAACGCGAAATAAGGCCTGCTTTAGCTTCGGCAACTTCGGGGTCCAATGCGGCAATGTATTCGGCTTTTACCGCTTCGAAATTCTCGATGCGCGAATGTTTGTCGGTATTACACGAGCTGGCAACCGCATATACTTTATCGTAGGTTTTTGCCCAGATGTCTTTTTTCAGATCTTCGTCGTTTTCTTCGTGGTTGTATTCCCGTTTTTTGGTTTTACCCACTTCTTCCATCAGTTCGAGCTGAGCACGGCAATGCACCTTGATCGCCTCGTGGGCTATCTTCATGGCGGCGAGCAGTTCGTCTTCGCTCACTTCCTTCATTTCGCCTTCCACCATCATGATATTGTCGAGGGTGGCAGCTACGATGATATCCATATCGGCATCCTCCAGTTGTTTAAACGTAGGATTCACCACGAATTTACCATCGATACGGGCGACGCGCACTTCAGAAATCGGACCGTTGAACGGAATATCGGAAACAGCGAGGGCAGCCGAAGCAGCCAACCCGGCCAGCGCATCGGGCATATCTTCTCCATCGGCGGAGAACAGGATCACATTTACAAAGGTTTCGGCATGGTAATCGTCGGGGAAAAGCGGACGCAATGCACGGTCGACCAGGCGCGACACCAGGATTTCATAGTCCGAAGCGCGTCCTTCGCGACGGAGGAAACCGCCGGGGAAACGTCCGAAAGCAGCAAATTTTTCTTTATAATCCACCGAAAGCGGCATAAAGTCGGTTCCCGGTACGGCGTCTTTGGCAGAACAAACCGTAGCGAGCAGCATGGTGTTGCCCATGCGTACCATCACCGATCCGTCGGCCTGTTTGGCCAGCTTACCGGTTTCAATGGTAATTTCTCTTCCATCACCCAATGCGATGGTTTTTGTAACTACATTCATACAAAAAATTACATTAAATTTAAAAACTTCTTTTTGTCGGGTGCAAAGGTAGTGAAAAAAGTTGTAAATTTGTAGCATTTCAACTCCTTTATTAACAACAGATAGTATGAACTCCAAGAGCTTTATATCGCTGATTATAATGATGCTGGCCCTTGTGCTGGTTTCGTGTGAACCCGAGGAAATCGTCATCGACGAAGGTTTGCTGATTGGCAAATGGCAGTCGCAGGCGGGCTCCAAATCGGAATATTACCGTTACGACGCCGATTATACGGGCGCCCGCTGGAATACAGCCGAAGATATTTCGGAAGCGGAAGCGCAGCGTTTCGAATGGACGCTGGTGAAGGACGATCTGACGCATTATCATATAATGACGACAGGTGGGAACAAGGTGCCTAAGTTTTATAAAGTGACCGAACTGAGTGCAACCACTCTTAAATACAAGGATGATTTTAACAAGGAATTCCATTATGTGAAAGTGTCGGAATAAAAAATGCGTAGCTATGAAATCTGCCTTAAAACTGCTTGCCATTACCTTTGCATCGCTCGTTGTCGTGTTGATGATCGGTGTTGCTGTGGTCGTATGGTGGGTGTTTACCCCTGAAAAAATAACTCCTGTAGTGCAACGGCAGCTCAACGAAATGCTGGTTTGCGAAACGAAGGTCGACCGTGTAGAACTGACTTTCTTCAGTACTTTCCCCGAATTTGCCCTCCACCTGCATGGTTTGTCGCTGGTGAATCCTGTCGAAGGTGCCCCTTCGGATACATTGGTGCGTGCTGCTTCGGCCTGTGCGACCGTCGATGTAAAGGAGTTTTTTCGCAATAACGCGGTAGTAGTGCGCGAGTTGTTGCTCAGCGATGCCAGTGTAGTGGTGTATACCAATGCTGCCGGCGAATCGAATTATGCGGTGATGCCTCCTTCGCCGGAGGCCGATACTTCGGCATTCGAACTGCCGGTGGCGCGGCTTGAAATCGAGAAAATTGATTTTCATAACGTTCGTCTTTCCTATACCGACCAGCCCACGAAGCTGCAGGCAAACCTGGACAAGGTACAGGCGCGGATGACGGTTTCGGGCCGGGGCGATTTGTTGAAGGGCAAATTACATCTTGCGACGCCCGCCATGGAGGTTATTTACGATTCGATCGCGTATATAGCATCGATTCCTGCGCATTTATCGACCGATTACTCTTTTGAAATGAATCGATTCGTACTGCAATTGACCGATGCCGAGGTGAAATTGAACGAATTGCCGTTGGAGTTGTCGGTGAAGATCGAGAATCATTCGAAATCGGATGATTTGTTGATGGATATTGCCTTTGCATCGGAAGGTAAGCTTCCGGTTAAGCCAGTGCTCGGATTGATTCCCCGGGAATATGCCGGCTATCTGGAAGGAATGGCGTTGGATGGAAAGGTTTCATTCGAGGGTAGTTTGAAAGGTGTCGTAAGCGAAAGCGCTCTTCCCGTACTGCTGGTGAAGGTCGGTTTCGACAACAGTAAGTTCGGATACGAAGGTTTGCCCTATAAGTTGGATGAAATGAGTGGAAAGGTGGATGTAGTTCTCGATTTAATGGATGAAGATAGTTGGCGTATCGTGGTCGATGATTTTCATGCACGAACGATGAATTCGCAGATTAGTGGTCGTGGAGTGGTCGACGATCTGACGGGCGATCTCCGCTTTGACTTGAAAGCCCGCGGTATATTGAGCCTGGCCGATGCACGACCCGTATTACCCGATGAAATGGATATTGATCTGAAGGGAATCGCCCGGGGAAATTTAAATCTGAAGTGTCGGTTGTCGCAACTGATGAACGCTGATTTCGACCGGATAAGGGCCGACGGGCAGTTTGCAATCAGCGATTTCAATGCCGTATACGATACGATCAGGCTTTCGACCCGTTCGGCCGAATTGAACTTTAAAATGCCGAATCCATCAGCCTCTGCTCCTCGTTTTGCTCAACTGCATCTGAAATCGGGCAGGTTGGATATTGAACAGGGTACTGCGGCCGAGGCCACATTAACAGGCGCGAGCCTGGGTGTTTCGGTGTCCAATCTGATGGATTCGACTGTCGCCAGGGCCTTCGATGTGGAGGGTACGATCGATGGATTGCGTGCGGTGGCGGGAGAAGAGCAGCTGCAAACCGGAGCGATGAAATTGGTTGCTGCGGTAGCTGAAGATAAAACGGCTTCGGGGCGGTCGCTGAAGTGGATACCTGAGGGGTCGGTACGCTTGAAAGAGGGTGTGGTGCGTCTTTCCGGGATAGAACCGGACCTGGAGATTCCTGCGATTAGTTTTGATTTCACGCCCGATGGGATCGCTATCAACGACAGCAGGTTGGTGATTGGTTATTCCGATTTTCAATTGGTGGGCACGCTTACCAATCTCGATGATTACCTCAACAACAGGGGATTACTCACCGGGAAGTTCGATTTTACTTCGTCGACGACCGATGTGAATTACCTGATGAAGCTGGTCGATGGCTTTGGCTACGGCGACTCGGTGGCCGAAACGGCCGGACTTTCGGTGTCGGCGCACGATATCCGGCAAGTGCAGGAAAGTGGAAGTTCAGGGCCGTTTATGGTGCCCAAAGGGGTCGACATTACCTTGAATGTAAAGGTGGATGAAGCGTTCGTTTCGACCGATGTGCTGAGCGATGTGCGGGGAATATTGACTGTCAAAAACGGTATGCTGGGGCTCGAAAGTGTATTGTTTACCGCATCGGCGGCAAGAATGCAGTTGAATGCACTCTATCATAGCCCCCGTCGCAATCATCTTTTCCTGGGACTCGATTTTCATCTGACCCATATCGAAATCGAAGAATTGCTGCTGATGATTCCCGATGTCGATACGATTATGCCGATGTTGCGTTCGTTTGGAGGTCGTGGCGAGTTTCATATAGCTGCCGAAACCTATCTCGATTCCACTTACCGGTTCAAACCTTCCACCCTGTTGGGGGTTGCCTCGGTAAGCGGTGAAGATCTGGTGCTGATGGACGGTGAAACCTTTTCGGAGATTGCCAAAATTCTAATGTTCAATAAGAAGACGGAAAACCGGATCGACAGTCTGGCGGCCGAGTTTACTATTTTTCAACAAGAAGTGGATATCTATCCGTTCCAGATCGTGATGGATAAATACAAAGCCGTACTGTCGGGAAAGCATAACCTGGATATGAACTTCAATTACCATATTTCGGTTACCGACAGTCCGTTACCCTTTCCGATAGGAGTGGATGTATCGGGTAAGCTCGACGATTTGAAGATTCGTCCGGCCAAACCGCGGTATGCAAGGCTGTATCGTCCGGCACAACGCCGGGAGATCGACCGGCGTCAATTGGAAATCAAGGCGATGATTCGCGAAAGGCTTACAAAAGGGGTTAAATAAGTCCAAAGGCCGGCCGTCGTAACCCGCGGCCGGCCTTTGGACTTAAAACAGGTAGCTGACCGTGAAATGAGTATGGTCGTATTCGCCCCAGCCGATATTGAAACGATGGCCGAACTCGGTTTGCCAGTGCTTTCCGAATTGAAAGCCGATGCCCAACTTTAAACCGGCAGTTCCCAATATCCCCGTTTCGCGATCGTAGGTGTCATTGTTCAGTTTATATACCTTGCGGTCCACATTGAACAGATTCAAAAACGGTCCGGTTTTCAGATACCAGGAAACTGAATTGACAAAAGGGAGAGGGAGGCGCAGACCGGCCATAACAGGAAGTTCGAGACCAAAACTGTTTTCGCTGCTGTACCGGCGGTTGCGGTAGTCGGTGTTCCAGTTCAGGTACACCAGGTTTAACTGCGATTCGAGGAATAAAAACCGCAGGTCGGGATTGCTGTATTCGGTTTTCACACCTAAGGTAAAGCCGGCGCCCGGATGGTTGGTGTATTCGTGGCTGTAGAGTTGAGTGTAGGAATGAGCATAGCCGGCTTGAATACCCCGGGTTTTGATATTGGGGGCGCGGGGGCGGTCGGGTACAGCGTATATGTTCTCTTCGGCCACCGGCGGTGTGTCGAGGGCAGGGTTGAAGAATTCGACAATATAGCCCGATACGATATACCGGACTTCGGTAATAAACAGGGAGTTTTTCACGCGAAGTTCCACTGTTTCGTTGATTACGGCACGCGATTTCCCTATCAACCCGGCTTTTTGTAACATGTTTTCGCGGGCCCGGGCTATGATACCTCGTTTACTGGCGCCTCCGCCGATTCCCAGAAAATAGCGGGCATAGGCGTCGCCTTCAACATATTTGACGACCCGGTAATTACTTTCGTCGAGTACAACCTGTGTTTGGTGATGGTTTTCGTTGTGAGTGAGACCATAATGATACTTACATGACGTAGTAAACAAAAGGGTAAACAGGAGAATAAAAACAAAACGGATTTTCATCGGATAAATTTTTTAATCTGAAATGCTGAATACCCGGTTGCCCGGATATTCAGCAATCCAGGATGTGTGAAGTGATTAGAGCAGCAAAATTAACAAAAATATAATTAACTTTGCTGCGAAGATGTTATTTGGAATTATTTTTAATGTTCAATCGAAACCAGGTATGAAACAAACAACCCGTTTTCTTTATCCACTCCTGATACTCGCCGGAGTGTTTATGCTGATTTCCTCTCAGTCGAAGTCGGAAACAACCGTATGGATGATAGGCGATTCGACCATGGCCGCCAAGCAGGCCAACCGCTCGCCCGAATCGGGCTGGGGCGAGGGGTTAAAGGAATTTGTACGGCCTGGTGTGGTAGTGAAAAACCGGGCTGCCAGCGGAAGGAGCACCTTAAGCTACATCAACGAAGGACGATGGAAAGCGGTGATCGACAGCATAAAACCGGGCGATTACCTCATTATTCAGTTCGGGCACAACGATCAGAAAGAAAATCCGAAGATTCATGCCGATGCGTTCGGATCGTTTCAGGATCATATACGGATGTTTATCGAATCGGCGCGCAGCAAAGGTGCAACTCCGGTGGTGTGCACTTCTATTGTCCGCCGTCATTTCGACGGTAAGGGTACGTTGAAAGACACCCATGGCGATTATATACAGGCGGCCCGTGCCATCGCATCGGCCACTCACACACCCTGTGTGGATATGGAAGCTTCGACCCGTAAACTGGTGGCCGGGCTGGGTCCCGAAGCATCAAAAAAATTATTCACGTTTACCGATACCAAACAAGACTCAACGCATGTGAGTCACTACGGTGCCACCGAATTTGCCCGGTTGTTTGTGGAAGAAGTGAAACAAAAGCATATACCGATGAAGGTTTTTTAACCGGTCAATACGATCCTCCTGGCATTTTTCCGGCATCCCTGCACCGGCTCTGTATACTACTGTGTTGCTGCCAGCTTGCTATTCATGTTCTGCTTATAAGTAGAAAAAAGGAAGAAGGCCTGGATATGAACAGCTGAAAAAAAGAGGCTGTCTTAGAAATTAAGTCTCTGAGAATTGAATACTCAGATAGGTACGAATAAAGAGAGGGTGAAATCACATCGTGAAACACCCTCTCTTTATCATTCCTTTCCCGCTGCTTAACTGTTGATAAGAAACTCAGCAATCTGCACTGCATTCAACGCAGCCCCTTTTTTAATCTGGTCGCTTACACACCAGAACGTAATGCCATTGGGGTTTGCCAGGTCTTTGCGGATACGGCCTACGTGAACCGGATCTTTCCCCGACAGGAACAGAGGCATCGGGTATTTCTTTTCGGCCGGATTGTCGATCACCTCAACACCAGCCGCTTTTTCGAAGGCAGCCCGGGCTTCTGCCACCGAAATCGGCCGTTCGGTTTCCACCCAAACGCTTTCGGAGTGGGCGCGCAATGCCGGAACACGAACGCAGGTGGCACTCACTTCTACGTCCGAATGCATGATTTTACGGGTCTCGTGGTACATCTTCATCTCTTCTTTGGTGTAGCCGTTGTCGGTGAATACATCGATTTGAGGGATGAGGTTGTAAGCCAACTGATAAGCGAATTTGCTCACGGTGACTTCTTCACCGGCAATCACCTGGCGGTACTGAAGCTCCAGTTCGTCCATCGCTGCGGCTCCTGCTCCCGATGCTGCCTGGTAAGTCGACACGTGAACACGTTTGATATGCGATAAATCTTCGATGGCCTTTAATGCCACCACCATCTGGATGGTAGTACAGTTGGGGTTGGCAATAATACCCCGCGGACGGTTCAGCGCGTCGGCGGCATTCACTTCGGGTACCACCAGCGGAACATCGGTGTCCATACGGAAAGCACTCGAGTTGTCGATCATTACAGCCCCGAATTTAGTGATGTCTTCGGCAAATTCTTTTGAAATGCTGGCTCCGGCCGAGGTAAAAACGTAGTCAAAACCCTTGAAGTCGTCGCCATGCTTCAATTCGTTCACGGTGAGCGACTCACCTTTATATTGATACACCTTACCGGCACTACGGGAAGATCCGAACAATACCAACTCCGTCAACGGGAAATTACGCTCTTCGAGTACGCGTAAAAATTCCTGTCCCACTGCGCCACTGGCGCCTACAATTGCAACTTTCATACGCTTAAAAATTTTTTAGTTGTTGCCTGAAACTTGTTTTTTTATTTGTCTGATTATAAGCACGTTAAAACAAAGTCTCGTTTTTATACATTAATTTTCGGTGATTTTTCTGTTTATTGTTTCGCTTTTTACTACCTTTGAACCGGTTAATACCTGACTAATCAGTAGTTTAAACCGACTGCAAAAGTACGTTATTAATATAAAACCTACAACCCTATGAAAAAAACATTGCTCATTTTTTGGCTTATTATGCCATTTTTTTGCTATACGCAGCTGATTGAAAGCTTTTCGGACGGAAATTTTACAGAAAATCCGGTTTGGGAGGGTACGGTAAACAATTTCAATGTAAATTCCTCTTTTCAGTTGCAATCTGCCGCTGCCACACCGTCCACTTCGTACCTGCTGACCCGCTCCGAAGCCCTCGAAAATGCCGTTTGGGAATGCCACTTCCGCATCGATTATCCGAGCTCCTCGTCCAATTACGCCTGCATGTACCTGAGTCTGACAGCGCCTGCCGACGCCGCGGCACCGCAGTCGCCCGCTGCGAATCGCCGGGCGGTGCCCGAACCGGCAACGCTCCACGGATATTACGTTATGATCGGCGGTACGGCCGACGAAGTGTCGTTGTATCGTCAGCTGGGGGCGGTGAAAACCAAGCTGATCGATGGAACCGACAAGCGCACCGACGGAAAGACCGTCGATGTAGTCGTGAAGGTAACGCGCGATAGTACCGGTGTTTTCACCCTGTACTCGCGACTTGCCTCCGAAACCGGCTATTATACCGAGGGCACGGTTCGGGATGTCAGCGTGCAACAGTCGGAGTGGTTCGGACTTTCGTTTACCAACACCGCCACTACCGGTTTCAGTTATTTTTTCGACGATATTGCCGTAAGTGGCCGGCCGGTGACTCCTCTTCCCAAACTTCGGCCCGGCGATCTCTGTTTCAACGAGTTGATGTTTCATGCACCCGTCGATGCGGCCGAATACATCGAGCTCTATAACCGTTCGGAGCTCAAGGTGATGCTTACCGGTCAATCGGTCGCTGTCCGTCGCGCCGACGGAGCCCTGGCGGCAGCGATCGCCTTGCCGGCCGGACTGCAGCTGGAGCCCGGCGGATATATCGCATTTACTTCCGATAGTATGAAAGTCCGCCATCACCATTCGTCGCCTCCCGAAGCGAGGATAATACAGTGCAAATGGACGGCGCTCAACAACGACGAAGCCACCTTGGTGTTGCTCGATGCCGACCGGGTGAGCTGGATCGATTCGGTGCATTATTCGTCGCGGATGCATCATGTGCTGATCCGCGATGCTGCCGGAGTGGCGCTGGAAAAAATGCATCCCGACCTGCCCTCTTTCGATGCGGCGAGCTGGCATTCGGCGGCTTCGCAGGGTCGCTTTGGGACGCCCGGGATGAAGAATTCGCAGTTTCGGGCACCCGGTGAAGCGGGTGGGGCGGTGGTGGGGCTGGAGCAGAGCTGGTTCAGCCCCGACAACGACGGAGCCAACGATCGCTGTATCATCCGCTATACGATGCCCGAAGCGGGCTATGTCATGAAATTAACCGTGCTGACCCCCGACGGGGCGGTGTGGTTGCAACTCAATGAGGCCGAACTGCTTTCCGGTGAGGGGATTGTAGCCTGGGACGGGCAAAATGCCGAAGGCCGGATCAGCGCACCGGGTATTTATATCGTGGTTGCCGAACTGTTTCATCCGGAACGTGGAGTAACAAAACGATTGAAAATGCCCGTACTTCTGACAATAAGATGATAATTTTAATAAATTAACACGTAATATCCGACAAATCAGCTATCTTTGCACTCGTTTTTTAATATATTAGAATTAATGGACAAAATAAGTTACGCTTTGGGGATTAGCCTTGGTGCGAACCTCAAAAACAATGGATTCGAAACGTTGGACTATGAAAAGTTAGCGGCTGGAATGCAGGACGTTATGGAAGAAAAGCCGTTGCAGATCAGTATTCAGGAAGCACAAAACATCATCAACCGATATTTTCAGCAGATTCAGGAAAAGGCGCATGCCGCCAATATCGAAGCAGGGAAGCAGTTTTTAGCCGAAAATGCGAAACGTTCCGGAGTGGTTACCACCGCCAGCGGACTTCAGTACGAAGTAATTACCGAAGGCAAGGGGTCGATCCCATCGGCTTCCGATCAGGTACAGGTGCATTACCATGGAACCTTGATCAATGGCGAAGTATTCGATAGTTCGGTACGCAGAGGCGAACCGGCCACCTTCGGGGTGACGCAGGTGATAAGCGGTTGGGTAGAAGCGTTACAGCTCATGCCGGTAGGTTCGAAGTGGAAGTTGTATATTCCTTCCGATCTGGCTTATGGGGCCCAGGGTGCCGGTCAGGCTATCGGTCCGCATACGACCCTGGTATTTGAAGTCGAATTATTAGCAATCGTATAATTATAAGTTAACCCGTAAAAATAAATGAAAAAATTCGTACTTTTAGCACTTGCCCTGACAGTAGTGGCCGGTGCCGAAGCAAAGGAAAAGAAACCCCGTAAGAGTAAAAAAGCCGAAGTGGTGGCAGTGGTTCCCGTTGCACCGGTTATGGTCACCACCGTCGATTCGATGAGTTATGCGTTGGGAGTGAACATCGGCACCGATCTTACCAACAACCTGAAAACACTTCCCGGTGGCGTATACAACAAGGAATTGTTCCTCAAGGCCTTCAATGATGTATTAAAAGGCGATTCGGTAGTAATGAAAAATGAAGATGCTCAGGCTTTCCTTCAAACTTATTTTACCGCGGCTCAGGAAAAAGTAGCCAATGAAAAGAAATCGGAAGGCGAAAAATTTCTGACCGAAAACAAGAAAAATCCGGCTGTTCAGGTTACCGAAAGCGGTCTGCAGTATATCGTACTTACCGAAGGTACCGGTGCTAAGCCAACGGCTACCGACAAAGTAAAAGTACATTATGAAGGCACGCTGACCGACGGAACCAAATTCGATAGTTCGTACGACCGTGGCGAGCCGATCGAATTTCCGCTGAACCAGGTGATTAAAGGTTGGACCGAAGGCGTTCAGCTCATGTCGGTAGGTTCGAAGTATAAATTCTTCGTTCCTTACGATTTAGCCTATGGCGAACAAGGCGCCGGTGGTGTAATTCCCCCCTTTGCCACCCTTATTTTCACGGTTGAGTTGCTCGACATCAATGCACCTGCCATTACCGATCAGATTAAACAATTAGAATTAAAATAAAAATTACATCAAAATGAAAAAATTCAGTCCATTTCTGATAGTTGCCATAGCGCTTACTATCTTTTCATTGAGTTCGTGTAATGATATCAAACCCAAGGAAGTATCATTAAACAGCTTGAACGACAGTATTAACTACACGCTTGGCCACTGGCAGGGCGATATGATCAAGGCCCAGCAATTTGCCGGCGACTCGACAGGCGTTCAGGTTGAAGCATTTATCAAAGCGCTCGATAAGGCATACAAAGAATCGGATGGAGAAAAGAAGCCGATGTACGACCTGGGTGTTCAGGTAGGAAAATATTTTGCCGATCAGTTGAAAAACGGAATGTTCGGTGATTCGACGATGGTTGCCGATAAGAAACTCTTGATTCAGGGATTTGTGAACGCACTCAAAGATTACAATGAAGTGATGACCAACGAACAGGCCGACTCGCTTCTTCAGGTAGTTCAGATGCGCATTCAGTCGAAAATGTATGGTCAACCGAATAATTAACTCTTATAATCGAAGGATATGAAACGGATATTTAATATACTGACAATTGCAGGCTTATTGATTTTCACAGTAAGTTCGTGTACCGGCTACAAGGAAAAAACGGTAAAATTAGGCGGAGAGCTCGATAGCCTCAGCTATTCATTTGGGTTTGTAAACGGTAAAATCGTTCGCGATTACCACCTTCAGAACGATTCGAGTAAGAATGGTTTTGAGGACCTGATGCGAGGTATTGACGAAGGATTGAAGTCGGACGGTGCGAATCCCGAAACAGCACAGGCCGAAGAAATGGGTACCATGATCGGTTCGCAGCTGCGTAGCACCAAAGATTTTTACGGCGATTCGACCCTTACGGTTGATTTTGCTTTGATTCGTCAGGGCTTGATCAATGGTATCAATAAGTTTGAAGATCAAATGACTACCGATGCGGCTGGTCAGTACTTCAACGCCACCATGGAATTGTTGATGAAAAAACGTATGGAAGCACAGCACGGCAGCAACAAGAAAGCCGGTGAGGATTTTCTGGCCGAAAACGCTAAACGTGAAGGCGTAACCACCACGGCTTCGGGACTCCAGTACGAAGTAATCACCATGGGTAAGGGAGCCAAGCCGGTTGAAACCGACCGCGTTAAGGTGCATTATCATGGAACCTTGATCGATGGTACGGTATTCGACAGCTCGGTACAACGGGGCGAGCCTGCCGAATTCGGGGTGAACCAGGTAATTCGTGGATGGGTCGAAGGATTGCAGCTGATGCCCGTAGGCTCGAAATTTAAATTGTATATCCCGCAGGATCTGGCTTATGGAGCTCAGGACCAGGGTACAATCAAACCTTTTTCGGCTTTGGTTTTCGAAGTTGAATTGCTCGAAATTGTGAAATAATAGTTATTTAATTGTTTTTTGTGTACTTTTGCTGCATAATTAACTATTAAACGTAACAATTTGTATGGAAAAGATTGATCAATTAGACCGGAAGATACTTCGTATCATCAGTCAGAATGCCCGTATGCCTTTTAAGGATGTGGCTGAAGAATGTGGCGTGTCGCGCGCGGCTATTCATCAGCGGGTTCAACGGCTGATCGATATGAATGTGATTACCGGTTCGGGATATAATGTGAATCCCAAAATGCTGGGATTTCAGATTTGTGTCTATATTGGCATCACCCTCGAACGAGGATCGATGTATAAAGAGGTGGTTCAGGAGCTGGAAAAGATTCCTGAAGTGGTGGAGTCGCAGTATACCCTGGGACATTATACCATCCTCATTAAATTGTATGCTAAAAATGATGAACATTTAATGGAATTGCTCAACGGACGTATCCAGGAGATTCCCGGGGTAGCTGCTACCGAAACGCTTACCTCGCTCGATCAACGTATACGCCGTACCATTCCTATTGAATAAGAAAACGATTGATGGAAACTGTTGTTAGTGGCATACGCCCTACCGGAAATCTGCACCTCGGAAATTATTTCGGGGCGCTCCGGAATTTTATACAGATGCAGAACGAGCACAATTGCTACTTCTTCATCGCCGATTATCATTCGCTTACCACGCATCCTACGCCTCACGACCTGCATGGCAACGTGAGGCAGGTGCTGGTGGAATACCTGGCTGCCGGACTGGATCCTGAAAAGGCTACGCTGTATGTCCAGAGCGATGTTCCCGAAACGGCCGAATTGTACCTTTTTCTGAATATGAATGCTTACATGGGTGAGCTCGAACGGTGTACTTCGTTCAAGGATAAGATTCGCCAGCAGCCACAAAATGTGAATGCCGGATTGCTTACCTATCCTACCCTGATGGCTGCCGATATTATTATTCACAAGGCTACCAAAGTGCCGGTGGGCAAGGACCAGGAACAACACCTGGAAATGACGCGCCAGTTTTCGAACCGCTTCAACCGCATGTACAATGTAGAGTATTTTCCCGAACCGCAGGCCTTTAATTTCGGGCAGGCGCTCGTGAAAATCCCCGGATTGAACGGTACCGGTAAGATGGGTAAATCGGAAGGCGAGGGCAATGCTATCTTTCTGGCCGACGAACCGGAAGCGATTCGTAAAAAGGTAATGAAGGCCGTAACCGATGGCGGTCCGACCGAACCTAATCAGCAAAAACCGGAAGTGATCGAGAATATTTTCCAGCTGATGCGCGTGGTTTCGGCGCCCGAAACGGTACAGTTCTTCGACGAAAAATACAATACCTGCCAGATCCGCTACGGCGACATGAAAAAACAGCTTGCCGAGGATATGGTAGCCTTTACGGCTCCTTTCCGCGAACGGATCAGGGAACTGCTGAGCGATGAAGCGTATATATCCAGAGTAGCACGTATGGGGAAGGAAAAAGCGCAGGAAAGCGCTGCCAAAACCGTCCGTGAAGTACGCGAGATTATCGGGTTCAAAAGTTTTTGAGTTCGGCGGCCAAACCTGTCACCGGACTCGATTAACCTTCCATTTCAACATCCTTTTATGCCTTATATAACTCATTCGTGATTGTATAAGGGGCATAAAAGGATGTTGTGGTTTTAGCTTGGACAGCAGCTACCGGACGAGTAGAGGTGAATAATACACTCAGCAATGCTTTAAAATATCGGTTGCTGTAAGGGCAAAATGACGTGCTCCCGCGGCTTCCAGTTCTGCCCGTGGCCTGAATCCCCACAGCACGCCCACAAAGTCGACGCCGGCATTCTGCGCCGTTGCAGCATCCACGCCCGAATCGCCCACATACAGCGTTTCTGCCGGCGTAACTCCCGCCTTTTCGCGCAATTCGTCAACAATCGCCCGCGAAGGCTTCACCGGCACTCCTTCACGCTGTCCCAGCACTCCTTCGAATTCAATTTCTGGGAAAAAGTAACGCACCAGAGTAGTCGTCCCTTCGTGGTATTTATTGGAAGCCACCGCCAGCTTATAGCCTTTTGCATGCAGAAGGGCTAGAAGCTCGCTTATGCCCGGATAAGGCCTCGTTTGCTCTTCGCCATGCAGCTGGTAATATTTCAAAAATTCGTGTTTGACCATCGAAACCTCATCGGCGCTTCTACGGCCCTCGGGCAATGCACGCTCAATGAGCTTGTAGATTCCATTTCCCACGAAGAAACGAAAAGCCTCCTCGGGATGCTCCGGGAAGCCGAATGCGCGTAAGGCAAAATTAGTGGCAGCCGCCAGATCGCCAATGGTGTCGAGCAAGGTGCCGTCCAAATCAAAAATAATCAGTTTTTTCATTCAATATATAGTTGAAAATGGGGATAATAACTCGATTTCCCCTCGTTAGTTGCATCAACCGGATTCTCCGGGGTGCAAAAGCAGCTTCGAGCAGGCTCACATCACTGCAACCACCTTCCTCAGTTTGACATAACACAGGTAACCCGAACAGCTGTAGCCCATGGCCTGTAGCAACGAACCGTAGTGCTCTACCTGCCGCAGGTGCGACGTATGTTCGGCCGCCCCGAATTTATAATCCACCACCGTAGCATGATTGCCCCTGAGCACTACCCGGTCGGGACGATACAACTCACCCCGCGGAGTCACTATCGTGGTCTCGTTCAGCACCTCACCTCCGGCCGAAAACCATCCGGCAACCTCGGGCAACCGGCCGAAGGCTTCCAGATCGTCGATAATAACCGTCGATTCGCGCTCCGTAATCCGGCCTTGCCTGATGAGCCGGTCAACCACCTGCCGATACCGGCCGGGTTGCTCCAATTCGCTCAGAATCTCGTGCATAAGCGTACCATAATCCAACGGCTTTTCAGTAATATCGACTTCGTCGCGGCTAAAGTTGTTGATGCGGTGCTTTATTCGTAACCTGTTGTCGAGCAACGCTACCGGATATTCGTTCGCTTTCCCCGTCCCGCCCGCTACTTGCTCCATCGGCTGTACCTGCCGCACGACAGGGCTTCCCACCACGTACTCCATCGTCGAAGCATCGAACTCACCGCATTCGAAAGGCTGCGAGGTATCGCTTACAATCGTAAACAGCAACGACGATAGTGATTTTAACCCGATCGAACCATCTTTCAGGGCTTTAGGTTGCGGACCGATGCAATGCATTTCGTTGCGGGCCCTCGTAAAAGCCACATAGGCCACGTTCAGGTTGTCGATATAGGTATGCATCATTTCGGAGTAATACTGACCTGCAAACAGCGATTGGCCCAGCTTACCGCTGTATTCCACCGGGAACATCGGGAGCTGTGCAAAAGGCTCTGCCGGCGTATCGCACCAGATTACCGGCCGCCGGCGGTTGTCGAGATTCCAGTCGCAAAAAGGGATAATCACCACCTTGAAATCCAATCCCTTCGATTTATGAATCGTCATCACCCGCATCGCCCGTTCATTATCGGGCATTGCTATGGTTTTCCGGTCGCTGTTTTTATCCCACCACTGCAGGAAAGTGTTCAAATCGGCTGTTTTGCCGGTACTGTAGCTAAAAATGATATCCTGAAACGCTTGCAAAAACACGGCTTCACCGTGCCAGTCGGCCAACCGGTACCGGTCAATCAGCTGTTCGCACATCTCAAACAGCGAAAGGTGTTTCAGGGCTTGTACCTCGGCATTTTCTCCGGCCGAGAAATGACGGCACAATACGCCGGCCGGCTGCTGCTGTTGAAAAGTAGCGGCCAGCGCCTCATTTTCCGATAAACCCAAGGCCCCACGACCGTACTCATAGCTTACAATCGCTTGCTGTACCGGATCGTCGGGGTGAATAAACAAGGTTAAAATCCCAGTCAGGAACCGGACCGACGAGGCCGACGAGATTAATAATCCTTCGTTGCCAATAATGTCGTAACTACAATCGGAGCGAGCCCCGGGCGTCGTTTTATAATTGAGTAATTTTTCGATCACCTGCTGCTCCTCGCCATTGGTACGCACCAGTACTGCAATATCGCAGGCGCGAAAACCCCGGAGCTGTATGCTTTCCACCAATCCGGGAAGCTGTTGCAGGCTTGCATCCCTCCATCCCTCTTCATTTTCTTCCTGATCGATAAAACGGAAACGCACATAACCTTCTCCGGCCCCCGGCCGGGTATGTTGCCGGGTGCCACGATAGGCATTGCTTATAATTTCGCGCAGGGGTTTCAATTCGGGTAAAATTTCGGACACCGGATCGATCGATTCGTTGAGTTTATCCTGCAGGTTGCGGGCTGCACGGGTAAAAAAAGCATTGTTGAACTCCACAATCTGCCGGTCGCTGCGGTAGTTGGTGTCTAAGCTCTTATCGGTAAGCCGCTCGCCCGCCAGATCGGCGTAGATACCCGAATCGAGGAGTTTCCAGTCGGAATTGCGCCAGCGGTAAATACTTTGTTTTACATCGCCCACTACCAGATTGTCGTGCGAGCCCGCCAGGCTGTTGGTGATAAGCGGCAGGAAGTTGCGCCACTGCATCACCGATGTGTCCTGAAACTCGTCGATCATGTAATGGTCGATGCGCAAGCCGGTTTTTTCGTAAATAAAGGGTGTGGTGCTGTTGTCGATGATTTTATGCAGCAGCATATTGGAGTCCGAAATCAGCATCGTGTTCTGGTCGTTGGTAAGTTTCCGGATTTGCACCGTAAGGTCGGAAAGAATACCCAGCGTGTTGAGGTGCTTACGCACGATGAGGGCGGTGTTGTACTCGATGATCCCCGTGTCCAACCGGCGGATCAGTTCCTGTATTTTGGCCTGAAGACCGCCGTAGTACAATTCGGCGATGCTCTCTTTTTGCGCCTGCGGCATTGCTTTGGTAATACATTCGTCGACCGATTCGGCCATCTTTCGGAAAGAAGCGGTGAGCTCGAGTTTATCGGCAATCTTTTCCAGCACCTTCATGCCCGAGCGCGATCCTCCTTTAAATGATTCCGGATGAAGTCCCCGTTCGGCCATCATGCCCAGTGCTTCGCCGGCGATGCGTTGTAAATCGTCGATAAACCGATCGCCTATGGCCAGGAGCTGATTACGGAAATGACTGAGAAACTTGCGGTCGTGCAGTTTCTGATTCACTGCTTCGGCTTTGTACTGGTAGTTTTCCTTGAAAATTTCGTGCCCCAGTTCCAGTATGTTGGCGCGCATATTCCAGTTCTCCGACTTTTCGATTTTTTCCTCGGCAAACCGGGTTAGCCAGTCGAGCAACAGTTTATTCTCGTCGGACGAGAGCTCGAAAAAAAGCGTATCGACCGCCTGTTCAAGCACCTGATTCGAATCGAGTTCGAGGGCATATCCGCCGTGCACCCCTATTTCGCGGGCAAAGGCGCGAATTACCTGCTGAAAAAACTTATCGATGGTGCTGATAGAAAACGACGAGAAGTCGTGCAGAATCGTGTTGACTATTTTTTCGGCCCGCGTACGCACCTCCTCTTCCGGCAACGAATATTCCAGCATCAGTTCGCTGAGGTAGTCCGATGGTTTACCGGTAGCCAGTTTGTGGAGCTCCAGAATAATACGCGATTTCATTTCCTCGGTGGCTTTATTGGTAAAAGTCACCGCCAGGATAGAGCGATGCCGGTTATTCTGATGATCCTTAAACAACAGACGAATGTATTCGCCTGTAAGCCGGAAGGTTTTTCCCGAGCCGGCCGATGCACGGTAAACGGTTAACATGGCGCTATTTTATCTTTTTTTACGAAAGAAGTCTTTCATCAGCATACTGCATTCTTCTTCCAATATTCCATACACCACCTCGGTTCTGGGATGCAGCGCATCGGGAGCAAAACGCTGGAAACCGCGCTTTTCGTCGCGGGCTCCGATTACAATACGGCTTATCTGCGACCACCCGAGCGCGCCGGCACACATCACACAAGGCTCCACCGTCACGTAAAGGGTGCATCCGGTGAGGTATTTCCCTCCGAGAAACCCGGCCGCCGCAGTAATCGCCTGCATTTCGGCATGAGCCGTAACGTCGGTGAGCGTTTCGGTGAGGTTGTGCCCGCGGGCAATGATGCGATCGTTGCACACGACCACCGCTCCCACGGGAACCTCATCGCGCTCCAGGGCTTTACGGGCCTCGCCCAGGGCTTGCTTCATATAGTGTTCGTCGCTCATGTTTACGCTACATCTTCTTCCACCACCAGGTTATCAATAATAAAATTCTGACGTTCCGACGTGTTCTTTCCCATGTAGAATGCCAGCAATTCGGCCACCCCGTCTTCTTTTTTCAGCGTCACCTGGTCGAGGCGCATATCCTTGCCGATAAAATGTTTAAACTCGTCGGGCGAGATTTCGCCCAACCCCTTGAACCGGGTGATTTCCGGATTACTGCCGAGTTTGGCGATGGCGTTGATACGCTCTTCTTCCGAATAGCAATAAATGGTTTCTTTTTTATTGCGCACCCTGAACAGCGGAGTTTGCAAAATATACACATGTCCCTTTTTGATAAGATCGGGGAAGAATTGCAGGAAAAAGGTAATGAGCAACAGGCGGATGTGCATTCCATCCACGTCGGCGTCGGTGGCCACGATAACCTTGTTGTAACGAAGCCCTTCCAGCCCGTCCTCGATATTCAGCGCCGCCTGCAGCAGGTTGAATTCTTCGTTTTCGTAGACGATTTTCTTGGTGAGGCCGTAGCTGTTGAGCGGTTTCCCCCGCAAACTGAAAACGGCCTGTGTGGTCACATCGCGGCTTTTGGTGATGGAGCCGCTGGCCGAATCGCCCTCGGTAATAAAAATACAGGTATTGTCGGTATCGCCTTTCGAATCGTTGTAGTGGATACGGCAATCGCGGAGTTTGCGGTTGTGGAGGTTCACTTTTTTGGCGCGTTCGCGGGCCAGCTTGGTAACACCGGCAATGGCCTTACGCTCTTTTTCCGATTCCTGGATTTTTTGCAGCATGGCGTTGGCCGTGTCGGTGTTGCGGTGCAGGAAATTGTCGAGTTCTTTTTTCAGGAAATCGGAAATGAATTTGTTGACCGAAACACCGTCTTTCGATACATCCCGCGAACCGAGCTTGGTTTTGGTTTGCGATTCGAACACGGGCTCTTCCACACTGATGGCTACTGCGGCTACAATGCCGTTGCGGATGTCGGTGAGTTCCATGTTTTTAGCATAAAACTCCTTGATGGTGCGGGCTACAGCTTCGCGAAACGCACTCTGGTGCGTACCACCCTGGGTAGTATGCTGACCGTTGACGAAGGAATAATACTCCTCGCCATACTGGTCGGTGTGGGTAAAGGCAATTTCGATGTCTTCCTCTTTCAGATGAATAATCGGATAAAGCGCTTCGGAAGTAATGTTTTCGTTGAGCAAATCGAGCAAACCGTTACGCGAATGAATGCGCTTACCGTTGAACACCAGCGTCAGGCCTGTGTTCAGATAAGCGTAGTTGCGCAACATGGTTTCGATATACTCTTCTTTGTACTTGTAGTTTTCGAACAGCGTATTGTCGGGTTCGAAATACACAAAGGTTCCGGTATCGGTTCCGCTGTAGAGCTCGGTGCCGAAATCGGTCACCAGTTTTCCCTGCGCAAATTCGGCCTTACGGGTTTGTCCGTCGCGGTAGCTTTGCACTACGAACTTCGACGAGAGCGCATTCACAGCCTTGGTACCTACCCCGTTGAGACCCACCGATTTCTTGAATGCCTTCGAGTCGTATTTACCTCCGGTATTCATAATCGAAACAGCATCGATCATTTTCCCCAGCGGAATTCCGCGCCCATAGTCGCGTACGTCCACATGACCGTCTTTCACGTTGACGATAATCTGCCGGCCGGCACCCATGCGGAACTCATCCACACAGTTGTCGAGCACTTCTTTCAACAACACGTAAATACCATCGTCGGAATGCGTACCATCTCCCAGCTTGCCGATATACATACCCGGCCGTCGCCTTACATGCTCCAGTCCTTCCAGCGTGATGATATTACTATCGCCATAATCTACCTGCTGCATCGGTTTTACTTCATCTGTTTCTGCCATATCTTCGTAAAAAAATAAGGGGTTATCGTGCGATCCAGGATTCAGGATTCAGAATATTCCTGTCTTTCCAGATCTGAAAATACATCTCGGTTTTATTGTCGTTGTCGGGATCGGTATAAATCCGTCCCAGGTTCTGCTTGGCACTCACTTTTTGGCCCACACGCACCAGTACATCGGTGAGGTTGGAATACACCGTACGGTACTGCCCGTGCTGAACGATAATTGCATAATTGCTGGCCGATACGGTAAACAGGTTGGTAACCACACCTTCGAACACTGCTCTGGCCTGGGTTCCCGACGGAGTTTGAATGTAGATTCCTTTGTTGTTGATGGTTACATACTTAAGAACCGGATGGGGCTGCACTCCGAATTTCCCGCTGATGAAGCCCCGTTCGGTGGGCCAGGGAAGCCTTCCGGCATTGGCCGCAAAATTGCCCGAAATGAGCTGTTGTTCTTTTGTAAGCGTATGTTCGGAACCCGACGAACGGCCGGGAGTGGTGGTTGTTTTGGTATCTTTCTTTTCGGTAACAACGGGTTTCTCCTTTTTCGCCTTTTCTTCCTGCTTACGTATTTCTTCGGCAATCAGCTGTTCGATTTTACGGTTCAGCTCGTTGGCAATTTTTTGCTGACGTTGTTGTTCCTTCCGCAGGCTGCCTTCCTTTTTCTTTAATTCGCCCAACGCCAGGTCTTCCTTCCGCTTGTCGACTTCGAGTTTTTTCTTTTCCGAAGCCTGTTTCTGGCGGATTTCCTCCTGGGTGAGCTTGTGTGCTGCCAGTAATTCGGTTTTTTGCTGCAACTCGGTTTTTGTCCGTTCGATCTCGGCAGCCTGGTGTTTGCGGTAGTTGGCAAACTCCTGCAGGTAGCGCATCCGCCGGAACGACTGATCGAAATTATCGGCCGACAGTACGAACATGATTTTTGAATAAATGCTGTGGCTGACATAGGTTTCGCGCACCGTGTTGGCGTAATCCTTTTTTAGCTGCTGAAGCTGCCTTTCCATTTTCCGGGTTTCGGAGCTAAGGGTGTTCATCTCCCGTTCCAGCGCTCCGATCTCTTTTTCGATGTTGTTTATCAGTTTGTTACGTTCCTGGATATTCCGGTTCAGCACGTTAAGTTTGTTCAGTGAATTGCGCTGATCTTTCTTGGTTTCCGATAAGATCTTGCTGGTGGTCTCGAGTTGCTGAAGCGTTTCTTTGCGACGGCGTTCGAGTTCCTGCACTGTTTGCCCCTGGAGCAAAGGGCCTGCAGCGAGTATAAGCAGTAGGGTATAAAGTACTCGTTTCATCATTATTTAATCAGCGAATCTAGCGACCCGATACGGTAACCTTGTACGGAGAGTTCGGGTATCTGGGTTAATTCATTGGCTACCATCCGGGTAATTGTGATCGATGCCGAAAGGGTACGCGATCCGGATATCACTTGCAGTTTATACTGATAGGGGAACACCAGTACATCCTGGCTGGTGAAGTTGGAATAACCGGCTGTAAAGCGCTGCTGACCTCCGGGGGTGCTTACCTCGCTGCTCGCGATGCGGAAGTCGGGATTCAGGGTGAACTGCTGGCGAATACGCTGATTTTCATAGGTCAGGCTCGCCACTCCCTCCTGCTGTTGAGCCTTCAGCTGCCGGAGCGAATTGCTTTGCTGGCCAAGCACGAAAAGCTGATTGGTAAACACGCCTTCCACCACGCTGTAATCCACGATAAGTCCCAGGCGATCCGAGAGTTGAGCATAATCGCCCGTGTAGGCGACTTTTTTCATCTTATCGACAACGATAAACCCACTTTTGGTAAACTTTGCAGCCGCCATTTCGATGCCTAAAAAAGGCTGTGCCGAAATGTACACCGCCGAATCGCGCAGGATGCGGCAAATGGCCGGGCTGTTGAATTTATCGGTACTTATGGTCATGCGTTTGATGTCCAGGCTACGGAAATCGGGTTGTGCGGCAATGGCCTGCTCGAGGAGTTGCCGGGTGCTGCCTGCCCCGGCAGTGCCGTTGCTGAGCTGGCGCGGCGATTTACAACCGCTCAGTGCCGCTGCAGCAATCAGCAGTACGATTGTGAAATATATTAGTCTCTGTTCCATCCTCTGTTTTCAATTTTTTGTTTCAGTTCGTCGGTCTGAATTCCCGCTTCCCAGGCTTTTTTCCAATTGTCGATGGCCTTTTCGTCGTTGGTGCGGGTCATCCAGAGAATATCGCCGTAGTGCTCGTAGTAGACACCCGGATTTTGTTCTGCCGTAAGGTACGACAGCGCTCTTTCCATGTAAAATTTTGCCAGCGAATAATTGCCCTGCTGATAAAAAATCCATGCATAGGTATCCAGGTAGGTACTGTTGCGGGGTTCCTTTTCGATGGTTTTTGCGCTGAGTCGCTCGGCCTTTGCCAGGTCCGATTTGTCGAGCGAAAGATTATAGGCATAATTATTCATGGCCATCACGTTTTCAGGATTGTAGCGAATAGCCTCCTCGTAGGCAAGGTAAGCATTTTCTTTGTCCTTCCGTTGGTTGTAGAGTTCGGCCAGGTGCGCATAAAAATCGCTCCGGAGCTGGGGCTGTTCATTGTCCTTGAACAAGGCCAGGCCGGCTTTATGGGTTTCCAGAGCCTTATCGGGTTCGCCGGCCAGGTCGTAACTGATGGCCTTGAAATAGTAGGCCCTCAGGTCGTTGTCGAGCGCAGCAATGGCCCTGTCGGCCAGTTCGATAGCTTTGGCATATTCCTTTTTTCCGAAGTAGATCTGCATCATGCTGAACCACACCGTTTCTTTCCCGGGATTGATGGCCAGGATCGACTCGTATACGTCCAGCGCATCGTCCTCCCTTTTCTGGTGCTGCAGGTAGGCGGCATAATACTCATGTACCCGTTCGTCGAGCGGATAATATTCAATCAGCAACTTGAACAGCGATTCGGTTTCTTCCAGTTTGCCCTCGGCTTTGAGCAGGTTTTCGATATGCTGTCCCAGGATTTCGATTTTCGTCTCAATTTCAAGCTGGTTGTTTTTAAGTGCCAGTACCACGTATTCGAGCGACCGGGCCGCATCGCCCGTGGCGTTGTAATACTCCGACATCGAGATCAAGGCATAAGGGTTTTGAGGCTCGTCGGCCAGTACCTGCTCGTACAGCTCCAGCGCCTTTGCGGGTTGCCGCAGCTGCATCATGAAATCGCCCTTCAACACCCTGTACCGGTTTTCGAACGGGAATTTCTGGATCAGCTTGTCGATTTCGGCAGTTGCCTTTTTAGGTTGGTTCAGCATGAGGTTCAAACCCATTTTATCAAACGAAACCCGTTCGTTGAGGCCGATGATTTTTTCCAGCTTATCGTACATATTCAGGGCGTCCTGGTAGCGTTCGCTTTGCTGATACATGGGGATGAGCAGGCTGTATACCTCCTCCTTCAGCGGATTTTTGCGCTGAAGCTCTTCCGCCAGGGCCAATGCCTCTTCCTTCCTGTTGTTGTTGAGGTAAAGCCTTATCATCTGCGTGTTGAACCACCAGTTGTCGGGCTCGAGCGCCAGTGCTTTTTGCATCGTACGCACCGGTTCTTCTTTTTTATCGGTGTATGCCTCCATGAGCGCTATCTCGGCCAGCAGGCCAGCATCCACCGAATCGATCATGTAGCTCCGCCGCAGCGAATCGAGCGCTTGCCGGTACAGGCCTTCTTCCTTCAACCGCAGCCCTTCGTAATAGCTGAAAAGAAAACTGCGCCGCTGTTCTTCGGTCAGGATGGTTTTTCCCGACGGCTGAACTGCGACTTGAGCTGTTTTTGACATGCTTCCGCAGGAGGCAAGAACAATCAAAAAAAATAGAGAGATCAGCAATTGAAATTTCATACACAACTAGTTAAATGCCTGCCCAAACGCTCCGATTTCGTGAGGAAATACAAAAGCTTATACTCCGGTATGGCCAAAGCCTCCGGCACCGCGACCGGTATCCCCCAATCCGGCGGTTTCTTCCCACTCCGCCTGCACATAACCGGCTACCACCATCTGGCAGATGCGTTCACCATCTTCCACTACAAATTCGTCTTCCGACAGGTTGATGAGGATGATTCCCACTTCGCCCCGGTAATCGGCATCGATAGTTCCCGGCGAATTAAGCAGCGTGATTCCCTTTTTCAGGGCCAGGCCGCTACGCGGACGAATCTGCGCCTCGTAGCCTTCGGGCAGTTCGATGTAGAGCCCCGTAGGAATCAGAACCCGTTGCATGGGTTTGATAACTAAAGGTTTATCGAGGTTGGCCCGCAAGTCCATCCCGGCCGAATGAAGTGTGGCATAAGCGGGAAGCGGGTGTTTCGATCGGTTTACAACTTTTATTTTCATACATGAAAGCGATTTTTTTGAGCAGCTACAAAAATACGATTTTTTCCCGTCATAAAGCTATCAAAAAGTGTATAAAAAAGTTTTTTATTCAATTAAGGAAATTTTTCTCTAATATATTTTGCTTTATTCTAAAAAAATCGTACATTTGCATCACTTATTAAAATCTGTGAAAAACAACTCCCTAGACGCAAACTAACTATATATATTATTAAAAAATTTTTTTGTAATGGCAAAATTGGATTTAAGCAAGTATGGTATTTCGGGTAACTTCGAAATCCTGCACAATCCTTCTTATGAAGAACTCTTTCGGGCGGAATTGGATCCATCCAACGAAGGATACGAAAGAGGAGTGTTAACCAATACCGGCGCAGTTGCTGTCGATACAGGTGTGTTTACCGGGCGTTCGCCAAAGGACAAGTTTATTGTGCTCGACGATACCACCCGCGATACCATCTGGTGGGACGGTACGATCAACCGCCCGACGACTCCCGAGGTTTTTGATCATTGTAAGGGATTGGTTACAAAACAGTTGTCGGGAGCTAAAAAACTTTACGTAGTGGATACTTTTTGCGGGACCAACGAAGATACCCGCATGAAAGTTCGTTTCGTGATGGAGGTGGCCTGGCAGGCGCATTTTGTGACGAATATGTTTATCCGTCCTTCTCATTACGAGCTGGCTAATTATGGTGAGCCCGATTTTGTTTGTTTAAATGGTTCGAAAATTACGAATCCGAACTGGAAGGAACAGGGGTTGAATTCCGAAGTGTTTACCTTGTTCGATCTTACCCGCCGGATGCAGGTGATCGGTGGTACCTGGTATGGTGGTGAAATGAAAAAGGGTATTTTCTCGCTGATGAACTATTATCTTCCTTTAAGAGGCATTGCTTCGATGCACTGTTCGGCCAATGTGGGTAAGGACGGCGATGTGGCTGTGTTCTTCGGTTTGTCGGGAACGGGAAAAACAACCTTGTCGGCCGATCCGAAACGGTATCTTATTGGCGACGACGAGCATGGCTGGGACGACGAAGGGGTATTCAACTTCGAAGGAGGATGTTATGCCAAGGTGATTGATTTGTGCAACGAAAATGAGCCGGATATCTGGCGGGCCATCCGTCGCGATGCCTTGCTCGAGAATGTGACGGTGAATGCCGACGGAGTTCCTGATTACTGTAAAGCGGCATCGAAAACCGAAAATACGCGTGTTTCGTACCCTATTCACCATATCAATAAAATCGTGCTTCCTTCGCGCGCCGGACATGCTTCGAAGATTATTTATCTTTCGGCCGATGCTTACGGGGTGTTGCCTCCGGTATCGATTCTCGACGATAAGGGCGCTCAGTATCACTTCCTGTGTGGTTACACTTCGAAGTTAGCAGGTACCGAACGGGGAATCACTACTCCCCAGATGTCGTTCTCGCCTGCTTTTGGTGAGGCGTTTCTTACCTTGCATCCTACCGTTTATGCTCAGCGGCTGGTTGAGAAAATGGAGCAACACGGAGCGAAGGCATACCTGGTGAATACAGGTTGGAATGGTACCGGTAAACGTATTTCCATCAAAGATACCCGCGCTATTATCGATGCTATTCTGGATGGCTCGATCGAAAAGGCCGAAACCGTTCAGATTCCGGTCTTAAACCTGAAGGCTCCCAAAGCATTGAATAATGTTTCGGAAGGTATTCTGGATCCGCGCGATACCTATGCCGATACTGCCGAATGGGAAGCTAAAGCGCGCGAACTTGCAGCGAAATATATTGCCAACTTCGAACAGTACTGCGATAATTGCGAAGCTAAGGCGCTCAAGGTAGCCGGTCCGCAGTTGTAAAATATTCCATCGTGAAATTCCCACATTATATCCGTATAGTGTGGGAATTTTGTTTGTATGATCCTTTTGAGTTCTATGAGGCATGAGAAAAAAAGGATCATAGAACTTATAAAAGAGAGCCGGGACGGCGGCGTTTTTAGTTGCGCTTGAATGCCCGGTGGAAAAAAAGCGTCTGATACTGGATGGCATTGGTCCAGTAGTCCCAGTTGTGAACGCCCGGACGGGTCGTATAATCGTGATCGATTTTCAATTCCATCAGTTTCTGATGGAATTTCTGATTGGCGTCGAATAAAAAATCGCCGGTGCCACACTCGATTACCAGGTTCAATTCGCCGTTCTTCAGTTCGTCGGCCAGAAAATACGCCGAGTTCTTTTTCCATGTTTCCATGTTTTCTTCCTTGTTGCCCAGGCGTTTGCTGAGATCGAGGTTGCGGTCGAGCGCGGTGATGTCGGTAACTCCGCTCATGCTGCCTGCATGTGCGTAAATGTTTTTATTACGCATGGCTAAAATCAACGCTCCATGACCGCCCATGCTCAGGCCGGTGATGGCGCGGCCTTCGCGCTTCGCGATGGTGGAGTAGTTCTTTTCGACATACGCTCTCAGTTCCTTGGTGATGTAGGTTTCGTATTGAAATTCCGGGTCGATGGGGCTGTCGACATACCAGCTGCTGAAAGCTCCGTCGGGGCAAACGAAGATGATTTCGTAGTTGCTCGCCAGTTCTTTTATCGAAGGTACGGTGCGCACCCATTTCGAATAACTGTCGCTGTACCCATGGAGCAGGTAGATGACGGGGTATTTTTTTTCGGGCGTGTAGTTTTCGGGAAGAATAATTACCGATTTGACCTCCTTTTTCATCGAAGGAGAATATACCTTTAGCGTGTCGACAAGGGCTTGCGAGAATGCAGGCAGCAGTAAAAGGAAAAGTAACGAGAGCAGGAAGAATTTTTTCATACGGCACATTGATAGAAACAACTGATTATAACCCCGAAAGGTATGGATTGTAAACTGCAAGCGGACAAAAGCGGCACGGCTTGATTGCCGGTTGCTTTTGTCCGCTTGCAAAGATAAATGCTTTTCGTTCGCCGGCAAAATTATTCTTTTGAAAAATCAAAGGCTTCTTCGCCGTGCTGGGTGATGTCGAGGCCGGCGGCTTCCTGTTCCGGACTTACACGCATGGGCACAATTCTGTCGGTAATTTTATACAGAAGGTAGGAGCCTCCGAAGGTGAATGCGCTTACAATGAGCAGGGCGAGTAAATAAAACAGAAATTGTTCGACATTGCCGTGGATTAAACCCACTCCTTCGCCTCCTTCGACGGCAAAAACTCCTGTGAGCAACATGCCGGTTATTCCGCCCAATCCGTGGCAGGGAAATACATCGAGCGTGTCGTCGATGTTGGTGCGCGATTTGAGTTGTACGGCGGTATAGCTCACGATGGCCGCAACGAATCCGATAAAAACACTCTGACCTACCGTTACGAACCCTGCTGCCGGAGTAATGGCCACCAGCCCGACTACGGCGCCTATCGCCGCGCCTGCAGCCGATCGTTTGCGGCCGAGAGCTCCGTCGGCAAGCAGCCATGCCAGCATGGCGGTGGCCGACGACAGGTTGGTGTTGACGAAAGCGCGCACAGCCAGTTCGTCGGCTGCCAGCGATGAGCCGGCATTGAACCCGAACCAGCCGAACCAAAGCAGGCCAGTGCCCAATAAGATATAAGGAATGTTGACCGGTCGCGACTGCGAACTCACGTTTTTTCGTTTCCCCAGGAAAATAGCGCCGCTGAGCGCTGCAAATCCGGCCGAGATATGTACCACCGTGCCGCCGGCAAAGTCGAGTACCCCCCACTGGCGTAAAAATCCTTCGGGATGCCAGGTCCAGTGCGCCAGGGGAGCGTAGATAAACAGCGAGAACAGGATGATGAACAGCATGAGGGAGGTGAACCGCACGCGTTCGGCCAGTCCGCCTGTGATGAGCGCGGGAGTGATGATGGCAAATTTGAGCTGGAACATCGCGAACAAAGCGAACGGAATGGTAGGGCCGAAATCGGCATTGGGTGCGAATCCTACGTTTTTAAACAACATAAAGGTGGTAGGATTGCCGATGAATCCTCCCAGGCTATCGCCAAATGCCATGCTGAATCCGACCACTATCCATAAAACGCTGATGATACCTAAAGCGATAAAACTTTGCAACAGTGTGGATACCAGGTTCTTGTAACGAACCATGCCGCCGTAGAAAAATGCAAGTCCCGGCGTCATCAGTAAAACCAGGGCCGACGCCATCAACAACCAGGAAGTGTCGGCATGATTGAGTTCGGTTGTTACTCCTTCGGGCATAAGGGTAGTGTAATCCACCGGGATCAGTGAAATTACTGCTATCGCTGCTATCAATACAAAAGGCAGGCGATACTTCAATGCTACAGATGCTGTCATGTGTATGTTTTTTTTCAATTTGTTTGATTGTGGCCGCAAAATTAAACAAAGTGATGTGTAAATGCCTAAAATAATGTCAAATAAAAAGTAAATATTTTCAATTGATGTCAATGTGATTATTTTATGATGCCCAGGGCTTCGTATTTATGTTAATTTTTTGCTGTAGCTATCAGATTGATAGTACGGCCGGCCCGGTTTAATCAACTAATGGGTCTGCCGGCGGGTATTTTCTTATCCCGGCTTATTTTTGTATTTTTGCAGACTGTTCGGCAGCGAGCTGAGTTCTACTGTTGCCTCGTTCAGGAGTGTTGATATTTTATTTATTATACAGGCTATGTCCGAAAACTTTGATATACGAAACAACCGCGCGGGCGAGAAGGAATTCGAAAATGCCCTGCGTCCGCTATCGTTCGACGATTTCAGCGGGCAGAACAAGATTGTGGAGAATCTGCGGATTTTCGTTCAGGCAGCCAGTATGCGCGGCGAATCGCTCGACCATGTATTATTGCACGGCCCCCCGGGATTGGGTAAGACCACCCTGTCGAATATTATCGCCAACGAACTGAATGTAGGATTCAAGATTACCTCGGGGCCGGTGCTCGACAAGCCGGGCGATCTGGCCGGTTTGCTTACCAGTCTGGATACGAACGATGTACTTTTCATCGACGAGATCCACCGCCTGAGTCCGATTGTTGAAGAGTACCTGTACTCGGCCATGGAGGATTATCGCATCGATATCATGATCGATAAAGGTCCCTCGGCCCGGTCGATCCAGCTCGATCTGAACCCGTTCACGCTTATCGGAGCCACCACCCGTAGCGGTTTGCTTACTGCTCCGCTCCGCGCCCGGTTCGGGATCAACTGTCATTTTGAATATTACGATCTGGAGGTGATTACCGGTATCATAAAACGTTCGGCGGGTTTGCTGCAGGTGCCTATCGATGCCCGGGCGGCTACCGAGATAGGGAGCCGGAGCCGCGGAACGCCCCGTATTGCCAATGCTTTGCTGCGCCGGGTGCGCGACTTTGCCCAGGTGAAAGGCTCGGGCCGCATCGACCACGAGATTTCGTGTTATGCACTCGAAGCGCTCAATATCGATAAATACGGGTTGGACGAAGTGGATAATAAACTGCTTACCACCATTATCGATAAATTCAGGGGAGGCCCCGTAGGACTTACCACCATTGCTACTGCGCTGGGCGAGGATCCCGGAACGCTGGAAGAAGTGTACGAGCCCTTCCTGATCAAAGAAGGTTTCCTGAAACGTACGCCCCGCGGAAGGGAAGTGACAGAACTGGCCTATAAGCACCTTGGTAAGACCCGGGAAGGGGAGATGAAGACGCTTTTTTAACTGGTTCGTTGTCGGGGCCCGTTTTTTCCTGACGACCTGCAATTACCAGTTCATAATTTGATACTTAATGACTAAAATGAACATATACAACACTTTATCGCGTAAGAAGGAAGAGTTTATTCCCCTGCATGCACCCAACGTGGGTTTGTATGTTTGCGGCCCTACCGTATACGGCGATCCGCACCTGGGACATGCCCGTCCGGCAATCACCTTCGATGTCTTGTTCCGTTACCTGCAACACCTCGGGTATAAGGTGCGCTATGTGCGCAATATCACCGATGTGGGTCATCTCGAAAACGATGCCGATGCCGGTGAAGATAAAATTGCCAAAAAAGCCCGGCTCGATCAGCTGGAACCCATGGAGGTGGTGCAATATTACGTGAACCGCTACCATAAGGCGATGGAAGCGCTCAATGTATTGCCACCCAGCATCGAGCCGCATGCATCGGGGCATATAATGGAACAGATCGAATTTACACAGAAAATTCTGGATGCCGGTTATGCTTACGAAAGCGAAGGATCGGTATACTTCGATGTGGAGAAATACAATAAGGACTATCGCTACGGCAAGTTGTCGGGGCGCAATGTGGAGGAAATGCTCGAAACGACCCGCGAACTCGACGGGCAAAGCGAGAAGCGCCGCAGTGTGGATTTCGCCTTGTGGAAGAAAGCTTCGCCCGAACATATCATGCGCTGGAAAGCGCCCTGGAGCGAAGGTTTTCCCGGCTGGCACATGGAGTGTTCGGCCATGGGGACCAAATACCTGGGCGAGGAGTTCGATATCCACGGCGGAGGCATGGACCTGATGTTCCCGCACCACGAGTGTGAAATTGCTCAGTCGTGTGCAGCGCTGGGGAAGGATTCGGTGCGTTACTGGATGCACAACAACATGATTACGATCGGTGGTCAGAAAATGGGGAAGTCGCTGGGGAATTTTATCACGCTGGAGCAGTTTTTCACGGGCAACCATCCGTTGTTGAGCAAAGCTTTCAGTCCGATGACCATCCGCTTTTTTATCCTGCAGGCGCATTACCGGAGTACGGTCGACTTCAGCAGCGAGGCGCTGGAGGCTTCCGAGAAAGGACTCGAGCGGCTGCTCGAAGGCTATGCGCGGCTACTAAAACTGGAAGGCGCCGGACCCATGGCTTCCGCTTCGCCGGTATTCGATCTGCGTTCCGATTGCGAAGCGGCCATGAACGACGACCTCAATACCCCGGTTGTGATCGCCCACCTATTTGATGCCCTGAAAACCATCAACCTGGTGCACGACGGAAAAGCAAGTATTTCGGCCGGAGAGCTTGCTGAATTGAAGGAGGTTTTCGGGCTTTATCTGGAAAAGCTGCTCGGTATAAAGGATGAATCGGCACAAAACAAGGGAACCGAAGCTTATCAGAAAGCCATCGACCTGCTGCTGAACATCAGGCTGGAGGCCAAGAAAAACAAAGACTGGGCTACCAGCGACCGCATCCGCAACGAGCTGTCGGCCCTTGGGTTCGAAATTAAAGATACGAAAGAGGGTTTCGAGTGGAGGCTCTGAACCGAATATTAAATAGCCCGGAAGGGCAAAGGAGGAAGTATGGAAACAACACGACAAATGAAAATAGCGCGCCTGCTCCAGAAGGAACTGGGCGAAATCTTTATGCTGTATGCTAAAAAAATGCAGGGGGTCATCATCAGTGTAACCAATGCTAAAATCAGTCCCGACCTGAGTATTTCGCATGTGAGCCTGAGTATTTTTCCCGCCGGTAAAGTGGCGGCTACCCTCGAACAGGTAAAGCTCGATACCAAGCAACTGCGGTTCGAACTGGGTAAACGGGTGAAAAACCAGTTAAGAATTATTCCCGAACTGGTGTTTCACCTCGACGATACGCTCGACTACCTCGAAAATATCGACAACCTGCTGAAACAGGATCCGCCTTCGCCGCTTAATCCCGACGAAGAGCAGGACTAAAACGGTACGCAATCGATGAATACTTCCACATTTTCATCAGGGCCGGCGGTTTCTCCCGGGGGGAATGCAGTTTTCGGTGCGCGTCTGCGGTTTTCGTTCCGCATCGCGCGCCGCTATCTTTTTTCAAAGAAATCGCACAATGCCATTAATGTGATTTCGGGCATTTCGTCGGCGGGCGTGGCGGTAGGAACAATGGCGCTTGTCATCGTGCTGTCGATCTTTAACGGATTCGGAGATCTGTTTACCGGCTTGTTTTCCGATTTCGATCCCGAGTTGAAAATTACGGCCGTCGAAGGAAAGTATTTCACGACCGATACGCCGGTGATGCAGCAGGTGCGCAATCATGAGGCGGTGGCTGTGTTTTCGGAAGTGGTACAGGAAAATGCCTTGCTTCGTTTCAAGGATAAGCAGATGCCGGCACTCATCAAGGGTGTGAACGAGAAGAAGTTTCACGCTATGACCCGGATCGACAGTTTGTTGTTCGAAGGGCAATTTCAGCTCTACGACGGGGCTTTCGAACGGGCGGTGCCGGGACTTGGGGTGGCTGCAACGTTCGGACTTGGTGCTTATTTTATCGATCCGCTGTATATTTACGCTCCCAGGCGTAATGCGCAGATCAATTTGTTGCGACCCGAAAACAGCTTTGTGGAATCGGCGGTGTATGTGGCGGGTATTTTTTCAATTCAGCAGAACGAATACGACAATCAGTACGTACTGGTGTCGCTCGATCTGGCCCGCCAATTGTTTGAGTATGCCGGCAACGAAGCCACTGCAGTGGAATTGAAACTGCGCGAAACTGCCGATATCGCCGATGTGAAGAACGAACTGGGCGCCCTGCTGGGCCCGGGCTTCACGGTGAAGGACCGCTACGAGCAGCAGGAGAGTTATTTCTCCATTATGCGTATCGAGAAATGGATTACCTTTCTGATATTGAGTTTTATCCTGCTGATTGCCACCTTCAATGTAATCGGTGCTTTATCGATGCTTATTATCGATAAGAAGGCCGATATTCTCACCTTGCGCAACCTGGGCGCCGACCGCCGCCTGATTCAGCAAATCTTTTTGCTCGAAGGCTGGTTGATCTCGGCTGTGGGAGCCGCCGTGGGACTGGTGCTGGGCACGCTGTTCTCGCTCGTGCAGGAGCATTGGGGAATCATCAGGCTCGGACCGGGATATATTATCGATAAATACCCCGCTGTAACACAATTTTCCGACCTTTTATTAGTTTTACTTACTGTACTGGTGATGGGTTTTTTAGCGGCATGGTATCCGGTACGCTATATCCGTGTGGAAAATAAAATCGACTAATCATTTTTTATCCCGAAAAGAGAGTGATATGCAAAAGCTTGTTCTGTTTCCTTTGTTCCTGATCGTTCTTTTGTCGTCGTGCGAGAAGAAAGAGCCTTTTGTGTACGATTACGAGGACGATCCGCTGTATACCTGGGGGTATGCCGACTTCTGGGGAAACTATTACCAGGCCAATGCGATCGACGAAAATGTGCTTACCTTGTCGCTGTTTACCAACAAGCTTTCCATCGATGCGGCCAGCGGTAAACTGCAGGGTACGGGGCAGTATCTATACCTTGAAGATATATTCGTGGCGCCGGCCGACACCTTATTGCCCGAAGGCACGTATACGGTAAGCACTGCAACTGCACCTTTTCACCTTGCGCCGGGGCGGGAGCTGGACGTCGACGGGCAAAAGTTTGAAATAGGCGCCTTCGTGTATTTTGTGGAGCCGAACGAACTTTATACAGTTACCAAGTTTATCAGTTCCGGAACCATGAAAGTAGTGAATGCGGGAATCATTACCCGGATCGACTTTGATTTCACCCTCAACGACAGTACCCGATTGAAAGGCCGTTTCGAGGATCCGCTGCCGTATTTCGATTCGCGGTTCTCGACCAGCACCGGCGAGGCTCACCAGCGCGTTACCACGGTACATACCAACCGCCGGATAAGCAGTTCGGCCGTCCGTTTACAATAACTGGATTTTCTTTTCCTTTATGCAATACATCGTGAGTACCACGAACGGAATCACAGCCACCGCTGCAATCAGGTAATAGATATTGAAATTATCGGGCATCTGCACCGTTTCCACCTTAATGGGAGTGTCGGATCCCAGCAGCCAGGCCAGCAGAGTGCCCAGTGCGGCAAACGGAATCACGATCCACTCCTTGCTCCGGGGTATAGGCGGTAATTGCTGCATCACCTTGCGCGAAAAATAAATATCCTCTACTTCTTGTTTATGATCCTGCATAAACGCGCGAATCATCCTGTCATCATTCTTCATAACCATTTTCTTTTAAATATTTCCCCATTTTTTCTTTCCCTTTCAGGATATAGGTCTTGATAGTTCCCAGCGGGCTATCCATGATTTTAGCGATCTCCTTGTGGTTTTTATCTTCCATATAGAAAAGCAGAATCGCGGTTCGTTCCTCCTTCCGGAGTAATTGCAGTGCTGTATGAATGTCGAGCTTCGAGCCTGAAAATTCGTTTTCGGCCTGGTACATGCGGTTCACCTCCGTTTCGTCGATCTCCGAAGTGAACTTCCGCGACCGCACCGCATCGTAATATACGTTGTAGGCAATGCGAAACAGCCAGGTCGAAAAGCCGGCCAGCCCCTGAAAACTACTCAGGTTGAGCCAGGCCTTGATAAAGGTTTCCTGCGCCAGGTCGTCGCTCAGCTGGGTGTCGCCCATCGTCAGGTTCAGAAAGAACCGTCGGATGGACGACTGGTATTTGCGGACGAGATGATCGAAGGCAGTGGTGTCACCCAGCAGGGTGGCGCGGGATACCCATTTCAGATCTTCAGTTTTGCTCATCGCTCTTTACTGCGTTCTCTTCTGTTTGAGGTTTTTCGAGTTTATGTACCAGAATGTAACCGATTCCTACCAATCCGGGAATAAGAGCTGCCAGCAGGAAGGGGAGGCTGGTGTTGCGGTCGATGATCGCGTAGGCACCAAATGCCAGACCTACCATCAGTGAGATAATTCCCCGCTTGAGGTTCGACGATTTGCTCTTTTTGTCGGGCTCGTCGAAGAAGTGCGCCGGCACCGGTTGTCCCATCTCGATCGATTTCATGTAAATCTCGTACCGCCTGCGGGCCTCGGCCTGTTTGCTCCGGGTGTTGATGAGGATAATGGCGATCACAAACAAGAAAGGAGCAAGAACGATGAGCAGCAAACCCATATTGGTGAAGGGCATTTCATTTTTACTTCGTGCTTCGATGCGTTCCTTTTCGACCTCCATCTCCATTCGTTTCAACTCCATCAGTTGTTCGGGACTGAGTTTTGCGAGGTAGATGGAATCTTTCTGTGCCTGAGTGAGTTCCCGCCGTTCGCCGATGTGTACTTCCACATCCTGCGCCCTGACTCCCGGAACTGCACAGAGCAGTAAGACGAGTACTGTTGTTAAAATTGTTCGTTTCATACTTGTTGTTTTTGTGGGTTTAACGTTGAATTTACAGGTTAGACGCAACCTGGGTCCCACTTGGATGTACAAAAACGAAAAAATTTTTATTTTAACAATTCGGCAAGGGCTTTTTGTACGCGTTCGAAACCGAAACCGGTCAGGATTTCGTTTTTGTATTCCCTGATCCGGTCGTTGCACAGGTTGCCAATGCTTCCTTCGTGCGTATGGTTCACGGTACGGTCGGGTTGGTAATTCCCCGCTTCAATGTCCATACCTACTTGTTTGTAGGCATCGCGGAAGGCTACACCGCTGAGCGTAAGCCGGTTCACGGTTTCGACACTGAAGAGGTAATCGTAGCGCGGGTCGTCGAGAATATTTTCGTTGACGGTGATGCTTTCCATCATCATGGTGGTCATATCGAGGATGTCGTTGAGCTCGGCAAAGGCGGGCAAAAAAACTTCCTTGATAAGCTGGAGATCGCGGAAATAACCCGAAGGCAGGTTATTGGTGATGAGGGTGATTTGCTGCGGAATTCCCTGCAGCTTGTTGCACTTGGCCCGGGTGAGTTCAAATACATCCGGGTTTTTCTTGTGGGGCATGATGCTCGAACCGGTGGTAAACTGGTCGGGCAACCGTATAAAACCAAAATTTTGCGAGTTGTAGAGGCAGGCATCGTAGGCCAGCCGTGCCACTGTAGCTGCAATGGCAGCCATGGCAGTAGCCACGGTGCGCTCCATTTTGCCGCGGCCCATCTGGGCATACACCACATTGTAGTTCATGGTGTCGAAACCCAGCAGGTCGGTGGTAAGTTGCCGGTTGAGCGGGAACGACGATCCATAACCCGCAGCCGAACCAAGGGGATTGCGGTTGGTGATTTTCCAGGCTGCCTGCATGAGCTGCAGGTCGTCGGCCAATCCTTCGGCATAAGCGGCAAACCAGAGCCCGAACGACGAAGGCATAGCGATCTGAAAATGGGTATAACCCGGCAACAGTACGTTTTTGTAGCGTTCGCTTTGAGCCAGCAATACCTCAATAAGCCGATCAGTACGCTCCACCAGCGATTCAATCTCGCTCCGGGTGTGGATTTTCAAATCCACCAACACCTGGTCGTTGCGCGAACGGCCGCTGTGAATCTTCTTGCCCAGGTCGCCCAGCCGGCGTGTCAGCAGCAATTCGACCTGCGAATGCACATCCTCCACATCGTCCTCGATACGGAAGGTACCCGCTTCAACGGCAGCATAGATATTTTTTAACTCGGCCAGAAGCAGCGACAGCTCCTCGTGTTGCAACAAGCCCACCGACTCGAGCATGGTGATATGCGCCATCGATCCGAGCACATCCGAAGCAGCCAGAAAGGCATCCATCTCACGGTCGCGTCCCACCGTGTATTGCTCGATCTTCTTGTCTACCTGAATGTTCTTTTCCCAAATCTTGGATGCCATAGCTCGTTACGCATTAAGTTTCTTGTTGATACCGTCGGCCATATAGCCCGCTATCAGATTGATACCCTCTTTCAACTTACTGTCGACCATCATTTTTACCATGGTCGGAAGCTCAGCCTTCAGGGTCAGTTTCATTTTGGTGTCGTTGTCGGCCACCTGTTTCAGCTGGATCCAGAAATTCATCTGCACCGGCACGTCGAACAACTCCATCTTTACCGTTTTAAAAGGCTCGCGCTCCACGATACGGAACCCGATTTTACCCAGCATATCCACCGTAAACGTGCAGGAGTCGGTATCAAAGGCCAGATCGCTCAGTTTTTCCTTCACCCGCGGATCGTCTTTCAGGAGCTGCAGGTTGTTCAGGTCGCTCACCAATGCAAAAACCACTTCTTCGCCCGAAGCAATGGTTTTTATTTCACTTTCGTAAGTTGTCATTCGTTCGGCTTATTCACCGGTCCAGGTCGAAGGATCCATGCGCCACTGATTGAGCGTCGCCATATCGTCCTCGGTGATGTAATTGGTAGCCAGCGCCTCGGCCAATACCGCGTTGTAGTTGCAGAGCGTGGTCAGTTTAACTTTCGCATTTTTGAATTTCTCTTCGGCTACCGGGAAGTTGTACGAGAAGATAGCGATCATTCCGAGTACTTCCGAACCGTCGTTGCGGATGGCGTCCACCGCTTTCAGACTGCTACCTCCGGTAGAAATAAGATCTTCGATCACCACCACTTTCTGACGCGGACGCAGGTCGCCTTCGATCAGGTTCTCCAACCCGTGATCTTTCGGAGTAGGGCGGATGTAAATCATAGGGAGCCCCAGCTCGTCGGCTACGAGCGCTGCCTGTGCTATGGCGCCTGTGGCTACACCGGCAATCACTTCCGCGTCGGGATAGTTTTCGAGAATGAGACGTGCTATCTGAGTTTTAATGTAGGTGCGGATCTGTGGATACGACAATGTTTTACGATTGTCACAATAAATTGGCGATTTCCATCCGGAAGCCCAGACGAAGGGGTTGTGGGGTTGTAATTTGACCGCCTTCACGCGGAGTAATTTGTTAGCAACCTGTTTTTCAATAAGTTTCATTTTGAAATAATTCTAAATAAGTTGATATAAAAATCACCGCAAAAGTAAGCAAACTATTTAATTCAGAAAACTAAAAAAACCTATTTAAAAACATTTTTTCAATACCTCGACGGGCTGTTTCCTGCGGAATCGTCTGCTACAGGCCGTTTATGGCCTGAAGGCATCTTCGAAATGATCGACCTGGTAGTTGCCGTCGACAGGCCCGACGACAGCAATGATATCGAAGCGGGTTTCGCCCTGCCAGCGCAGCCATCGCACCACGCCCAGGGCTGCGCTGGCTATATGCTGCATTTTTCGCCGGTCGACCGTGGCTTCGGGTTGCTGGTACCAGGCGGTCGACCGGGTGCGCACTTCAACAATCACGAGCATATCGTCTTTCGTGGCTACGATGTCGAGTTCGAGCCTCCCGATCCGGTAATTGGTGGCAATAATGGTATAATCTTTGCTGAGTAAGTGCGCCTGTGCAATTTCTTCTCCGGCTTTTCCGAGTTGTTGATGAAGTGCCATGGTTAAATCAGTTAAGGTTAGGAGCTTGTTCTTTATTCACAAAAATACAGAAAATCTTTGTATCGGGCTGTTTTATTAAACTTATAATATTATTTTTGCACTAAGTTTAAAACAACAGTATGGGGAAGAAGGACGTATGTAAAGTCACCAAGCCGTCGTCGTTAAGGATTCACAAACATCTGTTTACGCTTAATGATCTGGAAAATAAAGCGTTGGAAAGATATTTGCGTACCTACAGGGTGCAGAATAAATCGAAATTTATTCGTGAAACTTTGATGTCGGCTATTTTGCGTCGGTTCGACGAAGATGCTCCCACCTTGTTCGATTAAATGTTAAACATCCGTAGTAGTTGAAATGAAGTCAGGTAAATTAAGTGTTGTCGTTGTTGGGTTGTTTTTTATTATGCCGTTACATGCCAATGTAATCCGGAAGTATTATCATTACCGCGATTCGGTGACCATTACCGATTCGCTCACCATCCTTCAGTCGACTCCCGATTCGCTGCTCACCCGCCGGATGAAGGATAATTTGCTGCGCATGCCGCTCGATGTCGATGGCCTGTTGCGCCGGCTCGATCTTAATAAGCCCGATTACTCGCACCTTACGGTGAATCCGCTGTTCCTGAAAGCCAGTCCTTTCTTGTCGGAGCTCAATTTTAACGGTTATCATAGCGTGCTGGATACTTTCCGGCTCCCCTCCACCGATATCTTCGCCGAACAGCAGAAAAAACTGTTGTTTCCCACCTATTTCAAACCGGTGGAGCTGTTCACCCTCGAGCGGAATATTGTAGAAGCACGGTCGACCCTGATCCGTCATTTCGCCGTGTATCATCCTGCCCGTATTGCTTACCGGGTCGATAAACTGCCCGATGTGTCGGACCTCATCAACTTCCAGCTCGAAGTGAAGCCGGTGCAACACGTGGTGAAGCTCGTGAAACCCGAGATTAAGCCCGATGTGGCCAAACTGGCCATGGAAAAAATTCGTCGCAGTCCATGGACCAAGCAGGCCAACGCCATGCTGCAGTTTTCGCAGAACTATATTTCCAAAAACTGGCACCAGGGGGGGAACAATAATATCGCGATTCTGGGCGGGGTGAACGGACGTTTCAATTACGATAACAAGAAAAACGTGCAGTGGGAGAATTTTGCCGAATGGCGCCTCGGTTTCAACTCGGTGGAAGGCGATACGACCCGTTTCCTGAATACGAGCGACGATATTATCCGGGCTACCAGTAAACTGGGTATCAAGGCCGGTGGAAACTGGTTTTACTCGGCCAATATGGATTTCTCGACCAACTTTTTCAATAGTTACCGGGGGGTTAATTCGACCCAGATGAAAGCTACCTTTCTCACGCCTATCCGATTGAATTTCGGGGTGGGTATGGATTATAAATACAAAAAGTACCTGTCGCTCTACGTGTCGCCGCTGACCTATAAAATGGTGTATGCCAACGATACGATCAATGTGAATCAAAATTCGTTCGGTATCCCGAAGGGGCAGAAAATGCTGAATCAGTTCGGTAGCTCGTTCCGCGTTCAGAACTCGTTCAATCCTTCGCGCGAAGTGCAGATCGATTCGAAGCTGTACTTCTATACCAATTACGAAAAAGTGGAGATCGACTGGGAAATTGTAGGTAATTTTACCGTGAACCGTTTTCTTACCACGCGTTTGCTCATCAATCCGCGCTACGACAACACGGTGATCCTTGCCAAAGGCGAAAAAGCGAAAATTCAGGTAAAGGAGCTGCTTACCTTCGGGCTTTCGTACCGCCTGCTATAGATTTTCCGCGCGTTTTCAAGTCCTGATGCTTACCAGGTGGTGCGTTTCGTACCGCCTGTCCCTGTTTACCCAAACAGGGCGTTCCATTCCTCGAAAATCAGTACGTTTTCGTTGCCGTGATGCCGCAGCGAGGTGTGGATACGATCGATGCTGTGCTCGGTGCCGAGTTCGGTTTTGGAGTAAAATTTATCGGCATAGCAAATTATTTTTTCTTCGAGGCTCACCGGGCGCATGTCGCGGTGCGGCAGCGGCAGGTTGCGTTCTTTTATTTGCCCGAGCGATATTCCTGCCCCGGTATGCCGTTCGCACACCAGTGCATGCCTGGGAAAACCTTCGTTCCGGAGCAGTTCGGCGCCCAGGTAACCATGTTGCAGGTAATGGTGGGTTCCGAAGCAATGAATGCGGGGCGCATTACAGAGGTAAATGCCGATATCGTGCAGCATGGCCGCTTCGGTAATAAATTGCCGGTCGGCCTGCAGTTCGGGGTGCTTGTCGAGTACCCGGAGCGCTTTGTCGCGCACTTGCCGGCTGTGGGTGATCAGTATATGGTATAATTCGGTTCCCGGCCGGTAGTATTTTCCGATGATGGTTTCGGGGTTCATCCTGGTTTTTTATCGGCAAAGATACAGGATTTCTTGCTATCTTTGTTGCTTTAATGCTGAAACATGAAATACGTCGATGTTGTACTTCCCCTGCCTCTGAAAGGCACTTTTACCTATGCCGTTCCGCCTGAGTGGGAGCAGGAGGTGCGTACGGGCATGCGGGTAGTGGTGCAATTCGGTTCGAAAAAACTGTATACGGCTATTGTAGCGGTGGTGCATACGCACGCGCCTTCGGGTTACGAGCCCCGCGAAATCAGTTGCCTGCTCGATTCGTACCCTATTATACGCCGGCCTCAATACAGGTTCTGGGAATGGATAAGCGAATATTACATGGCTCCGCTGGGCGATGTGTACAATGCTGCCTTGCCTGCGGGTTTCAAGCTCGAGAGTGAAACGGAGGTGTTTCTCGATCCCGGTTTCGAAGCCGATGAAGTGCTTCCTGCGCGGGAGCAGGCCTTGCTGGATGTGCTGCAGCCGGGCAAGGCGCTGAAAATCGATGACCTGGCCCGGAAGGTGGGTGTGTCGAATGTGATGCCTGTTGTGAAGCGCTTGCTCGACCGGGGAGCTGTAACGGTTCAGGAGCTGGTGGAGCAGAAATTCAGGTCGAAGACGGTGGCCTGTGTGCGGCTGAATGAGCGATATACCGACGAGCAGCGTCTGGCGGAGGTGTTCGATGGGTTGAAACGGGCTCCGAAACAGTTGGATTTGCTTATGCGCTATATCGAATTGTCGAATTGCCTGAAGCCGGCGAAGCAGGTGGAGGTGTCGCGGCAGGAGCTGCTCTCGCAGCCGGGAGCTACTCCGGCGGTGCTTGGTTCGCTGCTCGAAAAAGAGATACTCTGGTTGTACCGGAAAGAGGTTTCGCGCATCGAGTCGCTTGCCGTAACCGGCAGGAGTTTCCGGTTGAGTGAAGTGCAGCAAAAGGCTTTGCAGCAGGTGTATGCGCAGTTTTCCCGGCATGCGGTGGTGTTGCTCCACGGGGTTACCTCGAGCGGGAAAACGGAGTTGTATATCCACATGATCGAACGGGTGCTGGCCGAAGGCCGGCAGGTATTGTACCTGGTGCCCGAAATCGCGCTTACCACGCAGCTCACCAGTCGCCTGCGGCGGGTGTTCGGCAATCGGCTGGGGGTGTATCATTCGCGTTTTTCGGATAATGAGCGGGTGGAGATTTGGAACAAGGTATTGCACGACCGCGGCTACGATGTGATTATCGGAGTCCGTTCGTCGGTATTTTTGCCTTTCCGCCAATTGGGTCTGGTGATTGTGGACGAAGAGCATGAATCGAGTTATAAGCAACTGGATCCGGCGCCCCGTTATCATGCACGTAATGCAGCTATCGTGCTGGCATCGATGCATGGGGCCAAAACCTTGCTGGGTTCGGCCACCCCGGCTATCGAGAGTTATTACAATACGCTGAACGGCAAATACGGGCTGGTGGAATTGCACGAACGGCACGAGGAGATGGAGCTGCCCGAAATGGTGGTGGTGGATATGAAGGAGGCGTACAGGAAAAAGCAACGGGAAGGTTATTTCTCGGATGTATTGCTCGATGCAATCCGCAGTTCGCTGGCCAATAAGGAACAGGTGATTTTGTTCCAGAACCGGCGCGGTTATGCTCCGTTTTTGGAGTGCAAGGCGTGCGGACATGTGCCTAAGTGCAAAAATTGTGATGTGAGTCTCACGCATCATGCCGTGTTCAATACCCTGAATTGCCATTACTGCGGATATACGGAGCCGGTGCCGAAGGCCTGCCCGGCGTGCGCCTCGGCGCAGCTCGATTCGAAAGGTTTCGGTACCGAGCGGATCGAGGATGAGATAAAACTGTTGTTTCCCGGGGCGAAGGTGCAGCGGATGGACCTGGATACGACACGTTCGAAAAAGGCCTATCAGCGGATTATTGACGATATGGAAGCGGGAAAGGTGGATATTCTGATTGGGACGCAGATGGTTACAAAGGGATTGGATTTTGAGCGGGTGAGCCTGGTGGGAATTCTGAATGCCGATAATATGCTTCATTTCCCCGATTTCAGGGCCCACGAGCGTGCCTTTCAGATGATAGCCCAGGTAAGCGGGCGTGCGGGGCGCAGGCACCGGCGCGGGAAGGTGGTCGTGCAAACCGGCTCGCCCGGACATCCGGTCATCCGTCAGGTACTTACGCACGACTATAAGGCTATGTTTGCTACCCAATGCCAGGAGCGTCAGCTGTTTAAGTATCCTCCTTTTTACCGGATGATTCAGCTTACCCTCAAGCATAAGGATGCGGAAGTGGTGTCGCGGGCATCGGTACGGTTGGCGGCCGAGTTGCGCCGTCAGTTTGCCGACCGGGTGGCCGGACCGGTTGTTCCGGTGGTATCGCGCATTCAGAATCACTATTTAAGGTTGATCGTGCTGAAGGTGGAGTCGGGCGCCAGTGTAGCACGTGTGCGCGAAATTCTGGCGGTGGTCATGGAGTATGTGCTTACGATACCCGAATATAAAAGTGTGAAAATCAGTGCGGAAAGCGATGTATAGGATGTATCGGTATTTAGCGGTTGTGGATTCCACCAACCAGTGGATGAAAACCAGGCTGCGCGAAGTCGTGCTGCCGGAAGGATTCGTGGTTCGTGCGGGCTATCAGGAGGCCGGGCGCGGACAGGGCACCAACCGGTGGGAGTCGGAGCGTGGGCGTAATTTATTGTTCAGTGTATTGCTCCGCCCGGAACACATCCCCGTTGCCTCTCAGTTTGTGCTTTCGCAGCTTATCTCGCTGGCCATCGTCCATACCTTGCATCAACTTCTTCCCGACGACAAAGATGCCTTTACGGTAAAGTGGCCCAACGATATTTACTGGAACGACCGTAAGCTGGGCGGGATTTTAATCGAAAATGTGCTGCAAGGTGGCTGTATCAAGTCGTGTGTGATCGGGGTGGGACTGAACATTAACCAGACTACGTTTTATTCCGATGCTCCTAATCCGGTTTCGTTAAAGCAGCTGTCGGGACATCGTCACCGCATCAAAAATGTAATGCACGGGATTCTCCACCATCTTTTTGAAATTTATTCCTGCGAAGCCGATGCGATACGGGCCGGATACGCCCGCCTGTTGTACCGGCGCGAGGGATTTCATCCTTTTTATTCCGACGGCAAAGGGCGGTTCGAGGCAAGCATAGTCCGGGTCGACGACGACGGCCGGCTGGTACTAAAAGAAAAAACCGGAGACGAGTCCGGTTTTTATTTCAAGGAAGTTCGGTTCCTCGTTTGAGATTATTTTATTTCTTCGTAATCGACGTATTCGCCTTCCTGGTCGGAGATTACTTTTCCTTTTCGGGTGTTGCCGGACGTCTGCCCGAACGGATCGGTGCCTGAGTAGGGGTGTTGTGCTTGCCGTTGACGGGGGCCGCGGAACAGCATCCTGATAAATCCGAATACGCCGAAGATAACGGATAAAAGGATCACAACGCCAAGAATCAGCAGAAAGATAAGAAAATGAAACATGATGGCTTTTGTTAATGGTTCGGGGCAAAGGTACAACTTTTCAGCAAATTACGCACGGATGCGGTTTGCAATTAAGCTCTTTTTAGTTTACAATTAACTTGCGGTTAGCTTTGCCGGCGACCTTTACGATATACACACCCTTTTCCAGGGCTTGTCCGCCATCGATTTCGATACCTCCCAGCGTATAGATCCGGAATCCGGTAGTATTCCCATCGAGATAAATCCTGCGGTCTATCACCGTCAGGTTGATCCCGTCGTTAAGCTCATCGACCGATGTAAGGGGCGGCTCGTAGGTGTCGGCTCCGTTGGTGAGCCACTTCAACGTGAATTCAACGAAGGTCATGGTGTAGGCATTCGAGCCATCTTCCTCGAAATAAACACCGATATTGCCATTGGGCAGGATGGTGAACGACGAATAGGCCGAAGTACCCGGGCAGATTGTTTTTTTCGTATTCCAGCTGGTGCCTTCATCGTAGCTGATCCACATGGTGAGGTTGCGGCGGTCCGACGCGTTGGGGAGCGTATGCAGCAGGCGGCTTTTGTTGAAGCCGTCCTTTACCGAAGTATAGCGCAGAATATCGGCGTCGCAGGCATTTCCCCATAGCTGGGGCCAGTTGTTTTTTGTGCCCCAGGACTCACCGCCATCCGTCGATTTCGCCCACAGGCGGTTACCGCCGGTGCGGCTGCTCATCAGGATATCGCCATTGTCGAGTTCCACTACCTTGGCTTCGTCGCCTCCGATGATGGCGCGCTGCGATACCTTCCAGGTAGCGCCTTCGTCGTCGGAATATACGGCATAGTTCTGCAGTCCGCTCATATTGGGTTCCCGTACGGCAATCACCGCCATCACGCGGCCCGAACGGGTGCACAGGGCATGGCCCGATCCAAAGAAGGAGCCCTGCCATTTGGCGCGCACGGGGTCGGAACATTGTGCACCGTAGAGAAGGGGCGTAATGTCGCGGGGTGCTGTCCAGGTTACTCCATGGTCGTCGCTTGTCGACATATACGAACGGATGGGATTCTCGGGAGTCGAGTTGAATAAACCCGGTCCGCCTACAAATAATGCAATCAACCGGCCGCTCTTCGCTTTCACCATAGCAGCATCGCCGAAGCCTTTCCCGCCGCCGGTACCCAAGGCTACCGTCACGGGTTGCGACCAGGTGGCGCCGCCATCGGTGCTCCGGTTGGCAACAATGTCGATATCGCCCGGAAGGTCGCCCGAATTGTACTTGCGTTTATCGGTAAGCACCACGAGCGAACCGTCGGCCGCGGTTACGATAGCCGGAATGCGGTAACTTACCGAATTATAATCGCCCGGCGTTAATACCTGTACGCGTTTCAGGTACACGATGCTGTGTAGCGGTGTGGCAATGGCGGTGGGACGGGCAATAGTGTCGGTGCCGGTCAGGTAACTGTAGTCGATGGTGTGCACGCGTGTGTCCACAATGTCGCCTTCCAGCGCTTCCTCCGAAATATCGGCTGCCACATACAGCTGGGTAGCACCCACCGGCAATTGATAGGGGGTGGTAAGTTCCAGTTTTATAGTATTGTTCACCGACGCCGGATTGTCGACCCGGGCCAGTAAGGTATGAGTCGCTGCATTCAGCCGGTTCGACGAGCCGGTGTGATACAGCTTGATGCTTTTTATGGCTGCGGAGCGGCTGGTTCCGTTCAGGTCGATGGTAACCGATTTCAATTTTACACTGCCGAGGATGCCGTCGGTAGTCAGGGCGATATTGGCCAATCCATGATCGGTTGCGCCTATCGAAGTAGTTGTATAGGTGCCCTGATTGACCGTTACTGACGAAATGCGCAGCGGACGGGTGGTGTCCGAAGCCGGTAATTCTTCCAGTTTCCAGGCCGAAGCCGATCCCAGGGTATTGGTAGCCCAGGTCACGATCAGCGATCCGCTTTGCTGGGCGTGCAGGTAAGTTTGTCCGTCGGCATTGAACAGGAACTGTGCATCGGCGCCCATCCAGGTGGCAGTAAAAGCAACCGGTGTGGCGGTAGTCCCTCCGTTGCGCGGGTTGGCAGCGATGTAAAGGGCCGAAGCCATATTTTGAATCGTTATTTTTCCGTTTCCGGCGTCGGTGAATTTCCAGAGTTTGTTCGGGTCGAGCACTTTGGTTCCGAACACGATCATCGATCCGGCGGTGTTGCCCTGGTTGGTCATCACCTGTCCGTTGCTGTAACCGGGTCCGGCTGAAACAATATAGTACCACACGTCGGCATTGACGGTGCTGAGTTTAATGGGGTTGCGGGTTGCCAGGAAAGCGCTTTTAGCTTCTTCCAAGGCCGCAACCGCTGCGTTTTTTTCTTCGGAGGTGGCCGTCTCGTTGTTGCTGAGTGTTCTGGCAGCATCGATGGCGGCCCGGTAGGCCGTGCGGGCTGCTGCCGGATAGGTTCCGGGATTGGTGCCCTGCGGGCTGGCTGCGTATACTTCTTCGTGGCTCATGATAGCTACGTTTAGTAAATCGTTGGGATCGTACAGCAGGAATTGGAACGATGAATTGTCGGCGATACCGCCATTCCAGTTCATCAGTCCGAAATTGTGCGAGCTGGAGCCTGCATGCATCCGGAATTGTGCCGATGCCGATACCTTGGTGTCCTCCACTAAATAATAATTAACATACTCGGTATTATCGGTAGCGTAGTTCGATTTGTTGAAGTATACAGCCCTGGCAGGCTTGGCGGTTGTTGTAGTTATAAGGGCATTGTAGGCCACGTCGGTGTTGAGGTATACGCCTCCTTGTTTGTTCACGATGGAATATCCCTCGCCGCTGGCTACCAGTTTCCAGAGTTGGGCGTCCTTTACCGAACGTTCTTTGTGGATCACCTGTGTTCCTGTGCCCATGTTTTCGGCAAAGAGCGCAACATTGCTGCTGCCCCGCATGGCTTTTATCCAGTACCAGAATTCCTCCTGATCGTTGCTGATGCGGAGTTCGTTTTGCGAATTCTGATAGGCGGCGATAGCTGCCTCGAGGGTGATCCGTGCAGTTTCGTCGTCGTCGGTAGTGGAATTGTCGCGTGCGGCTATTGCTGCCGCGATGGCATCCTGCAGGATTTTGCGGTTGGCCGATGTGTATTGTCCGGGATGAACGCCCACCCGGGTGGTTGTAAGTATGCTTTGAGCAGTCGCAATGGTAGCTCCGAGCGGCGATGGTGAAATGAAATACCATGCGGTAAGGCTGTTGGCCTGAAAGCCGGTGTTGATGCGGTCGCAGAGGTTGTTCTGCCAGGTATTGGCGTAGCTTAAGGTGCCGTTGCGGAGCCGGTATTGTTTTCCGGCTATAAGGTCGAAGTTGAAATCGTTGCCGGCTGCAGTTGTTCCAACGCTGTGCGAACCGGTCATATACATGCCGGTGCCTTTGTTTTTCAGCACCTGAACGCCGTCTACCACGATAATCTGCCACAAGGCATGATCCTGCGACGGAGCTGTGCTCAGTTTGTTGTGGATTATTTTTCCGGCGGTTGCGGGCGAAATCATCACGTTGCCGCGGAAGTCGCCGGTAAAGCCGTTGAAGGAGTACGATCCGTCGGAAGCCGACTCGATCATGTAATATACCGGGTTGGATGCGGTAGAAGCGGCGGGAGCAACGGCTGTTCCGTTTACCTGGGCCTGAGTGCTGAAACCGGCGCCGGTAATGGATAAAAGGAGTAAAAGTGTACGGAAATTGATGTTCATGGGTATAGATTTTGGCCGGCAAGTGAACCGGCTCGAGTTAACTTGAAGTTTCCGGTGATGGTTGTTCACCGGAAACTTCTATTGAAAAAGAAACTAAAGTTAATTGTTGTACGGAGCGTTGTAGCTGTCGTTGCCCGACGAGAGCCAGTCGAGGGTGAAAGCGATGAAGGTCATGGTATATACCTCCGACTCGTCTTCTTCAAAGTAAACCCCTACGGTGCCATCGGGCAAGATGCTCACCGACGAATAGGCCGAGGTTCCCGGGCAGAGTACTTTTTTTACCGGCCAGCTGGTACCTTCGTCGTAACTCATCCACACGGCCAGGTTGCGGCGGGTGGCGTGGTTGGGTAAGGTGTGGAGGATGCGGCTCTTGTCGTAACCATCTTTCACCGAAGTGTAGCGTACGATATCGGCATCGCAGGCATTGCCCCAGATTTCGCTCCAGCTGTTGCGGTTTCCCCAGGTGATGCCGCCATCGGTCGATTTGGCCCAGAGGCGGTTGCCGCGCGTACGGCTGCTCATCAGGATGTCGCCATTGTCGAGTTCTACCACCTTGGCTTCGTCGCCATCCACAATAGCACGTTCCGAGACTTTCCATGTTTCACCCTCGTCATCGGAATAAACAGCGTAATTGTGCAGTCCGTTCCTGCCGGGTTCGCGCACCGCTATTACGGCCATCACCCGTCCCGAACGCATGCTTAGTCCCTGACCCGACCCGAAGAACGATGCCATCCACTTCGACCGTACCGGGTCGGCACATTCGGCGCCGTAAATCTGCGGGGTAATATCACGAGGGGCTGTCCAGGTAAGACCATTGTCGGAGCTGGTCGACATATAATGCCGGTTGGGATTTTCGGGTGTCGATTTCCAGAGGCCGGGACCACCCACGTATAAAGCGATGAGTTTGCCGCTGGAGGCCTTGATCAGGGCTACATCGCCATAGCCTTTGCCGTGTCCGGTGCCTTTGGCCACGATGCGGGGCTCCGACCATGTGTTGCCTCCATCGGTACTGCGTTGCGCTACTACATCGATATCTTCGGGCAGGTCGACCGAGTTGTACTTGCGACGGTCGGTCATTACCACCAGGGAGCCGTCGGCAGCAGTTACCAATGCCGGGATCCGGTAGCTCTTCGAGCCGAAGTCGCCCGGTTTCAGCACCTCGGTACGTTTCAGAAATACAATACTGTACAATGGAGTTTCGGGTTGTTGGGGCCGTATGGTTTGTTTTTCCCCTTCTTTGCTTATCTGTATCGACAATACACGGTTGTCGACAATGGCGCCCTCTGCCGCTTTGTCCGAAATATCGGCCGCCACAATCAGGTTGGTACGACCCTTTGCCAGGGGCAGCGGTTTTTTAAGTTTAAGCACTACCGCTTTCGTATTCGATTTCGGACCTTTCGTTTCGGCTATCAATGCCTGGCTTGCTGTTTTCAGCCGGAGCTGAGCGCCCGCATGATACAGCTTGAGCTTTGTGATTGTTTTGGCGTGCGAACTGCCTGTCAGGTCGATGGTTACCGAGTGGAGCACCGCACCTTCGTCCGAAGCGAACACCTCAATCCGCGCCATACCGTAGTCGCGATGTCCGATTGCAGTAGTGGTGTACGTGCCCTGATGCACGAGCACCGAGTCGATACCCGCCGATGATGCCTGTAAAGGCAGCGCCGCACCTCCCATCAGTACGCCGAATAATGCAATCCCGAAGAGTTTTTTCATGATAGGAACCGGATGAATTAGTAATTAAATAAATATTTTGGAGGCAAAGATAATAAAATAGTTTAATAATAAAAGCGATGATAATAAAAATATAGTAATTTTATTCCAGGAGAGGACTTGCTGAAAAACAGTCTGAAGCCTCAGAGGCCGAATGCAGCCTGCTCCCGTTCGGGAGAGGAGGGGTCAAAAAAGCGCCCGGGAGACTGGTGAAGGTCTCCCGGGTGATGATGCTTAGGTAAGTTGATACGGATCGTTTGTGAAATTTTCCGGAGCCTTACTCGTCCAGTCGGGTTCTTCCATAGGATTTACATCCGATGCAAGCTGAAGTGAAATTTCAAGATCAAGTTGTACCTGTGTTATTTCCGGACGCTCGTAGCGGTTGTTTCGATATTCGTTCATGATCGTATTTTATTTTACGGTTACTTTAGTGGTTTCATTATTCACTTTTACCAGGTATAAGCCCGGTGAGCAGGAGTGCTGTAATTCGGTACGGTCGGCCGAAACTGTTGCGCTGTAAAGTTCTTGTCCCATTGTATTAAAAATACGTACCACCTTACCGGCTGACAATCCTTGGATCACGATGCTGTTGCCGGACGCAACCACCTTGAGTTGGCTGTTGGCGTTGTGAAAACCTGTAATAGCAGCCGGAGCGCGAAACTCAAGGCTGAAGCGGTTGTTGGCGGTTCCATCGGCGGTAAACGAGTAGCCGGAGCCCGGATTTAGCTCTGTTTCCGTGCCAGTAAGTTGATCCACCAATATAACCCTTCCGTTGATATTTTCCAACTGTGTGGTTTCGATACTGAAATTGCCCGGCTTGCCCGGACGAATGCCGAGCGCTACGACCAATCCATCGCTCAGTTCCTGCATGGAGTTGATCACCAATTCCTGATGATCGATAAGGGAATAAATTTCAGGTATTTCACCGTTGTTGTCCGACATTTTTTCAATATCGTAATTATCCAGGCTATTCGATGCATACGATTTGCCCACCAGCAAGGTTTCGTCGGTGGCAGAGCCATTGCTTATGACGAGGCGGAGGCGCTGACGGTTGCCGGCTGTTTTCACTTTCAGCGGATTGGCTCCGGTGGTGAAATGCGAGCGATGGATGTTTCTGAACGTTACTGAAGCAGGCGTGTTGTCTTTATCCACTTTTACCCAGAAAGCCTGCATCGGAGCAATTTTCGGTGATGTAATTTCCGGTACGGCATCACCATCGCCATAGGTGTGAAAAATCATACTGCCTGTTGTGGTATCAAATGTTCGAAACCAGATTGCGTTGCGCATATTGGTCGATTCTTCGTGAATCGCATCCCAGTCGATATACGAAGGATACGGATTGCCGAGCAGGTTGAATCCCCGGGCTCCCTGGCTGGTTCCGGTGCGGGTAGGAGTGAGGGTAATATTACCCGTGTTGAGCGATCCGCCGGTGAAGGTGTAGGTCGTGCCGGTGGCGGGAGCTGTCCTTTTTACCATGTATCCGCGCCCCGGATTTAGATTTTCGGGAGTGGAGAAAGGGGAGGTGTAATAAGGCGCTGAAGTTGTTTCGTCACCATCATTTTCATAATCTTCCACATGTTTGCCAATCTTATCTCCGTCGAATATAGTGCTGGATGCTTCGGTAAGCGGGCTGCTTACGTACCACCACGTACGTCCGCCACCCGGAAGGTAGTGTTGCACGGAAGTGGCTCCTGCAACAGTCAATCCGTTAAGGTCGGTGTTGGCGTCTACCACAGTAGCAGTTCCGTTTGCGTTGCTTTCCAGTGTAAGCGTTGCCGATAGATTTAATGTCTGGCCGGCATCGATTGTCAGCTTGCCTTTCGGTTGAATAATGAGTGTGGTAGATGAGCCGTTGACATTCACGTTTATTTCATGATCGTTTTGAACAACAACGCTTTGGTCGTATACGGAAGGAACGTCTACCGCGGCCGTCCAGTTAAGTTTGTCGGTCGAACTGTTCCAGGTGCCGGTGACGCTCCACGAACCGGTTTTTACCGATGTGTAATACAGGGGTATTCGCTCGTAAGCGCCAATATCGAAAGTTCCGTTTTGAGGACGCGGGTTACCCGATAAGTCGTTCGTATAGCTTACGTTTGCTGTTCCTTTGTTGATGGCTCCCGAAGTGTTTTTGATATACCAGTCCGCATTTTCCAATTCAGTTTGTTGGGAGGGGCTGCCGGGAGCACCCCAGAAAGTGGTCGGTAAAACGAAACCGGGTCCTTTGTCGTTTTGTTGCGATTCGTTTCCGTATTCGAGGGTGAAATTCGCTTGTTGCGTCCAGCCTGCACCTGGTGCCGGCGAAATGCCGCAATTTTTAATGGTTACGTTCAGGTTGCCGGTGTTGCTTGTGATTCCGGTGTTGGTAGCACCTGAAGTGTCGGTTTTGTTGCCCCAAACGAGGCAGTTGGTGAGCGACATCGAGTTTGATGCGCTTGCAATTAACACCTGTCCTACGTTATTGGCAATTGTTGTATTGAATAGATTTCCTCCGTTAAAATAAACGGTATTGGTGCCCGAGTTGTTTACAATCAAGCAATTGATAAAGCTATTGTTCCCCGAATTCGTGTAAATAGCTCCTCCTGGTTTGGCCGATGTTCCGTCCCACCCTTTATTACCCCGGATAATACAATTAGTGACTACTGTCGTACCGGGTCCGGCGCCCTGAACCCGTATTCCTCCGCACGTAGAGCTGCCTCTGTTGTCTTCGATCAAACAACCCGTAATGGAAGCAGTTTCGGCATTAGCAGTGTTCGAATATATTCCGCCTCCGTGTGATGCCAGGTTTGCGGCAATATAGGAGTTCGTTACACTGCCTCCGTTGTACAAGTTAATTCCGCCTCCGTTCCCCGTTGAAGTATTGTTTGTGATTTTGCAATTTTGCAGGGTTACCCCGCTTCTGAACTGCGCGGCTGCATTGGACGCGGTGCTTTTAGTGATGGTGATGCCGTCGAATACCACATTCGACAAGGGGCCGCCGGCAAGTAAAACCTGGGTTGCATTATTTCCGTCCAGGATTGTTTCGTTCGTGAATGCCCAGGCAACGCTTCCCTTTGCCCGGTCCGAAGGTTGAACCTCTGTACCGGCGAAGCCGCCATACACCGAATGATTCGATTGACTGACCGTGTTGACTCCACTCAATACGTAGTTTCCTGCCGCAATCCACACTTCATCGGTTGAAATTACAGTCGCATTGTACCATGTGTTGAACGATTGACCATTCGCCGTCAGGTCGACCAGCTCTTCTCCGTCTCCGGCTGCCCTCCATGTGGCTGCGCCGGGAGCTCCTGTTTGTACCAGGTACCGTTTTGCAAAGCCCTGTATGCTACACAGGATCAGTGCCAATAAAATAAGTTTCTTCATAAAGTATTGATAATTAGTTGAGGCAAAGCTACAGCATAGGTGTCAACACAAAGGTCAATTTCGTTCGTTCTTTACCTTTTATTGTACACGGGACGACGATTTAACATAAGGGGAACAGAAAGCGGGAGTGATAAAAAAAGGTCTTGAAAGCCGAATGCTTTCAAGACCTTGTGAAAAGTTAAAGGTTGATTTTTACCAGCTGGTCCCCGACTCGGACCAGATACATGCCGGCCCCCAAAGCGGCGGAAATGATATGTTCCTCTTTGCCGGCTGTTTCGGAGCAAATCATCCGGCCGGCGATATCGAACACCTGTATCTGCCCGCCGGCTTTTGCACCGCTTATCCGGAGATGCCCTTCGGAGGTGGTGGAAACGTTCACCGGGGTGATGCTGTCCCGAGGTAGGGCCGTAATAGCTCCCGGAGTGCGTAGGTGCAAGGTGAAACGGTCGTTGGCGGCGCTGCCGTCGGAAGTGAAGGTATAGCTGTCGCCTACCTCCAGTTGCGTTACTGCGCCGGTGTGGTGGTCGGTCAACTCGCATCCCAATCCGCCGGTAACGGTGCCTTCGCTCAAGCTGAGGGTGAAGGTGCCTGCCGTTCCGGGACGAATGCCCACTTCGAAGCGCATCCCCGCCCTCAGTTCTTTTTGTTTGTTAATCACCAGCTCATGTTCTCCTGCCAGGGTAAAGATTTCGGGCACGGCGGTATTTCCGGCACTCATTTTTTCGGAATCGAGGGCATCGTAGCCGCTGTCGGCATCGGGATTGGTGGAGATGATGGTGACATCGCGGTTGATACCGTTGCCGATAGTCAGGCGAATCACTTTTCTCTCCCCGGCTGATTTAACTTTCAGAAGGTGGCCGGCACCCGTGCGATGAGTGCGGTGATGGTCGTTCAGCACCAGGTTGGTTGTGCTGTTGTCGGCATTCACTTTTACCCAGAAGGCCTGCAGGGGAGGAATAAATCCATTGACCAGTCCTTGTCTGCCGTTGTCGGTGCCGTCCTCTCCGTCGAAGGTATCGAATACCATGGCTCCGCCTGCCGTTCGGGTGCGGTACCAAATGGTGGGACGAATATCGGTCCGCCGGCTTTCGGTGCCGAAACCGGTGACGGTATTCCAGTGGAGGTACGATGGGTAAGGATTTCCAATGAGATTGAATCCTCGCTTGGCGTTGCTGTTTCCGGTACGGCTCAAGGGGATGGTGATTTCGCCGGTATTGGCTGTTCCGCTGAAGGTATAGCTGCCGGCAGTGTTCAGTTGTACCAGATAGCCGGTGCCCGGTGTCAGCATCGCAGTCGAATTGACAATCTGAGGATAGGTGGCTGCCGCTTCGTTGTAAGAGCCCAACTTGTTGTTGCCGGTAAGAAATACAGCTGCAGTGGCATTGCTCACCGGACTCGACAGGTACCACCAGTTGTCGGAGGCTTCGGCGCTGCTCTTGCCGGTAAGGGCTTGTTCTACTTCGAGGGTGCCGGTAAAGCTGCCCTGGTTCAGCAGGGTGGCGGTACCGTCGGTGGTATTACCTTTCAATTTCAGTTGGTTGGCAATCAGGCTTTTTCCTCCGGCGATGGTGAGTTTTCCACCGGCTTCTACGGTAAGCACGTCGGCTGTGGCGGCATTATCGATAGTGAGCTCGTGTGTGGCGGCAACCGTAATAGCCGGCGATTGATGGGTGGGCTGCCGGGTGGGTGTCACCCACACGGCCGTATGGGTAGCTACTTCCCAGTTGCCGGGTTCGCTCCAGTTACCGCTGTTTTTGGTGCGATACGCTTTTGCCGGCGAATTCTGATAGCTGTCGGTGCCGGAGGTCAGCCAGTTCAAACTGAAGTTCACGAAGGTCATGGTGTACGCGTTCGATCCATCTTCTTCAAAATACACTCCGATGGTGCCGTCGGGGAGAATAGTGACCGACGAATACGCCGAGGTGCCGGGGCAAATGGTTTTTTTCACCGGCCAGGTGGTACCTTCGTCTTCGCTCATCCACATGGTGAGGTTGCGGCGGTCGGAGGCATTGGGCAGGGTGTGGAGCAGCCGGCTTTTTTCGTACCCGTCGGTGGTGGAAGTATAGCGAACGATATCGGCATCGCAGGCATTACCCCAGATCTCGGTCCAGCTGCTTTGCGGGCTCCAGTTGACGCCCCTGTCGGCCGATTTGGTCCAGAGACGGTTGCCGCCGGTGCGGGTGCTCATCAGGATGTCGCCATTGTCGAGTTCTACTACCTTAGCTTCGTCGCCGCCGTCGATGGCTTTGTTGGATACCTGCCAGGTGAGGCCGTCGTCGTCGGAATACGCTGCATAGTTTTTTATCCCTGCATCCGGTACGCGCACCGCCATCACGGCCATCAGCCGCCCGTCGCGCAGGCAGAGGGCTTGTCCGGAGCCGAAGAAAGAGCCCAGCCAGGTGGCCCGTACCGGATCGCTACATCCGGCGCCATACAGTTGCGAGGTGATGTCGCGCGGTGCCGACCAGCTGATACCGTTGTCGGCGCTGGTGGAGATGTACGAGCGGATCGGATTGGCTGCTGTGGAGGCGAAGAATCCTTGTCCGCCCACGTAAAGTGCGTGCAGCTTGCCGCTGTTGGAGCGAATGATGGCCGCATCGCCAAATCCTGTGCTGCTGCTGGCGCCTTGTGCGACGGTAACCGGCGCCGACCATGTTTTACCGCCATCGGTGCTGCGTTGAGCAATTACGTCGATGTCGGCCGGCAGGTCGCCCGAATGGTATTTCCGCTTGTCGGTAAGTGCCACCAATGCGCCGTCGGGTGCAATAGTAAGAGCCGGGATCCGGTAGCTCACGGAGCCGTAATCGCCCGGTTGTACGACCACCGTGCGGGTGAGGAATACAATGCTGTGCAGGGGGGTCGTGGTTGTTGCCGGAGCGATGGTTTGTGCCTGACTGTTCCCGTCGGTATAAGCTACCGAGAGAATTCGGTTGTCGAGGATGGCGCCTTCCGCAGCTTCTTCGGCTATGTCGGCGGCAATATAGAACTGATGTGTGCCGGGAGCAACAGTGGCTGGCGAATTCAGTGTGAAGACGATGGGGTCGGAGGTGGTAAAAGGACCTTCCACCACGCTGAGCAGCGTGTGTGTAGCGGGATTGAGGCGGGTGGACGAACCGGTGGAGTAGAGTTTCAAACGTTCGATGGCGGCGGTATGGCTGGTTCCGGTTAAGTCGACGGTGATGGAAGTGACAGCTGCAGTGCCTGCGAAACCGCTGGTGCTCAGTGTGGCATAGGCCATTCCATGGTCGGTATTTCCGCGTCCGGTAGTAGTGTAGGTACCTTGGTTGACACTCACCGAAGTGATGCCGACGGGTAGATTTTCGTCCGCAGCAGGTATTTCTTCTAGGCGCCAGGCCGAAGCCGAATTGACATCGCTGGTGCCCCAGGTAACGATAACCGTGCCTGCCTGTTGTGCGTGAAGGTAGGATTGTCCGTCTGCATTCATCAGCAACTGAGCCCCTTCGCTCAGCCAGACGACGTTGAAGCCGACGGCCGTTGCGGTGGTTCCGTCGTTGCGAGGATTAGCCGAAATATACAGCGAGGAAGCGCGATTTTGAATCGCTACCTTACCATTTCCCCTATCGGTGAATTTCCAGAGCTTATTCGGATCCTGGGTTTTAGCGGAATACAGAATGCTGGTGCCGGCAGTGTTGTTCTGGTTGGTCATCACCTGGCCCGAACTGTATCCCGAGTGAGCCGAAACAATATAGTACCACACCTCATCCCCGGCGGTGCTTAACTTAATCGGATTGCGGCTTGCTGTAAAAGTGGATTTTGCCTGGTTCAGAGTGCCTGCAGCTGTGGTCTTTTCTTCACTGGTGGCCGAGCTGCTGATGTTGACGCTTATCGCTGCATCGATGGCTGCGCGGAACGTGGCTTTGTTGTCCGGAGTGTATTGCCCGGGATTTGTACCGGTAACTGCTTTTGTATATACCGATTCGCACTCGGTGATGGCAGTCGAGAGTACATCGTCGGGATCGTAGGCAAGAAACTGGAACGAGCAATTGTCGGAAATGCCGCCTGTGTAGTTCATCAGTCCCCAGTTATGACTGCTTCCCCCCGCATGCATCCGGAAAGAAACACCTGTTGACGTAGTATTGTCTTCGATCAAATAATATTGAATCTTATCTACAGCATCCGTAGCATAGGTCGATTTATTAAAATAAACCGGTTTTGCTGTTGGTGGTGCAGTTTCTGTTTTTAGTAAAGTATTGTTCGCGATATTCGTATTCATATACGTCCCGCTTGCTTTGTTTTGAAGCGCATATCCGCTGCCATTGGCTACAATCTTCCAGAGTTGCTTGTCGGTCAGGGCTCTGTCCTTGTTGAGCACCTGTGTGCCAGCCGACTGGAATTCGGCGTACAAAGCGGTGGCTGCCGATCCTCGTGTGCCTTTAATCCAGTACCAGTATTCGTTGCTGCCCGAGCTGATCTGAAGTTGGTTTTGCGAGTTCTGATAGGTGGTGATAGCGGTGGTGAGGGTAGAGAGGGCGTCGGCATCGTCGCCGGCATCGGCGTTGTCGCGTGCAGCAACCGCATTTTGTATAGCAGTGGAAAATGTGCTGCGGCTTGCTTCCTGATATTGGCCCGGATGTACGCCGGCTTTAGTGGTGTTGAACAGTCCTACCGCCTCGGCAATCCTGGAATTCAGTTCCGAAGGCGAAATGAAATACCAGGCCGTCTGGCTGTTGGCGCCCAAGGAGGTTCCCCATCGATCCAGATTGTTGCTTCCCCAGGCTATCGTAAAACTGGCCTGGTCGCTGGTGCGCATTACGAATTGAGTGGTCGAACCGTATTCGCTGTAAATATAGGTATTGGTGGTCGACGTCACGCCGGTATGACTTCCGGTCAGGTACAAGCCTGTACCTTTGTTTTTAAGTTTCAGCGCACCACCTTCGCTGATGAGTTGCCACAGAGCATTATCGAGGGGAGTGATGGATGCTCTGAGATTGTGCTTAATCCTCACGCCGCTGGTAGCGGAGGGAGCATACATCAGATTTCCCAGGTAATTGGCGGTTCCTGAGCCGGCGGTTACCGTCCCGTTCGATGCCGATTCGATGTAATAATAAACCGGTGTAGCTGCAGTTGAAATTACCGGCCGCGAAGCGGTGCCGTTTACTTGTGCAAGCAATGAAAAGCCTTGCAGGCTCCACCAGAGCAATACACTTAAAAAAAGTACGAGTTTTTTCATGGATTTGATACTTGGGTGTTAAAAAACAGGAAACACACACTTCCGGGGTGTTTCCTGTTTGGGGTATTCATTCAATTAGCCTGTGCTTCATCAGATTAATTGATAAGGATCGCTCGTGAAATTGTCTTGAGCCTTACTTGTCCAGTCGGGTTCTCCCATCGGATCCGGATCCGATGCAAGTTGCAGTGAGATTTCGTGGTCAAGCAGTACTAATGCTATTTCCGGACTTTCGTAGGGTTTGATTTGCTTGTTGTTCATAATGAATATTTATTTTACAGTTACTTTAATGGATGTGTTATTGATTTTCACGATGTATACGCCGGGATGTAACGCGCGGTCAAGCTCGGTATAACTACCGGTAGCAGCCTGGGAGAATACCTGCTGTCCTACCGTGTTGTACACGCCGATGATGCTACCGGCAGTTACCGGACCTTCGATGGTAAGACGGCCGGCTACGGATACGCCTACTTTCAGTTGGTCCGGAACATCGTTTACCGAGGTGGTGGCTCCCGGTGCGCGGAGTTCTACGCTGAAGCGATCGTTGGTGGCGGTGGCTTCGGAAATAAAGCTGTAGCTTTCGTTCAGCTTAAGTTCGGTTCGTGTGTTGAGTTGATGGTCGTGCAGGATAAGCGCTATATCGTCCATGTTTTTCAATTCCGTCGCCTTCAGGGTGAAATTGCCTGCACCGGCAGGGCGAATACCCAGGCGCACCGATTTGCTACCTTCGCTTTTCGCCAGGGCGTTGATGACCAATTCCTGGGTTCCGGTAAGGGTAAATACTTCAGCTGCACCGGTATTGCTCATTTTTTCAGAATCGTAACGATCGAAATTGTCCGACGCGCTGTCGTGGATGGTAATCACCGTTTCGTCGCTGGCGGTTCCGTTGCTGAGTTCCAGGCGAAGTAGCGGTAGTGTGCCGGTAGCCGGAGCTTTCAGGCGGTTTTCGGAGGAATTGGCATGACCACGCATCGCGTTGGTGAAGTTCAGCGTTCCGTTGCTGACGGTTTCAGGCTCGATAGGATCGGTGTCCACCTTCACCCAGAAGGCCTGCATCGGAGGTATGTATCCGCTCGCCGACGCGGGAACTCCTACGCCCAGTGCGGCATTATAGGTGTGGAATTCCATTGCACTTGTCCCTTGGGTGCGGTACCAGATCGTGGAACGAACGTTGGTGGCGGCATCGTAAGCCATTCCCCAGTTCAGGTACGAAGGATAGGGGTTGCCTGCAAGGTTGAAACCACGTTTGTTGTCGAGGTTTCCGGTTACCGAGCGGGTAAGCGGCACCGAAATATTGCCGTTATTCAGCGTTTTGTTGGCAAATTGATACACTGCTGCCTCTGTGGCATTCATTTTCACTACATATCCCCTGCCGGCTTCCAGTGTTTCGGCTGCTGCAAAGGGAGCCGAGTAGCTGCGGGTTGATTCGCTGTAATTTCCCACCTGATTGCTGCCGAATACCGTCCATGCAGCTCCGGTCACCGGACTGGCAAGGTACCACCAGGTACGTTCGGTAGCAGCAGGCAGGTGTTGTTCTACGGTGGCAGTGCCGGTAACATTTCCGGTTACGGTAGCCGTTCCGTTGGCAGCATCGGATCTCAGAAGTAAGGTTCCGCTTCCTGTGATGGAATTGTGAACGGTTAATCCCTTTCCTGCATTTACCGTGAGGGTTTTGCCGGTAGCGATATGCAGACCGTTAAACGCTTTGTCGGTAGCGATGGTAGCGTTGCTGTTGATCGCAACGGCCATGTTATCGGCAGGAACGACACCATTGGTCCAGTCGGCAGCATTGCTGAAGTCGGAAGTGCCCGAGAATGCAGGAGCAATAAAGTACCAGGCTACTTGACTATTGGCGGCGGTAGAGCCCCAGCGGTCAATATAGTTGCCGTTAGCCTCATTGTACCAGGCTACCGCGGGATTCGCCTGGGTTGAAGTCTTAAGCAGGTATTGATTGGTGGTGCCGCTTATCGGAACAGCCGAGAAGGTTTGATCGCTCACCGTTGTACCGAAGCGTGCATCGTTCATATACAGCCCGGTACCTTTGTTTTTTAGTTTAAGTTTCCCTCCTTCTTCGATCAGTTGCCATAATGCATTATCCATACTGATGCCGGCGCCGATAAGGGTCGAGCGTTTATCGTGTTTGAGATTCACATTGTTGGTGTTGGTCGGTGCATACAGTAAATGATCCAGGTAATTTTTCCCTCCGCCACTTAAGTTGACCGAACCGTTGGAGGCCGACTGGATCATGTAATATACCGGTTTATCGGTAGTTGATACCATCGGGGCTACAGGAATGCCAAGGGGTATTTCGGCTTCCTCTACAAATTGCAATGCCCAGTTGGAAGCTGTTGCCGACGATTCCCAGCCTACTAATCGCGAAGATCCGTCACGATGCAGGTATTGATATTGCGTTGCACCTACACGTCCGATGGCCCAAAACAGATCAATACGCGTGAAGGTAAACTCGGTGGCGCTTGCCGGTTTTACTAAAGTAGATTGGGCGCTTTGACCGTTTTCTTTGATAGCCAGGCCGGTTGCTTTGTTGATGATTTTCACAGCCGTTCCTCCGGTATTTATTTCAAACCGCCACAGTTCGTTGTCGGTAGCAGTTCCTGCATTTTGTGTGATTATACCGCCATTTTCCGCAACTCCATTGGAGCTTATGATATCGTTAGAGGAATAATTTCTGTTTTTAATTCTGTACCAACGGTACTTGTAGGGGCTGGTCGAAACAAGTCCGTTGATATCGGAGTTTGCAGCTGCTTTGTAAGTAGCGATTGCAGCCTGTATGGCGGTCCGCTGATCTTGAATTTCGGTGATCGTTGCCGAAGGATCATCGTGAACGGCCTGAGCAGTGTTTATAGCTGTTTGTAAGGTGCTGCGGGCTTCGGCAGTGTATTCTCCAAAATAACTTCCCTGGGTAGTACCGGCCAATAAACCGGCAGCGTCGTTGATGCTGGTTTGAAGGAAAACTTTCTGTGCCACGTTGTAGTCCAGGATTAGCCAGCTACTGTTGTCGTATGCATTACCGTTCCAGTTCAATATATTCGGATTACCTGCGTGCAGGCGGAAAACAGGTGTCGATCCGGCAGTGTTTTCGATCCAGAAGCGAACTATTTTATCAGAGTAGATATCGCTGGCGATAAATTGCAGATTATTGGTGGGCATGGTTGCCACCGAATTGATGCTGGTGTTGTAGGGGGTGTTGGCGTTCAGGTATTCGCCGGTAGCTTTATTCACCATTGCAAAACCATTGGCCGGGCTGTTGGTATTGGCCACAAATTTCCATAACTGGGTGTCGTCGGGTATTACGGTTTTGGATGAAAGCTGAGCCCCTGCTCCGTTGCTCGACAGGTAGGTGTTGGCCGGACGTGTTCCCTGGATATAATACCAACGTTCGTCCCCCGGCGTGCTGAGTTGAGGTGTGATTACCGAATTGGTATACGTACTTACAGCCGTTTCCAGGTTGGTCTTGGCAGTCAGGTATTCTGCATCGGTCGAGGAGCCTGACAAAGCGGTTATTGCCGTGTTAATGGCATTTCCCAGTGTTGTACGGTCGGCGGTGGTATACGTGCCCGGATCGCTTCCTGCAAGGGTGTTCGTCAGTTTATTCTGTGCAGTAGTTATGGCATTCCGGAGAAAATTCTGTGCGGAAATAAATCTCAGTACATTCCCGCCATCTCCCAAGGTCGTTTCTCCTAATTGTCTTCCGGCCGACGAACCTCCGTATGGATTTAATCCGTTGCTCGATCCGGTCCGCTGAAGTTCCCAGGACAGAGCGTAGTCGTTGTTGCCCGACATTAAGGTTTTAAGATCGACTCCGGTATCGTCGCTTCCTGCTTTAAATCGCGAAGCAGTTCCGTCCCAATAGATTTTTCGCCCTGCCTTCGACGTGAAAATATAAAAACCGGGATTAACTGATACTTCAATCTTCCAGAGCTGATTTTCGGCGCCTGCCACCAGTGTTTCGGAGGTAAGGATCGCATCTTCACCATTGTCGCGGATAGCCAGGTTGCCGGTGTATCGCTGAAATACGAGCTGATACCAGTACTCGGTAGCTCCCGAGCTTGTTTTAAAAGGTGCGGTGTGGAATTTGATCGTGTTGCCGATATCGCCCAGGTACCATTCGCCTATTTGGCTGCCGGCGCTTGCTCCGCCGTTTGGATTCATAGCCCGGGTCGATCCGGTGCGTTGCAATTCCCATGAATTGGGTCTGGTTGTGTTTGCAGAGGCAATGAATTTAATATTGGTGGGTGTGTCGTCGCTTCCTGCCTTGAATCGGGAAGCAGTTCCGTCCCAATAAATTTTTCTGCCCGCTTTTGAAGTAAAAACATACTCTCCGCTTGTTGCAGATGCTTCAAATTTCCAAAGCTGATTGTCTGCTCCTACCGAAATAGCCTGTGTGGTCAGAATGGCATCTTCTCCATTGTCCTGAAGCACCATGTTTGTGCCGTTTTGAAAAGAAATGTGGTACCAGTATTCCACTGATCCGGCACTCACCTGCGGCATGACGGCCGCTGCGTAACTTTGGGTGTAGAGAAGCTGCACCACAAGTAAAGCTGAGATGTGTAGCAATTTTTTCATAAAAACTAAATTTAAAATTTAAGGGTTAATTTGTAAGAAGCTCATTGTGCATAAAGAGGCGGTTGTCCTTTATTCGGGTTAATGAAGATTTTGAGGAATAAGGAAGGAGCTCATTATGGCTTTTTAAGAATTGCAGGGATCGTTATTTTCTTCATTCGCATTGATAAGATTATTTGATTAAACTGATCGTGATAAAATGCTGTAATAATAAAATAATTTGCAAATATAAATAAAGTAATTAAACTAACAATGAAATGTGCTCTAAAACATAAAAATAGATAATTAATAACACTAAAACATAAAAGATTTCATTAAGTGCTATTTGGGACAAATAGGTCGTTTGAAGATCCTGGTTGACTCGGTTGTGTTAGCGTTCGACTATTAATTTCAGGGAAGTATTGATGTTCTCGTTGTGCAGGTGTACGAAGTAAACTCCATTGGAGAGCGTATGGGTGTGTAAGGTGATAGTGGCGCCTGCTTCCCGGCTGCTCAAGTGCACTTTCCCCTGCAGATCGGTGACTGTTACGGTTAGTATTTGTTCAACTGGAAATTGCAGGCGACATTGCTCCGTAGCTGGATTGGGATAAAGTATCAACCGGTTGTTGTTAGGGGGCAGGTCGATCGTTGTATTATTGGTGGTGTTTTGTATCAACGGCATGTATTTGTTGTACAAATAAACCGACATTTCGATCTCATCGCCTTCCGGCTGCGTGTTGTGCAGCTCGCCGAATTTCGAAATCCACGGATATTCAAGCTTCGTGAAAAAGTTGTTGTTTTGTGCTGCTTTGCCATCCAATTGTCCCTGCAAGTCGCTCAAAAATAGCTTCCAACGTTCGTAATACAGGCTTTTGGTGAGTCCGGCCCACTCGCGGTGCGAATAATCGTGGAGCGCACCGTCTTTTTTCATGTCCCAGGTGGTCACCAGTGCCCGTGCATTCATCTCGAACAGGTCTTTTTCGGCTTCGTTGGTTCCCAGTGCGCGTGCGCCGGCTATCCACGGGCCCAACATGCATTCCCGGCGGGTACGCAATAAACTGTCCATATCGAGTATCAGTTCGAGGAACAGCCTGCTTTTGGAGGCAAAAAGGGTTTTGTTTTTAGCACGGAAGGCAGCCGTTACTTCTTTTTGTAGGTCTTGCGCGTAGTTCGACAGGCATTGCCGGGTAATGTCTACCAGGTCGAAACGATAGGTGGTTTTGTCGGCAAGCTGGCCGGCAGCTTTCAACATCCCTGTCCAGGCGGGTAAAATGGCTTTCGCATCATAATACAGGGAGGTGGTCGACCACGACGAAGCTTTTGTAATGTCCAGCGCCGGCCGCGCATTGATGACCGATTCCGAGGCTCCGTCCTGCCAGCTGCTTCCCGGGCAATTGAGGGCAGTAGTGGCGAGTAGCTGCCAGGCCGCAGTGGTTTCTTCCAGTTGCTGGCCGTAACGATAGCTCGCAAACCGTTTAACGTATTCCTGGATATCGATTTTGCCTGTTTCCCACACCATATTCCATAGTATATCGTATCCTACCTGATTGAAGGTGATGGCTTCGGGGGCAATACCTATTCCCCAGTTGTTGCCTTTCTTTGCATGATGAAGCATTTCGTAGTGATTGTCGGCAATGCGTTGCAGCCGCGAGTAGATACCCATTCGTCCTCCGAAATTCTGAATGACACTGTATACCCAGGGGATATTGGTAAACGCGGCCGGTGCATCGCGCAACCAGCCATTGTCGCGTTCGTTGCCCAAATCGATAACCAGTGTTTGGTCTTTTTTGAGCCCCACCAGTAGTTCGGGTTTGGGGTTGTGGAGCCACGATTGAAGCACCCAAACCGCATTGGGATTGGCTTTCAGCATTTCGGCCTGGATGTCGGCAGCAAATTGCGTTACATCCATGCCGGCCGGAACCCGACCGCCTTCATGAAAAAGGTCGCCGCCATAGTAGTTGGCTACGCCGAATATTTGGGCCGATTCTTCGTACCAGCTGGCAGCGAGTTCGAAAGCCTTGGGTCCGCTTACCACTACCGGACGCTTGTATCCGCTCACCCATTCGCCCTGGCCGTGAACTGTAATCCCCGGAATTTTACTGCCGATGGTAGTAGGTGCAAAGCCACAGAATCCCTGCAACACTACTTCCATGCCCAATTCCTTTGCGCGGGCAATTATTTTCTTTTGTAAGGCTACGCGTCCGTTTATATATTCCCGGCTCACCGGACCTCCTTCGCCCTCCAGATTTCCCATCAGCCACCAGGCTGTATAGGCCGGGCCGGGAATGAATTCCTGAATTTCGTCGAAGGTGTAGCCGTATTTCTGCATTACGTTTTGCCATACTGCCTCGGTGCCAATGCCTGAAAGAAACAGGTTCACACCCTGCGTCGCCATCAGGTCGATTTCACGTTCCCAACGCTCCCAGTCCCAAAACGACATGGTGTAGTTCAGCGTACAATAATTCAGGGCATACCGATGCCGGTAAGTGGTTTCTTTACGTACAGGTGCGGAGAGTGCGGGGAGGGGGCTGGGTAAAATATTCTGATCGCCATTCCACGAGAACGACGCGTTGCAGTACGTATTCAGGTAATAACGCACACCCGCCGCCATGGCGGTGGCCGAACTGCCGCCGACCTTTATCTTTCCACCCTCTGAACGTAGCTCGAATACATCGAGCACATCGTCGACCGGCTCGATGGCCGTAAATTCGAATTCGGAGGCTCTGGCGGGTAGCATTCGTTGCATAAGCGACTGTACGGCTGTGATTTGTGAAGATAAATCCCTTGTCGAATTCGTTGTGCTGAAAGGGGTTGAAATCAGTTTGTCCTCGGTTCCGGGTACTTCGAGTATCCCGTACAACGTGTAGGTACCGGCCGGGTTAAGACGGTTGATGATCCAGAAATCGGTGTACGGATGTGTTTGGTACTCTTTAACGCCCGAACGGAGCGAATTCGTGCCGTTTTTTACGTCTTGTACGGTGATGGCCGGAGTCGGCGAAGGATAAACAGCCCAATACAATTTGCCCGGAGCATTGGAGTGGATATAGGCATGAACGGTCGTGTTTTTTGCCTGTCCGGTGCTCAGCGTTCCTCCATCGGGAATGAGTTCCTCCATCTTTTCGGTATATTGAATATTCCCCATCAGGGTTAAGGAATTTCCCTTGCCCGACTTATCGGTTGCTACCGCAGCTTTGTCGTTAAAGTCCCAGTATCCCCACAGGGAAGGTTCCGAAGTATCTACCCCCTCAGTGTATTCGGCCGAAAGCTGGGCAGCCGTCCGGGCCGAAGTATAAAAAGCCAGATCGTTCATTTGCCCCTTGAAGGCTTCAACGAATGATCCGTTTTGATACAATCCGCCAAACCTGAATCCGTCGCTTGTGGAGTTGTTGTTCATGGGAGCTGCGCCGTTGGTATAAACAGCGGTGCTTTCCTTGCCATTGATGTAAAAACGCAGGGTATTGTTATCCTTCACCAGCGCTACGTGTTGCCATTTCCCAAAACTGAGCTGGGTAGTCGACCGTGCTTTCTTAAACGTTCCGTTCCATTGTCCGTAAAATAAATTATCGTCGCCTTCGATCCGGAAAAAATTCCCTACAGCGCCGCTACCTGTCGACGCCCAGGAGGCGATAGTGCGTATGGTTCCGGAAGTATTCAAGGCTGGGAAAATCCAACCCGAAATGGTAAAGGTAGAGCCAAATGGAGGGATTGCCCCTGATGGTTTCAGCGAAGAATTTCCGTCGAATGAAACCGCATAATCGGCACTTGGCGAATTTGTGCCGCTCAGGGCTTGAGCCTGCGCACCAAACTTGTCAAACGGAGCGCTGTTTCGGGCAACTGACGAAATTGCCGTCAGAATAGCGACAACCAATAAGGTGGTAATTCTTTGTTTCATGATTTTTGCGTTTTAAGTTTAACAACAACTGTTGATACGCAAAAATAGAGGAGCCAGGATTAAAATATCGGCTAACAAGACGGTTAATTATCTTGTTTTTTCAGAAATCCACATGCGAATATTCTTCGTTGTATAAAAGCCGGTATCTTTTTTTGAAATTCTCGAGGCTTGTTCGCGCCAACGCTTCGAATCCTTTATTTCGGTAAGCATTTATCCGCAAATGCAATGCAGTTTCGTTTACTTCGTCGATTGCAAACATGGCCGTTGCAATTTTTAGCATCACATCAGGTTGCTGCCGAACTGCCGGCAGGGTTGAAACAGTCATTAACCACTTGAGATGCTCCTCGTTCACGTTGTTTTTATAACTATCGAGCCACTCCAACTGAATGCTTTGCAGGAAAGGTTGCGAAAGGATATCGAGTAAGTCATTTAATAAAGTGAGGTTTGTTGTATTTGCCGAAAACACTTCCTTTTGTTGTCTGAAAGCTTGAAAGTCAATGTAATAGTTTTCCAATCCTTTGATAGTCCAATGTTTATCGGCATAATCAAGCATGAGGCCCGTGGAAACGGACATCACCTGGCGGAGATTGAATATCGTGACGCCTCTGTTATTTTTTGCCGCAGCATCGTGCATTCCCGGCCAGAGTACATCATTCAGTTCTCGCGTGGTAATTCCATCGCCAAGGAGGGTTTTAAGCGTAACCAGCAAGAATAACTGTTGGGTTTTGGGCGACATCTGGTTCATTAAATTCTCGCCCGTATTGTTGAATAATGAGAATTCGCCGAAAAGAAATAAACTGTTGTGATGGCCCGGCGGTTTGGATGTTAGCATCCTTCCTGGCTTTTCGACTTTTGCTGTCGGAGGTACCGGCGCCCGTTGCCGTTTTCGTCGGAACAGAACGATTCCTGATAGAATTGAAAGAAAAATAACCGGGATCAGAACCAGCCAACAGAAGTTGATGTTTTTTTGGGGGGAGTATAATCCGGCAATGTCCGTACTGTCCAGTCCGCGATTCCACAGCTGAATATCACGAATATCGCCTTGAAAGCGTTCCTGATAAGGGCTGTTGCCTATCATGAACAAGTCAGTTCCGGTACTTATGGGAGGTATGGTTATTGTGTCGTTGAGTTCTCCGTTCGTATACACTTTCAGCTTGCTGCCTTCGGTAATTACCAGCGAAATCGTATACCAGGTATTAAGCTCAATAGGGATACCGGACAAATAGTAGTCGGCTTGGGTTGGGATGGTCAAACATAAAAAACCGCGATGAACCTTAAGTATGAAATTTAAACCTTGACAAATGATGGAGTGGTAGGTGGCTGGTTTTGTGATTCGAAAGCGAGTTGATAGCGTTATATTCAACAAACTATCTTTCAATTCGTCGGTTGCAAATGTGTAGAATGCGTTCCCGTCGAAATGATGGAATGTCCCGGTGTCGTCTTTATGAATTTTTACGCCATGGTTCCGGAACAGGTTTTTGTTCCCCCCGGGATACTGACTTTTTCCTGAAGATTTCAGGTGCAGTATTTTGCCGGTTGCGATGGGAATGCGGGTAGCCTCAATGACGGAATACATATAGTCTGTGGAGGAGTGGGCAAGTATCCATTGAGGGATTAACTCATAACTGTTCTTCTGTGTTTTTAAGTTGATGAATTCTTTAAAAGGGAAACAAAATTGAGTATTGGAAAGGTAGTTGTCGCTCGCATTGATGGTTACTCCGTTGATCAGCTTTCCTCCGGACATAAAGCAGCCCGAGATTCTGTCGGTTTGATTTAATTTCTGAATGAGTTCTTGTACCTGGCGAAGTTGCCCGTAGTTACATTCAAAGAAATTCACAGGCTGTGCATTGAGGTTCCAAAACGTGTATAAGGACGCATAATCGGGGAGTTCTTCCGGGCATTTCCATACGATATAATCTGCTTTGCCGTTGTATCTGTCCGATAAAGAGCTAATTTTCTGAATGGTTTGTTGCGTGCTTAATAGGATGGCGGATTGGTTGGAATATTTCAGCTCTTTTGCAGTAGGCCAGGGAAGTTGGTTGAAGTTGTAGAGATGTTCGTGGTTGGCTAACAGCTGTTGGGATTCGGAAATCAACTTGTCGCTGGCCAGTATAAAAATGAAGGTGCTGTCGGTCGCCAACAGTTGCTCGCTCAACGCGATTAAATTTTCGAGTTCTTCTTTGTTTTCAGCACGAAATGCTCTTACACCTTCTTTCATGAGCTGAAGGACGGGCAGAGTGTCCGGTTCCACCACCGCATACGAAAAGCAATTTACAGGGCCGGTTTTAGCTTGCGAAACAAACAAGCATTGCATACAGGCCAGAATTAATATTAGTTTTATAGGGTTAAAATTCATGATTGAGTCGAATAAAGGGACAACCGATTCTACCAGCCGTCCCTTTATTCCGTAATGTTCATCACTTACTGTTTCGTTATCCTGAGTTTCACCACGTACTCTTCAAAGTCGAGCTCGGTGGCATCGTCGACAGCCGGAACCAGTTCGAGCGACGAGGCCAGTGTTTGTCCGGCTATATAGTCGGCATATTCCTTCACAGCTTCGGCGATCTCGGTCCGCTCTTCGATACGGATGTTTATTTTATCGGTAATCTCCAGTCCCCCTGATTTTCGCAGGTTTTGGATGCGGTTTACCAACTCGCGGGCAATTCCTTCGCGCAGCAAGGCGTCGGTTACGGTAATGTCGAGCGCTACGGTAAGTTTGCCTTCGTTGGCTACCAGCCAGCCGGGCATATCCTCGGTGAAAATTTCGGCATCTTCGGTCAGAATTTCAACGGTCGTATCGCCGAGCTCCAATAAGTAGCGACCATTGGTTTCGAGCGACTTGATTTGCGGGTTGCCGAACAAAGCCATAGCATTGGCAATATCTTTCATCAATTTACCGTATTTTTTACCCAGGGTTTTGAAGTTAGGCTTAATTTTCTTCACCAGGTTCACCATGTCGGCATCGGCTGCCAATACTTCGAGCTCTTTCACATTTACTTCGGCCTTTATAATATCGGCAACCGACTGCAGCTGCCGGTACGAATAGTCGTCGTACGAAGGCACCACGGCTTTCATCAACGGCTGACGCACTTTTTTCTCGGCCTTCCGGCGGAGCGCCAGTATCATCGACGAAATCTGCTGAGCCATCTGCATCCGGTCTTCCAGCTGCTTATCGATCAGCGTACCGTCGGCTTTCGGGAAATCGGCCAGGTGTACCGATTCGGCGGTGTTACCCCCGGTGACGGCATTCAGGTCGAGGAACAAACGGTCGGCATAGAAAGGCGCGATGGGCGCCATCAGCAGTGCTACGGTCTCGAGGCAGGTGTACAGGGTTTGATAGGCTGCCAGCTTATCGGTATTCATTTCGCCTCCCCAGTAGCGTTTCCGGTTGAGGCGTACGTACCAGTTGCTGAGGTTTTCGCCCACGAAATCGGAAATAGCACGTCCGGCTTTCGTAGGTTCGTAGTTTTCATAATATTCCTGCACGTCGCGCACCAGGGTGTTGAGCAACGACAGTATCCAGCGGTCGATTTCCGGGCGTTCGGCAACCGGGACCCGTGTTTCGCTGCCGTCGAATCCGTCCACATTGGCATAGAGGGCAAAGAAGGAATAAGTGTTGTACAAGGTGCCGAAGAATTTACGGCGCACTTCTTCGACTCCTTCCATATCGAATTTGAGGTTGTCCCAGGGCGAAGCGTTGGTCATCATGTACCAGCGCAGCGGGTCCGAACCATAGGTTTCGATGGTTGAAAAAGGATCGACGGCATTTCCCAGTCGTTTCGACATCTTGTTTCCGTTCTTATCCAGTACCAATCCGTTGGATACCACGCTTTTGAAAGCTACCGAACCGCGCACCATCGTGCTGATGGCGTGCAGGGTGAAGAACCAGCCGCGGGTTTGGTCCACCCCTTCGGAAATAAAATCGGCAGGGAAGAAACTTCCCGATTCCACCAGTTCCTTGTTCTCGAACGGATAATGAAGCTGAGCATAAGGCATGGCACCCGAATCGAACCACACGTCGATCAGGTCGAGTTCGCGCTTCATGGGTTTACCCGAAGGCGATACGAGTACGATGTTGTCGACATACGGACGGTGGAGGTCGATGTTGGCCACCGCGTAGTTTTCGGCCGTATATACCCCTGGACGGAAGTTTTTAAACGGGTTCCCGGTCATGAAGCCGGCGGCTACCGATTTGTCGATTTCGGTCATCAGTTCTTCGGCCGAACCGATGCAGATTTCTTCGCTGCCGTCGTCGCTGCGCCAGATGGGCAGGGGAGTACCCCAATAGCGGCTCCGGCTCAGGTTCCAGTCCTGCAGATTTTCGAGCCACTTGC